>Ga0065165_1002827_pt1 | contig 13581 bp, 12 predicted proteins | sample AraplaMF_Cvi_mMF_FD_63813 | JGI IMG/M metagenome (GOLD analysis project Ga0065165, IMG submission 63813) | Arabidopsis root microbial communities from the University of North Carolina, USA - plate scrape MF_Cvi_mMF (version 2) (version 3) | ecosystem: Host-associated > Plants > Roots >...
GAACTGGGCGGGCTGCTCCGGGCGATCGACGACTACACCGGCTATCCGATCACGAAGTACGCCCTGCTGATCGCGCCACATGTCTTCGTGCGCCCTGGCGAGCTGCGCCACGCCGAGTGGCATGAGTTCGACCTTGATGCAGGCGTCTGGAAAATCCCGGAAGGCAAGATGAAGGCTCGGCGGGCGCATGCGGTCCCGCTGTCACATCAGGTTGTCGGCTACCTGAAGGAACTGGGAGAGATGCTCGGGTCCGAGGGCTACGTATTCCCATCGGCACGGTCCTCATCGCGTCCCATGAGCGAGAACACGCTCAACGCCGCGTTCCGCCGCATGGGTTTCTCTAAGGAGGAAGTGACGGCCCACGGCCTGCGCGCGACTGCTTCTACCATGCTCAACGAATGCGGGCTGTGGAGCGCCGACGCCATCGAGCGCGGGCTTGCCCACGGCGACAGCAACGCGATCCGCGGTATCTATCACCGCGGTAAGCACTGGGACGAACGGGTCCGTATGGCCCAATGGTGGAGCGATCATCTCGACGAACTGCGCGCCGGCAACAAGGTCAAGCGACGGTTGCAGGCCGTTTGACTTGTCAGAACGTCGATCATCCATGTGAGCGAACGATAACACAGGTTAAAAGTGATCGAGCGATCGCATATTTTTCTTGCGATCGAACGGTAACATACATATAAAGTGATCGTTCGGTATCAGGAGGCTTTTGTGCAAGTTCGCACGGCGAAAGAGATCGGCATGTTCATCCGCGACCAGCGCAAACGGCAGAAGCTGGACCAGGCGACGTTGGCATCGCTCATAGGAGTCAACCGCCGATGGGTCATGGAGGTCGAGCGCGGTAAGCCTCGGGCCGAGATCGCTCTTGTCCTGAAGGCCTTGGAAGCGCTGGGCCTGACCTTCTCCGTCGATCGAGACGACAAGCCGAGTTCGACTGCAAATGCGCTCGACTTCGTCGATATCGACGCGATCGTAAACAAGGCCAAGGGGCCGGCGGCGTGAGCAAGGAACTCTTCGTACTGCTTTCCAATCGTGTCGTCGGGCGCGTGACCCAGGACGACCGAGGCAAATTGTCGTTCGCCTACGAAGAAGCGTGGCGCGAGGTCCGCGGCTCATACCCGTTGTCGCTTTCCATGCCGCTGGCGGCGCTGGAGCACCGTCACGACGCGGTCAGCGCCTATATCTGGGGGCTGCTCCCCGACAACGAACTCGTGCTCGATCGATGGGCGAAGAAATTCCAGGTGTCAGCGCGAAACCCGTTCGCGTTGATTGCCAACGTGGGCGAGGACTGCGCGGGCGCCGTGCAGTTCGCTCGCCCTGAGCGTCTTGATGCGGTCATCAACGGCGAAGGCGGCGAAGTCGCCTGGCTTGAGGAAGCGGAGATCGCAGCCCGCATCCGGCAGCTCCGCGAAGACCAATCGGCATGGCGCCGGCCTGACGACACCGGCCAGTTCAGCCTGGCCGGCGCCCAGCCGAAAACGGCGCTTCTCCTCCAGGATGGCCGATGGGGCGTGCCGTCAGGGCGTATTCCGACGACCCATATTCTCAAGCCGCCGAGCGCCGATTTCGACGGGCATGCCGAGAACGAGCATTTCTGTCTGGCGCTCGCGCGCGCCCTCGGCCTCCCCACGGCAAACTCGACCGTCATGCATCTCGAAAACGAAGTGGTGTTCGTCGTCGATCGCTATGACCGGCAAGCGGCCGATGGCGGCATTATCCGCATTCACCAGGAGGACATGTGCCAGGCATTGGGCGTACCGCCGACGCACAAATACGAGAATGAGGCCGGCCCGGGCGTTGCGCAGATCGTCAATCTGCTGAGAGAGAATTCCCGGGCGCCGGACGAGGACATCCGAACCTTCCTCGATGCCATCGCGCTCAACTGGTTGATCGGCGGCACCGATGCCCACGCGAAGAACTATTCCGTTCTGATCGGTGCGGCCGGCCGGGTTCGTCTGGCGCCTCTCTACGACGTAGCGAGCATCTTGCCGTACGACGATTTCGACCCGATGCGAGCCAAGCTCGCCATGAAGATAGGCGGGAAATACCGCCTTCGCGACATCTCCGCACGCAACTGGAAGAAGCTCGCCGACGAATTGGGGCTGGCGCAGGACGTCATTGTGCAACGAGTCCTTGAGATGGCGGATTCGTTGCCTGCTGCCGCGGATGATGTTCGAAGACAGATGCATGAAGCCGGCATGGCGCATGGCATCATTGATCGGCTGGTCGACCACGTGAGCGAACATGCCGCGAAGAGTGCGAAGCTGTTCGCCCTGGGCGAAAACGCAAGCGTGGCAACGCCCGATCCATTGCCCTGAATGCTCGACGAAAATGTCCGTCTCAAGCTAAGCGCCGAGCTTCTCGGCAATCCACTGATCGATCTCGCTTTCCGCCCAGGCGACGATCTTGCCGCCGAGTGGGTAAGGCTTTGGAAACTGCCCGAGTTCCATCCGGCGATAGACGGTTGAACGGGACAATCCCGTCCTGTGCAGCACTTCGCGCAACCGTATCAGGCGACGCGAAAAGGTGGCGCCGCTTTGCGACGCGGGTTGAGTGTTAGTGACATGAACCATGACCGACATTCCCAAATGATGGTCTGGTTCGCGCTGCGAAAGGCGATATCGTTCTTATTATGTTCCCATTGCGTGTCAAGCGCTTCTACGCCGCGCGTTCGGCTTCGAGGTAACTTCTCACGCGAGTGATGCCTGCGAGGCCGTCAGCTAGCATCACTTCGAGCGCTGTCCGCCCGTCAAACGCAGCATTGGGGGCGTTGATCCATCTTTCGGCGCGGCCGGCATCCGCGAAGATCGCGCGCAATGCACGGTGAATTTCGAGAAGGAATCGCATGCGGGCAAGCCTGTTGTTGCCGACCTCACCCTCCTCCAGATGGCTCCAATCTGACCGCGTTGTATCAGCTATTTCGCCCATTAGAATGCACGCATCGGCCGAAGAAACATTCCATCGGCCAAGGAGTCCCACGACCGCGCGCCCAATCGCATCGGGGTCGTCGAATTCGACATCCGCCACATCGTTCACCATGACCGCTACTCTGATCATTTCATCGCCTGCCTGCTGCATTCTAGGCGCGATCACCATTGAACGCCATGTGTGTGCCGGCGCGAACTGGCCAAGAGGCGCTGACAACTCGATACGCTGTCTGCTGGGCTGGCGATGTCGACTGGAACCAGAATCTCGACGCACGATGATAGTTGCCTGATCCTCGATCGACCGTGCTGAGAGGCTCCCCAGGGCCGATCTCGACGCAATTTCGGCCAACGGACCAACCCTACCGATGACCTGATCCATGCCCCTGTCCGAACGCGGTCAGGCGCTGCAACCCGCGCGTCTTCAGGGCCGTGTTGACATGCTGCACATGCCTGCCCGCACCACCCCTTCGAGCGGGGTTACCCTCGCTCCGCTCGGTGCAGACCTGCCCGCGTCCGGCCTCTCGGGGCTCAGTCAAAGGGATGGTCCCTTGGACGATTAAACAGCTTCGAAAGGACAGATCCATGAAGAACACAGTCACCCTCGTCGGCTTCGTCGGAAACAATCCCGAGGTGCGGGAAAGCCAATCAGGCGCCTCGGTCACCAGCATCTCGCTCGCCACGACGCGCAGCTACAAGGATGCCGAAGGCAATCGCCAGAGCGACACCGAATGGCACCGGATCACCTGCTTCAACGGCGTCGGCAAGTGTGTTGCCGAGCATGTCACCAAGGGCGCGATGATCATGGTCACGGGACGCATCCACTACAGCCGCTGGACCGACAACCAGGGCCAGAACCGGTACGGCTGCGAGATCGTCGCCGAGCAGGTCGACTTCCTCGCCAAGGCCAAGGAGGCAACCAGTGAGGCCCCCAGAAAGCGGCGTTCGAAGTAGCGCCGCACGGTCACCAGTTCCAACTTGCCGGGCCCCGAAGGCACGTGCCTTTGGGGTCTTCCCTTGTCGGTCGCACAAGACTGGCCCTCCCCTCTCCTGCATCGAATCGCTCGCATGCCGCGGCGGCGGAAAGGTCCGACCGGACCTTGCGTATTTGTGTCTGGTGGAGGGTCGAGTTCAAATGCGGGCACGGAGACTTGGCGAAGGGGAAGGAAGCACACCTTACCCCTCACCGGGAGCTGATTTGTTCTTTATCATATTGAAATAGAAAGTAAAAAATGAGGGCAACGAGAATCGACAAATATGACCATTGGTGATCGTGATCACCAGCGATGACCAAGCTTGCAACATGCTGGTCTTGCACTGGTTTCCTGGCTTGCCCAAGCCATGTGTTCCATATATGTTCCAAAGCTGGAGGGTGACACTTTAAGGGCCGGAGATTGCCCGATGTCACGCCGCTACCACCTTGCGTGCTACGTCACGCCCGAAATCTTTGCCTCATTCGGAGAAATTGCGCGCAGCCGACACATGACCGTAACCGGTCTGTTGCGGCGCCTGATCGTGGCCGAGATCGAAGGCTCTTCGCTGCTCGATCCCGGCGATCTCGAACGCAACATGATATTCGTCGTGCGGGCGGTGAACGCCCTTCTGGCCGAGCGCGATCCGCACCTCCGCGACCGCGTCGTTGGCGAGTGGCGCCGCGAGGTCTTCGAGGAGGCCGGTCGCGATGATTGAGCTGGCCGACCACTTCCCGAACAGCCGCAGGCCGGACTTCTATCTGACCCGGCTGCTGGGTCCGAAACTCGCCGTCCTGGTCGTCCTGCTGGTGCTGTATCTTTCGGTGCGCCACGAGCTGATCGTGCACCTCGATGCAAGCACGGTGACCCTCGGCCTGGCCCACGCCGACGCCATTGCGCAGCTCGTGTTGTTCGGTGATCCCGATACGCTGACCACCTTTTCCGCAGCCGGGAAAACATACCAGTTTACCCGCCATACACTCGCCCACGCCGACATTTTCTCTGATTGCTGGCGGATGGTGCTTTGGCAGATCGAGCGCGGCGTCATTGTCGCTACGCTGCTCATTGCGGCCCCACCCTTGGCCTGGTTCATCATCCGTACCGGATGGGGGCTACGGCACAAATCTGCACCGGCGCCGACGCCGATCCAACCGGTCAGAAAGCTTGCTCCCAACGACGATCTCGCGCTGCGCGAAGTTCCACCGCCGCCTCTCACCCGGTTCGAGCCCGAGCCCGTCGATGAGTCCCACCCGCTTGCCGATGACAGCCCGGTGGTGACCGACCAGGTATCGCCAGCCAACACCCCGGTGCTGCCCACCGCCGTGCCGCACAAGCGCGTGCGAAAGGTGAAGGCACCGATGAAGGTTGACGCGCCAGACGTACCGCCAGCACCGCCGCTTGTTCAGCCGGGGCAGGTCCGCAAGCGCCCTCGGCGGGAGGGCTGATCGATGCTCTCGGTCGCCACAGTCCGTTCGGCCGGCGGAGCCGCCAACTACTTCGCCGCCGACAACTATTACACGCGTGAACAAGGCCAAGGCGTGTGGTTCGGCAAAGGCGCCGAGGCCCTCGGTCTTTCCGGCAAGATCGATGCTGCGATCTTCGAAGCCCTGCTTCGGGGCAACCTGCCCGATGGCTCGCGGGTGGGGCGCGAGGGTATTCACCGGCCCGGTATCGATCTCACCTTTTCCATGCCCAAGAGCTGGTCGCTGATCGCGCTCGTCGGTGGCGACCGGCGCATCGTCGAGGCCTACGGCAAGGCGGTGAAGGCAACCCTCGCCTGGGCTGAAAAGAACGCTGCGCAGGCGCGCGTCGACACCGGCAAGGGCCAGCGTCTGGTTCAGACCGGCAACCTTGTCGTCGGCCTTTTCGAGCACGACACGAGCCGGGCGCAGGAACCGCAGAGCCACTTCCATGCCGTTGTCGCCAACGTGACGCAGCTCCCGAGCGGCGAGTGGCGGGCGCTGCGCAATGACAAGCTCTGGTCGCTCAACACCCTGCTCAATTCGATGACCATGGCCCACTTCCGCATGAGCGTCGAAGCGCTGGGCTACCGCATCGCCGACCGCTCGAAGCACGGCAATTTCGAAGCCGCCGGCATCGCGCGCAACATGGTCATGGCGTTCAGCACCCGGCGGCAGCAGATCCTCGCCAAGGTGGCGGGCATGTCCGCGCGAACGCCCGAGGCGTTGCACGCCGCAACCCTTATGACGCGCGAGGACAAGGCGCCGATAGCGGATCGCGCCGCGCTCTATGCCGAATGGAGAGAGACCGCTTCGGCGATCGGTCTCGACTTGGCGGCTATCAGAGCACAAGCCGATTCCCGGCTGGAGCATCAGCCCGGTATTCACCAGCGGATTGGGGATGCCGTCTCGCCGATTGTAGCGAAAGCGCGCGACCTGGCGAACAGGTTTGCCGAGGCCCTGGGGCTGCGTCGGGACGATCCTTACCTCCCCAAATCCTTTCCGAACAAGACCCCGACCGAGATCGCCGCGGCGCATGCCGTTGCGTCGGCTATCCGACACCTCGAGCAGCGCGAGGCGGGCTTTGCCGTCACTGACATCTACAAGGCTGCGCTCGACTTCGGGCTCCCCACCACGATCGACGAAGTCGAGCGTGCCGCCTTGCGGCAAATCGCCAACGGCAACCTTCGCCGCGGCATGGACGCGCGCTCCGGCATGGTCACCACCGCCCAGGCGCTTGATGCGGAGAGGCGCATCCTGGCGGGCGTCGACGCCGGACGCGGCGCGGTCACCCCAGTCCTGTCGACCGACCTTGCGGCAGAGAGCCTGCAGGCGTTCGCAATCGATCGAACAGGTTTCGCCCTCAACCCGGGACAGGAAGCAGCGGGGAGGATGATGTTCGCGTCTACCGACAGGATAATTGCTGTCCAGGGCGTCGCCGGTGCGGGGAAGTCCAGCCTTCTTGCCCCTGCGGCGCGGCTCTTCGAGGCGCAGGGCCGCACCGTCATCGGGCTCGCCGTGCAGAACACGCTGGTGCGGATGCTGGAACGCGACACCGGCATCCCGTCCATGACCGTCGCCCGTTTCACCAAGGCCTACGGCAGCGAGCAAAACCAGGCCTCGACGGTGAGCCTCAATGGAAGCATTTTGATCGTCGACGAGGCATCAATGCTGGCCAACGCCGACCAGCTCAAGCTCATTGAGATCGCCAATCGGTATAAGGTCGCAAGGCTCGTCTTCGTTGGCGATTCGCGCCAGCTCGGCGCGGTTGATGCTGGAAAGCCCTTTGCATTGGTTCAGGAGGCGGGGATCGAGGCAGCGCGCATGGACGAAAACGTCCGCGCACGTGGCGACGCTGTCCGCGCTGTCGCTTCGGCTGCACAGGCCGGAGACGTCGCCGGCGCCCTGCGACTGCTTGGGGGCAAGCTGATCGAGGCCGATGGCGGGATCGTCGAAGCAGCCGCCCGGCAATGGCTGTCGCTTCCCAAAGCCGAACGCGAGCGGACGATGATATTCGCTTCCGGGCGCCGGCTGCGCGATGAGGTCAACGCCACCGTGCAGGAGGGGATGAAGCGGATCGGGGACGTCAGCGCACAGGGTCTCAGCTTGCAAGTGCTCGACCGCGTCAACCTTACCAATGAGGAACTCCGCTACAGCCATCACTATCAGCCGGGGCGTGTCGTGGAGTTTTCGCGAGCGGTTCGCGAGCAGCGGATTGCGCCGGGGCGCTACATAGTGACCGAAGTCGACCATAACGGCCGCGTCCATCTGCGAGATGAGCGCGGCAATGTGGAACGCTTCGCCCCCGATCGGGTGCGCTTCGGACACGACAACCGTCTCGCGCTATATGACCGCAAGGAGCGGATCATTCATGCCGGCGACCGCATCCGCTGGACCGCCAACGACCACGAGCGAGGGTTGCTCAATGCTGATCGGGCGATAGTCTCCGCGATCGGCAAAGGCAGGGTCGAGATCGAAACGTCGTCGGGCGCAAAGCTGTCTTTGCCTCAGGGCGATCCCATGCTGACGCGGATCGATTTGGCCTATGCCTATAATGCCCACATGGCGCAGGGAATGACCGCCGACCGCGCAATCGTCGTCATGGAGTCGCGCGACACGAAGCTGCTCACCCGGCAGAACTTCCTCGTTTCGGTAACCCGCGTGCGCGACGAGCTCACTGTTTATGTCGACAATGCTGACCGCACCAAGGCGAAGCTGGAACTCCAGTCAGGCGAGAAGAGTTCGGCGCTTCAGACCATCGGCGACGTCGAGCGCAAGCCGCCGGAGCTTGAACGCGCCCGGGTCAAGCCATTCGAGATTGGGTTGTAAGCAAAAATGCCCGTTCGCCGCGAAAACCCGAGACACCGCCATCTTGCTAGCGACCGGATGAGACGGAGCGGGTTCGAGAAGTCGCGCTAAAACCCAGGCCAGTTCCTGGGTGCGCGGCATGATCTCCCTTCAGTTCGAGATAGGCGGAAGATACGGCTGCAGGAGCTTCGGCCGGTGGGATGAACGGTGCAGGAACTCGGAGGAGTGCCGGCTCACAAGACAGATCGTCGATATTTAGTAGCTGAGCTCGGATAGCTCGCGCCAATACCTCAGCAAGTAGCGAAGGCACAGCATTGCCAAGCTGTTTTTGTGCATCGGAGACAGAACCGCATATTGTGAAGTTATCCGGAAAGGTTTGAATCCTCGCCATTTCCTGGACGCTGAGTCGCCGATTTGACCAATGAAATGGTCCAGTCGCTGGTCCCGGTTGCGCCTGCAACGTCCAAGCGGGCTGGTTCTTCGCCAACTTCAGGAGGAATGACCAATACCTACGACGCCAACCGAACAACGGCTCTCCATCGCCACGAGCAGTGTGATGGAGATAGTTCAGTCCTTCTGGGATTGACGGCAGCAGCCCGGCCCATTTGCCCTTAAGGGTCAGGGCATGACTACGTGGATCTGGCAGGTCATGTAACGCATCCCACGCGGTCATCCAACTGCGCCGGTTGTCTCCGGGCTTGGCTGACTGAGGAGCGATATGTGTCGCCTCTGGATAACTAAACGAAGTTCCATCACGGGCACCGACGACGAACAGCCGGCGTCTCACCTGAGGCACGCCATAATCGGCGGCATTCAAGACTGCTACATCTGGCTTATAAGCGGTGCCATATCGATTGTTAATTGCGGTGATAGCTTCGCGAATCCGCGCTAACCCTTCGTCCTTCCCCCGAAAACCCAGACCTTCGACATTTTCCAAGAGAAATGCCCTCGGCCGCGCTTCTTCAAGTACGCGTAAATAGTGGTCAATTGTGGTCGCTCGAGGATCATCTAACCGTCGCGCCTCCCCCGTGGCCCAAAAACCCGACTTTGAAAACGGCTGACAAGGAGGGCCACCGATGAGGACGTCGGCCTCGCCGACCGCGAGTCCACTTGTCGCAAGAAGCTCTTGGGTCGAGACATTACCAATATCGCGGGCGATTACGGGCCAATCGCGGTTTGTACGTAACGTTTCGACGCAGCGGGTGTCCATCTCGACTGCCACTGCAGTTTCGAAGCCGGCCGCTTCAAAGCCGAGGTCGAGGCCGCCCGCACCGGTGAACAAGCTGATTGCCGTGAGCCGCATCATCTCGCGGCTCCTACACGCGCATTGGCCACCTCGAAAACCTCGCCGGGGTTTGTCATCCACCGTTCGTCGACGAGCACCCGGTTATCGAGCTTGCCTGGGCAGCCCTCGCGCGGATCGAGCCGGCGGGGATCAGCGTAGCGGAACGTCCATTCTTCGCAGACCGCATGGAGGCAGCCGGCGACGACGTCAAAATCCGTAGGCGCGTAGTAGCGCGAGCACGGATCGGATTTCGAGGCGCGGGTTCGCTGAAAATCGATCTTGGCGAGACCGGCGGCGTTGGTCCGCCGCAAAACGTTCTTGCATTCGATGAGCAGCGGCGGGCCTTCGCGCCAGCGCAAGCGCAGGTCGGCGCCCCCTTCCTCGTCGAGCCGCTCACAATGGGTGACCCCGGCGGTCCGGCTTAGCACCTCGCGCAGCTTCTCCTCGGCGACCCAGCCGCGCACAGCCATCTTGAGCCGCCGTGCCCCCGCGATCAGCTCAAGAATCTGATCGGGCTCCAGTTCAAACTCAGCTGCGAGCGGGTGGAGTGCGGCGGCGGCGAGGGTCGTATTGGCACTACCCACGCCAAGTCTGCCAGAGGCGAACAGCGCGGGCCGCTCGGCGAGAAGGTGCCGATCGCCTGGCGCAAGGCCGTGCGCGGCGCGCTCGAAGCGGATGAGGTCGAGAAAGGCGTCGGCTGTGCCGCCGACCAGCGTCTCGGAGCTGTATAGGCGCTCGCCCGGCTGCAAATCCTTACGACCCCGGCTCTCGCGCTCCCAAACGTGCCAGCCGCTGCGCTTGATCGCCTGGGCGTGACGCTCCTTGAACTCGAGCCGGATGAAGAAGCGCGTCGGGTTGTGCACCTCGGGATCGGCGGCGACGAAGAAGCGCTCCTTAGTGTCGATGCCGAGTAGAAGCGTAGTGTAGAGTCCAAGGGGATCTTGGAACAGTTTATGAAGGGCCTTGTCATCCGGCCCGTATTTGATCTGGAAGCTGCGCTCGTCGACCGGGCGGTTGACCTTGGTCGGAGACTCGTTGGCCAAGAACGCATAGGCGACGATGCCCATTCGCTCGCCGGAAGTGGTCTCGAAGGTGATGACGAAAGGCGCTTCGGCGGGATCGGAGGCGTGGAGGATGCGACAACCCGACGCGCGCAGGCTGTCGAGCATGAAGTCGACGAGCGGCGCGCGTGCGGCGCGCTGGACACGGTAGCGACGAAGCCCCAAGATCATCGCCATGCTTGTGGCCGATGATGAGGCGAGAGGAAAGCGCCTGCATGCAGATCGGGCGGAGCCTCGCTTGTGAAGGTGATACTCGATAGCCGCCCAGGGTCCGGCTACGTCGACAGCGACGACCGCTATCACTTGCCTCGGCGCTATCTGAAACATGCGACTGCAGCGCTTGGGCAATGGGTTGTGCTCTATGAGCCGAGTCGCGAAGGGGGGCGGACAGCCTATGTTGCGGCGGCGCGATTGGTCGATGTCACAGCTGATCCGGCACGCCCTGGCCACCATTTCGCATGGCTTGCCGAGCGGTTACCTTTCGACGTGCCGGTGCCGCTGCGCGGTCCCGATGGCTACCGCGAGGCCGCGTTGCGCGCGATCACCGACCGGCGCGCGATCGGCCGCGCTTTGCAAGGCCAATCGATACGGCCGCTGCTCGACGAGGATTTCGCCGAAATCGTCGCCACTGGGCTTAGCCGGACGCTTGCACCCGACCAGCGACGCCGGCTGGACCTCGACCGAATCGTCGATACGGATACACTCGCGATACTTGACGGGGCGATCACCGCGCCGCGCCTCGAGCGCGCGCTGGCAAGCCGTGTCGTGCGCGACGCAGCCTTCCGCGGTGCGGTGCTCGAGGCCTACGATGACACTTGTGCAGTCACGGGCATCCGCATTGTCAACGGCGGCGGTCGCGCTGAGGCGCAAGCCGCGCATATCGTACCTGTCGCGGAAGGCGGGCGCGACATAGTCCAGAACGGCATCGCGCTGTCAGCGACGGCGCATTGGCTATTTGATCGCCATCTCATATCGATCGACGAGGATTGGCGGTTGCTAGTGTCGCACAACAAGGTGCCGGCCGAGTTGCGTGGCCTGATGCGCAACCCGACACAGCTTGTCGGCCTACCTTGCGACGCCGCGCTATGGCCCGATCAGCGCTTTCTCGCCTACCATCGCGAGCGGTTCGCCGAGGCTGCCTAGCTGTCCGCCGCGGCCTTGCCCAGCAGGAAGGCGGCAAGGCGATCGCGCAAGGTCGCGGTCGCTTTTGTTTCGCACTCCCATATCGTTAGGATGCTCCAGCCCAGCGCCTCAAGCTGCGCCGCGGAATCCCGATCGCGCGCGACGTTTCGCGCGAGCTTGGGCAGCCAGTAGTCGAGGCGACTCTTCGGTTTCCGGGCCAGCCGGCAGCCCGGATGCTGATGCCAGAAGCAGCCATGGACGAGTACTGCCTTCATGCGGCCCGGGAAAACAATATCGGGCGTACCTGGCAGGTCGCGGCGATGAAGTCGGAAGCGCAGGCCAAGCGCATGCACCAAGCGACGCACGACAAGCTCGGGCTTGGTGTCGACCTTGCGAATGCGGCGCATTTGGGCGCTGCGTTCATGTGGCGCCAGCCGATCGCGGTTCAGCGAAACTGCTTCCTTCTCGGCCGCGCTCGCAACCTTGTCCATGTCGGATCCTCACTAGACCCAACTGACGAAGTCGGGAAAGGTACGCGCGGCGCGATCAACAAGCCGACCAATCTCGCTCTCACGTCGCGCGACGCTGATGACAAGCGTGTCCATCGCGCGCGAGAGTGGGATCAGCATCCACCGTGCCGCCGCCTTCCGCGCTGCGACTTCGGCGGAGGTTAGTGCGTCTGACGCGACCTGCGGCGCCTCGCGCAGTTTGCGCTCCCAGAACAGGTCGAGATCCGCCGCGACGACAATCCAGCCTTCGAGCCCGCGGCAACTCTCGTACTGGACGATTCGCGGCGCAGCAATGTCGCGCGGCATATCGCGCCGGATGTCTTGACTCGTCCCGTCCCACGAGCTGAGGCCTTGTCCTGCAAGCAGGCTCGCCAAGGGCGTCCGGCCATCGGCGCCGATGCGGGCAAGCTCTGCCGGCACAATGTAGAGGCAATCAATCGGGCTGTTACCAGCCTGAACAGCATCCGCGAGCAGGCTGACGTGAAGTTCGGGCGCGCGCACGATGTCGCCTGCTAAGAGCAAGACCCTGCCGCCCGCCGCCTCATCGTTTTGGCGGAGGTCCCAGCCCGCGACGCCCAGATCCTCGGCAACAAAGCGGACGAACGTGGCGAGATTGCTTTTCATCCTTAGGCTTTGTTTCAGCCGCTCGACTTGCACCAGCTTGCCGTCTTCCTCATACCGCCAGCTGGCGACATCCTCGCGTACGAGCTGATCGATGCCGTCGGCTACGATGAGGCGCTCGGGGCCGAACAGCGCGCGGACGATCTCTACCTCGCTTGACGGCCAGTCTTGCCCTTCGTCAATCAGCACGTGGTCAAAGCGGAACAGCTCGGGCTCGCGCGCCCGAAGCTCAGCCAGCTGTTCCTCGCCCACGTCACCGGTTGCCAGTAGGTCCGCGAGGGTCCGGGCGCGAGCGGAGTATTCCGCTAGCAGATCCTCACCCTCGTGGAGCAGGTCGAACCTTTGCAGTACGCGCCCCACTAAGCTCATGACGGTCTCGACCCGGATTCCACCTGTATCGTCCGATCCGGGGATTGCGGTGAGGGCCATCAGACGGCGCAGATCGGCCGCCAATGCCTGATTGTAAGTCAAAAGCAGCGAGCGAGCCCCGCGTTCATGATAGGCGCGGCTGGCCAGGTTGAGCAGTAGGCTGGTCTTGCCGGTTCCACCGTGTCCGCGAAGTATGAAGGCTTCCTTGCCGAGCCGCCCTTCGAGCCTGTCGAGTTGAGGCGCGCGCTGCGCGAGCCGCTCCATGCGCCGACGATCCATTCGGGTGGGCTTGAGCGGCGTGAAGATCGGCAGTCGCTCAAGCTTGTCGGCGAGATCGTCGTTGCAGCATGAGAGAGAAGGAATGTTCCCGCCAGCGAGGTAGGGCGGCTTCACCTCGGCCAGCGTGGTAAGAATCGAGGCCAGCGACTGATTGCCGGCGAGGATG
>Ga0065165_1002831_pt1 | contig 13547 bp, 9 predicted proteins | sample AraplaMF_Cvi_mMF_FD_63813 | JGI IMG/M metagenome (GOLD analysis project Ga0065165, IMG submission 63813) | Arabidopsis root microbial communities from the University of North Carolina, USA - plate scrape MF_Cvi_mMF (version 2) (version 3) | ecosystem: Host-associated > Plants > Roots > Endosphere...
GATACGAATGGCATCCCAGGTTTTTCTTTTGTGCACTATTCCGCTTTATCCCACCATACGCGGGCCTCAGGATTGAAGTCATTTGCGGAACCGTACACGCGTAGCGCATTGGTTACATTGTTTAGATTGTAGATAAACTCGCTTTGCGGGTATGGCATCTTGCGAGGAATTACGCCGGGCGAGTCACTACCGCCCACACCCCCAGGGGGTACATAATTTGCCGGTACCGGTGTTAACGCGGGGTATCCGGTTCTACGCCAATGCGACCATACTTCGTCTGCCTGGAACACGAAGCCTGAGACCCAGAATTCATTGCTGACTTGCTCGATCTGTTCTTCGGTTGTACCCGACAGTGGATTATCGGTTAGGTATCTTGTGATCTGTGCATTGTTGATCTGATTTCTTGGCGCTAATGATGACATGGTCCGCATGTGCGCGGTGATAGCAGCTTCGTAATGCGCAGAGGCCGAGCCGGTAGTGTAGCCTCTTAAAATGGCTTCAGCCAACAGAAATTCCACCTGTGAGTATGGGAAATGATAGAACGGGAGACCCTGCACACGGAAAAGATCGTAGCGAACACGCGTTATTGAGTCTGCACCGCTTGATCCGATAGTCGAATTAATGTCCCATGCGTGCGCTAACAGATCAGCCTTTGTAGACTTGATCGTATCATTTGACTGTCTTTTCTTATAATAGGCACTATAAATACGTAATCTGGGATCGTCATTATCGACCATGTAGCGTACCAGTGTTTTCTGCATTTGAAAATGCTGATCACCGAGATTTTCGAAGAATCCATTTGGTGTGAAATCATCGTACTTAACGATTGGTTCATCTTCGTTGCTGGTCATTACGCCACCGGCAACAGCTTCTTTTACGAGAGCGTCAGCCCGTGTAGGATCAACCTTGCTTAAGCGCATTCCAATTCTTAATAACATTGAATTCGCCAGCTTCTTCCATTTTTCTACGTCGCCGCCATAAAACTGATCGCCCTGTACACCTTTTGCAGTTACATCGAAGCCGTTTATCGCTTCACGCAACTCTTTAATAAGATCAGCATAGATGGATTGTTGAGTATCGTATGCGGGGGTAAACTCACGTGTTTCGAAAGCTTTTGCTGCATTTGTATACGGAATGTCGCCATACATATCCGTGAGTTTCTGATAGACGAACACACGCCATACTCTGGCAGCATGGTAGGTGTTCGCCGACTCGGATGAAGTTCTCAGCTCGCTCAAGGCAACTTCGAGATTCTTCAGCACTGTCCCATAGTATCGTCCCCATACCCGGTTGGAGGCATTATCCGATAACTGGTATCGAATACCAACCCAGGAATCAGACCAGCCATATTGCATGAACGCATGGTAATAACTGGTGAGTTGTTCCGGATTATAGTTTGCGGTGTTCACGACAGATCCTGAAAATAACAACGCTGGGTCTACATTCGATACGGCAACAGGATTCTGATTAAAATCGCCAAAGCCCTCGTTACACGACCAAAGCACCGGAACCAGAACAATTATCTTAACGTACTTTTTAAGTATATTTTTCATAGGAATATTCTTTAGAAGGTTCACGTTTAAAACTGAACATTGAGATTGAAGCCATACGTACGGCTAGCCGGCAGCGCACCACTTTCAAAGCCATATCCTCCTCCAATTGAATCACTTGAATTGGGGTCAATCATAGGCGCAGTTTTTCTGAAGTAAAACAGGTTTCGGGCAATCAACTGAAATGACACTGCATTTAACTTGGTCTTGCTCAAAAGGTCTGATGGTATACTGTAGCCCAATGCTATCTGGCGGAGTTTGATAAAATCGTTTTTATAAACATGCGATTCATCTGCCGCTGCGGCGGCGCTGCCACCACTATTATACTGTTGGAATGGACTGAAGGGCATCGTTACCGGCGAACCATCTGTCATAACACCGTTCGGAACATATTCTCCATCTCTTCCCGTCAGCGTTTCTGTTGTCAATCCAAAGAATTTCGCCCATTTGTTTGTGGTCGAATAGATTGAGCTGCCGAACTGACCATCGATAAGGAAGCTCAGACTAAACCGTTTATAATAAAACGTGTTCGTAAGCCCGCCCGTGACTTTGGCGTTTCCATTTCCAAGGTATACATTATTATTCAGACGTTTACGAACTACGGCGTCATCTGTACCATCGCCATTGGTATCCAGTCCCTCGTATACATCTTGGCCTTGCGCATTTTTTTCATACGTCGTTCCATATATACCACCAAAAGGACGTCCTTCCATGGCAATGATATTGTTACCAAAATTAACACCGGTTTGGGCGAATTCATCGGCCAGAGTCAATACAAGGTTTCTGTTCTGCGCCATGTTCAAGCTTATATCCCAGGAAAAGTTATCCTTCTTTACCGGTGTACCGGAGATCATCAGTTCAAAGCCACGATTTCGCATAGAGCCCGCGTTCATAAACGCCGAAGAATACCCGTTAACACTTGACACCTGAGCCGCCAATAAGAAATCTTTTGTTTTTTTACTGTACCAGGCGAAGTCAATATTCAGTCGATTTTCCAGAAAGCCCAGTTGGGTACCAAATTCAATTTCGGTGGTCTCTTCCGGTTTGAGTTTTACAGGCGGAAGCGAATTGTTGGTAATGACCGCCGATGCTACGCCGTTCACGGTATTCATGATCGTGAATGAAAGATCGGACTGGTGTGGATCCTGGTCGCTACCTACTTTACCTGCCGATGCTCTGATCTTACCCGTGGACAAGAACGCCGGTATGGCGTCAGAAAAGTGCTCAGTAAATACATAGCTTAAGTTCGCTGATGGGTAAAACAATCCGTCCTGCGAGGTACCTGCAGCTTTCTTGGCCAGGGCTGAGTTCCAATCCTGACGGCCAGTCAGTTCCAGGAACAAATAATTGCCATAACCCAATTGTGCGGAACCGAAGATGGAGTTCACTTTCTTCTGTTGCGCTCCCGGAGGATTGATCTGCCGAACTTTCATATTAGACAGGTCGATTAGATCAGGCGTAGCAAAGGTATTTCCTTCCAGGTTCGTACTTGCAAACTTATAGTATCGCGCACTTGTTCCGCCTGTGATATTGACCGAAAACTCGCCATACGTTTTATTGAAGTTCAACATGGCGATAGCGTTATCTTCTTCAATTTTCTGATCGTTTGTGATCATTTTTCCCTGCTGATCCCAAAGGTTGTTGGGGCGAATACCGAAAACGGTATTAGCATCAGAAATATCCACGCCGCCTTTTACGACAACGTTGAGGTACTCGGCGATATCATATCGCAAATCGACCGATGCAATAATTCTGTCACGGTTATCTTTTCCAAACACCTTCTCGCGCGCGAGATACGGATTTTTATACAAGTAGATGAACCCTCCTTCCGCGTCCTTCTCATTGAGTGTGCGGATATCGGTTGTGTTGGAAATTCTCGAGAATGAAATGCCGTATGAACCTCTGTCGTCGGTACCTACAAGCGGCTGCGTTTTCTCTGTGCGCGAGAGATCGATTTTATAATCGGCATGAAGTCTCTTTCCTAATTCAGACGTCCCTCTAAAGGCCACGTTGTAGCGTTTATAGCTCACGTTCGGCATGGGTGACGAATTGTAGGAATTTGAGAGCGACAACCGATATGTGCTCTTTTCGCTGCCGCCGGCAAATGCCAACGAATTCGTGGTCGAAACTCCGGTTCTAAAGAAGCGTTTAAAGTTATCCGACATTTTCTGTGGCGTATACGGCCTTGTGGCGCCGTCGAAGTCTATGAATGTTGGGGTATTCCCAAATCTCGCTCCCCATGATTGACCAGCCCGATAGCCGTTTACCACGTCCGCGTAGGCCTGATTACCTTCCCCTCTTCCGTATGTATATTGGATATCGTCGTACGGTACAAGTGATTCAATAACGGTGTTGCTATTGAACGTCACGCCCAAGCCCTGATCACGCCTTCCCTTCTTCGTTGTAATAAGTATTACACCATTCTGTGCGCGGTTTCCATAGAGCGCTCCGGCACTAACGCCCTTTAACACGCTTATAGACTCTACATCATCGGGGTTTAAGTTTGCCAGACCGTCGCTTGTCTGTATGCCCGAGCTGTTGCCTGCGTTCGTTTCAGAAGGCTGTCCGCTGGCGCTTCGGTAGGTGTTATCGATGGGAACACCGTCTATTACATACAGTGGCTGACGGCTACCACTGAATGTTGAGTTCCCTCTGATAAGTACTCTGGTGGAACCGCCAGGGCCGGAGTTCGGAGACTGAACAACGACACCGGCAACCTTTCCCGTCAGGGCATTCATAAATGCTGGCTCACGGGTTACCTGAATTTCATTTCCCTTCACCTGTGTTACAGAATAGCCTAATCTCTTCTGTTCTTTCTGAATACCAAACGCCGTTACAACAACCTCGCCCAACTGACTGATATCCTCTTCAAGAACAATGTCGATGGTTGTGCGGGTGCCAACCGTTACTTCCTGCGACGCAAAACCGATGAAACTAAATTTCAACACGCTGTTCTCATCCGGTACGGTAATGGTAAATTTTCCATCCGCGTCTGAACTTGTACCGGTGCCCGCTCCTACCAGGATGACGCTTACACCGGGCAATGGATTACCGGTACCGTCTACTATTGTTCCAGATACAGTTACCTCAGCCGATCCCGGATAGTTCTGAGCTGCCTGATCGGATGAGTTGTTTACATCTGCTACTGGTTTTAAGGCAATCTGTTCTTCGCCTACAACCTGATATTCAATATTACTACTTAAGATCAGATCGAGCGCATCAGACAATTTCATCGCTTTGCCGTGGAGTGTAACCTTGTCGTGAACCGAGATACGCTGTGGACTGTAGGTGAATTTTACGTTGGCCTGTTTTCCCAGGATTTTAAGGACATCCTGTACTTCGACACCGTCTACATCAACGGATACCTTACGGTTTAACACCGCCTGCGCACTGCTGCCCGCTGCGTTGGCCATGGCGATAGAGAATACGGTTATCAGCACATGGAAGCACGTTACCCGCATAAGAAACAGTACCCCATGCTGGTTAGGTTTAGGTTTGTTCATAGATTTCAATGTTTTTAGTTTTGACTATCTAAAGAATTCAGCCCTTCGGCAACCGGAGTGTTTGAGGGATTTGCGGTGGAGAGATTTCTCCAACCCTGGTACGTGGTAATTCCTATCATCATAGGCGTTTGGGTTTAGTTAGTATGGTTGGTTATGTGTTTTCAAGTGGTTAATCCGAACATCCGTCGGCTTCGACAACGATCACGGTACCTTCCACCGTGTATTCAGCGCCAAGCACCAGACAGATGATATCCATACGTTGGAAAAGGTCTTCGTTTGTGAGTTCCGTGGTTATCGTGCAGTCGGCCAATGCACGTTCGTTGTATTGAATGGTTACCCCATACATTTTCTCAAGCGTCTTAAAGAGCTTACCCGCTGGTTCGTTTGTATAGGCGATATTCCGCGGTTGATTATCGATAACGATACGCGGGCTGTCGACCAGTCGTCGCTCAACGGTATGGTTATGCCTCGAATAAACCGCCCGCTGATTGGGGGTAAGTGTTAATTCTTCATTTTCCTGTTTTGTACGAGAGGCGGACTGTTTAGAAAAAACCGAGACCCGGCCAGTGTTTACCGAAACCGTTATGTCTTTTTGATCGTCGTAGGCTTTAATTAAGAAGCTGGTACCCAGAACGCGCGTAGTTAACTCATTAGAGTACACTAAAAACGGATGCTCACGATCTTTGGCTACGTCAAAGAAAGCCTCGCCGGAAAGACTTATTTCTCGTTTTGCCCCGAATGTTTTGGGATATTTTATCTGACTTCCCGGATGGACAAGCACGGTACTACCGTCCGCAAGGCGAATAAGCGTAGCCTTGTTTGTAGTATTCCGGAATGTAATGACCTCGATATCCAAAGATTCGAAAGCGACTTCCCCGGCAGCGGTCGGCGTATTGGTATAGTTAAAAAAGAGGAACAATGAAAAAGCAATAACCGCAATAGAGGCTGCAATTCGCAGCGTCCATTTCCAGCTATTGAGACCAGGATTGACAGGTAACCCTGCCAATACCTGGCCTTCAACAGCCTCCGTTTTAACCCAAACGTTTCTTCTTATTATTTCCTTTTTATCATCGTGCACGGTTATTTCATCTGCCGATCCCTGCATATTTTCAATCCAACGATCTATACGTCGGATTTCTTCCTCCGTGCACTCATCACGAAGATATCGTTGCAGCATTTTGTCAAACTGTTCCTTTGTCATTCCTGTTAAAGCACTCCATGTTATTCGTGTGCGTCCTTAAGTCGAAGAGATCGGCATTTACCGTAAACGAGATGCTAACTTTTTTAAACTATTTTTCAGACGGACCTATGATTAAGTCGCGCAACGTTTAATCCAAAAATCTAATAATGAGGTGATAGACTGGTGCATGGCCTTCAACGGATTAAGGCCTTAAGACGTGCATTTATAGAAGTTAAGCACAAAACAAGGATTTTACAACCTCAGAGGCTGCAGATATAAAGAGAGATCGCTAACGATGCGACAATATCCCGTATTTCACGTGGTATTTTATTACCCGTTACCTCATACAATTTTACCCGAAAACGATCCTTATTTATTCGCGAGAAGGAAGATGAAGAACACGAAGTCTTTCAAATGCGAGCGGAGATACTTTAAAGACTTCGTGATATGATATTCTATGGCGCGCTCAGACACTTTCATTACCTTCGCTATTTCAGAAACAGAACGCCCCTCGATCCTGTTCAGGTTAAAAACGAGTTGCGATTTTTCGGGAAGCTGTGCAATCGCCTCCTTAAGCTCATGATTCAATTCATTAAACGAAACGGCGCTTTCAGTTTCATCGGCGCTTTGCGGAACGAAGGCTTTATAGTACCTCCAGTACTTTTCCTCTACAATCTTACTTCGGATTGAGTCGACGATTTTCTTCTGTACCGCCCCGTTGAGATATTGGAACAGATTTAAAATTTTAAGGTTTTCACGCCTTAGCCAGAGATTAAGGAATAAATCCTGAATAATCTCCTGCGCCTCCTCTTCAGACTTCAAAACCTTTACAGCCTTAATGTATAGCCTACTCCAATGCCTGTTATAAACCTCGTCAAACGCAGATTTGTCACCATTCCGAATACAATCCAGAAGCGCTTCATCAGTATAATTATGGAGTTGATTCACGGCCCTTTCGTCAAACAGGCCATAATGTTACACCAAAGCGGAGCAAAAAGCAATCGGGGCTACCGGTATTCAATGACGGCCTGATCAGTTGCGGGTTTAATACCGGTTGGATCAGTTAAGCTGTTATGCTATGTCTGTACGTAAAACCTGGCCGGTGTGTCATATATTATTTTGCGGCCGGATTTCCTCCAAACGCTCTTTCATTGCCAGGCGAAACCATTCCATAAGTACTCTTGGTATCCCCGCTTATTCAAACGATTGGCGGAATTCCAGGGGTGAAAGCTCGGTCTTTGCTTTGAAAAATTTACTGAAAGACTGGGGATGCTCAAATCCCAACTGATACGCTATCTCACTTATCGACAGCCCGGTTGTGGCAAGTTTTTCTTTCGCTTTAGTTATTAACTTTTCATGAATATGCTGCTGTGTGCTTTGGCCGGTCAGTACTTTCAGTAAGCTACTCAAATGGCTTTGAGATATATTCAACGTCGTAGCGATGTATTCGACGGTGGGCAGCCCTTTCGCGATGAGATCGTCATTTCTAAAATAATCGAAAAGTAATTGTTCTAAACGAACCAGAATCTGATGACTTGCTTTTCTACGGGTTATGAATTGTCGGTTATAGAAACGCTCGGCGTAGCTAAACAACGTTTCGAGGTGCGCTACCATGATGGTCTGACTGAAGTTATCGATGTTCGAGCTATACTCGTGCTTTATATTGTTGATGATTTCATTGATAACGGCTTCTTCTTTTTCCGAAAGAAACAACGCCTCGTTGGTAGCGTAGCTGAAATATTCGTATTCCTGAATTTTCTTTGCCAGGGATGTATTCCAGAACAGGTCGGGATGTACAAATAACATCCATCCGGTCATTTCAGGATTCGGACCTCCTGGCCGCCCCTGAACAACCTGGTTGGGCCCCGTGAATGCCATGAAGCCGCCGTCGAAATCATACGGTTGTTGTCCATAAAATAATCCATCACAATTCCTTTTCAAGGAGACCATGTAAAAATCCAGTACTACGCTAACGCCCGGCGCTCCTATAAGGTCACGCGAGTCTATAATACTTATCAGCGGATGTGCAGGCATGGGCAGTTGCTGCATACGATGACCCTCAGTTATGGTCTTTACCCGTATGATTTTTTTAGCTTCCATAAGTTATACGCTATTGAATAAAAATTACCCGTTTATAGATGTCTTTAATTTGCGGCTTACAACAAAGCAGGCTATGCCGGCCAGTAAGATAAAAACAGGCACTACAAGCATCCCGACTTGCAGGCCATTGTCCAGGCCGGCCGTTGTTGCTGCATCGCTGATTAAACCGACCAGCAGTGGTGATAGCGAAGACCCCAGTAGTCCGGCGCCCATCATCAACAGTCCGGAAGACAAGGCTTGCTTACCTGGGCCTGCAACCCAATGACCGGCACCGAAAGCATACGGCAGCACGAAAGCAAATGCGAACATACCAGGAACAAATAATGCAATGGCTATTGACGCCTCTGGTGCAAACAGAGCTGCCAGGGTAGTTACGGCGGCTATGACGAAAAGGATGGCAGGAGCGTTCATAATACCGCCAGCCCCACGATTTATGGCACTGTCGAAAAGCCGACCACCGAGCAATGTACCCGCAACACCCATTAAGCCTTGCAAAATCCCGAAGGACAGGCCTACTTCGCCAGCAGTAAGCTCATAGGTTCTCATCAGAAACGGTGCTCCGAAAATATAGAATGGGGCGGACGCGAAACCCACAAGGTTTGCACCGATGAATAGCCAGAGGAATGCCGGCCTGGAAAGCAGCTTATAACTTGCCCGAAAGAAATTTTCGACAGTATCCGCATGGTTGTTCGTGCTTACGGTTTTCGTTGTGAACAGCGCTACTAATATAATGATAACCAGCCCAAACGCTCCGGCACCGAATAGGACATTGCGCCAGCCTATTGTATCGCTCGCCCAACCGCCAAATGCGAACCCGATCATGGTGCCCAGCGGCATGCCCATAGCATAGAGACCGATAGCCCGTCCGCGGGTATGGGCTGGCACGTTCTGTGCTATCAGGGCGTGGCTGGCAGGAGTTCCCCCTGCCTCGCCGAGCGCAACGCCCAACCTGGACAACGCGAGTGTTACAAACCCTGTTGCCAACCCTCCCATACCTGTCATCGCACTCCAAAACACTATGCCCCACAGCAGAATCTGCCGGGCCCACCCCTTATCGGCGATCCGCGCGAGCGGCAATGATGCGAGCGAATAGGAAATGGTAAATGCCAGACCGGTAATCAATCCGAGGTGAGTATCGCTCAGCCCGAGATCCGCCTTAATGGATTCAGCCATAATAAAGGGCAGAATCCGATCCACCTGACTGAAGATACTGACGATTAAAAGCGTACCTAAAAATGCAGCTCTTCGCCAACCGTCCAGCCAGGGCCTTCTTACAATACTCACGTTGATGTCGTGGTCCAGTATTTCCATTTGCTTTATACTATATTCATTTTGCTATAACGAACACGCTACAGTTCTACTCTTACTCCAAATGTTGGGAACACGCCGAGACCAATATTAAAGGCACGGCCAGTTTCTGGCAAAAAGATCTCTGAGTTAACGTTAAACCGTCCGGACACGTTTACAAGGTCCAGGAAAGCCGAAAATGTTCCTCGTCTCATCGGCACGTTATAATCCACCCGTACATCAAGACTAACATAGTCCGGAAGCCTGTCGCCATTGACCGACGTGATTTCCTGGCCGTAACGTAGTTTGTCCGAATCGTTTAACACATTGGTATGAACCACATAAGCATCCTTGGGGCGCCCGGTGCTGTAGCGGAACTTGCCGGAGAAAATCCATCTATTGTTAGGCTTATAACTCATCATCAGATTAAAGGTATGCGGTATGTTGAAGATATAGTCGTATTCGCCAATCGAATTATTGTCGTCGCGTTTGCTGACCATGTAAGAATAGCTGATCTGTCCAAAATATTTCCGCGACAATCGCTTCACCAGGCTTATATCGGTGCCATATGCGTAACCTTCTCCGTTGTTCGTTAAGAAGCTTTCTACCCGGTTTGGCTGCACAATGAGGTTATCGAATTGTTTATGCCAGCCTTCGACCACAAATTTAAGGTCGGGCGAAAATTGCAGTTTATAGCCCAGGATAGCTTGTATTGTTTTGTCGTTTTTGAGTTCACGATTCCCGCTCTGGCCGCCAACATCGGCGTACGCCGCATCCTGGAAGTACACGCCTGATGCGAAATTGATGCTGTGACGGTTGTTGATCTCAAAGGAGGCACTTATGCGCGGCGAAATCGTATGCTGATCGGTGAACCCGGTATAGTCGTAACGTACGCTGGGATTAAGGGTGAATCGCGACGACACCCGCCACGAAAATACTGCGTACGCCGAGCCATTAAAAGCATTCTCGTCGTATACCGCATTAAACCGGTCAGGATTTAGCACCTGATAGTATTGTGATGGATCTGGCCTGAAGTCCGTCGTTCGAAATGTGTATACGGTATCGATGCGTCTTAGCGTCCTTTCATAATCAAGATCGAGGACCATGGCATCTACCCCACCGGTAATCGTAAGATTATCATAGTTTTTTGTATAAATTGACCGGTATCCTATTTCACGTTGATTGTTCTTTATACTCCGCAGATTGTTCTCGTATCTGCCTGCCGATGGATTAATGATCACGCCTTCCTGATCCAATGAAGGCGTGAACCGTCCAAAGTTATTATCAACGGTTGAAGACCGGTAATACAGAATGTTCTTCCAGTAGCTCGTGGAGCTGGTAAGCGTTTGCAGCGAAGCCCCTACCATAGCTTTATTACCGGTATGATCCCAGAGCACAGTGCCGGCGCTGTTGTCGTCATTGAGATCGGTATCGGATTCAATATCATCGATACTTCTCCTTGTACGCTCCGGATTATACATGGCGACGACCGAGATTTTGTTCTTTGAATTCAATTGTGTCGTAGTCTTGATCAGATAATCCCCAAAGTTTATCGTAGTGGGATTTTGTAAATCGAGCAGACTCTGTAACGCCGAAAAATTCTGATAGCGCGCGGAGGCGAAAATGCTGGTTTTCTTCGATACCGGACCGTCTGCAATGACCGTAGGACCCAGCAGATCGAACTGTCCACTAACCGACCATGACGCTTTGTTACCCTCTTTGATACCCAGACTCAAATACGACGACGACCGTCTACCGTACACAGCATCGAAACCTCCATTCTGAAACTGAACGTTATCGATGATCCTGGGAGCGAAGATGCTGAACCTTCCGCCGTTGGGATCGTTAAAGCCTGAGGCGAATCCCTCCGCTTCCAGGTGCGACAAATTGAACATAGGAATATCGTCGACCATATAAACGTTATCCTGCGTACCCTGCCCTCTTGCAGCAATGGCGGAGAACTGCGCCCCACTGCTCACCACCCCCGGAAGCATGGAAAGCGCACGCATAATATCGCCCTGGGCACCGGGATTCCGGAAGATTTCCTCCCTGGAGAACGAGTATGCCGATACGGGCGTTAACGGATTACTCTCTCCACGGTAAGACATTACCGTAACTTCATTCAGCTGCCCCACATCGTCTAAAAGCTCGAATTCCGAATAATATGTCTTGTTCTGTGCAATGGTAATCTCAGGAATATATTTTGTTTGGTATCCAATCATTGAAACCGTAAGACCATGCGCTCCTGCCGGAATGTTGTTCAGTTGAAAGACACCGGAGGTATCCGTAACGGCACCGAGTTGGGAGTTCTGGATTACAACACTGGCGCCTACAAGCGGCTGCTTGGTGGATTGTTCTATAATTCTTCCTTTCAGATTTCCAACAGATTGGGCTATCGATAGTGTACTACTAATCAAAATCAGGACTAGTGTCAGTTGTAATGTGTTACTACTCTTACGCATTGTTTTATTCTTAGCTTTGACACAAAGATGGCATATCGTAAACCAGCTTGTTTAGTCAGAACCACTGTTGTCGTAGCCAGATCTTCGGAACATCCACCCTGGATCGACCAAAAGCAGTTTCAAGATTCTTCGGATGGCACGTGAACGACTCCGCTTACGCCGGATGGTTTGAATGAAATTGTTGGCATCCTGAAATGACTGTCCCCATAATTTTGAATACGTGACCAGCAAATTTTCGAAATGATTCTGCGCGATGCCCAACCTGGATAAGCTTATAAGGCCAGCGCGGTAATCCGGCTGGCGAAACCTGACGCGGTTGAGATCTACCAGCGCGAACGGAAATCTATCGCTGTCGCGAACTACCAGTATATTACCCGTTGAGAAGTCGTCGTGATATACACCGGCCTGGTGCAACTGAAAAGCGAATGACGCCAACACGTTCGACATTCTCTGAGACGGAGAATCAAGTGCCATACAGGACTGCAGATCGTCGTGAGGCTGATATACTGAAATAAAGTAACTCTCCTGAAGTATTCCAAACCTGTAATAATCGATATATCCAACCGGTTCGGGGACCTTGAAATATATTGATCCCAAAAGCAGCGACATTTCGAACGATCGCTGCGCTTTGGATTTCCGGAAGAGCGAATAGGCTATCCGATTCGGCAAGTACATCCCTTTAAAGGATTTGATCACGAACCGATTTCCTAGTATGATATCCGTACGAATGTCGTTGCGCCTGTTCTGAATAACACCTTTCAGGGTTGGAAAAACACCATTGAGACTCAATACGTAATCAGTCATGTCACCGAAGTCCGGGTTCATTCTGAATTTTATGCGATATCCATCCATGTTTGTTCATTACTTTGCAATCGACGCTGGGAAGGAATAACAAGAAGCGCCCACACTGAATCACAGCGGGCGCTGGAGTAAACCTCAAATACTCCAACTTCTATCCTGGATATGTATATGCTTTACCGCCGAAGGATGTATAGGACCACATAACTATGCGTCCCCGGAATCCGGCCAACCTATTTTGACATTTGTGCATTCTATCTCTTCCATACGTCTGCACAAAATTGCTCCGGTTAGACGAACCGGACTTAGCCAAATATACTTTTGTCGTAGCTAAATCTCTTACGCATGGGTAATGTTAGGCCATTTATTAAATAGCCTTACGAACGAGACAAAGCATTCCGTGGCAATCCTCAGCATGCCGCGTTCAATGGCCATTCTACTCCCATAGGCTTCAGGTGCCCAAAAATGTAGGAGTCAGTTCGAAAAGGGAGAATGGAAATCGTATAAGTGGAACTATCTATATCGTATCGACGCTTCAGTTCGTTACATTGGATTTCATCCAACAACTTATGTACGCCACTATGGACATATTTCTTAACCAGGTTATATACGCTTCACCATAGAATCAAGGCAAGGTATAAAAACACAACATCCCTGAAAATGGATC
>Ga0065165_1002832_pt1 | contig 13534 bp, 12 predicted proteins | sample AraplaMF_Cvi_mMF_FD_63813 | JGI IMG/M metagenome (GOLD analysis project Ga0065165, IMG submission 63813) | Arabidopsis root microbial communities from the University of North Carolina, USA - plate scrape MF_Cvi_mMF (version 2) (version 3) | ecosystem: Host-associated > Plants > Roots >...
TGCAGGACGACTATCTCAACGCCATGCGTTCGCAGGTCGTGCAGGGCTACGTGATGGTCGCGGCGCAGCCCAGTGACGGCCTGCGCGACTTCGTGGAGCGCGGTGCGCCCATGGTCTTCGTGAGCCGGCGCAGCCCGTTCGGCACCTGCGCCTTCGTGGGGCCGGACAACCTGGCGGCCGGCGCCGCCGCCGCAGACTACCTGCTCGACCGCGGCATCGACGCGCCGGCCGTGGTATTTCCGTCGCGCGGATCGTCCACGACCCGGGAACGCGTGCAGGGCTTCTGCGAGCGGGCTGTCGCCAGAGGCTTGCCAGCCGACCGGATCCGCCGGGTGGAGGCCCCCGGCATCTCGCACCTGGAAATCGGCTACGCCGCCGCGGCCCAGTTCGCGGCGCCCGGTGCCTGGCCGCGCGGCGCGATGTGCATCAGCGACCAGGTCGCCTATGGGGTGCACCGCGTGGCCCGCGAGAGCGGAATCTGGGTGCCCGGCGACTGCGAGCTGGTCGGCATCGACGGCAACCCGATCAATGCCTGGCTCGCCCCGTGGCTCACTTCGGTCGAAATTCCGCACCAGGATTTCGGACCGGTCATCGTGGACCTGATGCTGAGCCTCTGGGGCGGCGCAGCGCCACGCGAACGCCTCATGCCGCACCGCATGGCGGCTGCACTCGAGACCTGAAACCGGCCAGGCCTGCGCGCTTTCAGGAAAGCTTGCTTTCTCTTTCTATATCCCGTTCAAACCAGCCTGCGGTCGACATCGGCTTTTCCATCATCGAGCGGGCCACGGCTTGAGCCTAGGGACGGACATCCTGGCCCGGCAGCTCCCGCGCCACCACCTTGCGGATCTCCGCGACCAGGGCCCGCGCTCCCGGCGAGGCCAGCGCGCCGGCGCGCTGCGTCACGCCGATCTGGCGTTGGGTCTTGGCCAGCGGAAAGTCGAGCACCACCAGCGAGCCGGCTTCGATCTCGTAATGCAGCTGGTGGGCCGAGATGGCCGTGACCATGTCGCTTTGCAGCAGCAGGCCGCGCAGGATGGCCAGGTCGCCGGTTTCCACGGCGGGCACGGGGGAAGGCTGGGCCGATTCGCGGAATGAGCGCTCAAACAGTTCGCGCGAGGGCGAGCCCGGGCGCGACAGCACCCACTGGGTGCGCCGCAAGGCCTCAAAGCCTATGCGCCGCGCGCGTGCCAGCGGGTGGCCGGCGCGCACGATCAGCGAGATGCGGTCGTCGAACAAGGCCTCCTGCACAAATTCCGGCGTGTCCTTCGCGGGCCTGAGCGCGCCCAGGATGAAGTCGATGTCGCCGCTGCGCAGCGCAGCCGCCAGCGCCTCATAAGGGCTTTCAACAGTGCTGATGTGAAGCCGGGGGTGCTGGGCTACCAGCGCGGCAATCGCCGAAGGAACAATCAGCGTGCGTCCCAGCGGCAGCGCGCCCACCACCACGTGGCCCTGCACCACGCCGCGGATAGCGGCGAGGTCGGAGTCAATGCTGCGCAGCTCGGACAGCGCCCGCTTGAAACGAAAGGCCAGCGCCAGGCCGGCCCGCGTCGGCGTGACGCCTTTGGCCGAGCGCACAAACAGCGCAAGCCCGAAGCGGCCTTCCAGTTCGCGCACCAGCGCGCTGATCGCCGGCTGGGTGATGCCGAAGGCGCGGGCCACAGCAGGCATGTTGTGCAGCTCGGCCAGGCTGGCGAACACCGCAAGGCGCTGGCCGCTGAACATGGCCGCGAGCAGCGCGCGCGCATCGACCGTGCCGGTGCCGGCCGGGCCCAGCGCCGCGAGTTCGCCGCAGGCGGCCACAAATTCCTGCTCGACCCGCTGCGCGCGCGGCAGCACGGCCTGCCCAAAGCTGTTGAGCAGCATGCCGCGCGCCTTGCGCTCGAACAGCGGCGTGCCCAGCCTGGCTTCAAGCTCGGCCACCGCGCGCGTGACCGCCGAGGCCACCCGAAACAGCGCTTCGGCGGCCTGGGTCACGCTGCCCGTCGCCGCAACGGCCGAGAAGGCCTGCAGATGGCGCAGGTTGATGCTCCAGGCGGAGGGGGCAGGACTGCCCACGGCCGGGTCGATAAGTTTTTTGCGTGGCACAAGGCGTATCTTGCACCACCGAATTCCCCAGTGCAATAAATAAACAAGAACGCACAGCAAGCCGAAATCAAGCCGCAAACGCAAGCGGCTGCCCACAATCAAGCCACGTCAACGCCTCCGCGTTTTCCACCACTCCCCAGGAAATCCCTCGTGATCATCGATTGCCACGGCCACTACACGACCGCCCCCAAAGCCCTGGAAGACTGGCGCAACCGCCAGGTCGCCGGCCTCAAAGACCCGGCGCAGGCGCCCTCGCCCGCCGAGCTGAAGATCAGCGACGACGAGCTGCGCGAGTCGATCGAACAAAACCAGCTGCGCAAGATGCGCGAACGCGGCAGCGACCTGACCATCTTCTCGCCGAGGGCGAGCTTCATGGCGCACCACATCGGCGACTTCAACACCAGCGCCACCTGGGCCGCGATCTGCAATGAGCTGTGCCACCGCGTGGCGCAGCTCTTTCCCGACAACTTCATAGGCGCGGCCATGCTGCCGCAGTCGCCGGGCGTCGATATCCGCACTTGCATTCCTGAGCTGGAGCGCTGCGTCAAGGACTACGGCTTTGTCGGCATCAACCTGAACCCGGACCCTTCTGGCGGGCACTGGACCTCGCCGCCGCTATCCGACCGCTACTGGTACCCGCTCTACGAAAAAATGGTGGAGTACGACATCCCGGCCATGGTGCATGTGAGCACCAGTTGCAACGCCTGTTTCCACACCACGGGCGCGCACTACCTGAACGCAGACACCACGGCCTTCATGCAGTGCCTGACCTCGGACCTGTTCAGCGACTTTCCTCAACTGCGTTTTGTGATCCCGCACGGCGGCGGCGCCGTGCCCTACCACTGGGGGCGCTTTCGCGGCCTGGCGCAGGAGCTGAAAAAGCCGCTGCTCAAGGACCACCTGCTGAACAACATCTTCTTCGACACCTGCGTCTACCACCAGCCCGGCATAGACCTGCTGACCCGGGTGATCCCGGTGGACAACATCCTGTTCGCCAGCGAAATGATTGGCGCGGTGCGCGGCATAGACCCGGAAACCGGATTCGCCTTTGACGACACGCAGCGCTACATAGAGGCCGCGCCGCTGCTCAGCGCCGCGGACCGCCACAAGGTCTACGAGGGCAATGCGCGGCGCGTCTACCCGCGGCTGGACGCCGCACTCAAAGCCAAGGGGCTGTAAGCATGAACACCCAGGAACTCGGCGTGGTACGCCGCAACATCACCCGCGCCGACGCGGCAGCCGTGCAAAAGCTCTCGCGCTTCGGCGTCGCCACCATTCATGAGGCCATGGGCCGCCTGGGCCTGATGAAGCCCCACATACGTCCCATCTATACCGGCGCCCAACTGTGCGGCACGGCCGTCACCGTGCTGCTGCAGCCGGGCGACAACTGGATGATGCACGTCGCGGCCGAGCAGATACAGCCCGGCGACGTGGTGGTGGCGGCCTGCACCGCCGACAGCACAGACGGCTTTTTCGGCGACCTGCTGGCGACCTCTTTCCGGGCGCGTGGCTGCAAGGGCCTGGTCATAGACGGCGGCGTGCGCGACATCAAGGATCTGACGGCCATGGACTTTCCGGTGTTCAGCCGCGCCATCCATGCCAAGGGCACGATCAAGGCCACGCTGGGCTCGGTGAACGTGCCCGTCGTGTGCGCGGGCGCCATGGTGAACCCGGGCGACGTGGTGATTGCCGATCTCGACGGCGTGGTCGTGGTGCCAGCCGCCCAGGCGCAGCAAGTGGCCGATGCCGCCGAGGCGCGCGAAGCCAACGAAGCCGGCAAGCGCGCCAGGCTGGCCGCCGGCGTGCTGGGCCTGGACATGTACGCCATGCGCGAGCCGCTGGCCAAGGCCGGGCTGCGCTACATCGACTGAAATTTTCACCCCGGCGGGGGACACGCTTTTTTTAAATACAACAACGGAGACAGACATGAACAAAACCTTTCAACACGCGATTCGCGGCGGCCTTGCGGCCGTCGCGGCCCTGGGCCTGCTCGGCACACCGGCACAGGCGCAGGACTTCCCGACCAGGGCGGTGCGCATCATCACGCCCTTCCCGGTCGGCAGCGGCCCCGAGGGTGTGCTGCGCCTGCTGGCCGACAAGCTCAGCAGAACATGGGGCAAGCCGGTCACGGTGGAAAACAAGCCGGGCGGCAACGGCTTTATCGCGATTGACGCTTTCAAGCGCGGTGCCGGCGACGGCCACGATCTGATACAGCTGGACAACGTCCACCTGTCGGCCTACCCGCATCTGTTCAAGAAATTGCCCTACGACCCGGCCAAGGATTTCGAGCAGGTCCAGCCGCTGTTCAGGAATAATTTTTTCTTCACCGTCGCGACCGACAGCAAATACAAATCGGTCGGTGAAATCATTGCCGACGCCAAGACCCGGCCCGGCCAGCTCAACTACGGCTCATGGTCGGTAGGCAACCCGGTGCACCTGGGCTCGGCCCTGTTCGAGTCGGTGACCGGCACGCAGATGGCGCACATCATCTACAAGGAAACCTCGCAGCTCTACACCAGCGTTGCGACCGGCGAACTGAGTTTCGCGCTGGGCACCATAGGCAGCGCCGGCGCCCTGGAGCGCGCGGGCCGGCTGCGCTACCTGGCGGTGGCCGGTGCAAAGCGGCACCCCGCCTATCCCAACGTGCCTACCGTGGGCGAATCGGGCGGCCCGGCCGGCTTTGAGGTGGTGGGCTGGACCACGCTGGCAGCGCCCAAGGGCCTGCCGCCTGCGGTCGCCGACAAGATACGCCGCGACGTCGAAAAAGCCCTGGCCGAGCCCGACTTCAAGGACAAGTTCGCAGCCTTTGGTTATGAACCCTTTCCCGTCGCCTCACGCGAGCAGTTCGGCCAGTTCGTGCAGGCCGAGTCCCTGCGCTTTGCCGACGTGATCAAAAAGGCCAAGGCCTCGCTCGACTGAGTCCTGCCATGCACACGTATTCACTCCCCTCCACATCGATCGGCCTGATCGGCTATGGCGAGGTCGGAAAAATCTTCGCGGCCGCGCTGCAGGCCAAGGGCGCCCAATCCGTCAGCGCCTGGGACAGGCTGTTTATCGACGGCGAACGCGGCACCGGCACGGGCATACAGTGCTGCGCCAGCCTCGCGGACTTGCTCCAGCGATGCGACCTGGTGTTCTCGGCGGTCACGGCCAGCCAGACTTTGGCCGTGGCCCATGAGGCCGCGGGCCTGCTCAGGCCGGGAACGGTTTTTGTGGACCTCAACTCGGCCTCGCCAAACACCAAGCGCGACGGCGCGGCGGCCATAGAAGCCGCCGGCGGCCGTTATGTCGAGGCCGCGGTCATGACTTCGGTGCCGCCCTACGGCCTGCGTGTGCCCATGCTGCTGGGCGGGCCGCACGCCCGGGAGTTGGCACCGCTGCTCTGCGCCTGGGGCCTGGACGCCAAGGCCGCGTCGGCCAAGCTGGGCACAGCCTCGGCCATCAAGATGTGCCGCAGCGTGGTCATCAAGGGGCTGGAGGCCATCGCGGTGGAGAGTTTTACCGCCGCGCGCGCCTACGGTGTCGAGGACGAGGTGCTGGCTTCGCTGAAGGAAACCTTTCCCGGCATCGACTGGGAGCGGCAGGGCAGCTACTTTTTTGAACGCGTCATCCAGCACGGCCAGCGGCGTTCCGAAGAAATGGCCGAATCAGCCGCGACCATGGCCGACGTGGGCATAGGCGGCAGCATGGCCGCCGCGGCCTCGCAGCGCCAGGCCTGGACCGCCGCGCTCGCGCGGCAAGGCGTGTTTGGGCCGTCGGCGGACGGCTGGCGCGCACGCGCCGATGAAATTCTGGCGGCCGTCACTCCTACCCAACTCCAGAAATAAACGGACACCATGGCCAGAATCATCGGCGGCATCGCCTGCTCCCACACCCCCACCATAGGCTTCGCGGTCGACAAAAACAAACAGGACGACCCGGTCTGGGCGCCCATCTTCGAAGCCTTCACGCCGGTGCGCCGGTGGCTGGACGAGCGCAAGCCCGACGTGCTGTTTTTCATCTACAACGACCACGTCACCTCCTTTTTCTTCGACCACTATTCGACCTTCACCCTGGGCGTGGGCGAACAGTACGCGGTGGCCGACGAAGGCGGCGGCGCGCGCGACCTGCCGCCGATTGCGGGCCATCCGGCGTTGGCCCGGCACATCGGCGAATCACTGGTGGCCGACGAGTTCGACATGGCCTTCTTCCAGGACAGGGCGCTGGACCACGGTGTGTTCTCGCCGCTGTCGGTGCTGTGCACGCGTGCGCCGGCCTGGTCCGTCCCCATCATTCCGCTGCAGGTCGGCGTGCTGCAGTCACCTTCGCCCTCGGCGCGGCGCTGCTACAAGCTGGGCCAGGCGCTGCGCCGCGCGATCGAAAGCTATCCCGAGGACATTTCGGTCGCCATCGTCGCGACCGGCGGCGTCTCGCACCAGGTGCACGGCGAACGCGCCGGCTTCAACAACACGGCCTGGGACGCACAGTTCCTGGACCTGGTGGAAAACGACCCGATGCGCATCAGCGAGATGACCCAGGCCGAGCTGGCCACGCTGGGCGGCATGGAGGGCACGGAGGTCATCATGTGGCTGGTGATGCGCGGCGCGCTGTCGGCCAATGTGCGCAAGCTGCACCAGACCTATTACCTGCCCTCGATGACGGGCATTGCCACGGCCATCTATGAAAACCAGGCGACATCCCCCATTGCGGGTGAGGCGCTGCGGCATCGCCAGCGCATGGCCGAACAGACTGCCGGCCTGGAGAAACTGCCGGGCACCTACCCCTTCACGCTGGAGCGCAGCGTCAAGGCCTACCGGCTCAACAGGTTTTTGCACGGCATGACGCGGCCCGAACACCGCGCGCGCTTTTTGGCTGATGAAGAAGCGGCTTTTACCGAGGCCGGGCTCACGGAGGAGGAGCGCGACCTGCTGCGGCGCCGCGACTGGCGCGCGCTGATCCACTACGGCGTGATTTTCTTCATGCTGGAAAAACTGGGCGCGGTGACCGGCGTGTCCAACCTGCACATTTACGCCGCCATGCGCGGGCAGTCGCTCGAAGACTTCCAGAAAACCCGCAACGCCCCCGGCGCGCTGTACTCCGTCGCGGGCAAGGATGCCGCACCCCAAAGCTGGGACACGGCAACACCGACCACGAAAGCCTGAACCATGCAACGCCGAACCCTGTTGATGCCGGCCTTGCTGGCCTGCGTCATGCCCGCCTCGTTGCCGCGCGCCCAGGGCAGCAACAAGCCTGTGCGCCTGGTCGTGCCCTTCACGCCGGGCGGCAGCACAGACATTCTGGCGCGCGTCATCGCCACCCGGCTGGGCACGGCCATGGGCCAGGTCTTTATCGTCGACAACAAGCCCGGTGCCGGCGGCTCGCTAGGGGCCGAGAGTGTGGCCCGCGCCGAGGCGGACGGCAGCACCCTGCTGATGGGCCACATCGGCACGCTGGCGGTGAATGCGTCGCTGTATCCCAAGCTGGCTTACGACCCAGTCAAAAGCTTTGCGCCCGTGGCCTGGGTGGCGCGCGTTCCCAATGTGCTGGTGGTGAACGCGAATTCCGACATCCGCTCACTGCAGGACCTGGTGGCACGGGCCAGGGCCAAACCCGGACTGCTGACTTATTCATCGGGCGGCAACGGCAGCGCGGCGCACATTGCGTTTGAGTACCTGAAGCTGCGCACGAAAATTTTCATGTCGCACATCCCCTACCGCGGCACCGCGCCCTCGGTCACCGACCTGATTTCGGGCCAGGTCGATGCCACCTTCACGGGCGGCCCGGCCGTGATGCCGCATGTCAAGAGCGGGCGCCTGCGCGCTCTGGCCGTCTCGAGCAGCCGGCGCATGGCGGCCTTTCCGGATGTGCCCACCGTGGCCGAAAGCGGCTACCCCGGTTTCGAGGCCGACCAGTGGTACGGCGTGGTCGCGCCGGCCGGCACACCGGTGGATCTCGTGAACCGGCTCAACCTAGCGATCAACAAGATCCTGGCCCTGCCCGAGGTGGCCCAGCAGCTGGCCGGCGAAGGTGCCGAGCCCGTGCAGGCGACGCCGAAGGCCTTTGCCGAGTTGATAGTGCGCGAGATTCCGCGTTGGCGCGAGGTGGTGCGGGCCGGCAATGTGAAACCTGAGTAAGCGCCCTGGGCCTTGATTCGCTAAACTTTCAAAGCGTCAGCGAATCGGCCACCTTGAAGGAGCGCCTGCATGAGCACACAACAACACCTCACCTACCGCGGCACGGTCTACCCTGGCACTGCGACCATGTGGGCCATATCAATGTGATGTGGTACGTCGGAAAATTCGACGAAGCGACCTGGAATCTGGTTCACCAGATAGGCATCACGCCCGGCTACCTGCGCGAGCAGCAACGCGGCATGGCCGCGGTGGACTGCCGCGATGACCACCCTGCCGGGCGTTCACATGGACACGCGGTTGCGCAAGTCCTGCGCGTTTTCGCCGGCGTTGAGCCAGCAGATGAAGGGGTTTATGGAAGCCCGGGGCGGGTAGCGCCGGGCCTGGGCCGGTGCAAAGGCACAAGCCGGGGCAACCTGGCGTTACCAAGATGCCATCAAGGCATCAAGCCTGCAGACCTGTAAGCATCAATGGTTCTGTCATAGACGCGCACATCGCCGCAACCGCGGGCGACCAGTTGCGCGCCTTCCACCGCGGACAGGATGGCAAAGGCCCGGCCCTCAAGCGCATCCGGACTTTGCAAGGGATCGTGGGCCGCCAGCACGTCGGAGAGCCACGCGACATTGGCCGCGTTGAACTTCTGGACCTCTTCCTGCACTTCTGGAGACAGGTCGTCACGCTCCGCAGCCAGCATTCCGCACAAACACATCCGGTTGCTTCGCAGCAAGGCGCCCCGGAAAATTTCGGCGTACGCCGTCATCCGCTCATGGGTGTCTTTGCTCTTGCTGGCCAGGCTCTGCAGATGCAGGACCAAGTCTTCGGTGTAACGCCGGGCCAGGGCCACGGCCAGGTCGTCCTTGGTGGGAAAGTGGTAGTGGATGCTGGCGCTCTTGATGCCAACCTCCTTGCCCAGCTCACGGAAGCTCAGCGCGTTGTATCCCCTGGCCTGAACCATCAGGCGGGCTGCCGCCATGATGCTTTCCCTGGTATCGATCGATGAAGAAGCCACCGCACATTCCTTCCAAAAAAATTCTTGACGCCGACGATAAGCTAGCTCTAAAATTCTACCTATCGATAGGTAGATGATTTCTGATTTGCAAAACTACTTACCGGTACAACCCTCATTTTAACCTATCTATCACTTGGTAGTTACCGAAATCCTTATATGAAATTGTTCGACAACCCCGGCACGCCCAATCCGGCGCGCATCCGTATTGTTCTGGCTGAAAAACAACTGGACGGCCAGATCGAGTTCGAGAAAGTCAGCCTGATCAGCGCGGAACACAAACAAGACGGTTTCCTGTCCAAAAACCCGCTCGGCGTCCTGCCGGTGCTCCAGCTTGACGATGGCCTGTACCTGTCCGAGAGCACGGCGATCACGGAGTACCTGGACAACCTCGACGGCGCCCCGACACTCACGGGCCGCACACCCCGGGAAAAGGGCGTCATCCACATGATGCAACGGCGCGCGGAGGCCATGGTGCTGGATCCGATCGGCATCTATTTCCACTATGGAACGCCCGGCCTTGGCGCCGGCCTTCTCCCCTTCAAGAGCCCGGACTGGGCGCACCGCGGCGAATGGGCCGGCCGCGAGCGCACGAAAGCAGAGTCGGGCCTGGCGTATTTCAACCAGGTGCTTGCGGCCACACCCTTTGTTGCCGGCAATGACTTCTCGATGGCCGACATCACGTTATTCGCAGGCCTGCTTTTTGCCGATGTCGCCGGGATTCCCGTTCCCGGGGACTACACAGCGCTCCAGGCATGGCGCGCCAGGGTGGCGGACCGCCCCAGCGTCAGGAACCGCAGCGGCCAGTCGCTGGACGCTGACGACCTTCGCCGCCTTGGTTTTTGAAAATCGCGCCTCAGCCTTCCCCTCTTCCAACCTCACAGACCGAAATAAATGCTCAACAATTTTTCCCTTGAACAAGCCGCGCAGCCAGCACGTGTTGCGCGCCGCAACCTCATGCTCGGTGCAGCTGGCGTAGCCGCCGCCGGCCTGGTCACAGTGCCTGCCCTGGTTGAAGCCAAAGCCACCGCTCAAGCGCACACCGCAGCAGCGAAACTCACCCCCAACACCATCACTACCCAAGACGGCACAGTCCTCTATTACAAGGACTGGGGGAGCGGTCCGGCGGTCGTCTTCAGCCACGGCTATCCGCTGTCCTCGGATGCCTGGGAAAACCAGATGATGTTCCTGCTGCACAAGGGATTTCGCGTCATCGCGCTGGACCGCCGCGGCTTCGGCCGTTCGAGTCAGCCCGGCAAAGGCTATGACTTCGACACCTTTGCCGACGACCTGGCGACTCTGGTTGAACTGCTGGACCTCAAGCAGGCGGCCTTCGTCGGGCATTCGATGGGAGGCGGCGAAGTCGCTCGCTACATCGGTCGCCACGGCGAGAAAAGGGTCGCCAAAGCGGCGCTGATCGCCGCGGTTACCCCCTTCCTGCTCAAAACGGAAACCAACCCCCACGGCGCGCCGGTCGAGGTTTTCGACGGCTTTCGCGCCGCCGTCCAGGCCGATCGCTCCCAGTGGAACAAGGACGTGTCAATACCCTACTACAGCTACAACCGCTCAGGTGCGAAGGTGTCGGAAGGCGTTCGACAAGAGTACTGGCGCCAGGGACAGGCCACGGGAATGCTCGCCGCCTATCACGCGATCGGCGCTTTTTCCGAGACCGATTTCCGGGAGGACCTGAAGAAGATCAGCGTTCCCACGCTGATCGTTCACGGCAGCGACGACCAGATCGTGCCCCTCGAAATTTCCGGCAAGCTCTCTAAAACCCTGGTCAAAAATTCCGAATTGATCATCTATGAAGGCGGCTCGCATGGTCTCATCGTCACGCAAAAGGACAGGCTCAATGCGGACCTGTTGGCCTTCCTGAAAACATAGCCGCGATGTGTGGGCGTAAGGCCAGATCTTGTCTCTGAATGGGTCGACATTTGAACCAGTTTCATTGAGCCCGAGGGCAATACGGCCCGCAGGCAACAGGTCAAGCAGCGGACTTACGCCTTTTCCAGATCACGCCGTCTACCAGGTAGTGGTGGAAATTCACGGTGAAATGCAAGATAAACACAGTTGGCAGGCCCAGCCAGACCAGTTGCTGGCCGGCCACCGATAGTGCCTGGTACATCACCGCGCCCAGCACCAGGCATACGGCGAGATATTTGCCTGCGTTTTTCAAGGGCTTCACCAGGCGCTGAAAGTCCTTGGCATCGATAGGCCCTTGCGCGTCACGGCGAACATTTTGCAGCCATACAAACTGCAGATATTGCAGGTTGTGCCAGATGTTGACCACCAGCCACCCCGATGTGATGTCCGCGACCCACAGGTAGGCGACGCTGATGACCAGCAGGTGCGACACCACAAACAGGCTATGCCTTGCGTTAAGCCGCCCCGCCAGCGCAAGGCGTATCTGCCGATACGCCCACCATGCGGCGGCAAGGACGGCGACTATGCCTGCTGCGTCGGCCAGTGCGGCGTCAACGGCCGGAAGATAAATGGGGAACCCATAAAAAAACTCAGGGGCCGTTGCACACCGGTGCAACAAACCCCAAAGGGGAAACAGGTAAATCAGGCTCTCCGACAGACGGTCGGGCCCCGAAGCCTGCGGATCGGCCCTTCTGTACGCCCTCGAAATACCGAAGGACTGCCGGGTGACATGGTAGGTCTGGGCAATGAAATACAAGGTGAACAGGCCACCCAGTTCATAGGCCAGTGCGACCATCGTGACCAGTACCAGCACGATGGGCGGCAAACCGAAGATCAGGAACCAGTGCTTTTTGATGTGGGCTTTGTCAAACCCGATCCGGGTATAGGTGGCAATGACGTGAGGGCTGGCGAACAACCAGATATCCACCAGCACCACCGCCACAAACATCGCCGGCGAGATCATGGCCAAAGCGCCCAGGACCAGCGCGATGCCTACTGTGCCGAAGAGGAACAGCCCGTCAAACCACGGCCCGTAGAGAAACGGGCCGCGACTGGCGAAGCCGACCGGCATGTGCAGACTCATGTCGGAGGAGCTGGTGGTGGCCGCACAGAACCCAGCGGAGCAGATTTTGGTGGTCGCATGAATTGGGTTCTAGGCCGGAGGTAGCGCTCCGTTGACACCCGGGTGTGCTCGTAGGCGCCGTCGAGGCCGGCCTCGAACCGCGAAGCCAGTGTCAGCCGGCTGGCCATGGCGGAGAGGCCCGCGGGCGGCAATGCTTGGTAAGGGTCATACACCGGCCTGATTTCGCAGGGGTAGCAAAAGCCATCGGCATCGAACTGGCTCTCGACCTGAATCGAATACACCACCCCGGCGGGTTTATCGCTGTCGACCGGAAATGAAAAGGCCAGAACGGAATCAGCCGCATCGGCGGCAGGATTGCTGTCACGCAGCAAAATGAATCCGGACTCCGTGAAGGCGCGGGCTACCTCCCGCTTCAGATCCGGCAGTTTGACCTTGACGTAGGAATTGTCGTAACCCGGACGGTTACGCTCCCCGCTCCACATGGTTTTGTAATCAAACCCGTGCTGGGGATCGAGGTAATCCCGGGATTTGCTTTTGATTGACGCATACGCTTGGTCGATGTCAGGGTAGAGCCGGCTGCTGAGATCGTATTGGGCCATCCATGGCAGTTTCCCCATGTCCCTCTCGTTCAGTATTCGTCCCCTTCGCAAGAAGCAATTCATGCACTTGTTCTTGACAACGGTGCCGTCAACCTTGAATTCAAAAATCACGGTTCCGGATTTACCGTTCTTATCCATAGGATAGGAGAACTGGAAGACCGTGCTGTCATCCGCATCTTTTCTTTTAGCAAGCAGGGAAAAATTGAATTCGGAAAATGAATCAACCAGCATTTGATTCAAATGATCCGCCCTGATGTTGCGGTAGATCGCTATGGGAAATGCGTGCGGTACCCAGAGATCTATTGTTACGACGGGTTTTGCAACTGGCTGGCTGTTTGAAATGGAAAAACATCCAAGTCCCAGGATCAATGCCAGGCAAACTGCAATTCTGGACAACATTTTCGGTACCCCCCGTTGACGTTATTCATGGATTAAACATCATGGCCGTCTTCCATCAAGAGGAGTTTTTTATCTGGATTGGATACCGCATCGAACCCAATTCACTGAACGCCAGCCATTTGGACCATAAAAAAAGCGCCCCTCAGGGCGCTTTTTTTGGATGCAGCCTGTGGCCGCACCAGCAGAACCGGCTCAACCCTGATGGGGGCGCTTGCCAGGGTTCTTTTTGCTGCGGGTGTGCGAACCGCGCTCCAGGCTGATCTTCTGGCCGCGGCCGGTGGTGATGGTGTAGCCCTTGGGAGGGACTGGCTTTGGGGCGCAGATGTCG
>Ga0065165_1002833_pt1 | contig 13520 bp, 8 predicted proteins | sample AraplaMF_Cvi_mMF_FD_63813 | JGI IMG/M metagenome (GOLD analysis project Ga0065165, IMG submission 63813) | Arabidopsis root microbial communities from the University of North Carolina, USA - plate scrape MF_Cvi_mMF (version 2) (version 3) | ecosystem: Host-associated > Plants > Roots > Endosphere...
CCGCCTCGACACCATTTCGGGAGATGGCCTGATGCGTTGGAGCTGCTTGCTGCTGCCCGTCCTGTTCACCGCGGCCTCCCCTGCGCTTTCCGGCCCCAAACAGTCCGGGCGCACCTGTTTTTGGCCGTCCGAGGTCACCAGTTTCAGCAGCAGCGGCGCTCCTGACCGCGCATTGGTCCATATCAGCCGGCGCGAGACCTGGGAGCTGACGCTGGCGCGCGGATGCCCCAATGTCGACTGGGCGCAGCGGATCGCCATTCGCCCGCGCGGCGGCGATCGCGTCTGCGTCGGCCGACCCGCGGAGCTGATCGTACCGACCGCGAGCGGGCGCAGCGGCCAGAGCTGCCGCGTCACCAATGTCCGGCTGCTTTCGCCCGAAGAGGCCGCTGCGGCGAATGGGCAGGATGCCAGCCACTGATGGCCGAACTCGCGCGATTCCCGGCGACGGCAGCTGCAGAGACAGTACGCCGCTTACTCGACGAATCCGCAATCGGCGCGATCGAAAGCCTCCGTCCGCCGCTCGATGACCTGCCCTATCGCGACTTCATTCGCACATTACTCCGCGCGCAGGGCTTCAGGCTCGACTTCAACCGGCTCGAACCGGACGCTGCGCTCGCGATGGTCGCCGACCGCGTGCTCGGCCCCGGCTCCTTCCTGCGCGAGCGGGCCCTGCTCGCCGAGGATATCGCCGCGCTGGCGGATTTCACCGGCAAGCTCGTGGGCGCCCGCGCCTCGGTCTCGATCCGCACCTATTTCGCGCCGGGCGACCTTGTCTGGCATGTCGACCGCCTGCCCGAGCGCAACGCCTTCCGGCTGCTCTGGCCGATCGGACGCCCCGCGGGGATGCGCGTGACTGCGCGCGACAATGTGGATGCCGCGCGCCACCGTGCTTTCATGTATCGCGAGCACCCCTTGCTCTGCCGGCTCGACACGCGCGTGCTGCGCACCGGGACACCGGTGGAGAAGCTTTGGGCACATCGTCCGGCGCAACTTGCGGCGATGCAATCGGGGCGTTTCCCGTTCGTGATCGACCCCGACGCGGAGATCGCGGTGACGCCCGGGGCGGTCAGCATCCACCGGGTGGAGACGCCGGAGCGGCCGGGAACCTGGCATCGCTCGTCCTGGGCCAACCGCCAGTCTCCGGGTTTCCAGATCGTCGTCACAGCCGCGTCGGACCTGCCCTGATGCGGTCGCGTCTTCTCGGTCGAACCGGACTCACCGTGTCCGAAATCGCGATCGGCACTGCCCGGCTTGCGGCACCCGATTCCGATCCGGCCGAAGCACGCGCGACGATCGCGATGGCGCTCGATCGCGGGGTCGACACGTTCGAGATCGATGCGGGTGATCACGAGGCCGCCGCGCTGCTGGGCCGCGTGCTGAAGGCGGAAGGCGCGACGCAGCGTGTCCATATTCTCGCACGCGTCAGCCCGCGTGTGCCCCTCGATCTCCCTTCCCCGCATCTTCACGCCGATGAGGTTTACCCCGGCAGCCATATCCGCGCCGGGACCGATGCTTTGCTCGCCAGCCTCGGGGTCGAACGGCTTGCGATCCAGCAATTGCACATGTGGTGCCCCGAATGGCTCGGCGAGGGTGACTGGCTCGCGACGTTCGAAGCGTTGCGCACTGAAGGGAAGATCGCCGGTTTCGGCGTGTCGCTATTCGATCACGATGTCGATGCAGGGCTGACGGTGGTTGCCAGCGGCGAGATCGACACGGTGCAGGTGATGTACAACCTGTTCGATCAGGGCGCGGCCGAAGCGCTGTTCCCGAATAGCCAGCGGCATGATGTCGGAGTGATCGCCCGGGCCCCCTTTTATTATGGTCCGCTCGCCGGACCGGGGCGGAACTATACGAAGAAGGACTGGCGCACGGGCTATTTCTACGACGAGCACGCCGCGGAGACGCGCGAACGTGCCGACAGGCTCGCTGAGATCGGGCCCGCCCCTGCCCTCGCACTACGCTTCAGCCTGTCCCACCCGGCCATCTCGACCGTGGCAACGGGCATCCGCACCCGGGCCCAGCTCGAAGCCGATCTGGCGGCGCTGGAACAGGGCTCGCTCGATCCCGATACTCGCGCGGCACTCGCCCGCCATGCCTGGCTTTGCTGATGCGCACCCTCTCCTCTTCATCAGGAATCTCATGGCCTCCCACCGCATTGTCCGCCGCCGGCTCTCCCTCGCGCTGCTCGCCGCGCCGCTGCTATCCGTGCCGCTCGTCCGCGCGGCGGCAGGAAAGCGCGCGGTGATCACCGACTTCGGGGCCCGTCCCGACGGGGCGACGATCAACACACCGGCAATCCAGAAGGCTATCGACCACATGGCCGCGACCGGTGGCACGGTGGTCGTCCCACAGGGCGTGTTCGTCAGCGGCGCGCTGTTCCTGAAGCCGGGGGTGCACCTCCATCTCGAGGAAGGCGCGGTGCTCCGGTGCACGACCGACATGGCGAACTTCCCGCCGCAGCGGACGCGGATCGAAGGGCATTTCGAGGAGCATTTCACCCCTGCCCTGATCAACGCCAAAGGCTGCGATGGTCTGAGGATCACCGGCCAGGGCACGCTCGACGGCGCGGGCCGGCCGATCTGGGACCTGTTCTGGAAGCTCCGCAACGCCGCGCCCGACCCGCACAATTTCCCCAATCTCGGCCTGCCCCGCGCCCGTCTCGCACTGATCGAGGATTCACACGGCGTGGTCGTCGAGGGGGTGACGTTCAAGGACTCGCAATTCTGGAACCTGCACCTCTACCGCTGCGACGACGTGCAGGTACGCGGGGCACGCTTCGTGGTGCCGGACGATTACGCGCAGGCACCGAGCACCGACGGCATCGATCTCGACAGCTGCCGCAACGTCCTGATCGACGGCTGCTATTTCTCGGTCACCGACGATTGCATCGCGGCCAAGGGCTCGAAGGGTCCGCGCGCGCTGGAGGACGAGGACAGCCCGCCGGTCGAGCATGTGCGCGTGCGCAACTGCCATTTCCGGCGCGGGCACCAGATGCTATCGTGCGGCAGCGAGGCGACGATCGTGCGCGACGTGGTCGTGGAGAATTGCCGGGTAACCGGCGCGATCAACGTGCTGATGCTCAAGCTGCGGCCGGACACGCCGCAGCTCTACGAGGACATCCACCTCAGCAACATCACGCTCGACCATGACGGCGGGAACGTCATCCGCATCGAACCCTGGACCCAATATCGCGACCTCAAGGGCGAGGCGCCGCCGCAATCCACCGTCCGCAACGTGACGCTGACCGGCTTCAAGGGGCGCTTCGGCAGCTTCGGGGTGGTCAAGCCCAACCCGGGGCAGACCCGGATCGAGAATGTCCGCTTCAAGGATTTCGACCTGCAGCTGACGCACGGCGAAGGGCCGACCGTGACCGACGCGCAAGTCAGCTTCGAGAATGTGGCGATCAACGGCCGGCCCGTGTCAGCACAGGGCTGAACACGGGCCGGTCGCACGGGCCCGTCCCCCTTATCGCACGGGCCCGTTGAAGTCCGCCTCGACGATGGCGAGCCGCCAGCCCGGCGGTACCGCGTCGGCGCCGGTGTCGCCGGCCTTGCGCGCGGAATCGAGCTCCACGACCTTGCCGAAGGCGTCGCGGTCTTCGACGGCATCGGTCTGCTGGATGCGCAGCACACTGCCCGTGGCCGGCGCGAAGGCGAGATTGGCGTAGCCCAGTTGCCGTTCGGTCGCGCCTTCCCACACGGTCTTGCCGTCGAGCGTGACGCGTAGCGGATAGGCGCGGGAGCGCCAGCCGACGAGCTTGAGGTCGATCTCGCTCAAGGTCACCGGTTTGGCGAAGCGATATTCGATCCAGGCGTTTTCGGGCCGGCCGTCGCTGGCCCAGCGGGAGAGTTCGTTGTCGTCGGTGCTGTGCGCCGCATCGGCCTGGTTCGAGCCCGCGACGATGCTGGCCGGAACCGCGGTGACACGGGTCACGCGATAGCTCGGCCCCGCCGGGGTCGGTCCGCGTGTGAGCAGGCCGGGCTGGTGCGTCTCGGGGAAATCGCTCGAGAGTCCGCCTTGCGCGGGCGCGGGCAATATCGTCGGGATGGTCAGCGTCGCGGGTTTGAGGCCCGTCGCGCTCGCGGTGACGCGCACCGTGCCGCCCTGCGTCCCAGCGCGCAGCAACACGCGGTTGACGCCCGCCTCCACCGGCAGGTCGCGCGACAGGATGTAATTGTCCTCGTCGCGCGCGGTGCCGGCGAACTGCGTCGTCTGGTCGGCGCCTGCCGGTTTGCTCGGTTCGGCCGGCCCCGTGGCAACCTCGGCGCGCGCCTTGCCCGAGGCGTCTCCCTGCGCGATGCCGCCGCGCCATTCGGCGGGGCCGTCGAGGGTGAAATGGATCTTGTCGTGCGCTGTCGGCACGCGGCGGCCCTGCGCGTCGACCACTTCGACATCGACCAAAGCGATGTCCGCCCCATCCATCACGAAGCCGCGCGGCGAGACATGTGGCGCGAGGCGCAGCGCCACCGGCGCACCGGCGGTCTCGACCGCATGCTCGCTGCGGCGCCCGTCGGCATAGGTCGCGACTGCCTTGAGCGTGCCGGGCGCCCAATGCACGTCCTTCCAGCTGAACAGGAAGCCGCTGCTGCGCACACCCTTGCCGAGCGACTTGCCGTTGAGGAACAGCTCGACCGCGTCGCCGTTCGAGACGACGCTGACGTCCTTCACCGTACCGGGCGCATAGTTCCAGTGGCCGATGATGTGCGTCGCGGGTGTCTTGCTGTCGACCCAGTCGCCCCACATCACCCGGTGCGCATAGAAGCCTTCCTTGGGCAGCCGTACGGCATCGACCTCGCCGGAGCGGCGGTAATTATTGTCGCCGCGATAATGCGTGTTCGAGTCGGCGAAGATGATGTTCACCCCGCCCGCGCTCACGCGCCGCCCGGTGCCCGGCCGCATCCGATAATAGTCCCACCAGCGCTTCACGTCCTCGATCGCGTGGCTGTCCTGGTTGCGGTTGTAATCGGGCGAGTCCTTGTGGAAGGGCGGCGTGAAATCGTCCTGGTAGAGCCGCGCCGCCTCGTCGCGCGAATATTCCATCGCCCAGAGCGGCTTGCCCGCGCTCTTGTTGATGTAGAGCATCTCGCCGCCATATTCGGCGACCTTGCTGTCGAGCATCTCGCGCGAGCCGATCGCGCGGCCGCCATGCGGATCGTAGCGGTCGCGGATGGCCTTCATCTCGGCCATGTGCGCCTCGCTGATATTCTCGTTGCCGCTCTCGTAGAACAGGATCGACGGGTTGTTGCGGTTGTAGACGATCGCCGCCGCCATCACCTCCTTGCGCTGGTCCCAGCGCCGGCCGCCCGTGTCGCTCTCCGCGTCACCCGCCGGCATCGCCTCGATCAGCCCGACCCGGTCGGCGGACTCGATATCCTGCTTCGAGGGCGTGATGTGCATCCAGCGCACGAGATTGCCGCCGCTCTCGACCATCAGATGATTCGAGAAGTCGCTGATCCACGGCGGCACCGACACACCCACGGCCGGCCACTCGTTCGACGTACGCTGCGCATAGCCATGCATCTGGATGACGCGGCCGTTTAGCGTGACCATGCCGTCGGCGAATCTGGTCTGGCGGAAGCCGGTGCGGGTATCGACGCTGTCGATCGCGCGGTTGCCTTCGGTAAGGCTGGTCGTCACCGTGTAGAGATAGCCATAGCCCCAGCTCCAGAAATGGAGTCCGGTCACGCGGCGCGCGGCGGCGAGCGTGCGGGTCTCGCCCGGGGCGAGCGACACCGGCGCACCGGCGAAGCGCGCGACGAGCTTGCCCGTCGGGTCGCGCAGTTCGACAGTGTAGCCGACGCGGCGCGGCGTGGTGCCGGCGTTGCGCACCTCCGTCTCGGCATGGACCGTCGCTGCGCCAGCGGCTTGGTCGAAGCCGTCGGCCCAGACATATTGGCCGGTAGTGCCGAGCCCGAAGAGCAGGGGCAAAGTCTGGTAGACCGGCCCGGTCAGATGCAGCCGGACATTCTTCGTGATGCCGCCATAGTTCACATTGAAATTATCGTTGTTCCACTGGAAGCCGCTGCCGGTGGCGCGCTCCTTGTATTTCCAGTCATTGTCGACGCGCACCGCGATGACATTCTCGCCTGGCCGCAGCGCCGCGGTGATGTCCGCGCCGAACGCCATCGAGCCGTTCTCGGAGAGTGCGACGGACTGCCCGTTCACCCACACCTCGGCGGCCTGTCGGACGCCCTCGAACTCGAGCAATGCCCTGCCACCCGTCGATCGCGCGGGGAGCGTGACGCGCTTGCGATACCAGGTGATGCCGGTCGACAACTGCTTGATGTCGCGTGCGAAGGCCTGCTTCTCGTTGAAGGCGTTGGGCAGGGTAACGGTCGACCAGGTGCCGTCATCGAACTCCGGACGCTCGGCCCCCGCGGGATCGCCGGTCATGGTGCGCCAGCCGGGGTTGATATTGTAGGTTACACGTTCGGAGGATGTGAAACTGGAGGCGTCCTGCGCCAGAGCCGGCAGCGGCGCGGCGATCAAAGCCGTCGCCATGATGATCCCGGCCTTGCCGATCCCGCCCATCCGCGCCCTCTCCTGTTGTTTCATATTATGGCCACACATTGCAGTAAATGGCACAACTGGTCAAACCAATTTGCCTGACCCAGATGACCCATCGAGCCCCGGCGGATTTCCTGCCCACTGACGAAAAGTCGAAAAATTGCGGCCACACCCGCCTCGCCATGTGCTACTGAATCCCGGCCTCGCCCTGTGGCCGCGATCCGCCGCATTGCAAACGCTCCGCCGCTTCCGACGCTTTACTTTCTCATCATATGAGATAGACCGTCACGTAGTGAGACAGGAGAGCGAAGTGAAGCTTCTGGAAGGCAAGACCGTCCTCGTCACGGGCGCATCGACCGGCATCGGCCGCGCGGCCGCAGTGGGCGCGGCGAAGGCGGGCGCCGACGTGGTGATCAACTATCACAGCCGTGACGACGATGCCGCGGCCTGCGTCGCCGAGATCGAGGCCGCCGGCCAGCGCGGCCTCGCGGTGAAGGGCGACGTCGCCGATCCCGCGACCGCAACCGATTTCGTCGCACGCGCGGTCGAGGCGTTCGGCAAGGTCGACGTGATGGTCTCCAACGCCGGCATCTGCCCCTTCCACAGCTTCCTCGACATGCCGGTCGAGACCGTGCAGCGGACGGTGCAGGTCAATCTGCTCGGCGGCTATTTCATGTGCCAGGCCGCGGCCAACCAGATGGTCAAGCAGGGTCATGGCGGCGCGATCATCGCGGTCTCGTCGATCTCGGCGCTGGTCGGCGGCGAGTACCAGACGCACTACACCCCCACCAAGGCCGGCCTCCATTCGCTGATGCAGTCGACCGCGATCGCGCTCGGCAAATATGGCATCCGCTGCAACTCGGTGCTCCCGGGCACGATCCTCACCGAGATCAACAAGGACGACCTCGCCGACGAGGCGAAGCGCAAATACATGGAAAGCCGCGTGCCGCTCGGCCGTCTCGGCGCAGCCGAGGATCTTGCCGGCCCGATCGTGTTCCTCGCATCGGACATGGCGTCCTATGTCACCGGCGCAGCACTGCTCGTCGATGGCGGCGCGTTCGTGAACCTGCAATGAGAGCGCTCGCCGCCGCGGCCGGACTGGCCGCCTTCGCCGCGGCTTCGGCCATGGCGCAGACGCCGGCCCAGCCCCCGGCGGCATCGCGCATCTTCATCGCCAGCGATTCCACCGCGCAGAATTACGGCGCCGACCGCTATCCCCAGACCGGCTGGGGGCAGATGCTCAAATGCGGCCTCGCCCCCGGCGTTGAGGTGACCAACCGCGCGATCGGCGGGCGCAGCACGCGCACCTTCCTGTCCGAGGGTCGCTGGGACCAGTTGCTCGCCGATGCCGCGCCCGGCGACGTGGTGCTGATCCAGTTCGGGCATAACGACGCGAGCGCCAACCGCCCCGAGCGCTACGCCCCCGCCGCGACGCTCTATCGCGACAATCTGCTCCACATGATCTGGGAAGCGCGCGGCAAGGGGCTGGTCCCCGTGCTGGTGACCCCGCCGGTGCGCCGTTCGTTCGAGGGCGGCCACGCCAAAGCCGACTTCGCCGCCTATAGCCAGGTAATGCGCGAGCTGGTTGCGCTCACCAACACGCCACTGATCGATCTCGAGGCGCGCTCGCAGGCCATGCTCGACCGGCTCGGCGAGGCGGGCTCGAAGAAACTCTATCTGCATTACACGGCGCAGGACCATACCCCCGGCTTCCCGCAGGGGATCGACGACGACACCCATTTCAGCGAGCTCGGCGCCCGGGCCATGGCCGATCTGGTCGCGCAGGAACTGAAGGGACTGAAGCTGCCCGTCGCCGACAAGGTGCTGGCCACGCGCCCCGATCTCACCCGCGCCACGCCGCTCGGCAGCGCCGCCTGCCGTTAAACCAGGTCGCCGGGCGGCCGTGACTGCCCGGCACAGGGATAGCCCAAAGGGGACGCCGCCCGCGCGCCCTCACCTTTTGCTCCGACTTTTACCGTGCCGCCGGCGTTCCGCCGCAGCCGGATGCGCCGCGCGACCTGCGCCTCATCAAGCGCGCTCTACGCATAAATCATTGAATTCAAGTCGCTTCTGAAACGACTTCGCCCGAAGAGCGCAAAGCTCGCCACGGCAGATGGCCGGCGCTTCTTCACGCGCCCGCACTCGGCTGACCGCCCGCAACATTCGAATAGTCGTACAGCTCCAAAAAAGCGATTGTTGCGCCTTCGCATTTCAGTCATACATATTGGAACAAGATAACAGAAAATGAGACGCGACCGCGAATCACCGGCGCGTATGAGGGTTTCAAGGAGGGGAATAATGTCAGACTATACCTATGCCCGTGCCAGGTCGTCGCGGCAGCTCGGAGTCTCGGGCGCCGCGCTCGCGATCGCGCTCGCATGGAACGCGCCCGCCTTCGCGCAGAACACGCCGGCAGCCAATCCGCCCGCGTCCACTGCGCAGGAAGAGCCGGCGCAAGGGCAGGAAATCGTCGTTCAGGGCTTCCGCGCCTCGCTGAACACCGCGCTCAACCAGAAGCGCAGCGAGACCGCCGCGATCGACAGCATCGTCGCCGAGGACATCGGCAAGTTCCCGGACAGCAACCTCGCCGAATCGATGCAGCGCATCCCCGGCGTCGCGCTCTCGCGCGGTGACGGCGGCGAAGGCCGCAACATCTCGGTCCGCGGCCTCGGCGCGCAGTTCACGCGCGTGCGCATCAACGGGATGGAAGGCACGTCGCAGACCGGCTCGTCGGACATCTATGGCGCGGGCAATTCGGGCCGCAGCTTCGACTTCAACGTCTTCCCGACCGAGATCTTCTCGTCGCTCGCAGTGCGCAAGACCACCTCGGCGGATGTCGAGGAAGGTTCGCTCGGTGCGACCGTCGACCTGAAGGCGCCCAAACCGTTCGACTTCCACGGCAAGGACTTCGTCCTCTCGGCCACCGCGCGCGGCGTGTACAACGAGATCAGCAAGGACGTGGATCCGCGCGCCTCGCTGCTCGTGGCCAAAACGTTCGGCGACAAATGGGGCATCCTGGGCTCGTTCGCCTATCAGAAGCGCCACATCCGCGAAGTCGGCTATTCGGCGGTGGACATCCTCGCCTCCAACACCAATGGCCTCGCCCAGCCGTTGGTCGGCGGTCCCGCGGGCGCGACCATCTCCTTCCCCTTCTGCACGCCGGCCGGCGGCTTCACCTATAACGGGAACGTCTACAACAGCCCGATCGTCGGCCTCGCCGGCAAGGGCTCGACGGCCAGCAACTGCAGCACGGACAATCCGCGCACGAGCGATCCCGCCGCCTTTGCCGAGGTGTTCAACCGCGGCGTCACCGTGGGCGCGAACGGCAGCGTCGTCGGCGGCACCAAGGCATTCCTGCCGCGCCTGCCGCGCTACGTGAATTCCGAGCAGGATACGGAGCGTCTCGGCGGCACGCTGAGCCTCCAGTTCAAGCCCGATGATGACACCGATATCAGCCTCGACATGCTCTATTCGCGTTACGACGTGACGCGTGTCGACAACTATATCGCGGGCATCTCTTTCGGCCGCAGCGTCACCAATAACGGCCAGCCGATGGTCTCGGTGAAGGATATCGAGTTCGACGACAACGGCTCGCTCGTCTACGGCAAGTTCGACGGCGTCGATGTCCGCTCCGAAGGACTGTACGATCACTGGATCTCGGACTTCAAGCAGGCCAATCTCAACTTCCGCCACAAGTTCAGCGATACGCTTGAGATCACCGGCCTGTTCGGCTTGAACCGCTCGGTGTGGTGGGGCCCCAAGCGCTTCCAGACCTTCATGGACGCGATCGACACCGACAATTTCACGATCGATTATCGTGACGGCAAATCGACGCCGCTGATCGGCTTCGGCTTCGACGTCTCCAACCCCGCCAATTTCAACTACGCGCCGGCGAAGGCGGACGGCACGGTGCTCGGCGGCTTCAGCTTCCAGGGCAAGCCCTCGAAGAACCAGACCGACAATCTCACCGCCGAGATCAACACCGACTGGACGGTCACCAACGGCGTCCACATCAAGGTCGGCGGCCAGTATCGCCGCAGCGACTATAACGCCTATGTCTCGTCGCCCTACACCGCCGACACGATCGTCAAGGCGCTGCCCGCGGGCACCAGCCTCGCCTCGATTACGACGCAGATTTCCGGTCTCGACAAGCTGTTCGGCAGCGGCGCGCCGGCGAGCTGGGCGGCGATCGATCCGGACAAGTGGGACGAGGTGTTCGACTTCGATTCGGTACGCTTCTGCCGCACCGAATGCGGTGCCGGCGCGTCGCGCATCCGCGAGGACGTGAAGAGCCTCTACGCGATGACGAACTTCGACACGAACGACAGCTTCTTCGTGCATGTCCGCGGCGATCTCGGCGTGCGTTACGTCCGTACCGACATGCTCGCGGCGGGCTATATCACCGTGGCGGCGGTGCCCGCGAGCTCGACCCCGACCGGCGTGGTCGGGCAATATGCGCAGGTGTTGCGCGGGTATGACGACTGGCTGCCCTCGGGTAACATCGTGTTCGACATCCGCCACGATCTGCTGCTGCGCCTGTCGGCCGCGAAGGTGATGTCGCGTCCGGAACTGGGCCAGCTCGCGCCGACCAGCGGTATCACCGCAACAACGCGCACGGGCAACATCAACAACCCCTATCTCGACCCGATCCGCGCCAACACGTTCGACGCCGCGCTCGAATGGTATTTCCAGCCGGGCTCGCTCTTCTCGGTCGCCTATTTCAAGAAGGACATCAAAACCTACATCCAGCGCGTCACCAGCCAGGTTCCGTTCAACGAGCTCGGCCTGCCGGCTGCGCTGCTGATCAACACCAACACCTCGCCGACCGAGATCTTCACGATCGGCCAGCCGGTGAACACGCCGGGCGGTCCGCTCGAGGGCGTCGAGGTCAACGCTCAGGTGCAGATGCGCTTCCTGCCGGGCTTCCTCAAGAATTTCGGCATTCTGGCGAACTACACGCACGTCAATTCGAAGATCAATTACTGCCTCGCAAGTTCGGGCGGCAAGTGCACCGTCACGACGACCAACGATCTGATCGGCCTCTCGCCCAACACCGCGAGCGGAACGATCTATTACGAGGACAAGAAGTTCAGCATCCGCGCGACCGCGAGCTATCGCGATCGCTACATCCGCGGCATCCCGGCTTCGACCGGCAGCGATCTGCAGGGCAATGCGCCGAACACGTTCGTCGACGCGTCGGCCTCCTATTCGATCAACGACCGGATCAAGTTCATCCTCGAGGTCCAGAACCTGACCGACGAGCGCAACACGCTCTATATCGACAGCACCCGTCAGGACACGCTGTTCGAGACCCGGATCGGCCGCACCGTCAACTTCGGTGTCAATTTCCAGTATTGATCAGTCCACCCCAGGAATGGGCCGCCCCTCACCGGGCGGCCCCTTTTTTTTAGAGAGGAGCCCTATGCGTCCCGCCCTGTTCGCTGCCGCCCTGGCGCTGACTTCGTTGCCCTTCTGCGCCGCCGATGCGCAGCAGCAGGCCCCGGCCGCCACGCTCACGCTGCACGCCGACACGCCGGGCGCGAAGATCGACCGGCGCATCTTCAGCCAGTTCGCCGAGCATCTCGGCAGCGGCATCTATGGCGGCATCTGGGTCGGGCCGGATTCGAAGATCCCCAATACCCGTGGTTATCGCAACGACGTGGTCGCGGCATTGAAAGCGCTCAAGGTGCCGGTGGTGCGCTGGCCCGGCGGCTGCTTCGCCGACGAATATCATTGGCGCGAAGGCATCGGCCCGCGCAACCAGCGCCCGACCAAGGTCAACACCTGGTGGGGCGGCGTGACCGAGAACAACGCCTTCGGCACGCACGAATTCATGGATTTCGCCGAGTTGATCGGCGCCGAGCCCTATGTCTCGGGCAATGTCGGCAGCGGCACGCCGCAGGAAATGGCCGAGTGGGTGGAATATATGACCGCCCCGGCCGGCAGCCTCGCCGACCTGCGCGCGAAGAACGGCCACAAGGCGCCGTGGAAATTGAGCTTCTTCGGGCTCGGCAATGAGCTGTGGGGCTGCGGCGGCAACATGCGCCCCGAATATGCCGCGGACGTCACCCGCCGCTACAGCACCTTCATCAAGGCGCCGAAGGAGAACCGCCCGGTCAAGATGGCGAGCGGCGCCAACTCCTTCGACTATAACTGGACCGAAGTGATGATGCGCGAAGCCGGCAAGATGTTCGACGGCATCGGCGTGCATTATTACACGGTGCCCGGCAGCTGGGGGAAGAAGGGCTCGGCGACCGATTTCGACGAAGCGGGCTATGCGCTGACCCTGTCCAAGACGCTCCAGATGGAGGAGCTGATCACCAAGCATTCAGCGATCATGGACAAATACGATCCCGCAAAGCGCGTGAACCTCGCGGTCGACGAATGGGGCACCTGGTACGATGTCGAGCCGGGCACCAATCCCGGCTTCCTCTACCAGCAGAACACGATGCGCGACGCGATCGTGGCGGCGCTCAACATCAACATCTTCACCCGCCATGCCGACCGCGTGCACATGGCCAATATCGCGCAGATGGTGAACGTGCTCCAGTCGATGATCCTCACGGACGGCGGCAAGATGGTGCTGACCCCCACCTATCACGTCTTCCGCATGTACCAGCCCTTCCAGGATGCGACCTTCCTCCCGGTCGAGGTCAAGTCGCCCTGGTACAACAAGGACCAGTGGGTGATGCCCTCGGTCAGCGCCACCGCGGCGCGCGGTACCGACGGGCTGGTGCATCTGGCGCTGGTCAACGTCGATCCGAACCGGCCCGCGACCGTCACCGCCGCGCTGGCGGGGCTCAATGCCGCTTCGGTCCAGGGCGAAGTGCTGACCGGCGCGATCCAGGCGCACAACAGCTTCGATGCGCCGGAGACGGTCAAACCCGCCCCGTTCACGGGAGCGAGCGTATCAGGGGGAACGCTCGCCGTGACCCTGCCCGCGGCGTCGGTGGTGGTGCTAACGCTCCGCTGATCGCGACGCATCGCAGGAAGGGAGCGGGCCGCGACGACCA
>Ga0065165_1002834_pt1 | contig 13518 bp, 14 predicted proteins | sample AraplaMF_Cvi_mMF_FD_63813 | JGI IMG/M metagenome (GOLD analysis project Ga0065165, IMG submission 63813) | Arabidopsis root microbial communities from the University of North Carolina, USA - plate scrape MF_Cvi_mMF (version 2) (version 3) | ecosystem: Host-associated > Plants > Roots >...
GAAGCCCGCCTGCACATCCTGGACAAGATGGTCGGCGCCATGGGCTCGGCCAACACCGAGATCTCGCAGTTCGCGCCGCGCCTCTACACCATGAAGATCAATCCGGAGAAGATCCGTGACGTGATCGGCAAGGGCGGCGCCACCATCCGCGCACTGACCGAAGAAACCGGCACCCAGATCGACATCGGCGAAGACGGCACCATCACCATCGCCTCCACCGATGGCGCCAAGGCCGAGATCGCCAAGAAGCGCATCGCGGAGATCACCGCCGAAGCCGAAGTGGGCAAGGTCTACGAAGGTCCGGTCACCAAGATCCTGGACTTTGGTGCCCTGGTCAACATCCTGCCCGGCAAGGACGGCCTGCTGCACATCAGCCAGATCGCCCACCAGCGCGTGGAAAAGGTGACTGACTTCCTGAGCGAAGGCCAGATCGTCAAGGTCAAGGTGCTGGAGACGGACGAAAAGGGCCGCATCAAGCTGTCCATGAAGGCGCTGCTGGACCGCGACGCGCCCCAGTTCGCCCCGTCGGAAGGCGCTGGCGAGTAAATCGTCATGAAGGCGATCGCCATCAGCCAGCCCGGTGGGCCGGAGGTGCTGCAACTGGTCGAGCGCCCTGACCCCGTCGCCGGGGCCGGGGAGTGCCTGATCCGTGTGGGTGCCTACGGCATCAATCGGCCGGACGTGCTGCAGCGCAAGGGGGCCTATCCACCACCGGCCGGGGCGAGTGATCTCCCTGGCCTGGAGGTGGCGGGCACCATCGAGGCCGGCGACAGCGCGGCCCTGGCCGAGGCTGGCCTGAAGATCGGCGACGCCGTCTGCGCGCTGGTGGCCGGTGGCGGTTACGCCGAGCTGTGCGTGGCGCCGGTGGCGCAATGCCTGCCGGTGCCTGCGGGCTGGAGCCTGGTGGAAGCCGCCAGCCTGCCGGAGACCTTCTTCACGGTGTGGAGCAATGTCTTCGAGCGGGCCCGGCTGCAACCCGGCGAGACGCTCCTGGTGCATGGCGGCAGCAGCGGCATCGGCGTCACCGCCATCCAGATTGCCAAGGCCCTCGGGTCCACGGTGCTGGTCACGGTGGGCAATGCGCAGAAGGCCGAGGCGTGCCGCGCGCTCGGGGCGGACCTGGCGATCAACTATCGCGAGCAGGACTTCGTGGCGGAGGCCAAGGCCTTCACGCAAGGCCGCGGCGTCGATGTGATCCTGGACATGGTGGCTGGCGACTACGTTGCCCGCAACGTGGAGTGCCTCGCCGACGACGGGCGTGCGGTGATCATCGCCGTGCAGGGCGGCGTCAAGGCGTCGTTCGATGCGGGCCAGGTGCTGCGTCGTCGCCTGACCGTCAGCGGCTCCACGCTGCGTCCGCGCTCGCTCGCATTCAAGGCCGGCATTGCCCGCGCCCTGCGCGAGCGCGTATGGCCGCTGCTGGAGCAGCGCGCCATCCGCCCGGTGCTGTATCGGCAGTTGCCGGCCGACCAGGCGGCGGCAGCCCATGCGCTGATGGAGTCGGGCGAACACGTCGGCAAGATCGTGCTGAGCTGGTTATCAAAGACGGAGAGCAACTGATGCGCAAGAAACTGGTGGTGGGCAATTGGAAGATGCATGGCAGCCGTGCCTCCAATGCCGTGCTGCTGGCCGGCCTCAAGGAGGCGGGCCCCTGGAACGCCCAGGTCGCCGTGTGCGTCCCCTTTCCCTACATCACCGAGACCGCGCTGGCCCTGACCGGGCAGCTGGTGGCCTATGGTGCGCAGGACTGCTCGGCGCATGAGCAGGGGGCCTACACCGGCGAGGTGTCCTCGGTCATGCTGGCCGACCTGGGCTGCCGTTACGTCATCGTCGGCCATTCGGAGCGCCGCGCCTACCACCATGAAAGCGACCAGCTGGTTGCCGACAAGGCCAAGGCGGCGCTGGCCCACGGCATCACGCCCATCGTCTGCGTGGGTGAGACGCTGGCCGAGCGGGAAGCCGGACGCACCGAGGAAGTGGTCAAGCGCCAGCTGGCCGCGGTCATCCACACGCTGACCCATTGCACCGGTGAGATGGTGGTTGCCTATGAGCCGGTGTGGGCGATCGGCACGGGCCTGACGGCGTCGCCCGAGCAGGCGCAGCAGGTGCATGCCTTGCTGCGCCAGCAGCTGAAGGCGGCCACGCAGAAGGCCGACCAGATGCAGATCCTCTATGGCGGCAGCGTCAAGCCCGAGAATGCCGCCCAACTGTTTGCCCAGCCTGATATCGACGGGGGCCTCATCGGAGGCGCCGCGCTCAAGGCTGCTGATTTTGCGGCGATCTGCCGTGCTGCCGGCTGAATCCACCGGTTGAGAATTCAAAGGGTTCTGGAGAAAGAAGCAAATGCAAGTGTTGATGAATCTGGTGCTGGTGCTGCAGCTGGTGTCTGCCCTGGCGATGATCGGTCTGGTGCTGGTGCAGCATGGCAAGGGCGCCGACATGGGCGCCTCCTTCGGCAGCGGTGCCTCGGGCAGTCTCTTCGGTGCCACGGGAAGCGCCAACTTCCTCTCGCGCAGCACCGCAATCGCGGCTACCATCTTCTTTGTCTGCACACTGGCCCTGGCCTATATGAGCAGCCATCGCGAGTCCGGTCTGGGCGGTACCTCCGCCGCTGAACGCATGCTGGAGCAGGGTAATACCCCCGCATCGGCAGCTTCGGCCCCGGTGCCCGCCGCTTCCGCCGCCACCGATGTGGTGCCGGGTGCTGCGCTGTCTCCGGTGGCGCCTGCCTCGGGCGCTTCGAACTGACGGAAGTGGGCGGCTGGCGTAAGCACCTCGACAAAATCGCTTCAGTTCACTAGTGAGCTTCAGAAAGCGGTATAGAATGCGAGGCTGTCTGAAACGCGAGCCGTCAAGACAAAGCCACCGAAAGGTGGCATAAGCCGACGTGGTGAAATTGGTAGACACGCTATCTTGAGGGGGTAGTGGCGAAAGCTGTGCGAGTTCGAGTCTCGCCGTCGGCACCAGAATAAATCGGCCTGCCATGGTCCCTGTGATCTAGCCCACAAGCCGGGTCATGAGTGAGACTGAAAGCAGGTTGATGTTCTTGAATCCCTGGAGGGCCATTCGGGTCTGAAGGGGTTTTAAAGGACTGGCGGGCGCGGTCCGTAAGCGATAAGTTCAATCGCTCACGGCGCGCCCGTTGTTTTTGCCGAATGTTTGCCGAGGATCCCGCGCCGATTCGTTGGTCGGCCGTGGTCACTCTCGGTGGCCCGTTGGAAACCTGTTCGGAATGGGGCTGTCTGCCGGGTATTTGAATTGCCCGCAGTCGACTGTCCATCCCGGCATCAAACGAAGAGCAAAGTCGTGAGCCTGGAACAATACCTCCCCGTCATCCTTTTCATTCTGGTCGGCGCCGTGGTGGGTATAGCACCCCAGGTCCTGGGCTTCCTGCTCGGCCCGCGTCGTCCTGACGAGGCCAAGAACTCCCCTTATGAATGCGGCTTCGAGGCCTTTGAAAACGCTCGGATGAAATTCGACGTGCGTTACTACCTCGTCGCCATTCTCTTCATCCTGTTCGACCTGGAAATCGCCTTCCTTTTCCCCTGGGCCGTGTCCCTGCGGGAAGTGGGCGTCGCCGGCTTCTGGGCGATGATGGTGTTCCTGGGCATTCTGGTCGTCGGCTTTGCCTACGAGTGGAAAAAGGGCGCCCTCGACTGGGAATGACCGGCTGCACAGCCACCACAAGGTGCTCGGGCCCCAGGCGGGCCTGATGCGCGGTGGGGGAGGGCCCGGCGCCCGACCCCATGCTTTCGAAAGATTGGAATTTCGATATGGGTAACGAAGGCGTAATGAAGGAAGGCTTCCTCACCACTTCCATCGACGTGCTGGTGAACTGGTCCAAGACCGGCTCGCTGTGGCCGATGACCTTCGGTCTGGCCTGCTGCGCGGTGGAAATGATGCATGCCGGCGCGGCGCGTTACGACATCGACCGCTTCGGCATGTTGTTCCGTCCCAGCCCCCGCCAGTCCGACCTGATGATCGTGGCCGGCACGCTGTGCAACAAGATGGCCCCGGCCCTGCGCAAGGTGTACGACCAGATGGCCGAGCCGCGCTGGGTCCTGTCCATGGGCTCCTGCGCCAACGGCGGCGGCTACTACCACTACAGCTATTCGGTCGTGCGGGGCTGTGACCGCATCGTGCCGGTGGACGTGTATGTCCCGGGCTGTCCGCCCACCGCCGAGGCGCTGCTCTACGGCATCCTGCAGCTGCAGGCCAAGATCCGCCGCGAAAACACCATCGCGCGCTAAGCATCCAGCAAGCCAAGCACATGAGCAAACTCGATACCTTGCAGGCGGCGCTCGAGTCCGTCCTGGGCGGCCAGATCGTGGCCTTGAAGCGCGAACTCGGCGAGATCACCATCACCGTGTCGGCCAAGGACTACTTCCAGGTCGCCAAGCTGCTGCGCGACCACTCGGAACTGCGCTTCGAGCAACTGATCGACCTGTGCGGCGTGGACTACAGCGCCTACAAGGACGGCGCGTACGAAGGCCCGCGGTTTGCCGCGGTCTCCCACCTGCTGTCGATCAACAAGAACTGGCGCCTGCGCCTGAAGGTCTTCGCGCCGGACGACGATTTCCCGGTCGTGCCTGCCGTGACCCCGATCTGGAATGCCGCCAACTGGTTCGAGCGTGAAGCCTTCGACCTGTACGGCATCATCTTTGAAGGCCACGAAGACCTGCGCCGCATCCTGACGGACTACGGTTTCATCGGGCATCCGATGCGCAAGGACTTCCCGGTCACCGGACACGTCGAAATGCGCTACGACCCCGAGCAAAAGCGCGTGATCTACCAGCCGGTCACGATCGAGCCGCGCGAGATCACCCCCCGCGTCATCCGTGAAGACAACTACGGCGGACTGTAATGTTTAACCCCCAATCTCGCGGCATTGCCGCTTCGCTGCCCCGCCAGGGGGCGCAGGCCTCCCTTGGGATGGCCCGGCGGGAGTCCTGATCATGGCCGAAATCAAGAACTACACCCTGAACTTCGGGCCGCAGCACCCGGCCGCCCACGGCGTGCTGCGTCTGGTGCTGGAGCTGGACGGCGAAGTCATCCAGCGCGCTGACCCCCATATCGGCCTGCTGCACCGCGCAACCGAAAAACTCGCCGAGACCAAGACCTTCATCCAGTCGCTGCCCTACATGGACCGCCTGGATTACGTGTCGATGATGGCCAACGAGCATGCCTATTGCCTGGCCATCGAAAAGATGCTGGGCGTGGACGTGCCCGAGCGTGCGCAGTACATCCGCGTGATGTTTGCCGAACTGACCCGCATCCTGAACCACCTGCTGTGGTTGGGCGCGCACGGCATCGACTGCGGCGCGATGAACATCCTGATCTACTGCTTCCGCGAGCGGGAAGACATCTTCGACATGTACGAAGCGGTCTCGGGCGCGCGCATGCACGCGGCCTACTTCCGTCCGGGCGGCGTCTACCGCGACCTGCCTGACAGCATGCCGCAGTACAAGGTCAGCAAGATCAAGAACCAGAAGGCCATCGACCGCCTCAACGAGAACCGGCAGGGCACGCTGCTGGACTTCATCGAGGACTTCTGCAATCGATTCCCGGCCAACGTTGACGACTACGAGACCCTGCTGACCGACAACCGGATCTGGAAGCAGCGGACCGTGGGCATCGGCGTGATGTCTCCCGAGCGCGCGCTGAACCTGGGCCTGACCGGCCCGATGCTGCGCGGCTCCGGCATTGCGTGGGACACCCGCAAGACCCAGCCCTACGATGTCTACGCCAAGATGGACTTCGACATTCCGGTGGGCACCAACGGCGACACCTACGACCGCTATCTGGTGCGCGTCGAGGAAATGCGCCAGTCCAACCGCATCGTGCAGCAATGCGTGAAGTGGCTCAAGGCCAACCCCGGCCCGGTCATCACCGACAACCACAAGGTGGCGCCGCCATCGCGGGTGGCGATGAAGTCCAGCATGGAAGAGCTGATCCACCACTTCAAGCTGTTCACCGAAGGCTTCCGCGTCCCCGAGGGCGAGGCCTATGCCAGCGTGGAGCATCCCAAGGGCGAGTTCGGCATCTACCTGATCAGCGATGGCGCCAACAAGCCCTACCGCCTGAAGATCCGTGCGCCGGGCTATCCGCACCTGGCGGCGCTGGATGAAATGGCACGTGGCCACATGATCGCTGACGCGGTGGCCGTGATCGGCACGATGGACATCGTGTTCGGTGAAATTGACCGTTGAGTGGTGACCGCGATGAGCAGCACTGACATTGTGAATTCCGGATTCGTGCTGAGCGAGTCCACCCAGGCCCGCTTCGCCCGCGAAGTGGCCAAGTACCCGGCCGAGCAGGCGCAGTCGGCCGTGATGGCCTGCCTGTCCATCGTCCAGCAGGAGCAGGGGTGGGTGTCTCGCGAGGCCGAGGACGCCATTGCCCATTACCTGGGCATGCCGGCCATCGCCGTGTATGAGGTCACGACCTTCTACAACATGTACAACCAGCGCAAGCTGGGCAAGTTCAAGCTGAACGTCTGCACCAACCTGCCGTGCCAGCTGCGCGACGGCCAGAAGGCGCTGGAGCACCTGTGCAGCAAGCTGGGCGTGGAAGAGGGCGGCACCACCGCCGACGGCGTTTTCACCGTGCAAAAGAGCGAATGCCTGGGGGCCTGCGCCGATGCACCGGTGATGCTGGTCAATGACCGCCAGATGTGCAGCTTCATGAGCGCGCAACGCCTGGATGAACTGGTGGATGCGCTCAAGACGCATGCCGCCAAGAACTGAGGGAACGCGCATGACCATCGATCTCTCCAAGTGGCAAGCGACTGGCGTCGAGACCTGCTTCCATGACCGCCACCTCGGCCCGCAGATCTATGCCGACCTGAACGGCAGGAACTGGTCGATCCAGGACTACCAGGCGCGTGGCGGCTACCAGGCCCTGCGCAAGATCCTCGGCCAGGACGGCGGCGAGGGCCTGACGCCCGACCAGGTCATTGCCGAGGTCAAGGCCTCCGGCCTGCGTGGCCGCGGCGGCGCCGGTTTCCCGACCGGGCTGAAGTGGAGCTTCATGCCCCGCCAGTTCCCCGGTGCGAAGTACCTCGTCTGCAATTCCGACGAAGGGGAGCCGGGTACCTGCAAGGACCGCGACATCCTCATGTTCAACCCGCACATCGTCATCGAAGGCATGGCGATCGCGGCGTACGCCATGGGCATCCGCACCGGCTACAACTACATCCACGGCGAAATCTTCGAGGTGTACGAGCGCTTCGAGGCCGCGCTGGAGGAAGCCCGCGCCGCCGGCCTGCTGGGCGACAACATCCTGGGCAGCAGCTTCAGCTTCCAGCTGCATGCGCACCATGGCTTTGGCGCCTACATCTGCGGCGAGGAAACCGCGCTGCTGGAGTCGCTGGAAGGCAAGAAGGGCCAGCCGCGCTTCAAGCCGCCTTTCCCGGCCAGCTTCGGCCTGTACGGCAAGCCCACCACCATCAACAACACCGAGACCTTCGCGGCGGTGCCCTGGATCATCCGCAATGGCGGCCAGCAGTACCTGGAGATTGGCAAGCCCAACAACGGCGGCACCAAGATCTTCTCGGTGTCCGGTGACGTGAACCGCCCCGGCAACTACGAGGTGCCGCTGGGTACGTCGTTCGAGAAGCTGCTGGAGCTGGCCGGCGGCGTGCGCACCGGCCGCAAGCTCAAGGCAGTCATCCCGGGCGGTTCGTCCGCCCCGGTGCTGCCGGCCGACCTCATGATGCAGTGCACGATGGACTATGACTCCATCGCCAAGGCCGGCTCCATGCTGGGCTCGGGCGCCGTCATCGTGATGGACGACTCGCGCTGCATGGTCAACAGCCTGCTGCGCCTGTCCTATTTCTATGCCCATGAATCCTGCGGCCAGTGCACGCCTTGCCGCGAGGGCACCGGCTGGATGCACCGCGTCATCGAGCGCATTGCGCATGGCAAGGGCCGCATGGAAGACATCGACCTGCTGAACTCGGTGGCCGACAACATCCAGGGCCGCACCATCTGCGCCCTGGGCGACGCCGCCGCCATGCCGGTGCGCGCGATGATCAAGCACTTCAAGCATGAGTTCATCGCCATGATCGAGCAGGCGCAGTCCCCTACATCCCAACCACGTCAGACTGCCCCGGCCGGGTCGCTGGCCTGATCTGGAGCCGCTGAGAAGAAGCTATGGTTGAAATCGAACTCGACGGCCAGAAGGTCGAAGTGCCCGAAGGCAGCATGGTGATGCATGCCGCCGAAAAGGCCGGCACCTATATCCCGCACTTCTGCTATCACAAGAAGCTGTCCATCGCCGCCAATTGCCGCATGTGCCTGGTGGACGTGGAAAAGGCGCCCAAGCCGCTGCCGGCCTGCGCCACGCCAGTGACGCAGGGCATGATCGTGCGCACCAAGAGCGACAAAGCCATCAAGGCCCAGCAGGGCGTGATGGAGTTCCTGCTGATCAACCACCCGCTGGATTGCCCGATCTGCGACCAGGGCGGTGAGTGCCAGCTGCAGGATCTGGCCGTGGGCTACGGCGCCGGCAAGTCGCGCTACACCGAAGAAAAGCGGGTGGTGTTCCACAAGAACGTGGGACCGCTGATCTCCATGGAGGAGATGAGCCGCTGCATCCACTGCACCCGCTGCGTGCGCTTCGGCCAGGAAATCGCCGGCCAGATGGAGCTGGGCATGGCCCACCGCGGCGAGCACAGCGAGATCCAGACCTTTGTCGGCCGCACCGTGGATTCGGAGCTGTCGGGCAACATGATCGACATCTGCCCGGTCGGCGCGCTCACCAGCAAGCCGTTCCGTTACAGCGCCCGTACCTGGGAACTGTCGCGCCGCAAGAGCGTGAGCCCGCATGACTCCACCGGGGCCAACCTGGTGGTGCAGGTCAAGGGCAATGAAGTGCTGCGCGTGGTGCCCCTGGAAAACGAGGCCGTCAACGAGTGCTGGATCGCCGACCGCGACCGTTTCTCGTACGAGGCCCTGAACAGCGACGACCGCCTGACCACCCCCATGCTGAAGCAGGGCGGCCAGTGGAAGCCGGTGGACTGGACCACCGCGCTGGAATACGTCGCCAATGGCCTGAAGCAGATCAAGACGGAAAAGGGCGCTGCGTCCATCGCCGCGCTGGGCTCCGAGCACAGCACGGTGGAAGAGCTGCACCTGCTGGCGCAGCTGGTGCGCGGCCTTGGCAGCGAAAACATCGACACGGCGCTGCGCCTGTCCGACCCGGCTTTGCGCGCTGAAGCCGGCAAGGCCTTCTGGCTGGGCACCCCGGTGGCCTCCCTGACGCAGCTGGACCGCGCCCTGGTGGTCGGCTCCTTCCTGCGCAAGGATCACCCGCTCTTTGCACAGCGCCTGCGCCAGGCCGCCCGCCAGGGTGCGCAGGTGATGGCGCTGGGCGCGTCGGAAGACGACTGGCTGATGTCCGTTGCGGCCCGCATCACGGCCGCCCCGAGCGCCTGGGTGCAGGAACTGGCCGGCGTGGCTGCGGCCATCGCCAGCGTCAAGGGCGGCAACGCCCCGGTGACGGGCGAAGCGACCGAAGCCTCCCGCCGCGTGGCCGATGCGCTGCTCTCGGGTGAGCGCAAGGCCATCTTGCTGGGCAACGCCGCCATGCAGCATCCGCAGGCTTCCAGCCTGCTGGCGCTGGCCAACTGGATCGGCGCCCAGACGGGTGCCAGCGTCGGCGTGCTGGGGGCTGCGGCCAACAGCGTCGGTGCTCAGCTGGTCAATGCCCGCCCCGGCCAGGGTGGCCGCAGCGCCGCCGCGCTGCTGGGCGATCAGCCCGCCAAGGCGCTGGTGCTGCTCAACACCGACCCGGTGCTGGACAGTGCCAACCCGGCTGCCGCGGCCAAGGCCATCGCCGCCGCCGAGATGGTGGTGGTGCTGAGCCCGTTCAAGACGGGCCTGGACTATGCCGACGTGCTGCTGCCGGCCGCGCCGTTCACCGAGACCTCGGGCAGCTTTGTCAACGCCGAAGGGCGCCTGCAGAGCTTCGTCGGCGTGGTCAAGGCCCGTGGCGAGACCCGTCCCGCCTGGAAGATCCTGCGCGTGCTGGGCAACCTGCTGGGCCTGCCGAACTTCGAGTTCGACAGCTCCGAGCAGGTGCGTGCCGCGGCCCTGGGCGCCACGACCGATCTGGCTGCACGCCTGTCCAACGCCGTGCAGGCCCCGGCTGCTTCCGCCGCTGCGGCGACGGCGGCAGCGGGCGGCATCGAGCGCCTGGCCGCCGTGCCGATCTACGCCACCGATGCCCTGGTGCGTCGTGCCAGCTCGCTGCAACTGACCCGTGACGGCCGCGACGCCGCCGTGGCCTTCCTGCCGCAGGCGCTCTGGACCCAGCTGGGCCTGGAAGGCAAGGGCGCCCAGGTGCGCGTGAGCCAGGCCGGCGCCGGCGAGGCCGTGCTGCCCGCCCAGCTGGATGCCAGCCTCCCCGCCACAGTGGTGCGTGTGCCCGCCGGTGTGCCGGAAACCGCCGCGCTGGGTGCCATGTTCGGCGCCGTGAGCGTGACCAAGGCCTGAGGACAAGAAGATGGACAACCTCTACAACGCCGGCGCCTCGCTGTTGCCCTACGCCTTCTGGCCGGCCACCTGGCAGGTGATCTGGAGCCTGCTGAAGATCGTCGCGGTGGTCGCGCCGCTGATGATCTGCGTGGCCTACCTCACCCTGTGGGAACGCAAGGCCATTGGCTGGTCCCAGATCCGTCCGGGCCCGAACCGCGTGGGCCCCTTCGGCCTGCTGACCCCCATCGCCGACGCGGTGAAGCTGATCTTCAAGGAGATCATCATCCCGTCGGCCGCCAACAAGAGCCTGTTCTTCCTGGGCCCGATCATGACCATCATGCCGGCCCTGGCGGCCTGGGCGGTCGTGCCTTTCGGCCCTGGCGTGGCGGTGGCCGACGTCAATGCCGGCCTGCTGTTCGTGATGGCGATCACCTCGCTGGAAGTCTATGGCGTGATCATCGCCGGCTGGGCGTCCAACTCGAAGTACGCCTTCCTGGGCGCGCTGCGCGCGTCGGCCCAGATGGTGTCCTATGAGATCGCCATGGGCTTCGCGCTGGTCATCGTGCTGATGGTCACCGGCTCCATGAACATGACCGACATCGTGACCAGCCAGGACACCGGCCGCTTCGCCTCGATGGGCGCGAGCTTCCTGTCCTGGAACTGGCTGCCGCTGCTGCCGGTCTTTGTCGTGTACTTCATCTCCGGCCTGGCCGAGACCAACCGCCACCCCTTCGACGTGGTGGAAGGCGAGTCGGAAATCGTGGCCGGCCACATGATCGAGTACTCGGGCATGTCGTTCGCGATGTTCTTCCTGGCCGAGTACGCCAACATGATCCTCGTCTCGGCCCTGGCCGTGGTGATGTTCCTGGGCGGCTGGGCCGCGCCGATCTCCTTCAGCCTGCTGGGCCTGGAAACGCCGGCCTTCATCCAGAACACCATGCCGTTCTGGAACTGGTTCTGGCTGTTCTTCAAGACCTTCGTGGTCGTGACCGGTTTCCTGTGGGTGCGGGCCACGTTCCCGCGCTTCCGCTATGACCAGATCATGCGCCTGGGCTGGAAGATCTTCATCCCGGTCACCCTGGTGTGGCTGGTGCTCGTGGGTCTGTGGATCCAGTCCCCGTTCAATATCTGGAAGTAATCCGAGGTGTCCGCTGTGAGCTCCATCAAGGACCTACTCAAGAGCTTCATGCTCACCGAGCTGTTCAAGGGCATGGCCCTGACCGGCCGGCATTTCCTCTCGCGCAACATCACGGTGCAGTTCCCGGAAGAGAAGACGCCGCTGTCGCCGCGTTTCCGTGGCCTGCATGCGCTGCGCCGCTACGAGAACGGTGAAGAGCGCTGCATCGCCTGCAAGCTGTGCGAGGCGGTGTGCCCGGCCATGGCCATCACCATCGAGTCGGATGTGCGTGCCGACGGTTCGCGCCGTACCACCCGCTACGACATCGACCTGACCAAGTGCATCTTCTGCGGCTTCTGCGAGGAAAGCTGCCCGGTGGACTCGATCGTCGAGACCGACATCCTCGAATACCACGGTGAAAAGCGTGGCGACCTCTACTTCACCAAGGAAATGCTCCTGGCTGTCGGGGACCGCTACGAGCCGCAAATCGCAGCCAGCAAGGAGGCCGACGCCAAGTACCGCTGAGGGTGGCGCGGCTGGCCCTCCGGGGGAGGGCAGGCGTGCGCGCGCTCTTGGCCTGCTTGCAGGAAATCCCATGAACATCACTACCTTGCTGTTCTATTTCTTCTCGGTCGTCCTGCTGGGCTCGTCGGTCATGGTGATCACGGCCCGCAGCACGGTCTATTCGGCCCTGTTCCTGATCCTGGCCTTCTTCAATGCCTCCTGCATCTGGATGATGCTCAAGGCGGAGTTCCTGGCCATCACGCTGGTGCTGGTGTACATCGGCGCCGTCATGGTGCTGTTCCTGTTCGTCGTGATGATGCTGGATTTCGATTCGGACACCGTGCGACAGGGCTTCTGGAAGCATGTGCCGGCGGCTGGCCTCGTCGGCGCCTTCATCGCGCTGGAAATGGCGGCCATCCTGATGGGCGGCTTCCGCGTCAGCGACGCCCAGCCGATGCCGGCTGAACTGGCCAAGCTCGGCAATGCCAAGCTGCTGGGCATCAACATCTACACCCATTACCTGGCGCCGCTGCAAATTGCCGCCGTGCTGCTGCTGGTGGCCATCATTGCCGCCATCGCGCTGACCCTGCGGGGCCGCAAGGATTCCCGCCATCAAGACCCGGCCCAGCAGGTCCGCGTCAAGAAGGGCGACCGCCTGCGCATCATCAAGGTGGCCGCCACGGTGGAACAGCCGGCCGTGCCGGTCGAGAAGAACGAAGGAGCCGCATGATGGGCGCACTTGCATCGGGCCTGACCCTGGGCCACTTCCTGACGCTGGGCGCCATCCTGTTCGCGCTGTCGGTGATCGGCATCTTCCTGAACCGCAAGAACCTGATCGTGCTGCTGATGGCCATCGAGCTGATGCTGCTGGCGGTCAACCTGAACTTCGTGGCCTTCTCCCACTACCTGGGCGACATGGCGGGCCAGGTGTTCGTGTTCTTCATCCTCACGGTCGCGGCGGCGGAATCCGCCATCGGCCTGGCCATCCTGGTGGTGCTGTTCCGCAATCGCAGCAGCATCAACGTGGAAGAGCTGGACGCCCTGAAGGGCTGACGGGCGGCAGGAAGCGAGAAAAACAATGTCTGCAACACTTTCACAGAACATGCTGCTGGCGGTGCCGCTGGCGCCGCTGGTCGGCGCCATCGTGGCCGGCCTGTTCGGCAAGCAGGTCGGGCGCCGCGGCGCACACACCGTCACCATCCTGGGCGTCCTGATCTCCCTGATCATTTCGGCCATGACCCTGCAGTCCGTCATCCAGGACGGCGCGCGCTTCAACCAGACCGTCTATGAATGGATGACGCTGGGCGGCCTGAAGATGGAAGTCGGCTTCATGATCGACGGCCTGTCCGCGATGATGATGTGCGTGGTGACCTTCGTCTCGCTGATGGTGCACATCTACACCATCGGCTACATGGAGGA
>Ga0065165_1002835_pt1 | contig 13517 bp, 4 predicted proteins | sample AraplaMF_Cvi_mMF_FD_63813 | JGI IMG/M metagenome (GOLD analysis project Ga0065165, IMG submission 63813) | Arabidopsis root microbial communities from the University of North Carolina, USA - plate scrape MF_Cvi_mMF (version 2) (version 3) | ecosystem: Host-associated > Plants > Roots > Endosphere...
GATTCCCGCTGCGCGCGCAGGCGGCGGCCGCCGATGCGGCCGATGGCCGCCATGTGTTCGCGGTTCTCGCTGACCGCCTTGCCCCCTTTGTGGCCGGCGAGGCGTGCTTCCTCGCTGGTGAATTCGTGGGCACTGCCGCGGGCATGCGCGGTGCGTCCGCCCAGCGATGACACCTGGCGCTGACGCTGGGGGTCCATCCGCGCAAAACCGCGAAGAGGCGCTGCTTGTCCTGTCGTCTCTTTGGAAGTCATGGGCTTCTCTCTGTGTGTGGCCGAAGGGGGATCGCGCAGGCCTGCAGGCCTCGCGCGCTTTCGTCGCCGCAACATCCGTGCCATGTGCGCAATCGGCGTCGTGGCGTGCTTAGCCTGCAACGCTTGATGTTTTCGTCGCGCAAATTTTTCGCGAGCATGAAAGAAGTACACGCACGGCGCATGCGCTGTTCATGCGTGCGCGCGTGCCGCGCGGCTGAACGAGCGTGAGATGCAGGCATCCGCTTGACGTGCTGTCGACTCGATATCGACGGCGCCTGGCCTACACCCGTCGATACCTGAGCCATCGCGGAGTATCACGACATGCCCGAAGCAAAGACCCGCAAAGCCGCGGCACGCGACAAGCGCCAAGGCAAGGCGCCGAGCACGCAGGCCGGCGAGTACGTGCACGAGGAGATCGAACATGTGCGCGAGGGCAAGCACGGTGCCCGCTCGGCCAAGCAGGCGATCGCCATCGGCCTGTCGAAAGCGCGCCGGGCCGGCGTGAAGGTGCCGGCGAAAAAATCGGCGAGCAAGGCCACGCGCAAGAAGGCCGCGCAGGACGAGCGTGCGGCGAAGCATCCGCACAAGACTTCGGCGAAGCGTTCGCGCGCCACCAAGACGGCGCTGAAGCGTGAAGGCCACTCGGCCGCGTCGCACGAGTCGCTGGCGAAGCAGGGCAAGCGGGCGGCGGCGAAGCGGTCGTCGTCGTCGCGTTCTGCCGCGGCGAAGAAGGGCGCGCGGACCAAGAGTGCGGCGCAGCGCTCGGCTGCGGCGAAGAAGGCGGCGAAGACGCGGGCGGCGCGGCGTCGGGCCTAGGGCGCGGTTCGGGACCTGCCGGGTTTGTTGGGGTTCGCTGCGCTCACCCCAACCTACGCCATGCGCTGGTGTGCCTCTGGCGCCCGGATTTCAAAAATCTCCGGGCCGAACGTCTAGGCTCATCTCCACCGCCATACCTACGTTCCGCGCCTTGATGAATGCCAGACCCACTCAGCACGGCCGCGCCCCGCATGGATAGCCCGGGCCCGCACGCCGCCCCGCCGGAGGTGTCCGCCGGCACGGAGGACCGCGCCGCGCAGATCGCCGCGCTGTTCCGCGAGCACAACCGCACCCTGGTCGCCTTCCTGGCCGCCCGCCTCAATTCGCGCTCGGATGCGCAGGAGGTGGCCCAGGAGGTGTACGTGCGCATGCTGGCGATGAAGGACGCCGACCCCATCGCCGCGCCGCGCGCCCTGCTGTTCCGCATCGCCGCCAACCTGGCGGTGGACCGGCTGCGCATGCGCGCCGTGCGCGCCAATGCCCCGGCCGACGCGCCGGACGACGACTGGTTCGCCCAGCCCATCCCCGAACAGCATGCCTCGGCGCTGCAGCAGTGGCGCGAAGTGCGCGCCGCGCTGCGCGAGCTGCCGGCCAAGACCAGCAAGGCTTTTGTGATGCACGTGATCGAGGGGCGCGACTTCGGCGCCATCGCCCAGACCATGAAACTCAGCGAGCGCATGGTGCGCTACCACGTCAGCAACGCGCTGGCCCATTGCCGCGCGCGCATCCAACCCTCGGAGACGCCATGATGGCCATGACTTTTGCCGGCGCGGGCGATCGCGTGACGCAGGCGGCCGCGCAATGGTGGACGCGCCTGCGTGCCGAGGCCCCCTCCGACGCCACCATCGAGCAATGGCTGGCCTGGATGGAAGAGGACGACACCCACGCCCGCGCCTTCGAGGAAGTCAGCCGCCTGAGCCAGCGCCTGGGCCAGGCCGACAGCCATGCGCGCGAGGCCTTCGTGGCCGAATTCGCCGGCGCCGCCGAGCGCCGCGTGCGCTGGCCGCTGTGGCTCGGCGCGGTGGCGGCCTCGCTGCTGCTGGCGGTGCTCGGCGGGCGCATGCTCGACCGCATCTACCGCCCGCAGGCGCAGCCCTACGCCAGCGCGGTGGGACAGAACCGCGACCTGGCCCTGCCGGACGGCACGCGCGTGGCCCTGGGCGGCGCTTCCGCCATTACCGCGCGCTATGCCGACGACCTGCGCAAGATCGAGCTGCGCGAGGGCGAGGCCTTCTTCAGCGTGGTGCACGAGCAGCGGCCGTTCGAGGTGGTGGCGGGTCCGCTGTTGATCCGCGACCTGGGCACCGCGTTCAACGTGCGCCGCACCGGCGACCGCGTCGCGGTGGCGGTGACCGAGGGCCGCGTGCGCGTGAGCGTGCCCGGCGGTAAGGACGCGCTCGAAGCCGGGGCCGGCCAGCAGGTGCTGTACGACCCCCAGGCCGGTAACGGCGGCATCTCCATCGGCCCGATCGCGGTGGACGACGCCACCGCGTGGCGCGGCCGCCGCCTGGAATTCGTCAACGAGCCGCTGTTCGTGGTGGTGGCCAGCATCAACCGCTACAGCCGCCGGCCGGTGCAGATCGCCGATCCGCGCGTGGGCGCGCTGACCTTCACCGGCACCGTGCGGGTGGATGCGATCGACCGCTGGGTAGAGGCCTTGCCGCGGGTCTTCCCGGTGCAGGTGAGCGCGTTCGGCGACCACGTGGTGCTGTCGAGCGCGGAGCGGCATTGAACGCAGCGCCCTCCACGGGGGCTGCGGGCGGGTAGTGGCGGCGCCAGTCCGCCTCGTGCCTTTGGTCTGGATGGAACGCGAGCGCGCCTTTGCCAACTCCCCGCCGGCGAAGGGTTGCGACGATGCGCCTCCGCTACCCGCCCGCAGCCCCTGTGCAAGGCAGGGCCGCTCTTCACAATCGCGGCCTTGGTGTATGTGGCGTCCCATGCCAGACTTCGGCCTTTAGGACATCGCAGTCCGGGGGGATTGAACACCGCATGGTTCGGCGCGCGCTTTCATGGTTCGGCGGCAGCTTCGCGCTGTCGCTCGCCATCGCCGCCGCCTGGGCGGAGCCCGCGCCGACGCGCGTCACGGTGGACTTCGCGATTCCCGCCCAGCCGCTGTCCAGCGCGCTGATCGCGTTCGGCAAGCAGGCCAATGTGCAGGTGCTGACCGCGGGCCAGGCGATCATGGACCTGCGCAGCGAAGGCGCCGCCGGCGCGCTCACGCTGGAACAGGGCATGGCCGAACTGCTGCGCGGCACCGGCCTGGAGTACGAGGCGGTGGACGCCGGCACCGTGGTGGTCAAGCGCCGCCCCATGCCGGTGGCGGCCAGCTATTACCGCAGCAGCCTGCTGGAGGCCAAGCCCAGCGTGCCGATCGTCGCCTCGCTGGCGGCGATCCAGGTGCAGGGCACCCTGATCGGCGACGTGGGCTACCGCGCCGGCTCCACCAGCGCGGCCACGCGCACCGATACGCCGCTGGCGAAGGTGCCGCAGTCGGTGAGCGTGGTCACCCGCGACCTGATGGACACGCAGCAGGCGGTGACCGTGGCCGACGCCGTGCGCAACGTGGCCGGCGTGCAGTACATGGACGGCTTCGACGGCCCCGCGCTGTTCCGCATCCGCGGCTTCAACGCCGGCAACGGCATGACCGACGGCATGCCCAACGGCGTCGCGCGCACCGAAGACCTGCCGCCGCTGATCGGCATCGAGCGCATCGAAGTGCTTAAAGGGCCGGAGGCGATCCTCGGCGACGCCTCGGTCAACAACAATTTCGGCGGCCTGGTGAACGTGGTGATGAAGCGGCCGCAGAGCGACCCGGTGCGCCAGCTCAGCTGGTCGCTGGGGCGTTACGACGGCGCGCGCCTGGGCGTGGATCTGGCTGGCGCGCTCGGCAACGGCGGCGGCTGGACCTACCGCCTGGTCGCCGCCGGCAACCACGCCGACCGCAGCGCGCAGGGCTATCGCGGCCAGCGCAGCGCGTACTTCGCGCCATCGCTGGGCTGGGAGCGCGATGCCACGCGCTTCACCCTGGGCTACGAGCTGGTCACCAACCGCGTGCCGGGGCCGGACCACACGGTGCTGCTCGGCGATACGCTGGCCGCGATGTCGCCGTACGGCATCCTGACCGGCAACCCCGGCGACCATTCGACTTATCGCACCAACCGCGCCGTGTTCACGCTGGAACAGGGCCTGGACAGCCACTGGACCTTCCGCAGCCGCGGCCAGTACGTGAAGCAGCGCACCAGCGGGCAGGGCTGGTCCTTGACGGACGGCTATCTGACCGGCGACGTCGACGCCACCGCGCGCACGTTCCGCTACTCGGATGCGTTCTACACCTTGCAGAACGACCTCACCGGCGTGTTCGAGCAGGGCGACATCACCCACACCGTGGTGCTGGGCGTCGACTACGCGCGCACCAAGGCCGGCCGCGACCGCCAGCGCGACACGCTGAAGGTGGGCCCTTCGCAGTCCTACAACCTGTTCACCAATGCGGCGCTGCCGAGTGCGCGCGTGAGCACCGACGACGCGGCCTTCGTGCAGGCCCTGGGCGGCGGCGACTGGACCACCGAGACCGGCCTGTTCCTGCAGGACCAGCTCGCGCTGGGCGAACGCTGGGACGTGCTGCTGGCGCTGCGGCGCACCTCGTACGAGCTGTCCACGTCCTGGGCCGACGGCAGCCCGCGCCGCCTGCGCAAGAACCAGTGGGTGCCGAAGGCGGGCGTGCTGTTCAAAGCGACGCCGGAAGTGGCGCTGTACGTCAACCACACCTCCGGCTTCCAGGCCAATTCGCTGCTGGGCGAGGACGGCCAGCCGCTGCCGCCGGCGAAATCGCGCCAATGGGAAGCGGGCACGCGCATCGACCTGTTCCAGCAGCGCGCGCGGCTCAACGTGGCCTGGTATCGCATCACGCTGGACCACAGCGTGGATTACATCGCGCCGGAGCCGCCGTACTTCGCCACGCCTGGACCCGGTCAGACCAACCACGGCGTGGAAGTGGAGTTCACCGGCCAGATCACGCGCGGACTGGAAGGCGTGCTCAATTACACCCATGCGCACATCCGCAACGACGATGGCACGCAACCGGTGGCGGCGCCGCGGCACTTGCTCAGCGCCTGGGCCAACTACCGCTTCCAGCGCGAATCGCTGCGCTCGTGGGGCGTGGCGGCGGGCGTTTCCGCGCGCAGCCGCAGCGTGGGGCGCCTGCAGGGCGGCGGCTATTTCGATCTGCCGGGGCAGGCGAGCGTGGATGCCAATGTCACCTACTACGGTGGGGATTGGCGCTTGACGCTGGGCTTGCGCAATCTGTTCGACCGCACCTTGTATGCGGTCAATGCCGACCAGAGCTTCGTGCCGGTGCGGCAGGGGCGGATGGCGATGGTGACGGGGGTTTACGACTTCTGAGTTCGGTCGCGGCCAGTGATTTATTTTAAATCAGTTGCTTGCGTGGCTTTCCGATGTAATTTCTTACCTCCAAGCTCCGTCCGACAAAATCGGCTTCGCTGTTTTGCGAAGCTAATTCGCATCCAGCCCTAAACTTTTTCCCCAACTCCTGGATTGACCTTGTAGTGGACGCAAGAAATCGCGTCCTCCTCAATGTTTTATCCGGGAGATACGCATGGTCGCTGTCATCGCAGGGAATGGGCTGGGCCTCACCAACACGTCGCTGAGCCAACTGGGCCAGACGCAAGGCGGAGCCGCTTCGCTGGGGCAGGCCCATGGCATGCAGTACGCGAATATCGCGTCCGGCAACCTGGTGTTGCAGGGACAGGACGAATCGCTGCTGTTCGACGGCACGCCGCTGAACTTCCTGCGGACATACAACAGCCAGCAGGCGAGCAACCACGGCTGGCTGCTCGGCTTCACGCGCCATGTCGGCGGATTGAGCGGCACGCTCAATGCGGCCGGCAGCACGGTGACACGCACGGACGACGACGGCTCCGCCGTCGCCTACGCCTACGACGCTACGCTTGGCGCCTATGTCAGCACCGGACAGAGCGGCTCCGAAGACCGCCTGGCCTGGGACGCCGGCACGTCCACCTGGACCTGGACCGACAGCGCGCACAGCCTGCAGGAAACCTACGACAGCAATGGCCAGCTGCAGAAACTGACCAATACGCAGACTGGCGCGAGCTACAGCTTCAGCTATACCGGCGGCCGCTTGTCGCAGATCGCCGCCGACGATGGCGACACCCTCACGCTTTCCTACAACGACGCCGGCCAGCTCACCGGCCTTTCCATCACCGAGATCCCGCCGGGCCAGACGACGGCGGTGACGCGGCAACAGGTGATTTACGCGTACGACACGCAGGGACGCCTGAGCACCGTCACCACCACGCTGGCATCGGATACCAACAGCGCCGGCACCGGCAGCTACACCACCACCTATACGTACGACGGCAGCAGCGATCGCATCGCCTCCGTCACGCAGAGCGATGGCACGGTGGCGAGCTACACCTATGTGCAGGATGCGAACGGCGTCTATCGCCTTGCCAGCGCCACCACGGGCACCGGCGCCGCGGCGCAGACGGTGAATATCGGCTACGACCTGGGCGGCGACGTCACCACGGTGACGAATGGGCTGGGGCAGGTGTGGAGCTACGGCTACGACGCCTCGGGCCGCCTCGTGCAGGTGAAGGAGCCGGCGGTCAACGGCGCGAATCCGACGACGCAGTACAGCTATGACGCCAACGGCAACCTGCTGCAGTCGATCGATGCCAATGGGGCGTCGACGCGGTACAGCTATGACGCGGACGGGAATCTGCTGAGCGTGGTGGATGCGACGGGGCATACCGTCGGCTACACCTATAACGCGGATGGGAAGGTGCTTACCAAGACCACGTATGCGGTGGCGGCGCAGGGAACGGTGGGGCAGCCGGGGTATGTGGCGGCGAGCGGGGCGCAGACGACGTATTACGTTTATGACGCCAGTGATCGGCTGTGTTTTGTGGTCGATCCGGTAGGGGCGGTGACGGAGCAGGATTATTCGACGATTGCGTCGGGGGCGAGTGTGGTCAGTGCTGTGCGGACCTATCTGGGGGCGCAGTATGACGTGACGTCGCTGACGACGGGCACGCCTCCTGTCCTGGCCGATCTGCAGGCCTGGGTGGCCAGCGGTGCGGTGCAAGCAACGCTCGCAAAAACCACGCTTACTCAATACGCCTACGACGTTCGCGGATTGCTCGCTTCGAGCACGGCTTGGGGAGCGGTAAATAGCGATGGCAGCGGTATTACTGCCGGCCTGGTCGGCTACAGCTCGGTTTTCACTGAGTATGTTTACGATGCAAGCGGTCGCCTGCTACAGGTCATCCGAAGAACCGAGCCGGATCGCAATACTCTGACGCTCACCAGCAGTTACGCATATGACGGTTTGGGGCGCCTGATCAGCACTGCGGATTCCGCGGGAATCACCACCTACGCATATGCGGACAGCCTGAGCACCGTGGTCATTACCCAGGCCAACGGCCTGGCGACGACCGAGCTTAGAAACAGCAGAGGTCAGCTGATCAGCCAAACTCAGGCTGCCGCTGGAAACGCTTCGCGTATCACTTCGTATCTCTATGACGCCGCAGGCCAGCCTGTCGCCGCCATCGATCCCGCGGGAAGGGCTGTCTTCACCTTCTATGACGCAGACGGACTGGCGAGCGGAGTAGTGGATGCCGCTGGCGCGGTGACGCAATACCTGCGGGATAACGACGGACGAATCGTTCGTGCAATTGCCTACGCGACCACGATCAACATCGCCGGATGGATCAGCGCCGGGGCATTGACAGCAGCGAAACCCGAGGCATTGCCGCTGCCTGCGGCGAGCGCTGAAGATCGAGTTGCCGATTCGGTCTACGACGAAGCCGGAAGGCTCGTGGCGACTATCGACGCCGCGGGTAATGTCATAACGAAAACCTACGATGGCGCGGGCAATGTGCTGGCTAGCAAGGCTTACGCTACTTCCTTGACCGCGACGCAGCGGAGCGTCCTCGCGACACCGGTGACATGGTCGGCGCTGCATGCGGCCATGGTGGACAGCAGTGGCGATCGCCTGACGCAGACGGTCTATGACGTAGGCAATCGCGCAGTTGCGACCATTGATGCATCGGGATACGTGACGACCACAAGTTACGATAATGCAGGCAACCCGACTCTCCTCACGACTTATGCGACGCCTTTGACAGCGGGTCAGCGCGCAGCACTTGGTGGGGCCCCGGCACTTTCAGCTATCCAGGCCGCCGTGCCGGCCAGCAATTCGGACCAAGTGACGCACCAATACTACGATCGGCAGAATCGCTTGATCGGTGTGATCGATGCGGGCGGCTACCTGACGGTTTATGCCCATCTTGAGACGACATTTATACCGGGTTACACCACGCGCTTCTTGGAGCTGAAGGGTTCAGCACCGCTTACTTCCGATCAGATCGCGAATATTCCGAGCTTTACGGATTTCCTCACCTTGAACAGTTACAGGCAAGGTGAAAGCAAAGTTGTGCATCGTTATTACGATGCAAGTAATCGTCTGGTGGAGATGGACTACGTCTACGGCTCGGCTTCCACGAAGGTGACTTATTCGTACGACGGAGCGGGAAATTTACTTAATACACATTCGACGTCCTCGGTTTGGCAAGGCAATAATCTCGTAGTTACGAATGACAGCACCCGCACCGCGACTTATGACGCCTATGGCGATGTGCTGACGGCAACCGACGGTACCGGCGCTGTCACTACGAATGCGTATAACGCGGATGGCCAATTGGTGCAGACCACCGATGGCCAGGGCAACAGCATCTGGTACTACTACGACGACGCTGGGCGCCTGGCTTATCGCGTGCAGGGCCAGTCGAGCGGCGGAACCCCGAATTTGCTGGGCAGCGTCACTGCGTACAGCTACAACGCTTTTGGCGAGGCAACTTCAACCACGGCCTATGCCAGTCAGCTGAGCTTGATTACCGGGGGCTCGGGAACCGGGGCCGAACTCAATGCGGGCAGTGCGACGCTGGCCCAGGTGGCTGATGCGGTTGCCGCGTTGCCGAACGCCGCTGGCGATGCCAATAACCATATCGCGACGGTGTATACCGCCAATGGGCAGGTGGCCTCGACCACCGATGGCGACGGCTACGTCATTGCCAATGAGTACGACGCCTTCGGCGATCTGGTAAAGGTCACCAGCCAGCTGAGCAACCCGGGCAGCACGCCCAGCGCAAGCAATAGCTCAATTACGCAGTATCGCTATGACCAGCGCGGGCAGCGCGTCAGCGAAACGGACGACGCCGGAGGCACTGCATCCCAGACTTCTCAAGTGGCTTACGACGCGTTCGGCCGGGTGATCAGCCGCACCGATGCACGTGGGCAGACGATCAGCTACAGCTACGATGTCTCGTCTCGCCAGGTTGTAACCAGTCAGGTCGTCGACGGCCAGCTCCGCACGACCCAGGCGAACTACGATCGCTACGACCGGGTGGTGAAGCAGATCGACGCCGCCGGTGGCGTCACCACCTATCAGTACAACGACTCAGGCCTGGTAACCACCATCACGACGCCCGCTGGCGTCGTTACCCAGATCACCAAGGATATGCTCGGCAATACGCTGAGTACGGCAGACAGTGCCGGTAATACCACGACTTACACCTACGACGACGAAAACCGGCTGCTGACCACCAAGGATGCGGCCGGAAAAATCACCACCAACACCTATGACGCGAATGGCCATCTGAGCACGGTCGTCGATGCCACTGGCCACAAGGTCGCCTACATATACGATGCCGATGGACGCTTGCTCAGCGAAACCGTCGACCCGGCAGGCCTTGCGCTCACCACTTCCAATCTCTATGACGGCGAAGGTCGCCTGCTCAGCACGACGAGCCCGGCCGGTACGATCACCAGCTACACTTACGATGCCGATGGCAACGTCCTGAGCAAGACGGAGGGATCCCAGTCTGGTGGTTCCGCACTCGTCACGGCATATACGTACGACGGCGCCGGCCACGTATTGACCACCACGGTGGCTGGCGGCACCGATGCAGCCAGCACAACCAAGTACGTCTACGACAACCTTGGCCGGTTGACCCGGAAGATCGTGGATCCGACAGGACTCCAGATCACCACCACGTACGCTTACGACGCCAACGACAACCTCGTCGCATCGACCGACGGCAACGGCGCCACGACGTACACGATCTACAACGAAGCCAACGAAGCCGTCTTCACCATCACCCCGGCAGGCCAGCCGGGTTCGGCCATGGGGGCGGTAACCCAGCAGTCGTATGACGCCAACGGCCGCGTAGTAGCCACGCACGCCTATGGCGCCTTGGTCAGCACCGCGGCTCTCGCGGCACTGGCTGCCGGAACGACCGCTTCCAATATGGCGCTCGGTGCCACACTGGCTGCCGCCGCGGCGACCGGCGCAGACCATGTCTCCTATGTGGTCTATGACGCGGACGGCCACGTGCGCTTCGCCATCGATCCACTGGGAAATGTGGCCGAGACGCGCTACAACACGCTTGGCCAGGTCGGCGCGAAGCTGGCGTACGCAACTCCGATAGCACCAAGTGCAGCCTTGAAGCTCGCCCTGAGCGAAGGAACGGCCCAGATCGCCGATGTGCAGGCCGCGCTGACGGCAGCGGGCGACGCCGATGTCAACGCACACGCCACCTATACGTACTACGACGCGAACGGCCGTGTGGTCTATTCCATCACCGTAGCGGAAGGCTACGGCGTGACGGGCGGGCACATTACACAGTTCGCTTACGACGCGGCGGGACGCGTCGTAAAGCAAACATCGTACGGTACGCTGCTTGAAACCCAGTACTTCGGAGGCACGGCGACTACTTCGTCGCTCGACTTCATCGTTCCACGCACGCAGACGCCCCTTTCCACCAGCACCACGCAGTATGTCTACGACCAGGCGGGCCGCCAGGTCGCCGTGGTGGATCCGCTCGGCAATGCGTCTTACACGTTCTATGACGCGGCCGGAAATGTAGAAGCGACGGTGGATGCGGCAGGTGCCATCATCGCCTATGCGCGGGACGACCTTGGCCGCGCTATCAATCAGACCGGTTACGCCACGACGATCAGTACCAGCGGCTGGCTGGCTAATGGTGTCGTCAGCGTCAACCTCCAGTCGGTGCTGCCGACGGCAAAGCCTCTGCTTGATCGCGTGGTGGCCACCACCTACGACGCGGCGGGCCGTGTCCAGACGGTCACTGATGGATATTCCGTGGGAAGCGGCACCTGGCAATACGACGAAAATAATGACCCTTCTACCCAGTCCAGCGGCTACACCAATGGCTCGGTTACTTCGTACTACTACGATGCGGCCGGCCGCCTGGTTCAACAGATGGCGGTCGATCGCGGCGGCAACGCGAATCCGAGAGTTAACCGCTACTACTATGACGCCAATGGTCGCTTGACCGGGGCGCTGGATGCCGATTGGTACCTGACCACCAATGAGTACGATGCGGCAGGCCATCTCGTCGGTACACATGCGTACGCATTGCAGGCGGATACTGAAACGAATGCCGACGTACTGCAGAACCTGATCATCCAGCCCAGCGACGACGACCGCTCCACCAAGAGGTACTTCGATGCCTTCGGCCAGGTGGTTGGTGAGTTCGACGGCGAGTATTTCACGCAGTACACCTATGACCTCGATGGTCAGCAGCTGACGCAACAGCGCTATAACCGCTCCGTGCGTGGACTTGCCGACGACAGCCTGGCCGGTGTGATGGCAGCTCTGGTCGGCGCCTCATCCCGCTCCAGTAGCCGCACTTATGATGCGTACGGCCAATTGGCTACCGAGCAGAACGAAGAGGGCACCGTCACCCGCTACAGCTACGATCTGGCCGGGCGGCTGAAGTCGACGACCGTGGCCGACGGTACGGCCGACGCCCGAACGGTCACGCTGGTCCGTTGGGGTTCAGGCAATATTCTGTCGCAGACCGATGGAGCCGGCATCGAGACGCGCTATGAGTACGATCTGGCGGGTCACCAGACCTTGGCTACCGACGCGCTTGGCAATCGCACATGGTACGTCTATGACGCAGCAGGTCGACGCAATTACACGGTCCATAGTATGGAAAGTGACGTCGACGGCTTGATGGGTGAGGTCGTCGAAACGGACTACAACGCTTTCGGCGAGATTTCTGCGTCGATTGTATATTCGTCTCGCTTTTCAATGGCGGACGGGTATCCTCCGACGATCGCGAAACTGCAGGCATTCAAGTCCGCCGAGCTGGCTGGCGACAATCCCGACCAGATCACCCTGTATGTCCGCGACGGGCTGGGCAACCTGGTCGAAGTCATCTCGGGCGATCAATATTCCGTCACTTACTCCTATAACGGCGTCGGTGACAGCCATACGGCCACTGTCGCCTATGACGGCAATGGCGACGAGCACGTCTACCTCTACCAATACAACGGCTTCGGCGAGCGCATCTGGGCCAGCGACCAGTTCGACTCCCGGATTTCCCATTACGAATACAACGCAAGAGGGCTGCTGATCAGCCGGTCCGATGGCGTCGAAGGCAATGGCTGGAGCGTTTCAGATCGCTACAGCTCCGATCCTGGCCCGAGCAATGTGGCATTCGACTATGACGCGTTTGGTGAACTCATCTCCGCCACGGATGGCAACGAAGTCACTACCACCTACACCTACGATCATCTCGGCCACCGCATAAGCCAGGCCCAAAGCGTGGATGGTCTCCAGCGCGAGACGCATACGGACTACGACGCCTACGACCGCGTCATCGCCGAAACGAGCGCCATGGGCCGGGTGACCACCTATACCTACGACGATGCCCTGCGCAGCGTCGTGGTCACGGCACCTGGCAATATCGTCACCAGCACGACCCGCAATCGTGAAGGGCAGGTTGTGGCTTCCACCGGCGCGGCCGGCTACACCACGACGTATCGATACGACGGTGCCGGACGGCTGCTGGAGATGGACAACCCCGACGGCAGCGTGGCGACCAACAGCTACGACGGCGATGGCCGCCTGGTGCGCACCGTCGATGCGGCTGGCCACGTCACCGCGTATACCTACGACGACGCCGGACGCGTGGTGGTGAAGACTGTCGATCCCGATGGCTTGAACCTGCGCGTCGTCAGCACCTATGACGGCGCCGGCTTGAAGATTGCCGAAACGGATGCCAGCGGTGTTCTCACCACCTACGCCTACGATGGCAACGGCAAGCTGGCGGTGATGATCCAGGACCCGGGCACGGGTACCGATCATCTGAATCTGCGCACGGAGTATTACTACGACGCGGCCAATGACATCACTACGGTATGGCGCGGGGGATCGCAGGTTCTGTCGGGGCAGGGCAGCACTCAGTACAACTACGATGCGCTGGGGCGCGCGACTGACACCTATCCCGATACCGGCGGCAGGAACGACGTATCCACCACGTACGACGCCAATGGGAATGTCACTTCCCAGGGCACTTCTTTCGATGGCTACAACCCTTACTT
>Ga0065165_1002836_pt1 | contig 13516 bp, 14 predicted proteins | sample AraplaMF_Cvi_mMF_FD_63813 | JGI IMG/M metagenome (GOLD analysis project Ga0065165, IMG submission 63813) | Arabidopsis root microbial communities from the University of North Carolina, USA - plate scrape MF_Cvi_mMF (version 2) (version 3) | ecosystem: Host-associated > Plants > Roots >...
CATCACCACGACGCGCATCCAGCGCCCCCCAGCGGAGATTCCCCATGAAAGTCGTGGTCATCGGCGGTACCGGCCTGATCGGCAGCAAGGTCGTGGCGCGCCTGCGCCAGCGCGGGCATGAAGCCATTGCCGCCTCGCCGGCTTCGGGCATCAACACGCTGACCGGCGAAGGCCTCGACGCGGCGCTGGCCGGCGCCGATATCGTGATCGACCTGGCCAACTCGCCCTCGTTCGAGGACCAGGCCGTGCTGGACTTCTTCCGCACCGCGGGCGGCAACCTCGCCGCCGCCGAGAAGAAGGCCGGCGTGCGGCACCACGTGGCGCTTTCCGTGGTCGGCACCGAGCGCCTCAAGGACAGCGGCTATATGCGCGCCAAGCTGGTGCAGGAGCAGATCATCCGCGACTGCGGCATCCCCTACACCATCGTCCACTCCACCCAGTTCTTCGAATTCCTCAGCGGCATCGTCAAAGCCGCGGCCAAGGGCAGGCAGGTGCATGTGTCGCCCGCGCTGATCCAGCCGATCGCCTCGGACGACGTGGCCGACGCCGTCACCGATTACGCGCTGGGCAAGCCGGTGAACGGCACGGTGGAAATCGCCGGCCCGGATGCGTTCGGCCTGTCGGCCCTGGTCGAGCGTTTTCTCACGCTTACCCACGATCCGCACGAAGTCCTGGCCGATGCCAGCGCGCCGTACTTCGGCGCCATCCTGCAGAAGGACTCGCTGCTGCCGGCTTCGGGCGCACGGATCGGCGCGGTGAATTTCCAGACCTGGTTCGACCGTTCCGAGTTCGCGCAGTCGGTATAAGCGCAGATGCCTGCGAGTTCCACGTGAGCCAGCCACAGCGCCCTTCCACTGCACTGCTCGACAAGTACCGCGGCGCGGATTTCCATCCGCTCTACACCGGTACCGTGCGCGTCACCGGCGGCGAGGCCGCGCATGCGCGTGCATCCGGCGTGGCCTGTTCCGACGACGGCAAGCTGGATGTGCGCCTGCGCATGCCGGCGGAACTCGGCGGCCAGGGCGAAGGCACCAATCCCGAGCAGCTGTTCGCCGCGGGCTATGCCGCCTGCTTCCACGGCGCGCTGGCCCTGCTGGCCGCGCGTGCGGGCGTGGCGATTCCGGATGCGGCGGTCACCGCCGCGGTCACCTTCGGCCGCGATCCGGTGGACGGCTTGTTCATGCTGATCGCGCGGGTGCGCATCGAGCTTCCCGGCGTGGCGCGCGCCACCGCCGAAGAACTGGTGCGCAACACCGAGCGCATCTGCCCCTACGCCAAGATGGCGCGCGAAGGCATCGACTGCGTGGTGTCGCTGGACTGAAGCCGCGGCTCAGCCGGCGGCGCGCACGGGACGCGGCGCGGGACCGTCCTCGCCGCCATCGTCGCAGCGATGCAGCGCCAGCAGGCGGCTGCCGCGGTAGGTGATGCGCAGCGGCACGGTCTTGCCGTTGCGCTCCATCTTCGCCGGCGCCAGCGCGGCACAGCCGGCTTCGAGCGGGGCGAGATAGCCCATCAGCATCAACCGCGCGGCGCGGCGCGTTTCCACCACTTTCAGACGGCCGGCATGGATATGCAGCAGCGTGTCGATGTCGGCCTGGTCCAGTTCGATGGACATCGCCATCCTCTTCTTCTTATGTACTGGTGCTTGCGGGAGGCGCAGGCTCGCACACGGATATGACACAACCGCGACGCGTATCACACTCCACACCGCCTTCACGCCGCCAGCTGGCGCAGGGCGATGCCCATGGCGATGCGATAACTGGTCGACAGATCGCCGTTGATCACGATGGTGGCCAGCGGCGCATGCCGCGCGGGGCCGGGCGGCGCCATGGCCGCGCCGCTGTCGTCGTGGATCTCGATATACGGCGAAGGCAAGGCATCCAGCGCTTCGCCCAGGCCGTCGGGTTGCGCGCGCACCTGTTCGGCCAGCTCGCCGGGATCGAGCACCACGAATTCGGTGTCGTCCGCGCGCAGCTCGCGGATGCGCCCGACCAGGTCCTTCACGCCCCCGCACTGGCATACCGCCAGCGTATGTCCCGCCGCCTGCACCGCGCGCTGCAGCGCGGCCACGAAATCGCCGCCGACGGCGTGTCCTTCCGCATGCGGGCCTTGGACGATCAGGATGCTCATAAGCGACGGACCTCGTTGGGGGAACCAGGCCATCTTGGCGCCGCTGCGGATAAAGGCTCCACCAAGCGCGGGTGGCTGCGCATAAATTCCGCGCATATTTTTTTTGCGGCGCATTGCGCTAGAGGTAGGAATCCTTCGATCCGGGCGGCACGCGCTCGCGCCATGCATCGAGCAGTGCCTCGCGCTCGGACGCGTAATCGAACGTGGGCTCGGCGCGCTCTTCCTGCGCCTGCACCACCTCGAACGCAAACGCCTCCTCGCCCAGCTCGCGCCAATCGCTCTGCAGCTGCGCGATACGGTGCATGCCCAGGCGCAGCTGGGTGCGGTGGCGGTTGAGCGCGCCGGTGGTGTTGGCGCTCTGCCCGATCAGCAGGCGGCCGCTGCGCAGGTTGCGGACGGCGTAGATGCCCATCGGCGGGAAAGCCAGCTTGTAGGCCTGCAGCAGGGCTTTGCGCCTGGCGCGGTCCATCACGCTGCTCCGAGCATGGCTTCGATGCGTGCGCGCACGTCGTCCGGCCAGGAAGCGATGCACAGGCGCAGGCGCGGGCGGTCGTCGGCGAACAGGGCACGCGCGGCTTCTTCGAACTGCGGGCGGTCGCCGCCGGCGTCGCGCATGTAGAAGTAGCAGTCCTCCTTGGCCGCGGCCTTGCGGTAGTGGCCGTCGGCGTCGCGGCTGGCGCGCTCCACCAGGCGGCGCAGGGTGGCCTGGGCGCTGATCGGCTGCGCGTCGAGCCAGGCCCAGTGGCGGTCGAATAAATGGATGTTGCGGCCACGCGCGGACGGGGGCGGCTGGTGAGTCGGGGATGGCATAGGGGGTTAATCCTTGGGGGGCTGGGGCGACATATATACCCGGGTTAATTAGCTCGGTCAATATATACCGGGCAAAATATCCGAGAGCCCCGGACGGTGGTGCCTCCCAGCCAAATTCCCCTGGATAGAAACAGCTTTATCAATGATTTGGACAGATTTCCTTCGATCCATGGCAACCCCCCCATAAAGTTGTATATTGCAACCAATAGCTGCCAAGGGGGCCGGCCACCATGAACGACCTGATCGACGACATCCGCGCCGCCTCCCGCCAGATGGCGCGCGAATGGGGCTTCCTGCGCCCCACCCTGGCCGGCACCACCTACTCGCCTTCCGCCGTGCACGCCATCGTCGAACTCGGCCGGCGCGGCACGCTGACCGCGGCCGACCTGGTCGAGGTGCTGGGCCTGGACAAGTCCAGCGTCAGCCGCCTGCTTACCAAGCTGACCGAGGCCGGCGAGATCACCGTGCTCGACAGCGCCGGCGACGCGCGCATCAAGCCGCTGGTACTCACCGAGAAGGGCCGGCGCACGCTGGCCGCCGTCGACGCCTTCGCGCGCAAGCAGGTGACCGCCGCCGCCTCGCACTTCGCACCGGCCCGGTTGGAAACGGTATGCGGCAGCCTCGTCGCGTATGCGCAAGCGCTGCGCGCGAATCGCCTCGGCGTGGCGCCGGTGCAGGAAGACATCCGCATAGAGACCGGCTACGCGCCCGGTGTGATCGGCGGCGTGGCCGCGCTGCATATGGCGTATTACGCGCCGGCGGTCGGCTTCGGCCAGGTGTTCGAAAGCCGCGTGGCGGCGGCGGTGGCCGACCTCACCTCGCGCCTGGACCGCCCCGGCAACCAGATCTGGCGCGCCATGCTCGGCGACACCCTGGTCGGTTCGGTCGCCATCGACGGCGAAAGCATGGGCCCGGGCATCGCCCATCTGCGCACCTTTATCGTCGACGGCCGCATGCAGGGCCGCGGCGTGGGCCGGCGCATGCTGGACGACGTGCTGCGCTATTGCGACGAGCAAGGCTTCCGCGAAATCCACCTGTGGACGGTGAAGGGCCTCGATGCCGCGCGCCACCTGTACGAGCGCGCCGGGTTCCATCTCGTCTCGGAAGCGCCCGGCGAGCAATGGGGCAAGCCGATGGTCGAGCAATATCTGGTCCGGCAACGGCCGCAGTGACATGATCGCCGGCAGCCTTCCCCAGGAAACCGCTGCCCATGAGCGACACCATCGCCGGCCCCGACGGCAAGCCGCGCTGCCGCTGGAGCGCGTCCGCGCCGGACTTCATGCATTACCACGACACCGAATGGGGTTTCCCTGTCGCGGACGATTTCCGCCTGTTCGAGAAGCTCAGCCTCGAAGGTTTCCAGTCCGGGCTGAGCTGGCGCACCATCCTGGCCAAGCGCGAGAATTTCCGCGCGGTATTCCACGGTTTCGATTACCACCGCGTGGCGCGCTTCACCGAGCGCGACGTGCAGCGGCTCTTGAAGAACGAAGGCATCATCCGCCACCGCGGCAAGATCGAGGCGGTGATCAACAACGCCCGCCATGCGGTGGAACTGGCGGAGCGCGAAGGCTCGCTGGCCGCCTACCTGTGGCGCTACGAGGCCGACCGCAAGCGCCCGGCGCCGACCCAGGCCATTGCCACTTCCGATGAGTCGGTGGCGCTGTCGAAAGCACTGAAGAAGCAGGGTTGGAAATTCGTCGGGCCCACCACGATGTACGCCTTCATGCAGGCGATGGGGCTGGTGGACGATCACGTGGAGACGTGCGCGATCCGGGCGAAGGTGGAGAAGGCGCGCAAGGCGTTCAAGCGGCCCTGATCCCGACAGCGCCCGGCGTAGGTTGGGGTGAGCCGCAGGCGAACCCCAACAACGCGATGCGTATCAACGTGCCGATGTTGGGGTTCGCCTGCGGCTCACCCCAACCTACGCTCAGCGAGGCGTAGCTTTAGAACCGGTAGAACGCATACGCCACATACGTGTTCTGCATCCGCTTCGCCACGATCGGACTATCCGACGCATCGCCCTGCAAACGCGCCGCGATCGCTCGCGCGCCCAGGGTCCAGCGCTCGCCGATCCGGTAATCCGCGCCCAGCGAAAACCGCACCGTTTCCACTCCCGACCCCGGCCGATACGCCGCATACCCCGAACGCAGGCTCTGCACATCGTCCACGCCATAGAACGTGCGATTGTGCTTGCCGTCGGCCCAGGTCACGCCCGGCCCCGCCACGAAACTGAGCTTGTCGTTCCAGCGGTACTTGCCTTCCAGGTCGAGCGACGCCGTCGTGCCCTGGTCCTTGCCGGCAACGTCGCTGGACACATTGCCCCGCACCGTCAACCAATCGTGCGTATAGCTGCCGAACAAAGTGACCCGCGCCGTGCGGTCGATATCGCCCATGCCATGCAGGCGCTTGCGGTCGTCCGACTCCTTGCGCGGCTGCACGAAGTCGTACGACAGCGACACGCCGGCGCGCCACTGCCCGTCCTGATGGAAATACATGCCCAGCCCCGCCGGCGAGCCGGAGCCCGGCGCACCGCCTAGAAAGAAACGGCCGTAGCTGGCGCTCACCATCGGCAGCAGCTGGCTGCGCCGCTCGGAACTGCCGGGATAGCGCGGCATGTCCAGCCCGCCGGCGCCGACCACCACATGCCAGCCATCGTCCGCCGCGAACGCGGCGCCGCTGCCGGACAGGAAGAAAACCAGGAACAAGGCACGGGCACGACCACGCGCACGGTGATGCATGGGGAACTCCAGTCGGGGGAAGTGAGGGATGGCTTGCGTGCGCTCACCAGGAGCGCAGGCGCTCCGCCAGCGAACGCACCGCACGCAGCACGTGCGGCCGCGCACCGCAGCCGCAGTCGAGGAACAGCGCGGCCTCGATCTCGGCGGTGCCCGGATCGGGGTTGTCCATCAGCAAGGCGGTGGCGGCCATGATCATGCCGGCCTGGCACGGGCACGGCGGCACGCCGCATTCGGCCCAGGCGCGCTGCACCGCATGCAGCTGGCCCGGCGGCAGGCCTTCGCGCGCGGCCAAGCCTTCGATGGTGACGATCTGCGCGCCCTGCACCACGTGCACCGGCACGCGGCAGGCGCGGGTCGGCCGGTCGTCGACGTGCACCGTGCAGGCGCTGCAGCGTCCGTTGGTGCAGGCGAAGCAGGCGCCGGTCAGGCCCAGGTCCTGGCGCAGCACGCGCAGCAAGGGAGTGTCCGGGTCCGCATTGATCGTGCGGGCCTGGCCGTTCACACTCAGGCGCATCGTGCAGCGTTCCGGCGCGGTTTCATCCGGAACGGCGGCGGGCGGCGCATCGATGGGCAGGCGGCTGGGTTGGGCGCTCATGGCATCGTCTCTTGTGCGGAGGGAGCCGGCCCCTTCCCTGTCCGCGTGCGGGGTGGAGCGGACCGTGCCGGATGTCTGGCAGTCTGGCCGTCCGGATTTAAGAATTCTTTAAAGCCGCGCGCCTAGGCTGCATGACTCATGACACGGCTGCAGCGCCACGAGGGGACCTTGCCGAACATCCTGCTAGTCGAAGACGACCGCATGCTGGCCGACGCCATCGCCGCGGCCCTGCGCCAGGACGGCTGGCACGTGGACTGCGCGCACGACGCCGCGGCCGCGCGCATCGCGCTTACCGACCATGCCTATACCGCCGCCCTGCTCGACCTGGGCCTGCCGCGCGGCTCGGGCCTGGACGTGCTGCGCGCCATGCGCGAGCGCTACGACACCACGCCGGCACTGATCATCACCGCGCGCGACCAGCTCGGCGACCGCATCCGCGGCCTCGACGCCGGCGCCGACGACTACCTGGTGAAACCCTTCCAGATCGACGAACTGCTGGCGCGCCTGCGCGCGGTGATCCGGCGCAGCGAAGGCCGCGTGGCGCCGGTGCTGAGCTGGAAAGGCATCGTGCTGGATCCGGCCCGGCGCACCGTCACCCGCCATGGCGAATCCGTGCGGCTGGCCGCGCACGAATACCGCACCCTGCTCGCGCTGATGGAGCGCCAGGGCCGCGCGGTGGCGCGCGATCTGCTGGAAGACCTGGTCTACGGCGGCCAGGGCGCGATCGAGAGCAACACCATCGCGGTATACGTGCACCAGCTGCGGCGCAAACTGGGCGAGGACGTGATCGCCACCGTGCACGGCTATGGCTACCGCCTGGGCGAGGAACGCTGATGGCCCTGCGCATGCGCTCGCTGCGGCGGCGCCTGTTCGTGGTGATGCTGGCGATCTTCGTGGTGGCCTGGGGCGTCACTCTCACCGTGCTGGGCGTGCGCTATTCGAAGGACCGCACCGGCCTGTGGGACAGCAGCCTGAGCGAGATCGCGCGCGAGATCCTGGTCTCGATGCCGGCCGACGTCAGCCGCCTCGACGGCAATGCCAACCTGCGCCTGCCCGAGCACAGCGCGCCGCCGCCGGAACGGCACGGCAAGCTCGGGCGCCTGATCTTCCAGGTCTGGATCAAGGACCGCCAGCACCTGGTGGTGCACTCGCTGGAACCGTTCCGCAAACCGCTGCAGCCGGATTTCGCCGACGGCTTCGCCACGCGCAGCATCGACGGCGAGGAATGGCGCATCTATGCCATCACCGATTCGCATGGCGAAGTGCAGGTGCAGGTCGGCAAGCCCACCGCGGACCTGGCCAACGACCTGCGCAAAGGGGTGCGCATCGGCCTGATCACCACCGCCCTGCTGGTGCTGGTGCTGGCGGTGGCGATCCAGCGCGTGCTGTTCTGGTCGCTGCGGCCGATCACGCGCATCCGCCAGGCCATCACCGCGCGCGACACGCTGGACCTCGCCCCGCTGCCCGACCACAACCTGCCCGACGAAGTGCAGCCGCTAGTCGAATCCTTCAACCGCATGCTGGCCCGGCTGGACCGCGCGATGCACAACGAGCGCCAGTTCCTGGCCGAAGCCGCGCACGAACTGCGCACGCCGCTGGCCGCCCTGCTCACCCACGCGCAGGTGGCGTTGCGTTCGCACAGCCTGGAAGAAGCGCAGGCGCCGCTGCGGCAGCTGGTCAAAGGGGTGGAGCGCAGCGCGCGCCTCTCGCAGCAGCTGCTGGATTCCGCGCGGCTGGATGCCGACCGCCCGAACAGCGAACGCGTGCCGGTGGAACTGGCCGACCTGGTGGCCATGCTGACGCGCGAGTTCGAGACCATCGCCGCCGCCAAGCAGCAGTCCATCGTGCTCGACACCTGCCCCAGCCCGATCGAGGGCGACGTCGACGAGCTGGGCATCCTGATCGGCAACCTGATCGACAATGCCTTGCGCTATACGCCGGCGGGCGGGCGGGTGGCGGTGAGTTGCCTGCGCGATGGCAACCGGGTGCGGTTGCAGGTGCAGGACAACGGGCCTGGCGTGGCGGAGGAAGACCGGCCGCGGATTTTCGACCGGTTTTATCGGGTGGCGGGGAGCAATGAGCGCGGCAGCGGGATCGGCTTGTCGCTGGTGGCGCGGATTGCGCAGTCGCATGGGGCGAGGATTGAGATTGGCGACGGCCTGGATGGCGTTGGCTTCGGCATCAGCGTGACATTCCCCGCCTGCGATCAAGGCAAGCCGAACCTCACACTCCCGTCATTCCGGCGCAGGCCGGAATCCAGTAGCGACGCGTTTGATGGAGGCGATGGCGCTTAAGGGCTTGCTCTTTAGTGCTTTCGCGAAAGCCGGACAGCGACGCTACTGGATCCCGGCCTGCGCCGGGATGACGAGTAGAGGCGTTACCGCAACTCCAAAGTCACGATGGCCTTCGCCGGCAGCGATACCGCAAGAACACCATCGCCACCGATCTTCGCCCCATCGAACCCCACCGGCTTCACCGCATCCGGCTTCTCGAAGCTGTTGATGGTGTTAATCGCCGGCGCCGTCAACACACGCCCGCTCACCTTCCCGACCTTCATCCCAGGCAAAGCCACCGCCACCCGCAACGCATGCTCCGGATCGGGATTGACCAGCGCCACGTGCACCGCTCCATCCGTCCCCCGCGCCGCGGTGACGAACAAGCCCGGCACCCGCGCGCCGCCATGCGCGTACTCACCCGCGCGCACCTCCACCGGCAACGACGTCGCCCCCTGGAACACCTGGTACAGGTCGAACACGTGATAGGTCGGGGTCAGCACCATGCGCCCCTTGCTGGTGAGGATCATCGCCTGCAGCACGTTCACCATCTGCGCGATATTGGCCATGCGCACGCGCTCGGCATGCGCGTGGAAGATGTCCAGCGTGATCGCCGCCACCATCGCGTCGCGCAGGCTGTTCTGCTGGTACAGCGCGGAGTCGCCGGGCTCGGTGTCGTACCAGGTACCCCATTCGTCCACCGCCAGGGCGATGCGCTTCGCCGGGTCGTACTTGTCCATGATGGCGCTATGGCGGGAGACCAGTTCGTCCATGCGCAGCGCGGCTTTCAAGGTGGCGATCCAGGCGTTCTCGTCGAACGCCACCGCCGAGCCTTTGTGCTTCCAGTCGCCGGTGGGCAGCGTGTAGTAGTGCACGCCGTAGGCGTCGATCTGCGACGCCGCGCCGGCCATCACGGCTTCGGTCCAGGCGTAGTCGTCGGCATTGGCGCCGCTGGCCACCTTGCGCAAGGCGGGACCGCTCATGGTGCGCGCAAAGGTGGCGTACTGGCGGTACTGGTCGGCGTAGTACGCGCCGCGCATGTTGCCGCCGCAGCCCCAGCTTTCGTTGCCGATGCCCAGGTAGGCGATCTGCCACGGCTTGTCGCGGCCGTTCGCGCGGCGCTCGCGGGCGAGATCGGTCTGCCCGTTGCCGGTCACGTATTCCAGCCAGTCGCTCATCTCGCGCGGCGAACCGGTGCCCATATTGGCGGCCAGATAGGTCTGCGCGCCCACCAGCTCGGCGAAATCCATGAACTCGTGCGTGCCGACGGCATTGTGCTCTTCGCCGCCCCACGAGTGATTGGGCCGCACGGCGCGCTTGTCGCGCGGGCCGATGCCGTCGCGCCAGTGGTATTCGTCGGCGAAGCAGCCGCCGGGCCAGCGGATCACCGGTACGTGGATGGCTTTCAATGCATCGACCACGTCCTTGCGGAAGCCGTGCACATTCGGAATCGACGAGTTCTCGCCTACCCACAATCCTTCATCGATACCGCGCCCGAGCTGCTCGGCGAACTGGCCGTAGATTTCGCGATGGATCACCGCGCCCGGACGATCCACATGCACCGTCACCTGCGCACTTGGCGCATCGGCAAATGCAACGCCAACCGCGCCGGACGACACGCAACACCCCAATACCACCACCCACGTGCGCAACCCCATCGCCTGCTCTCCCTCGTACCGGCGCGAATGCCAGCGCGCATCTTGGGCAAGAGCGGCTTGCGATTTCCGGGAATGGCGCTTGTGTTTTTTCCCAACGTGATATGGCGCACAAGCGCATTCCGCAGCCTGTGGCTGCGGGTGTCACGGAGTGACGTAACATGAACGGATCGCGTGTCACATGAGCGATACAGTGGCTTCACGCACGCTCACGCAAGTGACTGAAAGATCGTGCACTGGCTGCGTCAATGTAAGGCCGGCGACAGTCCTGCGCATGGATTGAATGCTTTGACTCGATCCATGTGATTCATGCTAACTAAAATTTCATCACTTGTAACGATGAGCAACTAGACTGCTCCCCGTCAGCGAAGCCCGGTGCGTTGTCTCCCGGGTGATACGGTCCGGCCCGCTCCAGGACGGGCGGAGCCACGCGGAAGGGCACACCGGAAGGGTGTCGTTCCGCGATGAGCTCCTGGTGGTTCCTGCCGTTTCGCCGGCACTCCCAGCGTCGATATCCGTCGCATCCCCTCGGTCTCCACGGCCCAGGGGTCGGGGGTTGCGTTGTACGGACGACCTTCACCAGTGCGCGGAACGCACGACTTAAGCCCGGCCGCCCGACTTTCGGGGGCGACCGACGTATCGCTGCGGCCTTTTTTTCGCCGCAGCCCACCGGGGGAACGGATCGCCCACGCAAGCGAACTCAAATCAAATCTGATGAACAAGACCACCGCAAAAACACTTCTTGCTTCCCTGCTCGCCTCGGCCGCGCTCTACGCCGGCTCGGCTCCGCTGTCCCCCGACGTGCACGCCCAGGCCGCCACCACCATCAAGGCTCCGATCTACGGCGTGACGGTGGATGACATTTCCAATATCAACGCCATCGTTACTTCGCTCAGCAAGCTGCCGTACCGCCCGACGGTGCGCGTGGTGTTCGATCCGGACACCAGCACCGCCGACTACTACGCCGCCCTCGTCAAGCTGCACACCGTGGCTTACACCATGGGCGAGATCATGGACTCGTACTACTTCCCGACCGACATCAACACCTACACCGCGCGCACCAAGGAGCTGGTGGGCAAGCTCAACGGCCTGGTCGACGTGTGGGAGATCGCCAACGAGATCAACGGCGAGTGGCTGCGCCCGAACCCGAACGGCAGCAACTCGGTAGTCAATGCGCAGGAAACGCAGATCGGCCAGATGGTCGCCGCCGCGCACCAGATCGTGAAGGCCGCCGGCGGCAAGACCGCCATCACGCTGTACTACAACGACGACAGCAAGGGCACCAACTGCTGGGAAAAGCCGGTCGACAACTGGAAGACCTGGCCGACCACCTTCCTGCCGCTGACCGTGCGCCAGCAGACCGACTACGCCCTGTTCAGCTACTACCCCTACCAGGACTGCCCGGGGCTGTCGCCGTCGTGGCAGGCTGACTTCACCGCGCTGGAAGGCATCTTCCCGAACGCCAAGGTCGGCTTCGGCGAAATCGGCACCTCAAGCCTGAGCGCGCCGGCTTCCGTGCAGACCAACCTGATCAAGACCTACTACCCGATGGTCAATACGATGAAGGACTCGCGCTACATCGGCGGCGTGTTCTGGTGGAACTACGCCGAGCAGATGGTGCCGTACACCAAGACCTACTGGGGCACGCTGAACCAGACGATCTCGACGCTGAAGGTTCCGCAATAAGACCGCACCGCAGCTCTATCGTAGGTTGGGGTGAGCGCAGCGAACCCCAACATGCGCCGGAACAGAAAACGCCTCCTTGCGGAGGCGTTTTCTTTTTCCGTCCGGCAAAGCGCCGTCCAACCGTCGCCGCGCTTCACGCCGGCACCGCATCCAGGCACTCCCCCAGCAACTGCATCGCATCGCGCAGCTCCGCCACCGACAGGCTGCAATAGCCCAGCAGCAGGCCTGGCCGCTTCGGCGGCACGAAATAATGCGGCGCCATCGAATACAGCCCCAGCCCGCGCTCGTGCGCATACCACATCAAGGCCTCGGCCCGCTCGTGGTCGTAGCCGTTCAACCACGCCACCACATGCATGCCCGCCGGCGAATGCACGATCTCCACGCGGTCGCCGGCATGGCGGCGCAGGCCGGCGATCAAGGCCTCGCGCCGGCACTGCAGCTCCTTGCGCGCATGGCGCAGATGCCGCTCGAAACCGCCACTCTCCATGAAATGCGCCAGCGCGGCCTGCTCGATGCCGGGCGACGACACGTCGCTGAGGTACTTGGCGGTGGTGAGGTCTTCGCGCAGCGCCTCCGGCATCACCAGGTAACCCATGCGCAGCGTGCCGAACAAGGTCTTGGAAAAAGTGCCCGCATAGATCACCCGGTCGCCTTCGTCGAGCGAGCGCAGCGCGGCCAGCGGGTGGGCGTCGTAGCGGAACTCGCCGTCGTAGTCGTCCTCGATGATCCAGCACTGCTTGCGCGCCGCGTAGCGCAGCAGCTCCAGCCGGCGCGGCAGCGACAGCACGGCGCCGGTGGGAAACTGATGCGAAGGGGTGACGCAGATCAGCTTGGGCGCCTGCTCCGGCAACTCCTCGCAGACCAGCCCGTCGTCATCGCAGCGCACCGGATGCAGCTTCGCCCCATGCGCGTGCAGCACGTGATACGCGCCGAAATAATGCGGCTCTTCCAGCACGGCCGTGTCGCCCTCGTCGAGCAGCACGCGCGCGCACAGCGAATACGCCTGCTGGGTGCCGGTGACGATCAGGATCTTGTCCGGCTCGGTCAGCAGGCCGCGCCGGCGCGCCAGGTAGGCGCAGATCTGCTGGCGCAGCGCAGGCAGGCCCCACGAACCGGTGATGCCCAGCGTCGAATAGGCGGCGGCGCGCGCCAGCTCGCGTCCCCAGGCGGCATTCAAGGCCGGATTGGTCAGCGGGTCGCCGTAGCGCATTTCGTAGCGCAGGCCGTAATGCAAGCGTGCGATCTTGCGCTCGCGGAACAGCCGGGCGCGCTCGGCATAGCGCGACTGGGCCGTATCGGCCGCGTTCGCCGGCCGCGGCAGCGACGGCGTCAGCTGCAGGCCCGTGACGTAGCTGCCCGATCCCACCCGGCCGTTGATAAAGCCCTCGGCGCGCAGCTGCTCGTACGCCGCCAGCACCGTGGTGCGCGACAGGCCGAGGTTGAGCGCGAACTCGCGCGTCGGCGGCAGGCGCGAGCCGGCGAGCATGCGCCCGTCGAGAATGGACGACTTCAGCGCGCGGACCAGCTGCGCGTATTGCGGACCTTGACCGTCGAGTTCGAGAAACATGCCGGCGCACACTCCATGGCGTCGGCCATAAGGGTTGCGCACAACCCGGGTGCGCAGCAATC
>Ga0065165_1002837_pt1 | contig 13516 bp, 15 predicted proteins | sample AraplaMF_Cvi_mMF_FD_63813 | JGI IMG/M metagenome (GOLD analysis project Ga0065165, IMG submission 63813) | Arabidopsis root microbial communities from the University of North Carolina, USA - plate scrape MF_Cvi_mMF (version 2) (version 3) | ecosystem: Host-associated > Plants > Roots >...
TCATAGATCGGAAGCACCGCGCCGCCGGGATAGCCGAAAATGTCGGTCACGCCGTGATCGATGAGCGCGCGGACGATCATCGCGGCGCCGGTCATCTGGTTCGGATCGTGGCTCTTGTCGCTCATTGGCTTGCTCCGGATGCGCTGTTGCCAGCGGCTTCGTTCGTGTCGGGTTCGGGAAATAAAAAAGGCCCCGAAGAGGGACCCTGCACACCGCCTGTCATGTGGATGGCAGCTAGCCATCCCCGGCGGTGTGCCTGGGTACGACGGCGATAAGGAGCTTGGTAATAATGTTGCGCATGACGAACGCTCAGCTTCCCAAAGGTTGCGCGAAACATAGCGGCCAAAGCTTGGATGTCAAGGCAGTGAAGCCGTTCCCGCGCGATTTTGGCAGTGTAGCGGTGTTCCCGAGGTTCGGCGAGAGGTAAATGCGGGACCCTTGGCACAAAAGCGCGTCAGCCCTCGTCCCGGGCGGCGCTGACAGCCGCAGCCAGCCATCCCCTCGCCTCTTCCGGCTTGACCCACTCGAACTCCGGCAATTGGTGCCGGAACCAGGTGAATTGCCGCTTGGCGTAGTGGCGCGTGTCGGCCCGCCCGATCGTGGCGGCCTCCTCCAGGCTGAGCTCCCCGCGCAAATGCCGGATCAGCGCCGGCACGCCGTGGGCTTTCATCGCCGGCAGCAGCGGATCGAGCTGCCGGGCGGCGAGCCGCTCGACCTCCTTCATCGCGCCGGCCCCCAGCATGGCGTCGAAGCGCGCGTCGATGCGGGCATAGAGCTCCTCGCGCTCGGGGGCGAGGAACACCGCGCGAAAACTGTCTTTGGGCAGCAACGGAGGTTGGCCTTCGTGATGCCACTCCAGTAGCGAACGGCCGGTCGCCTCGATCACCTCGAGCGCGCGCGCGATGCGGGTGCGATCGCGCAGGTTCAATCGCTCGGCAGCGCGCGGATCGCGGCGCGCGAGTTCCGCGTGCAGCGCCTCGACGCCGTTCCGCTCCAGCCGCGCCCGCACGTCCTCGCGCACCTCGGCAGGGATTGGCGGCACCACGGAGAGCCCCGCCGTCAGCGCCTTGAAATAGAGCCCGGTGCCGCCGACGAAGACCGGCAGTCGTCCCAGGGCTTTCGCCTCTTCGAGCGCCGTTGCTGCGTCGCTCACCCAGGCGCCGGCGGAGAAGTTCACGGCCGCATCGACGTGACCATAGAGACGATGGGGAACGCGCGCCTCCTCGCCATGGGTGGGCCGCGCCGTGATGATGCGCAGGTCACGGTAGACCTGCATGGAATCGGCATTGATGACGGTACCGCCCGCGCCGAGGGCAAGCTCGAGCGCCAGCGCCGACTTGCCGCTGGCGGTCGGGCCTGCGATAAGCACGGCCTTGCTTGAATGCCCCTCGCTCACGAAAACCTCAAATGTCCCTCGTCGCCACGCTGATCTGCAACCCGAACAATCCTGCGCTCGATAGCACCATTGTCGACGGCGCCCGCGCCGTGCTGCCTCAGGCAGCCCCCGCGCACTGGCTGTTCGACGGGGTTGCGGTCGACATCCCTTTCGGCGCCGACAGTAACCTCGAAGCCGACCGCCACGCCATCGAAGAGCGGCTCCGCGAGCTTCGCGGCGACCTGCCCATCGACATCGTGGTGCAGCCAACAGGCTTTCGGCGCAAGAAGCTTTTTCTCGCCGACATGGATTCCACCATGATCGGTCAGGAATGCATCGACGAGCTCGCCGACCTCGTCGGAATGAAGGCCCATGTCGCCGGCATCACCGAACGCGCGATGCGCGGCGAGATCGAGTTCGAGCCGGCGCTGCGCGAGCGCGTGGCGCTGCTGAAGGATCTTCCCGCCGGCGTCGTCGACGAGGTGCTGGCCAAGCGCATCACGCTGACCCCGGGCGGCCGGGAGCTGGTCGCGACCATGCGCAAGCACGGCGCCTATACCTGCCTCGTCTCCGGCGGCTTCACCCTGTTCACGCGCGCGGTCGCCGCAAAAATCGGCTTCCAGGAGAACCGCGCCAACGAGCTCGTCGTGCGCGACGGCAAATTCACCGGCGAGGTGAAGGAGCCGATTTTGGGCCGCGCGGCAAAACTCGCGACGCTGGTGGATCTGATGGAATCGTTCGATCTCGACGACATCGACTCGGTCGTGGTCGGCGACGGCGCGAACGATCTTGCGATGATCCAGGCTGCGGGGCTGGGCGTCGCGTATCACGCCAAGCCGGCGGTCGCAGCTGCCGCCGCGGCGCGGATCGATCATGGCGATCTCACCGCGCTGCTGTATGCACAAGGGTATCGCCGCGACGAGTTTGTGGAGGCTTAGGCCCCGCGGTCGTTGCTCCACACCCCGCTGCCGCAAGGTGGGCAAAGGCGCACTTGCGCCGTGCCCACGACTTTTGCTGCGACAGTGGAAGATGGTGGACTGTGCGTTCCCTACTGCACGCTCAGCGCAACAAACCGCAGCTCGCCGTCGGCGTTCGAGACCAGCAGCAGCACCGACTTCTTGCCGTCCTTCTTGAGCTGGTCGACGCGCTTCTGGATGTCGGCGCCGCTGGAGACGGCCTCTTGCGCCACCTCGACGATGACGTCGCCGGCGGAGAGGCGCTTCTCGGCGGCGTCCGAATTGGCGTCGACATTGGTGACGACCACGCCCTTGACGCTGTCCTTGATCTTGTAGCGCGTGCGCAGATCCTTGTTCAGCGCGGCGAGATCGAGGCCGAGCGCCTTCTGCGTCACCGGCTTCTCGGGCGCCGGCTCGTCGGTCTTCGCCGCGGCCTGCACCTTGTCGGGATCCTGCAAGCGGCCGAGCGTGACCTTCTTGGTCTCCTCCTGGCCCTTGCGGATGATGATGACGTCGACTTCCTTGCCGACCGCCGTGTCGGCGACGACGCGGGAGAGATCCTTGGGATCCTTGACGTCCTTGCCGTCGAACTTGACGACGACGTCGCCGGGCTCGATGCCGGCGGGCTTGGCCGGGCCCTTGTCGTCGATGCCGGCGACCAGCGCGCCGCGCGCCGGCTTGATGTTGAGGCTCTCGGCGATCTCGTCGGTGACGCTCTGGATGCGTACGCCGAGCCAGCCGCGACGCAGCTCGCCGAACTGGCGCAGCTGGTCGACGACGCCCGCGACCGTCTTCGACGGCACGGCGAAGCCGATGCCGATCGAGCCGCCGGAGGGCGAGATGATCAGCGTGTTGACGCCGATCACATCGCCATCGAGATTGAACAGCGGGCCGCCGGAATTGCCGCGGTTGATCGAAGCGTCGGTCTGGATGTAGCTGTCATACGGCCCGGAAGAGATGTCACGGTTCTTGGCCGAGACGATGCCCGCCGTGACCGTGCCCCCCAGGCTGAAGGGGTTGCCGATCGCGACCACCCACTCGCCGAGGCGCAGCTTGTCGCTATCGCCGAACTTCACCGCGATCAGCGGCTTCGGCGGCTTGAACTTGAGCACGGCAAGGTCGGTCTTCTTGTCGACGCCGACCAGCTCGGCCTTGATCTTGGTGCCGTCGTTGAGGATGACGTTGATCTCGTCGGCATCCGCGATGACGTGGTTGTTGGTGACGACGACGCCTGATGTGTCGATGATGAAACCCGAGCCGAGCGAATTGGTCTTTTTCGGCGGACCGTTGTCGCCGCCCTTGCTGCCGCCGCCGGGACCCCTGCGGTTCTTGAAGAAGTCGTCGAAGAACTCCTCGAAGGGCGAGCCGGGCGGCAGCTGCGGCATGGCGTTGCCGCCGCCCTTGGCCTCGACGGTTTGCGAGGTCGAGATGTTGACGACCGCATCGATCACCTTCTCGGCGACGTCGGCGATGACCTCCGGTCCGCGCGCCTGAGCCGGCGTGCCGAACGCGCTGAAAGCACTGACGGCGAGCGCGGCCAGCCCTAAGCGCAAGCGGGACGGGGCAATGATGGCTGCGGTCATTGGTATCTCCAGAGAAAAAGGATTCGGCTGCAAGACTGCGCTCGAACGGGGGGACGGCGCAAGCGCGGAGCTTACCGGGCCCTCAAGACCCGGATAATACGGCGAAAACCCGCCTCTTGCCTTCACTTTGGCGTTGGCGCGGCGCTTAAATCGGACGCCGCATCACCCAGATCAGGATCAGGCCGGCGACCGCCGAACCGATCCCCACCACCCGCAGGATATTGTCCGGCGTGGCGATGGCGCTCTTCATGGCCTTGCGCATCCAGTTCGGACTTGCCGCGAACATCAAGCCTTCCAGCACGAACAAGATGCCCAAGCCGATGAGGAAGTCGGCGAACGCAATGGACCTCATCGGAATGGAACCTCCCGTTATGCTGTTCTCGTCTGGACGAAGGGCGGCAGAACTGCCGCCCCCTGTCTAGCTTACGGTTTCGCCGGCGTCTCGGTCGCCATCTTGCCGGACGGGTTACCGAAATACCGGAAGAAATCCGAGTCCGGCCGCAGCAGGAAGCGGGTGTCGCTGGACTTCAACCCGTTCTCATAGGCCGCCATCGACCGGTAGAAGGCGAAGAAGTCGGCATCCTTGCCGTAGGCTTCCGCGAACAGGCGGTTGCGCTCGGCATCGCCCACGCCGCGGGTCTGCTCGGCCTGCGATCTGGCTTCGGCCTCGATCACGGTCGCCTCGCGGTCGGCCTTGGAGCGGATCTCCTGCGCCTTCTGACCGCCCTGAGCGCGGAACTCGGCGGCTTCGCGCTCGCGCTCGGTCTTCATACGCAGATAGACCGCCTGGCTATTCTGCTCCGGCAGGTCGGCGCGCCTGATACGGACGTCGACCACCTGGATGCCGTAGCCGTCGGCCTCGCGATCGAGCTGATCGCGGATGCGTTGCATCAGCTTCTCGCGGTCGTCCCGCACCACGTTGATGAACGTGACCTCGCCGAGGACGCGGCGCAGTGCCGCGTTCAGGAGCGTGGTGAGCTGGATGTTGGCGGCCTGGATCGAGCCGACGCTCTGATAGAAGCGCAGCGCGTCCTTGATGCGGTAGCGCGCGAAGGCGTCGACTACGAGCCGCTTCTGGTCCGATGCGATCGCTTCCTGCGACGGGTTCTCGAGGTCGAGGATCCGATTGTCGATGTTGATCACCGAATTCCACGGCGCCTTGAAGTGCAGGCCGGGGTCGGTGACGACGTCGACCGGCTTGCCGAACTGGAGCACGATGGTCTGCTCGGTCTGCTGCACCGTGAACAGCGACATGTAGCCGACGATCACGACGAGCAGGAGCGCGAGCAGCGTGACGATACCTGTGACCGGAGACCTCATCGGCTGCCTCCGCTCGAGGACTGACCGGTGGTAGGCGGCCGCTTGGTCGTCAATTCGCCGAGCGGCAGATAGGGCACGACGCCCTGGCCCGAGGGACCACCGTCATAGACGAGCTTGTCGGCGCCGCCGAGCACGCGCTCCATCGTCTCCAGATAGATCCGTTCACGCGTCACGTCGGGCGCCTTCTTGTATTCCTCGTACACCTTCAGGAAGCGCGCGCTCTGGCCCTTGGCCTCGGCGACCGTCTGCTCCCTGTAGCCTTCGGCGGCCTGGAGGATCTGCGCCGCACGTCCGCGGGCCTGCGGCACGACCTGGTTGGCGTAGGTCTGCGCCTCGTTCTGCAACTGCTCGAGATTGGCACGTGCCGCCTGGACGTCGCGGAACGCGGCGATCACGTCGCCGGGCGGATCGACCTTCTGCATCTGCACCTGGGTGATGAGAATGCCGGAGCCGTAGCCGTCGAGCGTCCTCTGCATCAATTCCTGCACGTTCTGCTCGGTCACGTTGCGCGCCCCGGTCAGGATCGGCTGGATCTGCGATCGCCCGATCACCTCGCGCATCGCGCTCTCGGCGACCGCCTTCACGGTGCCTTCGGGGTTCTGGATGTTGAACAGGAAATTGCCGACGCCGTTCGGCTTGATGCGCCACAACACGGTAAAGTCGACGTCGACGATGTTCTCGTCGCCGGTCAGCATCAAGCTTTCTTCAGGCACGTCACGGATGGAGCGGCCGCGCCGCGCCGGATCGTCGATCAGCGTCATTCCGATAGAAAGCGTATTGACGCGCAGCGCCTTCGGCAGCAGCACCGTTTCGATCGGATAGGGCAGGTGATAGTTCAGGCCCGGGTCCACGGTCCGCACGTGCTTGCCGAAGCGCAGCACGACGCCTTGTTCCTCGGACTGCACGCGGAAGAAACCCGACAGCAGCCAGAGCGCGATGATGATGAGCAGGATCAGCGTGATGCCGATGCCGGAGAAATAGCCGCCCGGCATGATCTGCTGAAGGCGATCCTGGCCGCGCCGCAGAAGGTCCTCCAGATCCGGCGGCCTCGGCCCGACCGGTTGCGGGCCTGTGCCCCATGGTCCCTTCGGACCCGAGCCCCACGGGCCACCGCCCTGATTCTTCCACGGCATTCGACGTTCTCCTCGGCAGACCGGGACTAGAACTAACCCGGCCCGTATTGTCCGGTCCGGCTTTATAGGGGACAGGCAGGTCCCTTACAACGCAGCCCTCGCCGTCCTCCGAGCTATGCTCGGGCACGAAAAAGTCAATGTAAACATTGGCGAAAGCGGTTAATGGGGCGACCGCCGACGATATGTCACATAGGAGTAGTCGGCGCTGTCGTCGGGTCCGGCTGGATGGCGGATGCGCGCGACCTCATCCCATTCCGCCTTGTCGATGTCGAAATGCGTGTCGCCTTCCGGGCGCGCATGCACTTCGGTGATTTCGAGACGATCGGCACGACCGAGCCATTGCCGATAGATCTCGGCGCCGCCGATCACCGCGATCTCGGCGACCGAACGCCGCAGGGCATCGCCGCGCGCAACCGCGCCTGCGTCGGCGGACGATGTCGTGACGACGGCACCGGCGGCGCGATAATCCGCATCGCGCGTGATCACGATATTGGTGCGGTTCGGAAGCGGCCGGTGCAGGGATTCGAAGGTCTTTCGGCCCATGATCACGGGCTTGCCGGTCGTGAGCGCCTTGAAGCGCGCCATATCGGATTTCAAACGCCAGGGGATCGCGTTGCCCGCGCCGATGACGCCGTTCTCCGCAATCGCGACAACGAAGACGATCTCCATCAAATAGTGCTCCCGGCCAGCCGCGTGAGCGCAGGACCGGTGACCCGGCACAGCGTCCAGTCGTCCATCATGACGGCGCCGAGCGACTTGTAGAACGCGATCGACGGCGCATTCCAGTCGAGCACCGCCCATTGCAGACGCGACCAGCCGTTATCGACGCATTCCTTGGCGAGATGGACCAGTAGCGCCTTGCCGAGCCCCTTGCCGCGATGCGACGGCCGCACATAGAGGTCTTCGAGATAGATGCCGTGGCGTCCGCTGAAGGTGGAGAAATTGAGAAACCATACCGCGAAGCCGACCGCCTCGCCGTCCCACTCGGCAATCGCGCAATGGAGTTGCGGCTTCTCGCCGAACAGCGCGTCCGCGATGTCAGCCTCGGTCGCCCCGACCTCGTGCGAGAGTTTCTCGTACTCGGCGAGTTCGCGGACGAAAGCGAGAACGAGCCCGGCCTCACCGGGACGCGCGCGGCGGATGTTGAGCGACATCCGCGTCAGACCGCGACTTCCGCCTTGATGTGCGGATGCGGATCGTAGCCGACGAGCTCGAAATCCTCGTAGCGGAAAGAGAAGATGTCCTTCACATCGGGATTGATCCGCATCACCGGCAGCGCGCGCGGCGCGCGGGTGAGCTGAAGGCGAGCCTGCTCCAGATGGTTGGAATAGAGGTGCGTGTCGCCGAGCGAATGCACGAAGTCGCCGGGCTTCAAGCCGGTGACCTGCGCGACCATCAGGGTGAGCAGCGCGTAGGAGGCGATGTTGAAGGGCACGCCGAGGAACACGTCGGCCGAGCGCTGATAGAGCTGGCACGACAGCTTGCCGTTCGCGACATAGAACTGGAACAGCAGGTGGCAGGGCGGCAGCGCCATCTTCTCGACGTCGGCCGGATTCCAGGCGGTGACGATCAGACGGCGCGAATCCGGAGTGCGTTTGATCATGTCGACGACATTGGCGATCTGATCGATGCTGCGCCCGTCAGCCGTAGGCCAGGAGCGCCATTGATGGCCGTAGACCGGACCGAGATCGCCGTTGGCGTCGGCCCACTCGTCCCAGATCGTGACCCCGTTGTCGCGCAGATATTTGATGTTGGTGTCGCCCTTCAGGAACCACAGCAGCTCATGCACGATCGCCTTCAGCGGCAGCCGCTTGGTGGTCAGCATCGGGAAGCCGGCGGACAGATTGAAGCGCATCTGATGGCCGAACACCGACAGCGTGCCTGTGCCGGTCCGGTCGGTCTTCTCGGCGCCGTCTGAAAGAATCCGCTCGAGCAGGTCCTGATACTGGTGCATGTGCCCAAACCTTTGGAAAGACGGCGGCCTTTGGGGAGGCGGCGAACTTAACGGCGCCGCCAACGCTGCGACAGCAGCGATTCGCTGCCTCCACCGATTATACCCGGAAAAGTGAGTGGTCCCGGCGCAAACGACAAGGGGCGGAACTCGGCGTCCCGCCCCTCACCTATCGGCTTGAAAATACTGGTTAAGTCGCCGGCTTGAGCACCGGCGTCCACTTCGCGATCTCGTTCTTGACGAGGGTTGCCAGCGCCTCCGGCGTCCGCTCGGCGGGGGTGGGAATGACGCTGCCGAGCTCGAGCAGGCGCTTCTTCACGGTCTCGTCGTCGAGCGCCTTGATCGCGGCGGCGTTCAGGCTGGAAATGATCGCGGGAGAAGTTCCCTTCGGCGCGAACATCGCGTTCCAGGCCTGGGCCTGGAATGCCGGCAGGCCGGCTTCCGCCGTGGTCGGCACGTTCGGCAGCGACGGATTGCGCTCCGGCGTTGCGATCGCATAGGCCTTGATGGTGCCGGCGTTGATCTGCGGCACGGCATTGACGATCTGGTCGCACATGTAATCGACCTGGCCCGCCACCAGCGCATTCATCGCGGGTCCCGTGCCATTGAAGGGCACGCCGACCGGCTTGATGTCGAGAATGGAGTGCAGCAGCTCGCACGACACGTGCGAAACCGAACCGATTCCGGCATGGGCCGCATTGACCTTCTCGGCATTGGCCTTCACGTAGGCGACGAACTCCTTCAAGTCCTTCGGCGGAAAGTCCTTGCGCGCGAGGATCAGGATCGGCGTGCCCGCGAGCAGCGCGATCGGTTCGAAGTCTTTCTCGGGATGATAGGCGAGCTTCGGATAGAGCGGCACGGAGGCCGCGTGCGTGCCCATATGGCCGGTGATGAGCGTATAGCCGTCATTGGCCGCGCGCGCGGCGCGCGTGGTCGCGGTGGTGCCGCCGGCGCCGACCACGTTCTCGATGATGATGCTCTGCCCCAGCGTCTGCGCCATGTGCGCGGTGACGATGCGCGCGACGACGTCGGTCGGACCGCCCGCCGCGAACGGCACGATCATGGTGATGCCGCGCGTCGGATAGGTCTGCGCTTGAGCCGGTGCGACAAAGGCGCACAGCGACGCGAGACATGCGCCCGCAAGCGCGCGAATAAAGGTCATCTCGATCTCCCCGACCAAACAAAAATGCCGGCCACAAGGGCCGGCATTTTCATTTCACGAAGACATCACACAAGTCGATTCGACTTCCGAATGCGGCGCGCGGACGCAGGGCGCCGCCCGGGTGCGTCGCCTCAGTTTTCCGACTCGGTAAACACCTCGTCGCGCTTGGCACGCAGCATGGGCAGCAACGTGAGCGTCAGCAGGAAGGCCGCGATCGCGAGCAGCACAGCCGACAGCGGACGCGTCAGGAACACGCTCCAGTCGCCGCGCGAGATCAAGAGCGCACGGCGCAGGTTCTCTTCCATCAACGGTCCGAGCACCATGCCGAGCAACAGCGGCGCCGGCTCGAAATCGTGCTTGATCAGCCAGTAACCGACCAGACCGAACACGCCTGCGAGGATGACGTCGACCGGCGCGTTGTTCACCGAATAGATGCCGATCGCGCAGAAGATGACGATCGAGGGGAACATCAGCCGGTACGGCACGCGCAACAGCCGCACCCAGATCCCGACCAGCGGCAGGTTGATGATGATCAGCATCAGATTGCCGATCCACATCGAGGCGATCATGCCCCAGACGAGATCCGGCTGCTTCTGCATCACCTGCGGACCCGGCACGATGCCGTGGATGGTCATCGCGCCCACCATCAGCGCCATCACCGCGTTCGGCGGGATGCCGAGCGTCAGCAACGGAATGAAGGAGGTCTGTGCCGCGGCGTTGTTGGCGCTTTCCGGCGCCGCCACGCCTTCGATCGCGCCGCGGCCGAACCGCGACGGATTCTTGGCGAGCTTCTTCTCGAGCGTGTAGGCCGCGAACGACGCGATGACCGCGCCGCCGCCCGGCAGAATGCCGAGGATCGAGCCAAGCACCGTGCCGCGCAGGATCGCAGGCGTCGAGTCGATCAGGTCCTTCCTGGTCGGCATCAGGCCGGTGATCTTCTGCTGGACGAGGTCGCGGTTCATCTCGGCGCCGGCGTCGAGATTGCGGATGATCTCGGCAAAGCCGAACACACCCATCGCCACCGTCGCAAAGCCGAGACCGTCGGCGAGCTCCGGAATGTTGAAGGCCATGCGCGAGGCGCCGGTCTCGATGTCCGAACCGACCATCGAGAGCAGCAGGCCGAACACGATCATCGCGATCGCCTTCAGCACCGAGCCCTTGGCCAGCACGACCGCGAAGATCAGGCCGAGCACCATCAGCGAAAAATATTCGGCCGGACCGAACGCCAGCGCGAGCTTTGTGAGCGGCGCGCCGAGGACGGCGATCAGCACGGTCGCGACGCAGCCGGCGAAGAACGAGCCGATCGCGGCGATCGCGAGCGCCGGGCCGGCGCGGCCCTGCTTGGCCATCTGGTGACCGTCGATGGCGGTGACGACCGATGTCGCCTCACCTGGAATGTTGACCAGGATCGACGTGGTCGAGCCGCCATATTGCGCGCCGTAATAGATGCCCGCGAGCATGATCAGCGCGCCGACCGGCGGCAGGCCGAAGGTGATCGGCAGCAGCATCGCGACGGTGGCGATGGTGCCGATACCCGGGAGAACGCCGACCAGCGTACCGACGAGGGCGCCGATCAGGCACATCAGAAGGTTGATCGGAGACAGCGCGACGGCAAAACCGTGAGCGAGGTTGGCAAAGATATCCATTACAGCCTCACTGGACCAGGAAGCGCGGGAACATCGGCATCGGCAACCCGAGCACGTAGGGGAAGAGCAGTGCGCAGCCGGCAGTCAGACAGGCGCCGACGATGATCGTTTCGACCCATCGCGTCTCATGTGTGCCCATTGCCGCAATCAGGAAGCTCGTGAACGCCGAAACCACGACGCCGAGCGGACGGATCGCCAGGGCGAAGAAGACAATGGAGGCCATCACGAACATCGGCCCGCGCCAGGAATAATGCGCCATCCCCGGCCCATCGGCCAAAAGACCGGTCAAGGCGATGCCGGCGCCAAGGGCGACGAGGAGTCCGCCAAACATCCGCGGCGCGGTGCCTGCGCCAAAGGAGAAGCCGCGCATGCCCTGCAAATCGCTGGAGGCCCACAGCGCGAACAGGGCGAGCGCCATCAGAACGATGCCGCCGACATAGTCCTGTGCCGATCTGATCGTCATGAAGACCGTGAGGATCGCCACTGCAAACAGCGGGTACGAATAGATCAGGGCCAGCAGCACATCGGACGACGCCTTCTTGGTGTCACCACCGGCCGCACCAATCAGCGCTGCGGGAGCCCCCGCGACCAGCGCCGTGGCGTGGCTGATCAGGACGGTGGCCGGGCCGCGTCCGGCACCCCAGCCAAATATCGTCCCGATCGACCAGATGAATTCGAAGATCTGCGGCGCTATCGCCAGCAGGCAAAAGCCGATCGCCACCGACGTGTTTCGAGTGGCAGTCGCTGAGTGGCCCATCGTATCGGCCATGCATGTCTCCTCCGCGACCCGTAAGTCACGAGCACTGTTGTTCTAAATCGGCTGGAAGTGGATCCCCGGCCCGGACCATTGCCTAGCGATTTTCATCACACAATGCCAGCAAAACCAAACAGACCTCCCGCGAGCAAAAGCCATAGCGGATTGATGCGCGAGACCGAGGCGACCACTGCAACCACCGCGGTCAGAAGCAGTGCAGCAATCGTGCGGTCGGTGGACTGGGCCAGGATCAGGGCACTCGCCGCCATCAATCCGATCGAGAGCGGAACCAGTGCAGCCTGGATCAGCCCGGGCCAGCGCGATTGACTGGGCCGGTTCAACAGACGGCTGACATAATAGGCAACGAGCGCCGTCGGCAGGCACATCGCCAGCGTCGCCGCCAGCGCGCCGGGGATTCCCGCGACGGCGTAGCCGATTAACGTCACGATAAGCACGTTCGGACCTGGCGAGAGCTGCGCGATCGCATAGGCGTCCGCGAACTGCTTGTCGGTCATCCAGTGATGCACCTCGACCGCGATGCGGTGCATCTCCGGCACCGCCGCGGCGGCGCCGCCGACTGCGAACAGTGACATTAGACCAAAGGTGGAGATCAACGCCCAGATCGGGCTCTCGCTGTTCATGCTGCTACCTTCCGCCGCATCAAATATGTGACGCCGATGCTGACGGGGATCGCGATCAGCAGCACCGCCTGGAGCGGCAGGCGGAGCACGCCGATGGCCACGAAGACCCCGAGCATCAGGATGATCACGACGACGTCCATCCGCTTGAGCAGCGGCGTCATCATCCGGAAGACCACCGCGATCAAGAGCCCGACCGCCGCACAGGAGATGCCTGCGAGAATGCGACGCAGCACCTCCACATCGCCGAACCGGGCGTAGATGATCGCGAGCACGGTCATGATCAGCGTCGGCGGCAGCAACAGCCCGGTAAAGGCCGCCACGCCGCCGGCAATTCCGCGCAGGCGCGAGCCGAACACCATCGACAGATTGACGATGTTGGGCCCCGGCAGGAAATGGCAGAGCGCAAAGGTCTCGTTGAACTCGTCCGCCGTCATCCAGCGGTGCCGGTCGACGATGGCGTGCCGGGCAAACACCAGGACGCCGCCGAAGCCGGCCAGCGACATCCGAGCGAAAGCCACGAACAGCTCGACCAGGCTGGGCGGAGGGCCGCTTGCTGCGGCACGTTCCGGCTCTTGGACGGCCGGTGCTGAATCCGTGGACATGTCAGGAGCTTAGAACGCCGGCCGCGCCGCGGCCAAGATCGGGCTAGCGGCAATTCGGAACCTATCCAAAGGGAACCGCACCCTAGCCGCTCGAAACCTCTGTTTTTTGAAACCTTTGCCCCCTATATTGGGGATGCCGGTTCGCCGGCTATGGAAATAAACGGTCGTCGTAATAAACCATTCGGACCCGGGGGCGGTACCCGGCGCCTCCACCAAAGCCCACTTGCGGGCTAGCCCAGAAGCGGGTTTTGGCGGGGGCGAAATAGGATCGACGAGGGCGTAAAGGGCGTGCTTTTTCCCGGTATTGTTCCGCCGTTATCGGGCTACTGCAATAGTTGCCAACGACAACTTTGCTCCGGTTGCTCAGGCTGCGTAACGCAGTTTGAAAGACCA
>Ga0065165_1002839_pt1 | contig 13490 bp, 7 predicted proteins | sample AraplaMF_Cvi_mMF_FD_63813 | JGI IMG/M metagenome (GOLD analysis project Ga0065165, IMG submission 63813) | Arabidopsis root microbial communities from the University of North Carolina, USA - plate scrape MF_Cvi_mMF (version 2) (version 3) | ecosystem: Host-associated > Plants > Roots > Endosphere...
CCTGTCCCGCAACGCCGTCCGCACTGCCGTTCGCGCCCTGGACGGCTATGCGGCCCGCGAAGCCCGCATCGGCGAAACCGCCTAGCCCGGGCGTCCGCCGCCGCCGGCCTGCCAGCTGCGCAGGCCGGCGATCGCTTCTTCCTTGTTCTTGGCTTCGATCTCGATCCAGGGCGCCTGCGCGTACGCCGCGGGCATCACTTCGATCAGGTCGGAGTGCTGGCGGTCGTTGAAGCCTTCGCGTCCGTTCGAGATGTGGACCATCTGCTGCGCCGGGTCCGGCCAGGTCTCCCTTGCCTTTGCCAGCATCGCGGCCACGCTCGGATCGTCGTAGCTGGACAGCTTTTCGCTGACGATATGGTGGTGGGCGTCGAACACCATCGGCACCCGCGCGCGGGTGCAGACATCGTGGATCTGTTCGGCGCTGTACGAATACTCGTCGTTCTCCAGGCACAGGCGGGTGCGGATGGCGTCCGGCAGTTCCTTGATGCGTTCGACGAGGGCATCGCTGCGATTGGCCTTGCCGCCGTGGATCTCGAGCACGGCCCAGGGCGAGCGCGGTTGCTGCAGCAGGTCCATGATGTCGGCATGCATCTGCAGGATCTTGATGCTGTTGGCCACCACCTCCGGCGAGTCGGAGCTGAGCACCACGAACTGGTCCGGATGCATCACCAGGCGCAAGCCGAGTTCCGTGGCACGCTGGCCGGTACGGGCCAGGCTGGGCGCCAGGGCCTGCATCACCTCGCGGCCGACGTCCTCGTCGAAGAAGGGGAAGATCGAGGACGGGATGCGGTACAGGCGGATGCCTTCGCGCTTGCAGTACTGGAGGGCGCCGTCGAGGGTTTGCAGGTTGTCGCGGTAGATATCGTCGAGCAGCTTGCGCTGGCCTTCCGCCGAATGCTCCAGCAGCCGCTTGCGCGTGACGGTGCGGTAGCGGACGTCCTTCGAAACGGTAATGCAGACCAAGCCAAGCTCAGGAGACATAGCGCACCAGAATCGTTGAAGGGCAGGCCATGTTCCCGCGAATCGCCGACCCCGTCAAACGAGTGCCGCGCTGCAATTCAAAATTCGGGGTCAGAGCACATTTTTGACTTAATGTGCTCTGACCCCGAATTTTCAGATGAGGGGCAGGGTGACCGTGAAGGTGCTGCCCTGGCCCAGGCCGGGGCTTTCGGCGGTGACCTGGCCGCCGTGCAGTTCGACCAGTTTGCGGACCAGCGCCAGGCCGAGGCCGAGGCCGCCCTGGGCGCGGTCGAGGGTGCGCGAGCCCTGGGTGAACAGGTCGAACACCACCGGCAGCAGCTCCGGGCCGATGCCGGTGCCGTTGTCGTGCACCGTCAGGCGCGCCTGGCCATCGTGCGTGTCCAGAGTCACGGAGATGCGCCCGCCTTCGTGCGTGTACTTGGCGGCGTTGTTGATCAGGTTGGCCGCCACCTGCACCAGGCGCGTATGGTCGCCGTCGACCGTCAGCGCCTGCTCCGGCAGCGTCACGGCCAGCTGGTGGCGCCGCGCTTCGACCAGGGGCCGCGACTGTTCGACCGCCTCGCTCACCACGCGCCGCAGGTCGAGCGGACGGGAAGCGATCGTCACCAGCCCGCGCGTTACCCGCGATACGTCGAGCAGGTCGTCCACTAGGTGCCGCATGTGGGCGACCTGGCGCGCCACGATGTCGCTGATCTGCTTCACGCGCGGCTCGCCGGCGTAGGCGATGCGCAGCATGTCGGCCGCGCTGCTGATCGGCGCCAGCGGGTTGCGCAGCTCGTGCGCCAGCATCGCCAGGAATTCGTCCTTGCGGCGGTCCGCCAGCTGCAGCGCTTCCTCGGCATGCTTGCGCTCCGTGATGTCGATCGCGATCGCGTGCACCACGGTGCTGCGGCCGTCCGGGCCCAGGCCGAGGCGGCCGCGGATGTCGATCCAGATCCAGCGGCCGTCGTCGGCGCGGCGGATACGCGCCGTCGCGCGGTAGATGCCGCCGTCGCTGCCGTCGCCGACTGCACGCGCAACGGCTTCCTGCAGCTGCGCGTGGTCGTCGGGATGGACCAGCTCCCACAGCTCGGCGACGTTGTTCCAGTTCTTGCCGAACACGCTCTGCAGGTTGGCCGAGAAGCTGACCGTGCCCTGCACCGGATCGCGTTCCCACACCGCCATGCGCGCCGCCACCAGGCCTTGCTGCAGGCGCTCCTCGCTGTAGCGAACCGCGCGCTCGGCCTCCTCTAACTGGCTCACGTCAGTGCAGGTGCCAAACCACTGGACGATGCGCCCGCCAGTGTCGCGCAGCGGCGCGATCGAGCAGAAGAAACTGCGGTAGCGCCCGTCCGCGCCGCGCAGCGGGAAGGTCATCTGGTCCGGCTCGCCGCTGACCACCGCCTGCTGCCAGCGCCGCATCACGTCGGGAAGGATGGCCGGGTCGTGCAGCTTCTGCCAGTCCTCGACACTCACTTCGCCCGGCTCGGCGCCGGCGAATTCGTACCAGCGCTCGTTGAACCACACGATTTTGCCGTCCGGGTCGGCCATCCACACCATCTGCGGGATGGTGTTCGACAGCTGGAGGAAGCGGCGGCGCTCCGCTTCCAGGTGCGCGTGCTGTTCGTACAGGCGGTCCAGCATGCGGTTGATGGCGCCGGCCAGGCTCACCACTTCGCGGCTGCCGGCCAGCGGTGCGCGCTGCGTGCTCATGCCGGCATCGCCCAGGCTGGCCGAAAAGGCTTCGAGGCCGCGCAGCTCGCGCGTCAGGCCCAGTGCCAGGCGCTGCGCCAGCAGGAACACCAGCAGCGCCAGGACCGCCGTGGTGGCTGCGATCAGCAGGTATTGCGGCGCCGGCGTGTCGAGCGGCGCGGCCAGCTTGCGTTCGTCCTCGCGCAGCGTCAGCGCCAGGTAGGACAGGTTCGGGGGCAGCGGCACCCGGGCACTGATCTCGCGTGCCCGCGGCGGCGCGGCGGGGGGTCCCAGCACGGCCCAGGGCGCCGGCTTGAGGTCGGCCAGCCGGATCTTGTACATCAGCGCGCCTTCCGGCGTGCGGGTGCGCGAGTAGCGCAGCAGGTAGACCCCGAGCAGCTCGCCGTCCTGCAGCGTGGCGCCCTCCATGCCGCTGGCGAGCCGCGAGCGCAGCCAGGACAGTTCGCGTTCGCCGAAGGCGTTGACGCCGTTGTTGGCGATTTCCTCGCCCTCGAAATCGGTGAACAGCACTTGCACCGGAATGCCGTTCATCTGGCGCAGGCCGTGCAGGAAAGGCGCCAGGTAGGTTTCCTTGCCGGCGCTGTCGACCAGCGCGTTGGCCAGGATCGGACTGGCCGCGACCTCCGCCAGGCGGGTCGTCAGCGCATGCAGGTTGTGGCCGACCGAGGTCGCGTGGAAGGCCACCTCGCGCTGCTGCAGCAGGTCGTTGGCGCGCTCGCGCTGGCGGTCGATCAGCCAGAACGAGACGATCGAGATCAGCAGCATGGCGGCCGCGGTCAGGATCGCGGCGGCGATCGCAAAGCGCCGCGACAGCCCGGCGGGAGGAGCGGCTGGAGCGGAAGCGGGCGCCATCCTCATTCCCGCGCCGGCACCAGCACGCCGTCGCCGCGGTAGCGCGCCATGATGAGCTCGCCGGGACCCAGGGCCTCATGGCGGGTTGGGGTGAACGGCGGCGCATAGCGCTTGATCAGGCCCTGCCAGGCCGGCAGCTTTTCGAGCGCATCGCGGACCTGCTTGCGGTCGGTGCTGCCGGCGCGCTCGATGGCCTGCGCCAGGATGTGGGTCAGGTCGTAGGCATGGGCGGCGCCGACCGGCCCTTTGATGTCTTCGATGCGCCTGACGCTCGAGATCTTCCCTGCGCTGGCCAGGAAGCGCCGCACGCGCGCCGGGTCGGCCTGCCAGAAGCTGAAGGTCTGGATCACGGAAAAGTCGACCTGCCGCAGCGCCGGCCCGGCCTGTTTGACGAACTCGCCGCCGGTCACGCCCCAGTGGCTCAGGATCGGCAGCCGCTGCGCCTTCGGCAGGGCCGCCACTTCGCGTACCAGCACCGCGGCCTCGTCGTCGTTCGCGACCAGCACGATGGCCTGGGCGCCGTCCGCGCGCAGCTGCTGGTATTTGCCGATGAGGGAGGTGTCGCGCCAGTTGTACCAGGAGGTGCCGACGATGCGCATGCCGCGGTTGGCGGACAGCGCCCGTTCCGCCGCCTCGGCATTGCTGCGGCCCCAGGAGGTGTTGGTCAGCAGCAGGCCGACCCGGTCCAGGTGGCGCCGGTGCGCCGATTGCAGCAGCCGCGGCATGGCCAGCGAATCGCGCAGCGACAGGCGGTAGACGTAGTTCGGCTGCATGTCGTTGTCGACGATCGCATCGGCCGAGGACCACGGCGCCATGAACAGGGTGCGGGTCGATTTCAGGGCCGGCAGCTCTTCGATGACGACGGGGCTGAAGCGCCCGCCGAACACCGCGACCAGGCCGGGCATGCGTGCGAATTCCTGGATGTTGCGGATGCCGCGCGCCGGGATCGAGCGGTGGTCCTTGATTACCAGCTCGAGCGGCCGCCCGCCGAGCACGCCGCCGGCCGCATTGATCTCGGCAATGGCGGCACGCATGCCGAGTTCGACCGCCTGGGCCGAGGTGCTGTTGTCCAGCCCGAACTCGCCGTCGATCCCCAGCAGCACCGGTTGCGGCGCGGCTGCTTGCGCCAGTCCACCTAGCAGGGTGAGGCAGGCGGCCCCGATGCGCAGCTTGCGGACGAAACGATGCGGGAAGGAAGGAATCACCGAGAGAATCACCGAGGGCCATCTTGTAACAATGTAGATGGGACATTTTAACGTTTTCGCCCAGAATGCCGAGCTTATTTGCTTTGCGGAAAATGTTGCGGTGTCGCAACAAAATGTGTCTGAGGGCATAAAGACATGTATCATAATGATGTGACACGGATTCTCCGTCGGGCCAAATCCTCGCCCTCAGTCCCTGTGCTACCCGGCCTCCGCATCCACGCCGCCGGGCATTGCGCAGTCCTTCCTTTTCTCTGAGGTGAAAATGCATATCCGTAATCTGAAAATCGGGGCCCGTCTCGGCCTCGCGTTCTCCCTTGTCCTGTTCCTGGCCCTGGTGCTGACGGCGATCGGCGCCATGCGCCTGCAGCAGGTCGTCGGCGCGACCGACGACATGGACGTCGCCATCCACAAGGCCCGCCTGGCTGATTTGTGGCTGGCAGACAGCCGTGTCAACCGCGCCCTGATCGATGCGCGCCTGCGTGCCGATGACGCGGCCGACGCACAGGTGATCATTGCGAAAATGAAGACCAACAGCGCCGACATCCAGCGCATCCAGCAGGAGCTCGACAAGCTGGTGGTGCTCCCGGCCGGCAAGGCCCTGCTGGCCGAGATCGGCGAGCGCCGCAAGACCTATGTGGCTGCGCGCGACGAGGTGTTCGCCCTGCAGGACGGCGGCCAGGCCGACCGCGCCCAGGTCGAGCGGCTGGCGGCGCAGAAGATGAACCCGGCCCTGGCGGCCTACGACGAGGCGGTGACCCGCCTGTCCGAGCGCCAGAAGCGCATGTTCGACGAATCCAAGGCCCATGTGGCCGAGGTCGCGGCCAGCGGCCGCCTGCTGCTGGCCGGCGTCGGCCTGCTTGCCCTCGTGCTGGGCGGTGCGCTGGCCTGGTGGCTCACGCGCAGCATCACGGTCCCGCTGCGCAACGCCGTCCGGCTGGCCAATGCCGTGGCCCAAGGCGACCTGTCGACCCGCGTCGAGGTCCGCTCGAAGGATGAAGCCGGCGAACTGATGGCCGCGCTGAACACCATGACCGACAACCTGAACGCCCTGGTGACCCAGGTGCGCAGCGGCGCCGACAGCATCTCCACCGCCGCCGGCGAAGTCGCGAGCGGCAACCTGGACCTGTCGACCCGCACCGAACAGCAGGCCGGTTCGCTGGAGGAAAGCGCCTCCGCGCTGGAAGAACTGACCGGCACCGTGGCCCAGAACGCCGACAACGCCATGAAGGGCAGCGAACTGGCGTCCAGCGCGTCCAGCGTGGCCGCACGCGGCGGCGCGGTGGTCGAGCAGGTGGTCGCGACCATGGGCGAGATCAACGAAGCCTCGAAGCAGATCGTCGATATCATTTCGGTCATCGACGGCATCGCCTTCCAGACCAACATCCTGGCGCTGAATGCGGCGGTCGAGGCGGCGCGCGCCGGCGAACAGGGCCGCGGCTTCGCGGTCGTGGCCGGCGAGGTCCGCACCCTGGCCCAGCGCTCGGCCACCGCGGCCAAGGAGATCAAGCTGCTGATCGACGCCTCGGTGGAGAAGGTCGGCAACGGCACCCGCCTGGTGGGCGAGGCCGGCTCCACCATGCAGGACGTGGTTGCCAGCGTACAGCGCGTCAGCGACATCATGAGCGAGATCTCGGCCGCCTCGCGCGAACAGAGCATCGGCATCGAACAGGTGAACGGCGCCATCGCGGAAATGGACCAGGTGACCCAGCAGAACGCGGCCCTGGTCGAGGAAGCGGCGGCCGCCACCGAATCGATGCAGGAGCAGGCGAGCAGGCTGGCCGAGGCCGTCAGCGTGTTCAAGCTCGATGCCGGCGCGAGGCGCGCGCCGTTCGCCACGCCGCAGCGCCAGCCCGCACTGACGGCCCCGCGCCCGGCCTTTGCACCGGCATAGTGCAAGTTTGTGGCCCGCGTACAACTGGCAGTCACTTTGTATCCGTGCGGCAATAATAGAACTATCGTTCGCCGCAGAACTTGAACTAGAGTGAGCGCATCGGCCCATGCTTTCCGCATGGGCCCGCTGCCAGCCGAGCCCTCATCATGTTCAAGAACATCTCCATCAAAGCCCGCCTCATCTTCCTCACCGCCCTGCTGAGCACGGTGGCCATCATTGTCGGCGTGGCCGGCCTGTCGAACCTCAGCGCCACCAACGCATCCCTGCAGACCGTCTACAACGACCGCCTGGTGGCGCTGGCCGACCTGAGCCGCGTGATGACGCTGATGCAGCAGAACCAGAGCACGCTGCTGCGCGCGGCGCTCGAGGGCGGCGACAGCAGCGCCGCGGTCGCGGACGTCGAAGCCCGCATCAAGCAGATTTCCGACCAGTGGGCCAAGTACATGGCCACCTTCCTGACGGATGACGAAAAGGCGCTGGCCAAGACCTTCATCGACAGCCGCACGCAGTTCGTCGAGCTGGGGTTGAAGCCGACCATCGCGGCGCTGCGCGCGGGCGATGCCGACGCCGTGAAGGCCGCGGCCACCGGCCCGCTGGTGAAGCTCTATGTGCCTGCGCAGAAGAACATGCAGACCCTGATCCAGCTGCAGATCGACGTCGCCAAGCGCGAATACGACGCGGCCCTGACGCGCTACGAGCACGCGCGCATGGTGGCGATCGCGCTGAACGTGATCGGCGGCCTGCTGGGCGCGGCGGTCGCTTACTTCCTGATCCGCGGCATCGGCGCCTCCATCGCCCAGGCCCTGCACCTGGCGCAGAGCGTGGCCGACGGCGACCTGACCCAGACCGTGCGCGTCGACTCGAACGACGAGATCGGCCAGCTGCTGGCCGCGCTGCAGAAGATGAATGGCTCGCTGGCCGGCATCGTGACCCAGGTACGTACCGGCAGCGATGCGATCGGCACCGCCAGCCAGCAGATCGCGATCGGCAACCAGGACCTGTCGAGCCGCACCGAGCAGCAGGCCAGCTCGCTCGAAGAAACCGCCGCCTCGATGGAAGAACTGACGTCGACGGTCAAGCAGAACGCCGACAATGCGCGCCAGGCCAACCTGCTGGCGCAGGCCGCCTCCGGCGTGGCCGAGCGCGGCGGCACGGTGGTCGAGCAGGTGGTCGGCACCATGCAGGAGATCCACGCGGCCTCGGGCAAGATCGCCGACATCATCGGCGTCATCGACGGCATCGCCTTCCAGACCAATATCCTGGCGCTGAATGCAGCGGTGGAAGCGGCGCGCGCCGGCGAGCAGGGGCGCGGCTTTGCGGTCGTCGCCGGCGAAGTGCGCAACCTGGCGCACCGTTCGGCCAGCGCGGCCAAGGAGATCAAGGCGCTGATCGAGAATTCGGTCGCCAGCGTGGCGAACGGCAGCCGCCTGGTCGAGCAGGCCGGCGCCACCATGCACGAAGTCGTCAGCAGCGTGCAGCGCGTGACCGACATCATGGCCGAGATCACGGCCGCCAGCGTCGAGCAGACCTCGGGCATCGAGCAGATCAACGTGGCGGTGGTGCAGATGGACCAGGTGACCCAGCAGAACGCGGCCCTGGTCGAGGAAGCGGCGGCGGCCGCCGAGGCGATGCAGGATCAGGCGGCGAAGCTGGCGCAGGCGGTGAGTGTGTTCCGCACGGGGCAGGGCGGCTCGCGTTTGCCGGCGCTGCTTGCCTGAACGTCGTTCCCGCGAAAGCGGGAACCCATACTGAGCATCAGTAACCGCTATGTCGGAGACGACGCGGTATCATGAAGGTACCGACTTCGGACCCTCAGCATGGATTCCCGCTTTCGCGGGAAGTCGTTTCCGGCAATGCCGGGAAGGACGGTAAAGTGCAAAAGCTTCTCATCCTCCTCGGCCTCATCCTCCTCGCCATCGGCCTCGCCTGGCCCTGGCTGCGCCGCCTGCCGCTCGGCCGCCTGCCCGGCGACATCCACATCGTCCGCGAAGGCTTTTCCTTCAGCTTCCCCATCGTCTCCTGCCTCATCGTCTCGGTCGTCCTGTCCCTGATCCTCTGGTTCTTCCGCCGTTGAATTCCGCTAGCACGCCCGCGTGTCAAAAATATGACGCACGCGTTCGCGATAGCAAGATTTGACAAACATGGCCAGGAAATCAACGACACAATGCGCCCCATACGAAGAAGAGGTTGATCCACAATTTACGGGAGATGACATGAACGAGTCGAAGGCAGGCAAGGCGATCGCACGCACCGCGATCGCAAGTGCGGTATCGGTACTGGTGATGGGCATGGCAGCACAGGCGCAGGCGCAGCAACAGGAAGCGCGCCCCGGTGAAGCGCAGACGGTGATCGTGACCGGCGTGCGCGCCGCGCTCGAACAGTCGCTGCGCCAGAAGCGCAATGCGGATTCGGTGGTCGAAGTGGTGACCGCCGAAGACATCGGCAAGATGCCCGACAAGAACGTGGCCGATGCGATCCAGCGCCTGCCCGGCGTGAACACGCAGTCGTCGGCGGGCGGCGAGGGCGGCTTCGGCGAGAACGACCGGGTCAGCCTGCGCGGCACCAGCCCCAGCCTGCAGCAGACCCTGTTCAACGGCCACGCGATCTCCACCGGCGACTGGTTCGTGCTGAACCAGATCGGCGGCAACGTCGGCCGTTCCAGCAGCTTCTCGCTGCTGCCGTCGGAACTGGTCGGCTCCATCGTCGTGCAGAAGAGCGCCACCGCCGACCTGGTCGAGGGCGGCGTGTCCGGCGCCATCAACGTGATCACGCGCCGTCCGCTCGACTTCAAGCAGGCGCTCACGGTGGAGGCCTCGGTGCAGGCCAACTACAACGACCTCGCCAAGAAGACCGAGCCGCAGGTGTCGGCGCTGGTGAGCTGGAAGAACCCGGCGAACAGCTTCGGCGTGCTGCTGCAGGGCTTTTCTGAAAAGCAGAGCGTGCGCCGCGACGGCCAGGAAGTGCTGGGCTATACGCCGATCAGCGCCACCAGCGCCGCCGCCGTCGCCAACCCGTCCCTGGCCGGCGTCGCCGTGCCGACCTTCATCGGCGCCGCGCTGTTCGAACAGAAGAAGAAGCGTGAAGGCGGCGCCTTCGACATCGAAGCGAAACCCTCGCGCGACGTCGGCATCGACCTGAACGGCTTCTATTCGAAACTCGAAGCGCCGCACCAGAACACCAACTGGCTGGCCGCGCCGGCCAACTCGATCAACAGCGCCAACCAGATCCCGCAGAATCCTGTGATCCGCAACGGCACCCTGGTCGGCGCCGGCTTTGCCGTCAACTCGGGCGAGGTCGATAACATCTACCGCCCGAACGCGGGCGGCGAATCCTGGTACCTCGACTTGAACGGGCGCTTCCGCGCCAGCGAAGACCTGAGCTTCACGGGCCGCATCGGCAAGACCCACGGCGTCGGCTATGACCGCGACGACGTCTACTACCAGAACAACGTCGACGGCGGCATGACCTATGCCCTCAACGGCCTGACTCCGGCCACCGTCAGCTACCCCGGCGGGAACACGGCGAAGCCCGGCTCCACGGCCTGGGCCGGCGGCGGCGAGGCGCAGTCGGTGGACCAGGAAAAGTATGGCCAGATCGACGGCGAACTTCGTATTCGTGACAACGCGTGGATGAGCGCAGTGCGCTTCGGCGCCCGCTTCACGGACCACAAGCGCACCGCCGAGCACCCGCTGGAAACCCGTCCGGGCCCGAACGGTTTCAGCAATCCGGGACCGGTGTGGAACGGCAGCATGTACCCGGGCGACTTCGGCAACGACCTTGGCGGCAACGTCTTCAACGGCTACTTCAAGTACGACGGCGCGGCCCTCGGCGCCTGGGGTGCGGTGCCGGGCAACCGCCTGCTCGACTACACGCTGCGCCATAACTGGCTGGACGAATTCAAGGTCGGCGAGAAGACCGCGGCCCTGTACGGCATGGCCGAATTCGGCGGCGACGGCTGGAGCGGCAACGCCGGCCTGCGCGCGGTGCAGACGCGCCAGACCACGGTCGTGAACCTGCCGGGCGGCACGGCGCCGATCACCGGTTCGGCCTTCGGTCCCTACACCCCGACCACCTACGAGCGCACCTACCGCGACTACCTGCCGAGCGTGAACCTGAAGTTCGATGTGCGCCCCGACCTGGTGGTGCGCGGCGCGATCGCCAAGACCGTGGCGCGCCCGGACTACAGCGCGCTGGGCGGCTCGGTCTCGCTGAACGACGACGCCCTGTCCGGCAGCGGCGGCAACGTCAACCTGGATCCGGTGCGCTCGACCAACTTCGACCTCTCGGCCGAATGGTATTTCGCACCGAAGGCGATGCTGTCGGCCGGCCTGTTCTACATGGACTTCGGTTCCATCGTGGCCCAGGGCACCAGCAGCGGCAGCTACTACAACAACAAGCGCGGCGTGTTCACCGAGTACCAGATCACGTCGCCGTACAACACCGGCGCCAAGAACAAGGGCGTGGAGCTGAGCTGGCAGCAGCCGCTGATGAACAACTTCGGCTTCCTGGCCAACTACACCTACGCGGACGGCGAGCTGGATGACGGCGGCGAGATGCTGAACTCCTCGAAGAACACCTGGAACCTGACCGGCTTCTACGAGAACGAACGCTTCAGCGCGCGCCTGGCCTACAGCTACCGCTCGGCCTACAAGGCGGGCGTGGACCGCGGCGCCAGCCAGCACGTCGACAGCATGCCCTCGCTGGCGGCATCGGTGAACGTCAAGCTGACCGAGCACCTGTCGCTGACCTTCGATGCGCTGAATCTCACCAACGAGACCATCAAGATGTACGCGGAGAACAAGGACCGCCCGCGCGCCTTCTACTCGAACGGCCGCACCTTCTACGTCGGCCTGCGCGGCAAGCTGTAATCGTGCCGGACCGAGAGAAGGAGGGCGTTCCCGTGGCAGCGGCGGCATCGGTGGGGATTGAATGGGAATGCCTGTCCAACCTGGTCGGGGAAGAAGCCTTCTCCGCCAGGCTGGCACTGCGCAACCTGTCGGGCGGGGCGATCGCGGCGGGGTGGGAGATCTACTTCAACACCTGCCGCCGCGTGCTGGCGGACACGGTCGATGCGGCTTACCGCATCGACCACCTGAACGGCGACCTGTTCCGCCTGCGCTCGACGAGCGATGCGGACTGGCTGCCTGGCGAAATGCTCGAGATCCATTACGTGGCCCAGTTCTGGGCCATCAGCGTGACCGATGCGCCGCTCGGCTTCTACCTGGTCGAGGCCAACGGCAAGGTCACCGATCTTGGCGACCCCGAGATCCTGCCCTTCACCCGCCCGGAACAGCTGCACCGCCATGCGCGCGACCTGCTGCCGCCGGGCGACGCGGCGCGGCGCTATCTCGAGAATGCGGACCTGCGCCTGCTGCCGTGGCAGGAGGTCGGACGCATCACGCCGCGGCCCCTGCACGCGGAATTCGGCAAGGGGCGTTGCGCGGTGTCGAGTGCCGCCGAGGTGGTGGCCGGCCCCGCGCTGGCGGGCGAAGCGGCTTTCCTGCGTACCTTGCTGGCGGACCTGCCGGACGTCGCCGAGGAAGCCCGCATCGTCCTCGAGATCGGCGCGGTCGATGCCGAGGGGCCGGAAGCGTATTCACTCGTGATCGCGCCAAATGTGGTGCGCCTGCGCGGCGCCAGCGCCCACGGCGTCTTCAACGGCATCCAGACCCTGGCCCAGCTGATGGACCCCGACGGCGCGCTGCCCTGCGGCCGCGTGCTGGACGCGCCGCGCTTCGGCTACCGCGGCATGATGCTGGACGTTGCGCGCCATTTCTCGTCTAAGGAGACGGTGCTGCGCCTGCTCGACTGCATGGCCTGCTACAAGCTGAACAAGCTGCACCTGCACCTGACCGACGACGAAGGCTGGCGCCTGCAGATCGATGCGCTGCCTGAGCTGACCGGGATCGGGTCTAAGCGCGGCATGGCCAAGGACGACCAGAGCCTGCCGCCATCCTTTGGTTCCGGCGCCGCCATCGACAGCTCGGCCGGCACCGGCTATTACGATGCGGCCGATTTCATCGCGATCCTGCGCTACGCCCACGCGCGCCACATCGAGGTGATCCCGGAATTTAATATGCCCGGCCACGCGCGCGCCGCCGTGCTGGCGATGCGCGCGCGCCACGACCGCCTGCGCGCGCAGGGCGACATCGAAGGCGCCGAACGTTATCTGCTGAGCGACCCGGACGATGCCTCGGTCTACGAATCGGTGCAGATGTGGCGCGACAACGTCATGTGCATCGCGCTGCCGTCGGTCGACCGGTTCTTCGATACCGTGGTGGCCCACGTGACGGCGCTGTACCGCGAGGCCGGCGTGCCGCTGCGCGCCGTGCACACGGGTGGCGATGAAGTGCCGCTGGGCGCCTGGCTCGGTTCGCCCATCTGCCGCGCCCTGATGCGGGAACGCGACTGGATTGATGTCGGCCAGCTGCATGCGGACTTCGTCGAACGCTGCCGCGCGATCCTGGCCAAGCACGGCCTGGCCTTCGCCGGCTGGGAAGAGACGGCGCTGAAGCACGGTGTCGCCACCGCCGAAGGCTGCGCGCCGGCCCAGCACGAGGGCACCCGGGCAGTGGAGGGCGCGCCGCTGCCGCTGCCGAAGCCGGCTTTCGACGGTCCCGGCTTCCAGGTCTATGCCTGGAACAATGCCTGGGGCTCGGGCAAGGAAGACGTGGCCTACCGCCTGGCGAATGCCGGCTACGACGTGGTGCTGGCGAATGCCGCCAACCTCTACTTCGACCTCGCCTACGCCAAGCATCCGCAGGAGCCGGGATACTATTGGGCCGGCTTTGTCGAGACCCGCCATGCCTTCGTGTTCTGCCCGCTGGACATGATCGCCAGCGCCGCCAGCGACCCGATGGGACGCGATA
>Ga0065165_1002840_pt1 | contig 13489 bp, 14 predicted proteins | sample AraplaMF_Cvi_mMF_FD_63813 | JGI IMG/M metagenome (GOLD analysis project Ga0065165, IMG submission 63813) | Arabidopsis root microbial communities from the University of North Carolina, USA - plate scrape MF_Cvi_mMF (version 2) (version 3) | ecosystem: Host-associated > Plants > Roots >...
CATGCCGCCGATGGTGACGGTGGCGGCGAGCGCGGCAGTGATCATGGACTTGAACATTTCATCCTCCTTCTGGGGCTCATGCCTCCACAACATGAGGATGCTTCTGCCACGCCGCAGATGGGGCGAGCCTGAATGCGTCCGTTAGCCGCCGTTCATCCGATGTGGTTTTCGTGTCACTCGACGGCGGAAAAGCACGGCTCGTCGCCGCGATTTCGGTCCGCAGGCGGAACAACGCGATCCCGCAGAGAGTTTTATTCGGGAGCAGAGGGAGACGACGCATGTACGATTTCGGCCTCCGTCAGGCGCTGTCGGGCTACCGCATCGCCTATCGTCCGCAGGAAGTGAATCACTGCCCCGGCTGCGGCGGGACGCATTGGATGATCGGTCGGCTCACCGCCGAATGCGCGTTCTGCGCGACGGCACTGCCGCTGGTGGCTGGTGGTGCTTCGGGCAACGGCGTGATGCGGCCCCGCCCCGCTCCCGCGCTCGCCGCCTGAGCAGGAACGCGCTGCGGAACGCGTTGCACGTCGCGACCCCCCGGCATCTGGAGCCCGCTCGCATGACCGACATCTCCGTGACCTCGCCTGTCGAGCGAATCGCCCGCGTGCTTGCCGCCAAAGTGCTCAGCATCAACGGCGAAGGCAGCGATCCGAGCGCCGGCGCGGATGTCGACGCCGCCTGGCATGACGAGGCCGATCGCGCCCTCGCCGTTCTCCGGACCCTGCGCGAGCCGACGCCCGAGATGGTCGAGGCCGGTCGCGGTGCGGGCAGCGACCCCGCCGAGATCTGGAACGCGATGGTCCGCGCCGCCATCGGCCAGGAAGAGACGGTCTGAGGAGCGGCATCCTCCCGGCAAATCTCGGAAGCGCGTGCCGCAACCGGCGGCTTTCGCCGGGATGACGAGGTGGCTATGGCGCTTTCCATGTCCGCCCAGCTCACGCTCTACAATTCGCTCACCCGCAGCCTCGAGCCGTTCGCCCCGCTCGACCCCGAAAAGGGGGTGCGCGTCTATTCGTGCGGCCCGACGGTCTATAATTACGCGCATCTCGGCAATCTGCGCGCCTATGTCTTCACCGATACGCTGAGCCGGGTGCTGAGCTGGAAGGGCTATGCTCTCACCCATGTCATCAACATCACCGATGTCGGCCACCTGACCAGCGACGCCGATGCCGGCGACGACAAGATGGAAGCCGCCGCGAAGGCCCAGGCGAAGAGCATCTGGGACATCGCCGCGCACTATACGGCCGCATTCAAGCAGAACATCGCCGACCTCAACATCCGCGAACCCAGCCGCTGGTCGGTCGCCACCGAACACATCGCCGAGATGGTCGATTTCGCCGCGAAGATCGCGCCGGAGCATTGCTACGAGCTCGACACCGGCCTCTATTTCGACACCAGCACCGTCGCCGATTACGGCCGCCTCGCCGGCTCGCAGGACGATACCCGCGAAGGCCGGATCGATGCCGTAGAAGGCAAGCGCCACCCGCAGGATTTCGCAATCTGGCGCAAGTCGCCCCCGGGCGAGCAGCGCCAGATGGAATGGGACAGCCCCTGGGGCAAGGGCGCGCCCGGCTGGCACCTCGAATGCTCGGTGATGAGCCTCAAATATCTCGGCGCGCCGTTCGACATCCATACCGGCGGGATCGATCACCGCGAGATCCACCACCCCAACGAGATCGCGCAGAACCAGGCGTTTTGCGGCTGCAACGATACCGGCGCGCATTTCTGGATGCACAACAACTTCCTGGTCGACCGCCAGGGCAAGATGTCGAAGTCCAAGGGCGGCTTCACCACGCTCCAGTCGCTGATCGACGCGGGCGTGCATCCGCTGGCGTACCGGCTGCTCTGCCTCCAGGCGCATTACCGTTCTGAGCTGGAGTTCTCGGCGGAGAACCTCGCCGCGGCGCTGACTCGGCTCAAGCGGCTGGTGATGACCGTGGCCGCGCTGAAGGCGAAAGCAGAGGGCGAAGGCACGGCTGCCGCCTCCTGGCTGGCCCGGCTCGACGACGCGGTGGCCGACGACCTCAACACGCCCAAAGCGTTGCCGGTGCTCGATGAACTCCTTGCAGAGAAGAAGCTGTCGCCCGCCGATCGCCTCGCGACGCTTGCCGCGTTCGACGCGGTGCTTGGCCTGAACCTCTTGTCGCTCACCCGCGAGGAACTGCGCGTCCGCCCGACGAACGCTGCCCTCACCCCCGAAGCGATCGCGGACCGCCTCGTCGAGCGCCAGCAGGCGCGCGTGGTCAAGGACTTCCAGCGCTCGGACACGATCCGCGACGAACTGTCAGCGGCAGGCGTCGAGGTGATGGACGGCGACCCCCTTGGCTGGGACTGGAAGCCGGCGCTGTAATCCAGCCCGCGACGGGGGAGGAAATCCCCTTGCCTCCCCACCCCCGCTTCCGCCAAAACGCCCGCAACACGGGAGGCAGGAATGCGGGGACAGGTGCTGGGCGTCGATCGCAACAGCGGCGACGGGCAGATTTCGGGCGAGGACGGGCAGCGCTACACCTTCCGTCCGAACGACTGGAGCGATGACAAGGGCCCGGCGGTCGGCCTGCGCGTCGATTTCGCCATCGAGGGCACCCGCGCGATCCGCATTTTCCGGCTTCCCGAAGCGCACGCCGTCGCCGGCGCTGCGCCGCGTCGCCAGCCGCCGGCGAACGACCGCAACAAATATGTCGCCGCGATCCTCGCCTTCTTCCTCGGCACGCTCGGCATCCACCGCTTCTATCTTGGTCGCAACGGCACTGCGGTGCTGATGATCGCCCTCTCGATCACCGTGGTCGGGCTGATCGTCACCGGCCTCTGGGCGTTCATCGACACCGTCCGCTATCTGATCATGTCCGACGCCGAGTTCGACCACCGCTACGCGCGCACCTATCCGGCATGAAGGCGGTCCTCCCCGCGCTCGCCCGGCCGCTGGTCGAGGCGCACCTCCCCGCGGGGCTCGAAGTCCACTGGTTCGCCAGCCTCGACGAGGCGATCGCAATGGTCGCCGACGCCGATATCGGCTGGGTCGACAATAACGGCCCGGCCAATTGGGCGCGCGCCGTTGCCGCGGGTCAGAAGCTGCAATGGCTGTCGACGATCTATGCCGGGCTCGATCCGCTCGACAAGGACGCGCTCCGCGCCCGCGGCACCCGCGTCACCAACGGCAGCGGCGTCAACGCCCACACTGTCGCCGAATATGCGGTGATGGGCGCGCTGGTCGCCGCCAAGCGCTACGACCAGGTCGTCCGCATCGCCGACACCCATGTCTGGCCGTTCGAGGCGCCGGGCAGGCTCGAGCTGTTCGAGACCAAGGCCCTCGTCATCGGCTACGGCACGATCGGCCGGCTGATCGGCGAGCGCCTTGCCGCGTTCGGAGTCGAAGTCACCGGCGTCACCCGCACCGGCGCGCCCGGCACGATCGGCCCCGACGCCTGGCGCAAGCGGCTCGGCGCGTTCGACTGGATCTTCCTCGCCGCCCCCGCCACCGACCAGAGCCGCGCGATGATCGGCGAGGCGGAGCTCAAGGCGATGAAGCCCTCGGCGTGGATCATCAATGTCGGCCGGGGCGAGCTGATCGACCAGGATGCGCTGATCGAGGCGACCAGCAAGCGCCGCATCGCCGGCGCATTCCTCGACACGGTCAGCCCGGAGCCGCTGCCGCCCGAGCATCCGCTGTGGACGGCGCCCAACATCCTATTGTCGATGCATTTGTCGGGCCGCAGCCAGACGCGGATGTTCGTCCGTGCCGCCGAATTGTTCGTGCGCAACCTCCACGCCTTCCTCGAGGGCCGTCCGCTCGAGAACGAAGTCGACCTCGCCGCGGGCTATTGAGCCGGCGCCGGCATCGCGAACAACTTGTCCCAGAACGCGTCGTTGAGCAGATATTCCATCGTCCGCCCGTCGCTCTGGTCGTCGGGACAGCCGGCCTGATAGGCGAAGGTCCGCGAGGCCATCTCGTTGCTCACCTCGCGCGCGAAATCGGGGCCGAGCCGCCGGGTCAGCACCACCAGCATCGCCCGCGCCGCCTCCGATCCGACCAGCGCCCGCGGATCGGGCAAATAGTCATAATCGTCCGCCGCCTCGCTCTCCGCGTCGGCAACGAATTCGTTGTCGAGCGTCGCGTCGAGATCCAGATGCACGCCGTCCATAGCGGTCTCCTTGGTTGGCGCTTCAACGCCGTGCCGCCCGCTTTCGCTCCTTTACCCCCTTTGGGTAATATTTCCGCTTGCATGGATTTACCCTGCAGGGGTAAGGCAGCCGCATCATGACGACGCTCGCCGGTTCCAAGATCCGCCGCTTCCGTGAGGAACGCGCCCTTTCCCGCGCCGCTTTCGGCGCCTGGTTCGATACCCCCGGATCGACGGTCCAGGGCTGGGAGGAGGACGGCAAGCGCGCCTCGCCCGGCGTGCTCAACCAGATCGCCGCCAACGGCATCGCGCATCACCAGGACTGGTACATCCACGTCCGCAATCTGGAGCAGGATATGGGCTGGACCCCCGACAGCTGGACCCAGGCCGAGGCCCGCCAGCTCCCCAATTACCCCGACAAGGCCGCGCTCGACGCCGCCACCACCCAGATCGGCTCCTTCCCGCCCTTGGTCTTCGCCGGCGAGGCGCGCGAGCTCACCACCGAGCTCGCCAAGGTGTCGCGCGGCGAGGCGTTCCTGCTCCAGGGCGGCGACTGCGCCGAGAGCTTTGCCGAGTTCCATCCCAACAACATCCGCGACACCTTCCGCGTCATCCTCCAGATGGCGGTCGTCCTCACCTTCGCGTCGAAGCTGCCGACGGTGAAGCTCGGCCGCATGGCCGGCCAGTTCGCCAAGCCGCGCAGCGCCGATACCGAAGTCATCAACGGCGTCGAGCTGCCCAGCTATCGCGGCGACAATGTCAACGACATCGCCTTCACCCCCGAGAGCCGCATCCCCGATCCGCAGCGCATGGTGCAGGGCTACAGCCAGTCGGCCGCGACGCTCAACCTGCTGCGCGCCTTCGCCACCGGCGGCTATGCCAATCTCCACCAGGTGCACAAATGGACGCTCGACTTCATGGGCCGCAGCCCCTGGTCGAAGAAGTTCGCCGACGTGGCCGACCGCATCGGCGAGTCGCTCGATTTCATGGAGGCGTGCGGGATCAACCCCGACACCGTCCCCCAGTTGAAGGGCACCCAATTCTACACCAGCCACGAGGCTTTGCTCCTCCCCTATGAGCAGGCGCTCACCCGGCAGGACAGCCTCACCGGCGACTGGTACGATACCAGCGCGCATTTCCTGTGGATCGGCGACCGCACCCGCTTCGAGGGCAGCGCGCATGTCGAGTTCCTCCGCGGGATCGGCAACCCGATCGGGATGAAGTGCGGCCCCAGCCTCGAGCCCGACGCGCTGCTGCGCCTGCTCGACACGCTCAACCCCGCACGCGTCCCCGGCCGCATGACCTTGATCACCCGCTACGGCCACGACAAGATCGAGAAGGGTCTCCCCGCCTTGGTCCGCGCGGTCAAGCGCGAGGGGCATCCGGTGGTGTGGAGCTGCGACCCGATGCATGGCAACGTCGTCAAGGCCGCCAACGGCTACAAGACCCGCCCGTTCGAGCGCATTCTGGCGGAAGTCCGCGGCTTCTTCGCCGTCCACCGCGCCGAAGGCACCTTCGCCGGCGGCATCCACTGCGAGATGACCGGCCAGAACGTCACCGAATGCACCGGCGGCGCGATCGACGTGACCGAGCAGTCGCTGGCCGACCGCTACCATACGCATTGCGATCCGCGGCTGAATGCGGGGCAGTCGCTGGAACTGGCGTTCCTGCTGGCGGAGATGCTCAACGCCGAGATGGCGGAGCGGCGGAAGGCGGCGTAGCGGCCTTCAAATAGAGATGCATACCCAATGCGCATCGGGATGGCGGGACGCCACCCCGATGCGTATCGGTCGATAGAGCAAGCTTAGAAGTTGAAGCTCGCGCCGGCGCTGAAGTTGCGGCCGACCAGGCCGGCATAATGCCAGCTGCTCAGGTAGTTCGGATTGCTGGTATAGGCCCCCGCAGCGAGCGGCGAGCGTGCGTTGGTCAGGTTCTGAATGTTGACGAAGAAGCGGAACTGGTCGTTGACCTTGATGCCCGCGTTCAGGTCGACATAGACGAACGGGCGGATATAGCACTGCTTGTTAACGTCGCCGCCCGTCGGCACGGGTGCCAGCGTGTGGCTGCACGAGAGGTCGATCTCGCCATTGACCGGCGAGATTTCGTCCGCCGCGACCTGCTTGATCCGGCCGACATAGTAGGCCGTCGTGGTGAGCGAGAAATCGCCGATGTCGAGCGTGTTCTGCCAGTTGCCACGAATCTGCGGCGTGCCGCCACCCGAAGACAACTCGTACGGCCCAAGCGTACCGGCGTACTTCTGCACCACGCCCGCCGGGGTGACTAGGTCGAGCTGAAGCACACGGGTAACGTCGAGCCGGCTGGTCAGGCGCATGCTGTCCGCCAGCCGGACATTGGCAGTCGCCTGCACGTCGATACCCGAGCTGACCTGGTAGTTGGCGTTGACGTAAGGCACGTTGAACACCAGCAGGCGCGGAAGTGCGTTCGGGTTGACGGGATCGGGCGCATCGATGACGTTGCACTGATAGCCCGGCCCCACCGCGGCGAGCGCGGCACAGCCGGCAGTCGCGTTGGTCTGGCCGTAATAGGCCTTGATTGCGTCGGCACGCAGCGGCCCGCTGACGATCAGGTTCGACTTCTTGATGTTGTAATAGTCTGCGGTCAGGCTGAACCAGCGGGTCGGCTTGAACATCGTGCCGAAAGTGAAGCTACGCGAGACTTCCGGCTTGATATCGGGGTTACCGGTCGCGCCGCTGCCGATGTTGTAGGTGCTCGTATAGGCCGGATTGCCCGGGTGCGCCGCGACGAAAGGCGGGAGCGGGGAGTAGGACGAGAAGCCGGAATAACTGCTGGCCGGGTTGTACTCCGCAAAGGTCGGCGCACGGAAGCCCTGCGAGTAGGTCGCGCGCAGCGCGATCTGCTCGATCGGCGTGAACTTGAGGCCGACCTTGGGCGAGAAGTGGCTGTAGCCCTGCGAGTAATGATCGTAGCGACCCGAAATGTTGAGGTCGATTTCGTTCATGAACGGCGCGTCGATTTCAAAGAAGCCGGCGGTCACGGTCTGACGGCCCTGGGCCGACGACGTGTTCAGCGCGTAATAGGCCAGATCCGCATTCTGGTTGCGGTTCATCAGCGTCTCGCGGCGGACCTGGAAGCCGGCGCCCACGTTGAGGTCGCCGCCGGGCAGCTGCATCAGCGACTTGATGATCGAGCCACCGATCGTCGCCGTCGTCGAATAAGACGGCGTGGTCACGTCCGGCGAGATCTGGGCGCGCACCGCGGCGGTGTTCCGCTCCGGATTGACGAAGTTATAGGCGCCGGTGTTGATCGCGCCGAGCAGGCCCTGGATATTGAGGAAGCCGTGCTGCGTGACGCTGAAATTGTCGCGCGCATAGACGCCGTTCAGGCGGAAGCGGAACCCGCTGCCGAGCTCGCCCGAAATGCCCGCGGAGGCGCGGAACACGTCGACATAGCGGTCGCTGCCGGCGGGGATGTCGCCGAACAGATAGTAGATGCGCGCGGCATTCTGCGTCGGATCGGCGCCCGCAACCGCATAGGGGTTGTTGGGGTTGAGACGGCGGTCCGCCGCTGTGGCGCAGTTCACGCCGGCCGAGCAGACATAGAAGGGCAGCACGATGCCCGGGTTGTTCGACGCGATCGCCGCCGAGCCGCCGAAGGGTTGGGTCTGACGGATCGCCGAAGGCGTGCCCTTGATGCTGACTTCGGAATGCGAATAGCTGCCGGTGGCGAACGCCTCGAGATTGTCGCTCAGCCGTACGCTGAGGCGCCCGGTCGTCGAGTAGCGCTGCTGCTTCGGCTGGATGATCGAATATTCGTCCGGCAGATTGTGGCGGCAGCCGGTGCCCTGCGCCGCGCCCGTGGTCACCGTGAAGGTTCCGAAGGCGCAGGCGTTCGGGTTGAGCAGCCGGTACTGGTTGGTGAGCGGCGCGCCGACCTGGCCGGCCAGCGGGTTGTTGAGATCGCTCTGCGAGACGCGCGTGACGACCGCCTCGGGGTTCGCCGTCGTCAGCGACTGATCGTTGAGATTGCGGTCGGCCAGGCCGCTCGGCGTGAGGTCGAGCGTGTTGAACGGATAGCCGCGCGAGTGATTGGTGATGTACCCGTCATAGGTGTACTCGCCGTTCAGGTAGAAGTTGAAGCCCTTCTCCTGATAATCGCCGAAGCCGGCTGTCAGCGTCGCGCGATAGTGCGAGCCGTCGCCCTGCTCGGTCGTGCCGCCCTGGACCGACCCTTCGATTCCCTGGACGTTCTTCTTGCTGATCAGGTTGACCACGCCGCCGATCGCGTCCGCGCCATAGGTCGACGACGCGCCGTCCTTCAGAACTTCGATGCGGTCGACGATGCTGAACGGGATCGAGTTGAGGTCGACATAGGCGTTGTGGCCGTCGTCGTTGAGCGGGAAGTTCGCCGAGCGAAGCCCGTCGATGAGGACGACGGTCGACGAGACGCCGAGGCCGCGCAGCGACACGGCGGCGCCGCCGGCCGAGAAGCCGTTGCGGAAGCCGGTCGAGATCGAGCCGGCGCTGTCGGCCGACACCGAGCGGATCGCGTCCTGCGCGGTGGTGATGTTCGCACGCTCGAGCGTCTCCGAGCTCAGCACCGTCACCGGCGAAATCGAAGTCGCGTTCGAATCGCGGAACAGCGTGCCGGTGACGACGATCGGCGCATATTGCTCTTCATCGGCCGGCGCCTCGGTGGTTTCTGCGCTCCGGTCCTGGCCTTCGGCAACAGGCGTGTCGGGCGTTGCGGTTACATCGACGGCAGCAACGGCAGCGGCGGCATCTGCCACCTGGGTCTGCACTGCTTCCTGCGCGTAAGCCGGCGTAGCGATCGCCGTCAGCAGCGCTGCAGTCGAAATTCCATTCCGGAGAGTAGAAAACGCGAACATCATAAACCTACTTGAACCTTCCCCATTTCACGCAGCAGTTGGCGCACGCCATCCTGCGTCGCGTGGTTGCACAGACTTTATAGAGGGTTGGGTCGCCCGAGGTGCGAAGCGGGGCGCGGAAATGCGGTGAGCCGCTGACGCTTCGACAGGAAGCCGTCGGGCAGACGACGCCGCCGCAACACGCTGAAACATGCCCGTAATATCGCGGCGCCATTGCGCCCCTGCCGGCGCAGGGTCCCCTCCTGCCGCGCCGGCTCTCCCCGAACTACGGGGCGGCTGCGGCCGCCCCGGCTTTTTGCCTCATCATTCGGGCCGGTGGCATACCGCCTCGATATTCTGCCCGTCGGGATCGAGCAGGAAGGCGGCATAATAATCGGGATGATAATGCGCACGGATGCCCGGGGCGCCGTGGTCGATCCCGCCCGCCGCCAGGCCGGCCGCGTGGAAGGCGTCGACTTCGCCGCGGGTGTCGACCGCGAAGGCGACATGGGTGCCCTGGCCGACGCGCTCATTGTCGCCGATCCAGAAGAACGGCTTGCCGTCCTTGCCATAGCCGATCGCGGTGCCTTCGGCCTCGGTCTGGTCGGGGCCGACGCGCATCAGCTCGGCAATGCCCAGCGGCGCGAGCGCCGCGGCGTAGAAGGCGCTCGACTTGGCGAGGTCGGAGACGGCGAAGCCGACATGGTCGATCATGGGGACGGCACTCCTCATTTCAGGGGAACAGGTCGACGACTTCCATGCCCTCGCCCTCGGCGTCGAGCAGCAGGGTGCGGTGGCAATGCTGGGGATTGCGCTCGAAGCAGAGCAAGGCGCTCGGCTTTTCGGCCGCCAGCGCCCGCATCTGCGCCGCCTCCGCCTGCGCCTCGGGCAGGCCGAGCTGGGTCTCGTACACCGCCTCGAGCGTCGCGACGTCGCCCTTCTTGGCCGCGTCGCGCCCGGGCTTGGGCGTGCCGAGATTCTTGAGCAGGACATAGTCGATCCCGGCGTCCTTCAGGCTCGCGGCGAGGATGTTCTTGGAGAATCCCGGCCGGCGCGACAGGGGCACGGCGCGGACGTCGATCACCCGCTCTACGCCGGCGGTGCGCAGCGCGGCGATGAATTCGTCCATCGTCGTCGCTTCATAGCCGATGGTGAAGATCTTCACGTGCCTGCTCCTTCGCCAGGGCGGTCACCACGCCCACCGCGATCAACGCCTGGCCGGCGAAATAGGTCGGCCAGATCAGCAGCCCGGGCAGCGCCGAGCCGGCCAGCGGCCCCATCCGCCCGAAGATCAGCAGGTCCGAAAACACGAACAGTGCCGCGCCCAGCGCGACGGCGACCGGGAAGCGGCTCACCGCCGCGGCGCCGAACATGAGCCCCAGCCCGACGGCGTATAGAGCGATCCCCGGCGCGGCGCCGCGGTCGGCAGGGAGGAGGAACGCGGTCACCGCGACGGCGATTGCGATCAGCCCGGCCTGCCATGCCGGCCCGCTTCGGTTGCGCAGGTACAGCGTCGCCGCGACGAGGTGTCCCGCGAGGAAGGCGATCGCGCCTACGGTCATCCCGTGCGTCTCGAGGAGCACGTCGCCCGCCGCGCCGAGCGCCAGCGCCGCGGCGAGCAGCCAGCCATCCGTGCTCCGCGCCCGCGCCGCTGCCCAGAGCGCGAGCAGTCCGACGCCTGCGCCCTTCCACACCGCATCGGCGGCGGGCGCGACCGGCGCCCAATGCGTCGCGTAATAACTGGTCCCGGCGATCAGCGCGGCGACGAGGAGCGGGCGGGCATTGCGGGCATTCATTCCGCCAGCATAACGTCGCCACGGGCTTTGTCATGCGCGCCGCTTGCCGCTATGCGCCGCCCGGTGACTCACGACATCCACATCATCGGCGGCGGCCTCGCCGGCTCCGAAGCCGCATGGCAGCTCGCCTCCGCCGGGTACAAGGTCAAGCTCTCCGAGATGCGCGGCTCGGGCGACATGACCCCCGCCCATCAGAGCGACCGCTTGGCCGAACTGGTCTGCTCGAACAGCTTCCGCTCGGACGATGCCGAGCGCAACGCCGTCGGCCTGCTCCACCAGGAGATGCGCGACCTGGGTTCGCTGATCCTGCGCGAGGGCGACGTGCATAAGGTCCCCGCCGGCTCGGCGCTGGCGGTCGACCGCGACGGCTTCGCCGACGGCGTCACCGCGGCGCTGGCCGCCCATCCCAACATCACGATCGTCCGCGAACGCGTCGACCAGCTGCCGTCTGAGGGGCTGACCATCGTCGCCACCGGCCCGCTGACCGCGCCGGGCCTGGCGGAGAGCATCGGCACCGCGACCGGCAAGGAAGCGCTCGCCTTTTTCGACGCGATCGCCCCGATCGTCCATTTCGAGAGCATCGACTTCACCACCGCCTGGTACCAGTCGCGCTGGAACAAGGGCGAGGGCAAGGACTACATCAACTGCCCGATGTCGAAGGACGAATATCTCGCTTTCCATGCCGGGCTGCTCGCCGGCGAGAAGACCGAGTTCCGCGAGTGGGAGAACGTCCCCTATTTCGAGGGCTGCATGCCGGTCGAGGTGATGGCCGAGCGCGGCGTCGATACGCTGCGCTACGGGCCGATGAAGGGCGTCGGCCTCGACGATCCGCGCACCGGCCGCTGGCCCTATGCCGTCGTCCAGCTGCGCCAGGACAATGCCAGCGGCACGCTGTGGAACATGGTCGGCTTCCAGACCAAGCTGAAATACGGCGCGCAGGTCGAGCTGTTCCGCACCATCCCGGGGCTGGAAAAGGCCGAGTTCGCCCGGCTGGGCGGGCTGCATCGCAACACCTTCATCCGCTCGCCCGAATTGCTCGACGGCACGCTGCGGCTCAAGGCGCGCCCGAACATCCGCTTCGCCGGCCAGATCACCGGCTGCGAAGGCTATGTCGAGAGCGCCGCGATCGGGCTGCTCGCCGGGCGTTTCGCTGCCGCCGAGCTCGCCGGCAAGACGCTGCCCGCCCCGCCGCGCGAGACTGCGCTCGGTGCGCTGCTCGCGCACATCACCGGCGAGGCCGAAGTCGAGACCTATCAGCCGATGAACGTCAATTTCGGACTGTTCCCCCCGATCGAGGGCCGCTCGAAAAAGGCCGACCGCAAGCTGATGTACACCAGCCGCGCCCGCACTGCGTTCAGCGGCTGGATGCCGGCCTAGTCGTCGGCCTCGTCCTTCGCCTCTTCCTTGGCGGGAGCGGCGGCGGGACAGGCGCAGCGCGGCTTGGCCCCGGCGCGTGCCTTGGGCGCGGTGGCGAGGAATTCGGCGCGAGTCAGCGCGCCCGATTTGTCCGCATCGGCGCCGGCGAACTTGGTCGTGGTCTTGACCGCCCATTCGTCGAAGTCGAGCCGGCCGTCATGGTTGGCGTCGAGCTTGGCATAGGCCTTGCGCCGCGACAGCAGATACTCCTCGCGGCTGACTGCGTCGTTGCGGTCCTTGTCGTAGCGATCGAAGCGCTTCTGCTCGCGCGTCTTGGCGCTCGCCTTCGGCGCCTCCGCGGGCAGCGGCTCTTCGGGCGTCGTCGCCGCGGCGAGCGCCGAGGGCGGCAAAGGAAGCTTGAACTCGGGCGCGGCCGAGCCGCGGAACAGGAACATGCCTGCGAGCATCAGCAGCATCGCCGCGCCCGCGCCTGCGAAATAGCGCCACATCGAAGGACTCCCCCGATCGCCGAAGCCCGGATGCTACGCCTGTCGGGCCCGGCGGCAAAGCCCCTATGTGCCGGTCAGCCGATGCCAGAGCAGCCGGGCGACGCGGCGCGGCGCGCCGACCGGGGGTTCGGCGCCTTCGGGCAGTTGCAGGTCGAGCCGGGCGAGATGGGCGAGCGCCCCCAGCGCCCTGCCGTTGCGGCTCCAGCGCGCGGCTGCCGCCTGGTCCAGCAGCGGGAGCGCAAGCGCCCGTGCGACGCCGGCATCGTCCGAGCCGCGGAGGTTCCGCGACAGGTCCGCAAGCGCCCAGCCCTGCCCCGCCGCGGCGAGCGGGTCGCCCGAGCCAGCGTACAGCGCCGCCCCGGCCGCGACGAACAGCTGCCCCCTGCCCTCGCCGAAGCGCCGCAGGGCATCCGAGTCGAGCACTTCTTCCTCGATCAGCACTTCCCAGCCATGGACGATCGGCACCAGCGATGCCCCGCTGATCCCCTTGGCCAGCACCTCCCGCTCGAGCGCCTCGAGCACCGGTTCGGCCGGTGCCGGCGCGTGGTCGAGCCGGGCGAGCGCCTCGCGCCACCAGGCAAGGCGCATCTGCCCCAGCGCCGGCTCGCGCGTCGTGCGGAGCAGCAGCGCCAGCGCGTCGTCGAGCGCCAGCAGCGCCGCCAGCGCCGCGCGACCGGCAGCCGGTGCGTAGGTCAGGATCAGCTGCCGCTCGGGCGCCGATTCCGCTTCGTTGCTGTTCCCTGAGTTAACCAAAGGCCTTCAACTCTATTTATACCATTTGCCTCTATCGCTGGCCGGCAATCGTGTCGACGGCGGCGGAAAATGGTAACAAACGACGGACTGGATAAACGCAGTTTCCTGTCG
>Ga0065165_1002842_pt1 | contig 13482 bp, 9 predicted proteins | sample AraplaMF_Cvi_mMF_FD_63813 | JGI IMG/M metagenome (GOLD analysis project Ga0065165, IMG submission 63813) | Arabidopsis root microbial communities from the University of North Carolina, USA - plate scrape MF_Cvi_mMF (version 2) (version 3) | ecosystem: Host-associated > Plants > Roots > Endosphere...
ACCTGCCCGACCTGCGGCCGCTTCGCGCTCGAAGGCGTCGAGCCGCTGCGCCAGAAATATGTGTCGACCGGCAAGGTCAGCTACGAATTCCGCGACTTCCCGCTGCACGGCGCGCCCGACATCGCGCTGGCGCTGCTCAACCAGTGCGCGGGCACCGAGGCATTCTTCCCGATGCTCGACCAGATGTATGCCAACCAGTCGAACTTCCTCGATCGCCAGCAGAAGCTGCCCGAGAACTTCTACCAGCAGCTCCAGACGATGAGTCCGGCGCAGGGCGCGGCGGCGATCGCCGACCAGGTGGGGATGGTCGAGTTCGCCAAGCAGCGCGGCATTCCCGAGGCCAAGGCGCGCCAGTGCCTTGCCGACCAGGCGACGATCAAGAGCATCGCCGACGTGATGGCCGATGCCTCGAACAATCGCGGCGTCACGGGCACGCCGAGCTTCTTCATCAACGGCAAGCAGGCCGACGCGTCGGTGTGGTCGCAGGTCGAGACCGCATTGCAGGCGGCCGGCGCCCGGTAACCGGCCCGGGCCGCAGGGGGGCGGGGGCATGCAGATCAAACGGCTGCGGCTGACGGGCTTCAAGAGCTTCGTCGACCCGGCCGATCTGCGGATCGAGCCCGGGCTGACCGGGATCGTCGGCCCCAATGGCTGCGGCAAGTCCAATCTGCTCGAGGCGCTGCGCTGGGCGATGGGCGAGAACAGCGCCAAGTCGATGCGTGGCGCCGGGATGGAGGACGTGATCTTCGCCGGCACCGCGACGCGGCCGGCGCGCGACTTCGCCGAAGTCTCGATCCTCGCCGACCAGGTCGGCGAGGATGACGAGCTCGAAGTCGTCCGGCGGATCGAGCGCGGCGCGGGCTCGGCCTATCGGCTCAACGGCCGCGACGTGCGCGCCAAGGACGTCGCCCTGGTGTTCGCCGATTCGGCGACGGGCGCGCACTCGCCGGCTCTGGTCAGCCAGGGACGGATCGGCGCGATCATCTCCGCCAAGCCCGGCGAGCGGCGCGCGATGCTCGAGGAAGCGGCGGGGATCGCCGGGCTTCACGTTCGCCGCCGCGATGCCGAGCAGAAGCTCCGTGCGACCGAAGCCAATCTGACGCGGCTCGACGAGGTGATCGGCGACCAGGAGACGCGGGCGGCGGCGCTCAAGCGCCAGGCGCGGCAGGCCGAGCGCTATCGCGAGCTTACCGAGCGGATCCGCGTCGCCGAAGCGCGGATGATCTTCGCCCGCTGGCGCGATGCGGCGGGCGCTTCGGACGCCGCCAAGAAGGAGGCCGCGGCTGCCGAGGCGCTGGTGACCGAGCGGGCACAGGCGCACGACGCCGCCGCGGCGCGGCAGCAGGCGGCGGCGGCGGCGCTGGCGACGGTGCGCGCCGACGCGCTGCTGGTGCGCGACCGGGCGACCGAGGCGATGCATCGGCTGGCGACGCTGCGCAGCGAACGCGCGACCGTCGAGCGGCGGATCGTCGAATTGCGCGATGCACAGGCGCGGCTTGCCGACGATCGCAGCCGGGAGGGCGCGCTGGCGCATGACGCTGCCGAGGCGCTGGCACGGCTGGCGGACGAGGCCAAGGCGCTCGAGGGGCGGATAGCCGATACGACGGCATTGATGCCGACGCTCGACGCGGCGCTCGCCGATGCCGAGCGCGCGGCGCGCGATGCCGAGGTGGCGCTCGCTCAGGCGCTGGCGGCGCAGGCGAGCGAAGCCGCCGATGCGCGCGTCGCCGAGGCGGCGCTGGCCGCCGCGCGCACCCGCGCCGAGCGGGCGGCACGCGACCAGGCACGGGTCGAGTCCGAGATTGCCGCGCTGGGGAGCGTCGAGCCGCTGCGCACCGAGAAAGCGCGCGCCGTTGAGGCGCGGGCGCAGGCGGTGCAGCAAAGCGAGGCTGCGCGTGCCGGATTGGCGCGGGCCGATGCGGACGAGCGCGGCGCGATCGAATCGCGTGACCGGGCGCTGTCGGTGCGGGCGGCGGCGCATGCCGAACTGGCGCAGCTCGATAGCGAGGCGGCGGCGCTGGCCAAGGCCACCCAGCCTTCGGGCAGGGACCGGCTGCTCGACCGGCTCAAGGTGGATGCCGGCTATGAGCGCGCGCTGGCCGCGGCGCTGGGCGACGATCTCGAAGCGGGGCTCGATGCCTCGGCCGAGCGCTATTGGGCGGGCGCCGCGCCGCTGCCCGGCGATCCGGAAGCGCCGGCGGGGACGACGCCGCTGGGCGGGCATGTCGTGGCGCCGGCGGGATTGGCCCGGCGTCTCGCCCAGGTGGTGGTGGCGGAAAGCGACGACGGGCAGCCGCTCGCCGTCGGGCAAAGGCTGGTGACGCTGGGCGGCGTGCTGCGGCGCTGGGACGGCTATGTCGCCAGATCGGGTGGCGCGGCGGCGGCGGAGCGGCTCGAACGCGTCAACCGGCTGGCAGCGATCGAGAAGGCGCGACCGGCGGCGGCGCGGGCGGTCGAGGCTGCCGATGCCGAGCTGGCACGAATCGACGACATGATCGTCGCGGCCAAGCGCGCGGCCGGCGAAGCACGCCGCGCGATCGACCAGGCCGAGGGCGCGGCGCGCGAGGCGGGACGTGCCGAGGATCGCGCGACGGCGCAGCTCGAACGGCTCGAAGCGCAGCGTGCGGACCTCGAGGCGCGGCGCGCGCGGGTGGCGGGCGAGCAGGACGAGGCGGCGAGTGAGCTGGCCAGGGCCGAGGCGGCCAAGGCGGCGCTGCCCGATGGCTCCGCGACGCGCGCGCAGGTCGCGGCGCTGTCGTCCGAGGCGGAGGTGCGGCGCGGTGCCGCGGCGAATGCGCGTGGTGAACGCGCGACGGTCGAGCGTGAGATCGGACAGGCGCGCGAGCGGCTCGCCGCCGCCACTGCCGAGCACCGCAGCTGGAAGTCGCGCGCGGGCGACGCAGCGCGGCGGGCAAGCGAGATGGAGAAGCGCGCCGCCGAGCTTGCCGCGGAGAGCGAGGCGATCGCGGCGCGGCCCGCCGAGCTCGACGCCGCAGTGTCAGAGGCCGAGGCGGCGACCGAGACCGCGCGCGCCGAATCGGCGGCCACGCAACTCGCCGAGCGCGATGCCGAGGCGGCGCTGCGCGCGACCGAAGGCGCGGTGCGCGCGGCCAATGAGGGGCTGGCCGAAGCGCGCGAGGCGCGGGCCGGGGCGATCGCGCGCGCCGAGAACCAGGAGATGCGGCGCGTGGAGATGGGGCGGCTGTCGGGCGAGCGCTTCGAATGCCCACCGCCGTTGCTGCCCGAGAAAGCGGGGTTCGACGCGGAGAGCGTGCGCAGCCCGCAGGAGGAGAGCGGCGCGCACGAGAAATTGAGCGTCGATCGCGAGCGGATCGGGCCGGTCAATCTCGTCGCCGAGACCGAACTGGCCGAGCTGGAGGCGGCGTTCACCAGCAACGCCGCCGAGCGCGACGAACTGGCCCAGGCAGTCAACCGGCTGCGCGGCTCGATCGGGACGCTCAACCGCGAGGGACGCCAGCGGCTGCTCGCGGCGTTCGAGGCGGTCGACCTGCATTTCCGGCGGCTGTTCGCGACGCTGTTCAACGGCGGGCAGGCGCATCTCGAGCTGGTCGATTCGGACGATCCGCTCGAGGCCGGGCTCGAGATCATGGCGCAGCCGCCGGGGAAACGGCTCCAGTCGCTGACCCTGCTCTCGGGCGGCGAGCAGGCGCTGACTGCGGTGGCGCTGATCTTCGCCTTGTTCCTGACCAATCCGGCGCCGATCTGCGTGCTCGACGAAGTCGATGCGCCCCTGGACGATGCCAATATCGAGCGCTTCTGCGACCTGCTCGAAGCGATGACCCGCGAGACGGCGACGCGCTATCTGATCGTCACCCACAATGCCGCGACGATGAGCCGGATGCACCGGCTGTTCGGCGTGACGATGGTCGAGCGCGGCGTGAGCCGGCTGGTGTCGGTCGATCTGGGCGGGGCGGAAAGCCTGCTGGCGGCGGAATGATCCCTCTCCCAGGGGGAGAGGGAGTTAGGCCAGGATCCGCTCGTAGACCGCGATATATTTGTCGGCCATCGCCTCGACCGTGAAGTTCTCCGCGACATGCGCGCGGCAGGCGGCGCGGTCGATATGCTCGATCTGCGCCAGCGCGGGGATCGCTTCGCCGGCGGACTGCACCAGGATACCGGTCTCGCGCGTGATCAGCTCGGGCATCGAGCCGCGATCGATGGCGATCACCGGCGTGCCGCAGGCCATCGCCTCGATCACCGAAAGGCCGAACGGCTCGTCGAAATTGATCAGATGGAGCAGCGCCTTGGCTTTGCCGAGCGCGCGCAGGCGGGCCTCGCCGCCGACCGGGCCGAGATAGCGGATGCGCTCGCCGTCGACATGCGGCTGCACCGCGCGCTCGAAATAGCCCTGGTCCTGGACGATGCCGTAAAGGTCGAGCCGGCGGCCGGTGGCGAGCGCGACATGGATCGCCTCTGCGGCGCCCTTGTCGGGGTGCATCCGACCGAAGAACAGCAGGTCGTCGCTGCCTTCCGTGTCGAAGGGAAATTCGTCGAGGCGGATGCCGTGGTGGATCGTCGCGGCGTACTTCAGCGACGGATGGCGGTCGGCTTCGCTGATCGCTACGAAATGCACACGATCCTCATAGGGCTTGTACATCGGCAGGATGCGGTCCGACGAGAAGCCGTGGATCGTGGTGACCATCGGGGTGTCGATCAGCGGGGCGTAGGCGTGGGCGGGGAAATCGGCTTGGTTGTGGATCAGGTCGAACTCGCCGGCGCGCGCGAACAGATGCGACTGGTGGGCATATTCCCAGACCTTGGCGTCGATCGCCGGGTCTTCCTCATAGCCGCGCGGCACCACCCCGGCGAGCGTGCCGGCGGTTTCCGAATCCTGGGTGGCGAACAGGGTGACGTCCACGCCGCGCGCGACGAGGGCCTCGGTCAGCAGGCTGGTGACCAATTCCCACGGACCATAATGCCGCGGCGGCGTGCGCCATGCGATCGGCGCCAGCATCGCGATCTTCATGCCAGGATATAGCCTTCGTTCGGTCCGAGGATGGCGGGATCGTCGCCGGTGCCGGTGGTGAGGAGGACGCCCAGGCCTTCGGCCCATTCGGGGATGGCGAAGCTCTCGGGCGTGTCGCCGAGGTTGAGGACGACCAATATACGTTCGTCGTCGTGGCGACGTTCGTAAGCGAGGAGGTTGCCGGTGCATTCGATCGGCAGCCAGTCGCCGACCGACAGCGCCGGGTTCGCGCGGCGCAGCGCGAGCAGGTCGTGGTAGAGACGCCACATCGATCGCGGGTCTTCGCGCTGGGCTTCGACATTGCGCGCCTGCCAGTCCGGGTGGAGCGGCAGCCACGGCGTCGCGGTCGAGAAGCCGGCATTGGCGGACGCGTCCCACGCCATCGGCGTGCGGACCGGATCGCGGCCGAGGCCGATTCCGGGCTCGCGCAGCTCGCGCGGGTCGTAGACCTGATCGGCGGGGATCGCGACGTCGGCCATGCCGATCTCGTCGCCATAATAGATCGTCGGGGTGCCGCGCAGGGTGAGCAGCAGCATCGCCGCGACGCGCGCCTGTTCGGGGCCGAAGCGGGTGGCGGCACGCGGGCGATCGTGGTTGCCGAGCACCCAGTTCGGCCAGCCGCCCGGCGGCAGCGCGGCTTCATAGTCGGCGATCAGCGCGGCGAGGCTGCGGGCTTCCCACGGCGCGTCGATCAGCTGGAAATTGAAGGGCAGATGCACCCCCGGCTGGCCCTTGCCGTAATAGTCCATCAGCTTGTCGACGGGCAGGTAGATCTCGCCGATCAGCACGCGCTCGGGCCAAGCATCGGCGACGCGGCGCATGTCGGCGGCGATGCCGTGGACTTCGGGCTGGTCGGTCGAGTGAAGCTGGAGCACCCGGTGCATCTCGCCCATCGCCGGGGTGAAAGACGGGTTGGCGGGATTATCGGGGAAGTCGGCGTGCTTGATCATGTGCCACAGCACATCGATCCGGAAGCCGTCGACTCCGCGCTCGAACCAGAAATGAAGCACGTCGAGCATCGCCGCGCGCAACTCCGGGTTGCGCCAGTTGAGGTCGGGCTGCTCCTTCAGGAAGGCGTGGTAATAATATTGGCCGGTCGCCTCGTCATGTTCCCAGGCGGGGCCGCCGAAATCGCTGATCCAGTTGTTGGGCGGGCCGCCATCGGGGGCGGGATCGCGCCAGAGGTACCAGTCGCGTTTCGGGTTGTCGCGCGAGGACCGGCTCTCGACGAACCAGGGGTGCTGGTCGGAGCTGTGGTTGGGGACGAAATCGAGGAGCAGCTTGAGCTCGCGGGCATGCGCCGCCTTGAGCAGCGAGTCGAAATCGTCGAGCGTGCCGAAGCGGGGGTCGATGCCGGTATAATCGGCGACGTCGTAGCCGAAATCGGCCTGGGGGCTGGGGTATATCGGCGAGATCCAGATCGCGTCGACGCCGAGCGCGGCGAGATCGTCGAGGCGGGACTCAATACCCTTGAGGTCGCCCACGCCGTCGGCGTTCGAGTCCTGAAACGAGCGGGGGTAGATCTGGTAGATCGTGCCGGATTGCCACCATAGGGGTTCGGTCATGTTCTCCCCTCCCGCTTGCGGGAGGGGTAGGGGGAGGGCCTGACGTGCGTGAGTCGCGCCATCCTCCCCATCGTTCCCTCCCCTAACCCCTCCCGCAAGCGGGAGGGGGATATTGCCGTCGCCTGCGTCACCGGAACCGCTCCTTCGACAGATGCGTGATCCGGCAGGCCAGGTCCGCCTCGCCGCCGGCGACGATATACTGATCGCCCGCGTCGACGATACCGGTGGTGAAGGCGACCGGGGTGGGCAGGTACATCTGGTGCGCGATCGGATCGGTCAGCGCGGGATTGGCCTCGATCAGCGGCATCTCATCCTCGAGGCGAAGGATTTGCGACGGATCATCCCGGTCGAGCAGCGCCCAGAAGCTGCGATAGATGCCGACCGCGCCGCGCTTCTCGACGCCGTGATAGATCATCATCCAGCCCTCCGGCGTCAGCACCGGCTGGCTGCCGCCGCCGATCCGTTGGGTGGAAGTCGTGCCCTTGCGCGCGCGGATGCCCGGCGTGTCGAGCGGCTTCCAGTGGAGACCGTCGGGCGACTGCGCCATGTTGATCGACGGACCGCCGAGCCACGGACTGTCCTCGGGATAGATGAAATAGCATTCGCCCAGCGGGCGGGTGAGCGCCATGAACTTGCCGCCGACCTTTCCCTCGAACAGGATCATGTCCTTGTTCTGGTGATCGAGGACGATGCCGAGCAATTCCCAGTCGAGCCCGTTGGTCGAGCGGTACATCGCGGTGCAGTGGCGCTCGGCCGAAACGCCGCAAGCGGTCATCCAATAGACGTCATCGACCTTGGTGATGCGTGCGTCCTCGACGCCGTAATCCATATAGCGCGCGCTCGGCTCGATCGCCTTGTCATAGTGGATCGCGACGATCTCGCGGCCTTGCGAGTCGAGCTCGACCGGGAGCAGCCAGGACAGCGAGGTGAGCCCGAGCAGGCGCGGGTTGCGGTCCTTGAGCGCGAACTGGCGCGGATCGTCCATGTCGATCTGGTGGACCGAGTGGCGATCGAGGACATAGCCCTCGGGTGTCCAGCGCACCGCGCGCGCACATTCGGTGTGGACCGGGTCTCGCAGCGCCTCGGCGACGCGGACCATCAGGAGGAGGTTTCCGTTCGGCAGCCGCGCGAAGCCGGGATTGAACGCGCCGAGCACATGCGTCGGCTCGTCGATGCCGCGGCGCAGCGGCGAGCGCGCCAGGTCGACCTGGTCGGGGGTGAAGATCAGATAGTCGTCGGGCATCTGCCCCCCAAATCAGCAGCCGGGAACCTGGCTCTCGCCGCCTTCGAACACGAAGCGATCGCCACGACGAACGTATCGTTCGGCGAACGATCGGGTTCCCTTGTAGCGCACGGTAAAGCTGCGATCGGCGACGATATCGGCGAAGCTGCCTTCGAGGCTTTGCGGGGTGTCGGGCTCCATCCCACTGTCGTCGAACATCGTGGTGATGCTCGCCAGGGGGGCCGGGCCGGTCGGGCGCAGCTCGATCAGATCGGTGTCGCCGACGGTGCAGCCCTGCCAGGTGCCGCCGCCCTCGACTACCAGCACCGGCAGCGCAGCGAACTTGTCCGAGACCGACCATTTCGCGAGGTCGCCGAAGCTGCCGCTCATCGCCGCTTCGGGCCAGGCCTTGGCGAGTGCGAAGCCGCCGTCCTGCTCGCGGAGATAATATGCCGCGACCACGCCGCCCTCGGGATGGCCGGCGTCCGGCGCATGGCCGTGGCGGAGCAGCACCGGGCCGAAGGGCGTGTCGACCAGCTTGTCGTCGCCGTCGAAGACGTAGCGGCCGTCCTTGACCGGCGGGACCGCGCGGAGCGCCGCGGCGAGACGCTCGGCCGGCGTTCGCGCGGCGGGGGTCGCCGCGACAGGGGTGGCGCGGTGCTTCGGGGTCGGCGCCGGCGGCTTTTCGGGCACCATGTCGCAGCCGGCGAGCAGCACGGCGATGGTGGCCAGCGCGACTCCGCTGCGCGTCATTTGTTGCCCTGCAGCCGCTCGTGGTGGCGGATCACTTCGTCGATGATGAAGCGCAGGAACTTCTCGGAGAATTCGGGATCGAGATCGGCATCGTGCGCCAGTGCGCGCAGCCGGGCGATCTGGGCTTCCTCGCGCGACGGATCGGCGGGGGGCAGGCCGTGCTCGGCCTTGTAGGCGCCGACCGCCTGGGTGACCTTGAAGCGCTCGGCGAGCATGTGGATCAGCGCGGCATCGATATTGTCGATGCTCTGGCGGAAGCGCGTGAGGGTCTCGTCGGGCATGGCGCCTCTCTTTGCCCGGCGGGCGACGCTACGCAAGCCTTGCCTTTGCCGCCGCCACGCGCCAGAGCCCGCGGGATGAGCGCCACCATCCATCGCCTGGGCTCGCGCCCCGAGCCCTCGCTGGAACCGATGCTGCAGCTGGTGGCGCACGACCTCAATCTGGTGAATGCCGTCATCCTCGACCGGATGCAGTCGGACATCCCGCTGATCCCCGAGCTGGCCGGGCATCTGATCGCCGGCGGCGGCAAGCGGATGCGGCCGATGCTGACGCTCGCGAGTTCGCGGCTGCTCGGCTATTCGGGGACGCGGCACCACAAGCTCGCCGCTGCGGTCGAGTTCATCCACACCGCAACCCTGCTCCATGACGACGTGGTCGATTCGTCGGACCTGCGCCGCGGCAAGCGCACCGCCAACATCATCTGGGGCAATCCGGCGAGCGTGCTGGTCGGGGATTTCCTGTTCAGCCGCAGCTTCGAGCTGATGGTCGAGGACGGCAGCCTCAAGGTGCTCAAGATCCTGAGCAATGCGAGCGCGGTGATCGCCGAGGGCGAAGTCAACCAGCTCACCGCGGTGCGCCGGCTCGACATCTCCGAGGAGCGCTATCTCGACATCATCGGCGCGAAGACCGCGGCGCTGTTCGCGGCAGCGTGCCGGATTTCGGCGGTGGTCGCGGAGCGGAGCGAAGCCGAGGAAGCGGCGCTCGATGCCTATGGCCGCAATCTCGGCATCGCCTTCCAGCTCGTCGACGATGCGATCGATTATGTCTCGGACGCGTCGACGATGGGCAAGGATGCCGGCGACGATTTCCGCGAGGGCAAGATGACCCTGCCGGTGATCCTCGCGTACGCCCGCGGCGACGAAGCGGCGCGCGGCTTCTGGAAGGAAGCGATTTCGGGCCGGCGCGCGTCGGACGCCGATTTCGCCGAAGCGATCGAGCTGGTCCGCGCCAGCCGCGCGGTCGACGACACGCTCGCGCGCGCCCGGCATTACGGCCAGCGCGCGATCGACGCGCTCGCCGGCTTCGCGCCCGGCGCGGCGAAGGACGCGATGGTCGAAGCGGTCGAGTTCGCGGTGGCGCGGGCTTACTGAGGTCCGCATTCCCCTCCCTCCCAGGGAGGGGTTAGGGGTGCGTAAGATAAAGGCCGGGCTCGATGCCCGGCCTTTTCTTTTATCGTCGCGGCAGGATGGGCGCGCTGACGCGCGCACCCACCCCCGGCCCCTCCCTTGCAGGGAGGGGAGATGCCATCAGAACGCCGCGCGCAGGGTCAGCTGGACCAGCGGCCCGGAATGCTCGCGCTCGATCTCATATTCGTCGAGATCGCCGGCGGCGCGGTTCTCGAGGATCTCCTCGAGCGAGTCGCCGTCATATTTGCGGAAGTCCTCGTACTTCACCCGGTCGAGCAAATTCTGCGCCGAGAGGCGGACGACGAAATTCTCGCCGAAGCGCTTTTCGACGAACGCCTCCAGGTCCGGATCGTAGCGCAGCCGCACGGTCTCGTCGAAATTGCTCTCGGTCGCTTCGCTGCGGCCCGAGATCGTCGCGCCGAAGCTGACTCCGGCGCTGCGCAGATTCTGGATCACGCCGAAATTATAGACATGGTGCGGCTGGTTGTTGAACCGGCGCTTCTCCAGCGTGAACGGGTCGGTCGTCTCGCTGTCGAGATAGGTGTAATTCGCGAAGATGCCGGTGTCGGGCATGCCGAACAGAGTCAGCGGCGCCGACAGGTCGAACTCGACGCCCCACGCCTTGCCGTCGCCGATATTCTGCGGGCGGAAATCCTGTCCCGGACCATTGTCGGCGACTGCGACCAGCTCGATCAGGTCGGAGATGTCGCGGTAGAAGAAGTTGATCCCCGCGATGCCGTTGCGGCCGAGGCGATGCTCGTAGCCGACGTCGACGCCCCAGGCGCGCTGGTTGCGCAGGCTCGGATTGCCGGTGGTGGTGTCGTCGTCGCCGGGGCTCTCCTCATATTCGATCGGCGAGAGCAGGTCGTAATCGGGGCGGCGGATCGTCCGCGCGACCGAGGCGCGGAACTGGCCGCCGCTGGTCGCGTAGCGCAGGCTGAGCGAGGGATTGAGCAGCTCGTCGTCATAGCGCGCCGATTCGGTGGTGGCCGTGATGTTGCGGCGGGTGATCTCGTAGCGCGCGCCGCCGTCGAGGCTGAGCGGCCCGGCCTCGTAGCTCAGGCGGATATAAGGCGAGTAGCGGTCTTCCTTGATGCGGAAGCTGTCGCTGACGAAGTCGCCGTCGTTGAGGCCGCTGCGCTTCTTGAACAGGAAGTCCGAGCCGATCTTGACCTTGACGCCATCGTCCGCGCCGAATGCGCCGAACACCGTGGCGGTGAGCTCGGTGTCGGAGATGCGCAGCGCCTCCTCCTCGTCGAGCTCGACATCGCCGAGGTCGTCCGCATTGTCGCCAACGAAGACCGTGGTGTTCGTATGGTCGCGGAACTTGTTCCAGCCGCCGGCGAGGCCGAGCTCGAACCCGCCGAGCGGGATCCGCGCGTCGCCGGTGATCGCATAGCTCTGCTGCTTGATCCGCTCGGCCTGGACCTCGACTTCGTCGAAATCGAGATCGGCGTCCTCCAGCGTTACCGACGTCTCGTCCTCGTCGCGCTTGGTGTCGACGAAGAAGCCGTTGAGGCGGAGGCGGCCGCCGTCGCCGAAGCTGTGGCTGATCTCGGCGCTGCCCGAGAAATCGGTGCCGTCGCGGGTGTCGCGCTGTGCCTCGAAATTGTTGAATGCGGGGTCGGTGACGTAGTTGCTGTCCTCGGGATTGCCGGGGAAGCGCTCGTCGTCGGTAACCGGCGCGTCGTCGAAGCGATACGACACCTTCTCCTTGGGATTGCGGCGCTTCTGATAGTTGAGCGCGACCCAATAGTCGGTCGCCTCGCCGATCTTGCCGGCATAGGCCAGCGCGCCCGACGGACGGATCACGCCGTCGCGGGTGTTGAGCAGCGCGCCGGCCTTGAGGAAGCCGCCCTCGAACGACGCCGCTTCCTTGGTGACGACGTTGAGCGTGCCGGCGATGCCGTCGCTCGGCTGGTCGGGGCGCGGCGCGCGGACGATCTCGATCCGCTCGACCAGCTCGGCGGGGATGCGATCGACGAAGAAGCTGCCGTCGCTCTCGCCGCCGGGGGCACGGCGGCCGTTGATCAGCACGTTGGTGAAGCCGCCGGGGAGGCCGCGGAACTGCACCTGGTCATATTCGAGCACGTCCGAGGTGAAGGTCGCGCCGGGGACGCGCTTGAGCATCTCGCCGACCGAGACCGGCTCGAACTTCTGGAAATATTCGAGATCGTAGGACAGCACCGGATTGGTGTCGGCGGTGCGGTTGCGGAAGAAGATCTCGCCGGTGACGATGATCTCGTTGGCGCGCTGCTCGGCATCGGCCTGGCCCTCGGCGACCGGCTGGCCGCTGTCTTGCGCGGCTGCAGGCGCCGCCGCGAGCAGGCTTGCCAGCGCAGCGAGCGCGGTGCCGCGCATCAGATGCGAAACGATCATGTCATTTTCCCCCTACAAAGGGGCGTTGCCGCCCCCGCTCTCGGGGCGCTGAACAGGACGGATGTGAAGATGCGGGGAAGGCTCGGCTACAAATTCGTTACGACGGCATTTCTTTTGGCGGGTTGCAGCGCGGGCACACCGCCACGGACCGTCGCCTCGGCGCCGACCGTCGAAGTGCCGGCCAGCGCCGAGACCGTCGCGGTGGCGACGCAGCTGGCCGACGCCGCCGACGATCCGGCGATCTGGACGCGCCCGGGCGGCTTCGCCTTTGCCGGCAAGGCGCAGCGCGGGATCATCCTCGGCACCGACAAGAAGGCCGGGCTCTATGTGTTCGGGCTCGACGGCCAGTCGCTCCAGTTCCTCCCCGAAGGACTGCTCAACAATGTCGATCTGCGCAGCGAAGGCGCGGGATTCGTCGCCGGCGCCTCGGACCGCGGGCGGATGGGAGTGGCGCTCTATCGCTTCACCGGCAGCGGCGCGCTGGCGCCGGCGGGGTTCGTCAGGTCCGACGTCGGCGAGCCCTATGGCTTCTGCATGGGTCGGATCGACGGCGGGCTGGTCGCGGTGCTGGTCGCCAAGGACGGCCAGGTGCGCGAATATGCGCTGGCCGAAGGGCCGGACGGCTTCACCGGGACCGAGCGGCGGCGCTACGCGGTCGGCTCGCAGTCCGAGGGGTGCACGGTCGATGATGCCACCGCGACCCTGTATATCGGCGAGGAGCTGAAGGGCGTGTGGCGCTATCCGCTCAAGGCCGCGCCCGGCACGCGGACGCTGGTGGCGGGAATCGGTGACGGGCGGCTGGTCGCCGATGTCGAGGGGACGACCCTGATCCGCGATGGCGGGCGAACGCTGCTGCTGGTGTCGAGCCAGGGCGACAGCGCGTTCGCGGTGTGGGACGTGACCGGCGCGGCAGGCGCCGAGCGCTATGTCGGGCGGTTTCGCGTGGCCGCGGCGGGCGGGGTCGACGGGGTGAGCGGCACCGATGGCATCGACGCCTGGACTGGCGCGATCGGACCCTATGGCAGCGGGCTCGTGGTAGTGCAGGACGACGTCAACGAAGGCGGCGCGCAGAACTTCAAGCTGGTGGACTGGAAGGCCGTGCGCGCGGCGCTGGGGTTGTAGGGCTCACTAAGCAAACCCGAAATGTGGCGCCAGGATCCCTCTCCCCTT
>Ga0065165_1002843_pt1 | contig 13478 bp, 15 predicted proteins | sample AraplaMF_Cvi_mMF_FD_63813 | JGI IMG/M metagenome (GOLD analysis project Ga0065165, IMG submission 63813) | Arabidopsis root microbial communities from the University of North Carolina, USA - plate scrape MF_Cvi_mMF (version 2) (version 3) | ecosystem: Host-associated > Plants > Roots >...
TAGCCCTTGTAGCCGCAGCAGATCACGAAGTCGTTGACCCCGTGGTGCGAATACATCTTCAGGATGTGCCACAGGATGGGCTTGCCACCGATCTCCACCATCGGCTTCGGACGCGTGCTGGTCTCTTCGCTGAGGCGGGTACCCAGGCCACCGGCCAGGATCACTGCTTTCATGAATGTTTCCTATCGAATCAAGTAGCAGCCGAGCACACGAAGGCGTCGGAGTGGAAGTGCCCGGAGGGCAGCCCGAGGCCTTCGAGTCGCGCTTGGGCACTGTGGATCATGGCGTCGGATCCGCAGGCGTAGACCAGCGTGGATCCGAGATCCGGCGAGGCCTCGAGCATCACGTCCTGTACGTGGCCGCGAGCGCCAGACCAGTGCGGGCCGGCGCGCGACAGCACCGGCACGAAGCGCATGCCGGACTGAGGCGGTGCTTGCCAGTAGAGATCTTCTGGATGCCGACCGCCCCAATACAGGGTGATCGACCGCGGTTGCTCGTTTGCGCTTGCTCGTGCCAGGCCCTCGAGGATCGCCTTGACCGGCGCGATGCCAGTGCCGGTGGCCAGCAGCACCAGGTCCATGCCCGCCTGATTGCGCAGGAAGAAGGTGCCCAGCGGCCCACGCAAACGCAGCAGATCGTTGACTTTTGCCTGCTCGAACCAGTAGCGGCTCATCGCGCCTTCCGGCACCTGGCGCACGTGCAATTCGATGAGCTTGTCCTCTCGCGGGGCGTTGGCGATGGAGTAGCTGCGGCGAAGGCCTTCGGCGCCGATCACATCGATGTACTGGCCCGGCAGGAAGTTCAGCGCGCTGGTCGGGGGTAGCCGGAGCAGCACGCGCAGCACGTCCGGTGAAAGTCGTTCCAGCGACTGGATCCGGCAGGGCAGGGTCTTGGCCTCGGGCATCACGACATCACCGAGATCGTCGATGTCCAGATCGACATCGCCACAGGCCGCGCGGACGCAGGTCAATATCCAGCCTTGGGCACGCTCTTCGTGGGCAAGGCCAAGTTCCTCGTGAGTCGCCTGCGTCAATCCGGCCTTCAACCGCCCTTTGCAGGAGCTGCAGCGTCCGGTGCGACAGCTGTGATTCAGCACCACCCCTTGGCGCAGGGCTGCATCGAGCAGGGACTCTCCCCCCTCGGCAATGAAGCTGCGCCCGTTCGAAGTGGTGATGAGGTGCATGGCGGACACGCGGCGCTGTTGCCTACTCGTTGTAGTCGTAGGCCTGGAAGCCGGCGGACTTGACCAGGCTGTCGCGTCGTGCCGCCTGATAGTCGGACTGCGTCATCTCCTGCACCAGTTCGCGCAGCGTGGTCTTGGGCTCCCAGCCGAGCTTGGCCTTGGCCTTGCTCGGGTCTCCCAGCAAGGTCTCGACCTCGGTGGGGCGGTAGTAGCGCGGGTCGACCTTGACGACAACGTCACCCACCTTGCACCTGGCCCGTTCCGGGTCGCTGACGCTGGAGACGACGCCGATCTCCGCATCGCCCTGCCCGCTGAACGTGATGCCGATGCCCAGCTCCTGCGCGGCGAATTCGACGAACTGCCGCACGCTGTACTGCACCCCGGTCGCGATGACGAAGTCTTCCGGCTTGTCCTGCTGCAGCATCAGCCATTGCATCTCGACATAGTCGCGCGCATGACCCCAGTCGCGCAGCGCACTCATGTTGCCCAGGTACAGGCAGTCCTGCAGTCCAAGCGCAATGCGGGCGACGGCGCGCGTGATCTTGCGCGTGACGAAGGTCTCGCCGCGCAGCGGGCTTTCGTGGTTGAAGAGGATGCCGTTGCAGGCGTACAGGCCATAGGCCTCGCGGTAGTTCACCGTGATCCAGTACGCATACATCTTGGCCACGGCGTAGGGGCTGCGTGGGTAGAACGGTGTGGTTTCCTTTTGCGGCGTCTCCTGCACCAAGCCGTACAGCTCTGAGGTGCTCGCCTGATAGAAGCGCGTCTTTTTCTCCAGCCCGAGGATGCGGATCGCCTCGAGGATTCGGAGCGTGCCGATGCCGTCGGCATTGGCCGTGTACTCGGGCGTTTCGAAACTCACTGCCACGTGGCTCATCGCGGCGAGGTTGTAGATCTCGTCCGGCTGCACCTGCTGGATGATTCGAATCAGATTGGTCGAATCGGTCAGGTCACCGTAGTGCAGCTTGAATCGCTGGTGATCGACGTGCGGGTCTTGATAGAGATGGTCGATTCGATCGGTATTGAACAGCGACGAGCGGCGCTTGATGCCGTGGACGTCGTAGCCCTTGGAGAGCAGCAGCTCCGAAAGATAAGCGCCGTCCTGGCCGGTCACGCCGGTGATGAGAGCAACTTTGGGTTGGGTCATGGCACAGAATTGTTTCGGGTGAATGCGGCTCAGCCGCCCTGGTTACGAAATGGCGCGGTGTCGAAGGCCATCTGGATTCCCTCGCGAAGCGAGGTTCGAGCGCGCCACCCAAGCGCCGCGAGGCGGCTCACATCGAGCAGCTTGCGAGGCGTTCCATCGGGTTTGCCGGTGTCGAAGACGATGCGGCCTTCGAAGCCGATGATGGACATGACGGTGCGCGCCAGTTCGGCGATCGTCACGTCTTCGCCGGTTCCGACGTTGACGAGCGGGCCATCGTAGCCCTGCTCCATCAGGTGCACGCATGCGTCGGCCAGATCGTCGACGTAGAGAAACTCCCGGCGCGGCGTGCCGCTGCCCCACACCACGTACTCCGAGTCGCCGCGCTGTTTGGCTTCGAATGCTTTGCGAATCAATGCGGGAAGCACATGGCTCGTGGCCAGGTCATAGTTGTCGTTCGGGCCATACAGATTCGTGGGCATCACGCTCACGTACTGCCGGCCGTACTGCTGGTTGTAGGTTTCCGCCAGCTTGATGCCGGCAATCTTGGCGATGGCATATGGCTCGTTGGTCGCCTCGAGCGGCCCGGTGAGGAGGTAGTCCTCCTTGATCGGCTGCGGGCAGTCTCGCGGATAGATGCAACTGGAGCCCAGGAACATCAGGCGTTGCACGCCCGCCAGATGCGCGCCGTGTATCAGATTCGCCTCGACGACCAGGTTCTCGTAGAGGAAATCGGCTCGGAAGGTGTTGTTGGCGTGGATGCCGCCGACTTTGGCTGCCGCGATGAAGATGTACTCCGGTCGCGTTGCGGTCAGGAAGCTCTGGACCGCGCGCTGATCGAGCAGATCCAGTTCCGCGCGGGTTCGCACGACGATGTTCGAGTAGCCCGCCGAATCGAGGCGGCGCGCAATGGCACTTCCGACCATTCCCCGATGGCCTGCAATGTAGATGATGGCGTCTTTTTTCATGAGAGTCTGTCGGCAGCCAGTATCAGGAGCCCGTGTCAGAAGGAAGCGACGGCTGCGCCTCGCGACGCAGTTGCGCAATCGTTGCGCGCAGCAATTCGAACTCGGCTTCCTTGCGGGCCAGAAAGCTTCGCGTCAAATGAAGCTTGGTGCTGATTCCCTTCGGCGTGAGCAGATAGGCATAGGCCATCTTTCTGTCGCTGCGCTTGAAGTTCTGAATCTTGACGAGCCCTTTGTCGAGCAAGGCGTGCAGGATGTAGTGGGTCTTTCCGAGGCTCAGTCCCAGCGCGCGGGACAACTGTCGCTGGGACAGTTCCGGCTGCTCCGCGAGCAGCCGCAATGCATCGAGCGAGGCTGCTGCATCAGCATCGGAGATCGCGGAGTGATTGCTTGAATTCATGCCCCGGAGAAGGTGCGTTCATGGCGTGAACGCGGGAGTGTATTCGAAAAAACTTCGCACCTCGATCCGAGAAGGGGTCCGTTGCCGAAAGCCCCGTTGCCCGCGAATACACTCCCGCCCATGCTCGAATTGCTCCTCGGCTTCAGTCTTTCCGTTCTCATCTCGTTCCTGGTGATCCGATACGATCACAAGCACGCTCATCTGCTGTCCGACCACGACATGTCGGGGCCGCAAAAATTCCACGCCAAGGTGGTCCCGCGTGTCGGGGGAATCGGCATTGTCGCCGGGGTGATCGGCGCGCTCCTCGCGAGTTGGGTCGGGCATCGTGACAGCTCGGTGCTGGGGATGCTGCTGATCGCTTGCGCGGCGCCTGCTTTTCTGGCCGGCCTCGCAGAAGATCTGACCAAGTCGCAAAGCCCTCGCAGACGCCTGTTCTTCACCGTCGTTTCCGCAGGCCTCGCGGCGTGGCTGCTGGGGGCAGTCATCCGCCGAACGGACATTCCCGGCCTCGACTGGCTCGTTTCGTTCGGCTTCAGCGCGGTTCTGGTCACCATGTTTGCGGTGGCAGGTGTCGCGAACGCGGTCAACATCATCGACGGATTCAATGGCTTGGCGGCGATGTGCGTCGTGATGATGCTGGCGGCCATTGCCTACGTGGCCTTCCAGGCCCACGACGTGCCGATCGTGATGTGCGCATTGGCGGGGCTGGGCGCGGTGCTGGGCTTCTTCGTCTGGAATTTCCCCGCGGGGCTCATCTTTCTGGGGGACGGCGGTGCCTATTTCCTGGGTTTCTACGTGGCGGAGCTCAGCATCCTGTTGCTGCATCGCAATGCCATCGTGTCGCCGCTGTTCCCGTTGCTGATGTGCATCTACCCGATCTTCGAGACGGTGTTCTCGATGTACCGGCGGCGATTCGTGCGCGGCAGGCCGATGGGGCTGCCGGACGGCGTCCATCTCCACAGCCTGATCTACAGGCGCCTGATTCGCTGGGCGGTGGGCAGCAAGAGCGCCAAGGCGCTGACGAAGCGCAACTCCATGACGGCGCCCTATCTATGGCTGCTGTGCATGTTCTCCGTCGTTCCAGCCGTGGTCTTCTGGGACAACTCTGCACTGCTCGGTATCTTCATCGTGTTGTTCGGCGCGACCTACGTATTCCTGTACAGCCGCATCGTCCGCTTCAAGGCGCCTGCCTGGCTGATCACGCGCCGTTGAAGGACTTTCCTTCGATCAGGCGATAATCGAATGATGATTGAAAATGTGATAAAGACGTCTGACGCTGCCGTGTCAGATGCTGCGGTGCCCGAGACGGCGAGTCCCGAATCGTTGGCTTTCTCGCAGGTGGGGCTGGCCGAAAGCCTCCAGCGTGCCGTTGCCGCCCAGGGCTACACCCTGATGACGCCCATCCAGGCCAAGGCCATTCCGATCGTGCTGGCCGGTCGCGACGTGATGGGCGCGGCACAGACCGGCACCGGCAAGACGGCGGCATTCTCGCTGCCGTTGTTGCACAAGATGCTCCGGCATGAAAACGCCAGCATGTCGCCGGCCCGGCACCCGGTGCGGGCGCTGGTGATCGCGCCCACGCGCGAACTGGCCGACCAGGTGGCGGCCAACATCAAGGGCTATGCGGCGCAGACCAAGCTGCGCGTGGCAGTGGTCTATGGCGGCATCGACATGAAACCGCAGACGCTGGAGCTGAAGGCCGGCGTCGAGGTGCTGGTGGCCACGCCGGGCCGCCTGCTCGACCACATCGAGGCGAAGAACGCGGTGCTGAACCAGGTCGAGTACGTCGTGCTCGACGAAGCCGACCGCATGCTCGACATCGGCTTCCTGCCCGACCTGCAGCGCATCCTGAGCTACCTGCCCAAGCAGCGCCAGACGCTGTTGTTCTCGGCCACCTTCTCGACCGAGATCAAGAAGCTGGCCGAAAGCTACCTGCAGGATCCGATCCTCGTCGAAGTGGCCCGGCCGAACGCCACCGCGTCGACGGTGGAGCAACGCTTCTACAGCGTGTCGTCCGACGACAAGCGCGCCGCCATCCGCAAGATCCTGGTCGAGCGCGAGCTGAAGCAGGCCATCGTGTTCGTCAACTCCAAGCTCGGCTGTGCGCGCCTCGCACGCTCGCTCGAACGCGAAGGACTCAAGACCAATGCGCTGCACGGCGACAAGTCGCAGGACGAGCGCCTGAAGGCGCTCGATGCCTTCAAGCGCGGCGAAGTCGACGTGCTGGTCTGCACCGACGTGGCGGCCCGCGGCCTGGACATCGCCGATCTGCCGGCCGTGTTCAATTTCGACGTGCCCTTCAACGCCGAGGATTACGTGCACCGCATCGGACGCACCGGCCGTGCCGGTGCGTCCGGCCTGGCGGTGACGCTGGTCACCCGCGACGACACCCGCCTGGTCTCCGACATCGAGAAGCTGATCAAGAAGAAGATCGAGATCGAGCCGATCGAGCTGGACGATGCGCGCCCGCGCGTGGCCGAGCGTGCCGAGCGGCCGCGCCGCAGCTGGGACGATGCGCCGGCCGAATCGCGCGAGGCACGCGAACCACGCGAAGCCTGGCCGCAGCGCAGCTATGCGCCGCCGCGTCCGCCGGCCGATCCGTTCTTCGACAAGCCCTACGAGCCCAGCGCCACCGGGGAGCCTGCCTGGGAGAGCAAGGCCGCAGCCGTGCCGGCCGCCGGCGGGCGGCTGTCGCCCAACATCAAGCCGAAGAAGAAGGTCGCGGCGCTGTTCGGCGCCAAGGTCGCACCGCCGCCTCAGGCCTGACGGTCGACCGATCGGCAGATCACCCGGCCAGCAGCGAGAACACCGCCGGCACGTCGCTCGGCAACTCTGCCGGATGGCTGCGCCAGCGAGCGACCGTGTCGCTGCGCGTCCACGCCCCGGCCAGCGTCAGCCCGCAACTGACCGACAGGCGGGTGTCCGGGTTCAGCGCGGCAAGCAGGGCGGCCAGCAACGACGCATTGCGGTACGGCGTCTCGATCATCAGCTGGGTCTGGCGGAACTTGCGCGACACCGATTCCAGCTCGCGCAAGCGGGCCGTGCGCTGCATCGCGTCGACCGGCACATAGCCGACGAACGCGAAGCTCTGCCCGTTCAGCCCGCTGGCGCCGAGCGCCATCAGCAGCGAACTCGGGCCCGACAACGGCACGACGCGGATCGACAACGCATGCGCTGCGCGCACCAGGTCCGAGCCCGGGTCCGCGATGGCCGGCAACCCAGCCTCGGAGATCAGCCCGATGTCGTGTCCGGCGACGGCGGGTGCGAGCAGGGGTTTCAGGTCGGGCGGTGCGCCGGTGTCGCGGCCCTTCGGCGGCCGTGGCAATTCGACGATCGAGATCTCCTGCAGCGCGCGCGCGAGCGGCTCGACCGCATCCACCCGTTTCAGGAAGGCGCGCGTCGTCTTCGCATTCTCGGCAACCCAGTGGCTCAGGCCCGCGGCGGTGCGCAGCACGCCGCCGGGCAGCACCTCGCGCAGGTCGCTGTCGGCCGAGACGCCGAAGTCGAGCGTGTTCGGAACCAGGAAAAGCTGGCCGGGCGTCATCATCGATCAGGTCGCGAGCGGGTCGATGCCGGCCTGGCGCAGCAACTCGGCCGTGCGGATCAGCGGCAGACCGATCAACGCCGTCGGATCGTCGGACTCGATCGCGGTCAGCAGCGCGATGCCGAGGCCTTCCGACTTGGCGCTGCCGGCGCAGTCGTACGGCTGCTCTGCGCGCAGGTAATGCTCGATCTCGCCATCCGACAGCTCGCGAAAACGCACCTGCACCGGCACCAGTGCCGAGGCTTCGAAGCCGGTCTGCCGGCACACCACGGCGACGGCGGTCTGGAACACGATCGACTTGCCGCGCATCGAGCGCAGCTGGGCGACTGCGCGCTCGTGGCTGCCGGGCTTGCCGATCGGCGTGCCGTCGAGGTCGGCGACCTGGTCGGAGCCGATCACGACCGCGTCCGGCGCCTGCGCCGCGACCGCGTGGGCCTTTGCGAGGGCCAGCCGCAGGGCCAGCGCGGCCGGTGCTTCGCCGCCCCGCGGCGTTTCATCGACCTCGGGCGAGCGCACCTCGAACGGCAGGCGCAGCCGTTCGAGGAGTTCGCGCCGGTAGCGCGAGGTGGAACCGAGGATCAACGAGGGGCGTGAGGTCATGGCACGGATTCTCCCATCGCGTGCGCCCGTACACTGGGCGGATGAAGTCCCGCGTCAATGATCCCCGTCACCTGGAAGTCGAGGCTTTCGCCCAGGAGTCCGTCCACCTCGAAGGCCGCTGGCCGCAAGACGATCTGGTGCGCCTGAAGCAGAGTGTGCTGCCTGAAAGCCGTGCCGATGTCACCTGGGTCGCCCAGGGCGAGCGTCGCGCGGCGCCCGGCGCCGCCGCCGAGACCTGGCTGCATCTGACGGCTGAAACCACCGTGACCTTGCAGTGCCAGCGCTGCCTGTCGGCGATGACTGCGCCGCTGGCCATCGAGAGTTCGTTCCAGTTCGTCGCCGGCGAAGACGCGGCCGCGGTGCTGGATGCCGACAGCGAGCACGATGTGCTGGCGCTGACCCGCGAGCTGGACCTGCTCACGCTGGTGGAAGACGAACTGCTGCTGGCGCTGCCGATCGTGCCGCGCCACGCGCACTGTCCGCAGCCGCTGGAGGTGCCGGTCTCCGACGAAGAGGTGGCGGCCGAAAAGGAGGCCCATCCGTTCGCCGCGCTGGCCGCCCTGAAGCGCGGCCAGCTGCCCAATTGATCCAGGGCTGGGAGGCCATGCTAGAATCGCAGGCTTTTTCGTCAAAGCGTTGATTGCGTTCCCGGATGATCCTGGAGGCTTCAGCGCCATCCGCCTGGCTCCTGAGAGGGTGTGGGGATGTTTACCGAGACCTGCAAGGGCCTCAGGCTCAAGGAGAATTTTCATGGCCGTTCAGCAAAACAAGAAGTCGCCCTCGAAGCGCGGTATGCACCGTGCGCACAATGCCCTGACCAACCCGGGCACGGCGATCGAGCAGACCACCGGTGAAACGCACCTGCGTCACCACATCAGCCCCACCGGTTTCTACCGTGGGCGCAAGGTCCTGAAGACCAAGGCTGACGCCTGAGTCGCTTGTCGCGCAGTTCCGCCTGTTCGCGCACCGTCGCGGTCAAGGCCAGATGCGTGAAACCTGCGAGACCTTGCACCGACCCGGCCTGCGGCCCGACGCAGCGCCGGGCGTTTGTCTTTCTGGCGGCGGCTGCTCCGGCGGTCGCTGCCTGAGTCCGCTGCCGTACCTTTCGCCGCCGCTCCTGTGTCCATGAACCCGATGTCGCCGCCCGCCGCGACCGATGTCATCCGCCTGTCCGTCGACTGCATGGGCGGCGATCACGGTCCTTCCGTCACGCTGCCCGCCTGCCGTGCCTTCCTCGCCGCCCACCCGCTGGCCGAGGTCGTGCTGGTCGGTCGTGCCGAGGCCCTCGCGCCGGCGGCCGGATGGGAGCGCTGCCATGTCGTGGTGGCGACCGAGGTCGTCGAGATGGATGACGCGGTCGAGGTGGCGCTGCGCCGCAAGAAGGATTCGTCGTTGCGCGTTGCGTTGACGCAGCTCAAGTCCGCTGCCGACGGCCAGGCGCCGCGCGCCCATGCCTGCGTGTCCGCCGGCAACACCGGTGCGCTGATGGCTGTCGCGCGCTACCTGCTGAAGACGCTCGAGGGCATCGACCGCCCGGCCATCGCCGCGGTGATGCCCAACCAGAAAGACGGCTACACCACCGTGCTCGATCTCGGTGCCAACGTGGACTGCAGCGCCGAACACCTGCTGCAGTTCGCGGTGATGGGCAGCGCGCTGGTCGCGGCGGTCGACGGCAAGGAAAACCCGAGCGTCGGCCTGCTGAACATCGGCGAGGAAGTCATCAAGGGCAACGAGACGATCAAGCGCGCCGGCGAGTTGCTGCGCGCCGCGGCCGAAGGCGGCCACGTCAACTTCCACGGCAACGTCGAAGGCAACGACATCTTCAAGGGCACGACCGACATCGTCGTCTGCGACGGCTTCGTCGGCAATGTCGCGCTGAAGACCGCCGAAGGCCTCGCGTCGATGCTGTCGAACTTCATCAAGCAGGAATTCACGCGCAACATCTTCACGAAGATGGCCGCGCTGGTGGCGCTGCCGGTGCTGAACCACTTCAAGCACCGGGTCGACCACCGCCGCTACAGCGGCGGCGCGCTGCTCGGCCTGCGCGGCCTGGTGTTCAAGGCGCACGGGTCGTCCGATGCCTATGCGTTCGAGCAGGCCTTGAATCGGGCTTATGATGCGGCCCGCAATCACTTGCTGGATCGGGTGCACGACCGGATTCGCGATTCGCTGCATGCCTTGCCCACCCCTGCAAGTGCAGGCGGTGCAACGCCCGACGGTGCCGCCCTCGCTGCATGACCCAACCTTCTGCGACCCGCTATTCGCGCATCACCGGCACCGGCAGTTACCTGCCGCCGAAGCGCCTGACCAACGAAGCCCTGGCCCTTGAACTGGCCGCCAAGGGTGTCGAGACTTCCGATGAGTGGATCGTCGCGCGCACCGGCATCCGTGCGCGCCACTTCGCCGAGCCCGACGTGCCGTGCAGCGACCTGGCCCTGCCGGCCGCGCGGCATGCGCTCGAGGCGGCCGGCATCGCCGCGTCGCAGATCGACCTGATCATCGTCGCGACCTCGACGCCCGACATGGTCTTCCCGTCGACTGCCACCATCGTGCAGCGCAAGCTCGGCATCGCCGGCTGTGCGGCCTTCGACGTGCAGGCGGTGTGCTCCGGCTTCGTCTATGCGCTGACGGTGGCCGACTCGATGATCCGCACCGGGGCGGCCAGCAAGGCGCTGGTGATCGGCGCGGAGATCTTCTCGCGCCTGCTCGATTTCAACGACCGCACCACCTGCGTGCTGTTCGGCGACGGCGCCGGCGCCGTGGTGCTGGAGGCGAGCGACACGCCCGGCATCCTCTCGAGCGAGCTGCATGCCGACGGCCGCCACGCCGACATCCTCTGCACGCCCGGCACCGTGTCCGGCGGCAAGATCACCGGCGACCCGCTGCTGAAGATGGACGGCCCGGCCGTCTTCAAGCTCGCCGTCGGCGTGCTCGAAGACGTGGCGCGCTCGGTGCTTGCGAAGGCCGGCCGCACCGAGGCCGACATCGACTGGCTGGTCCCGCACCAGGCCAACATCCGCATCATGCAGGGCACGGCCAGGAAGCTGAAGCTGCCGCTGGACAAGCTGATCGCGACGGTGGACGAACACGGCAACACGTCCGCCGCCTCGATCCCGCTGGCACTCGACGTCGCGGTGCGCGCCGGCACGGTGAAACGCGGCGACACCGTGATGCTCGAAGGCGTCGGCGGCGGGTTCACCTGGGGCGCGGTGCTGTTCGACTACTGAGCACGCGCCCAGCAACCGTCCGCGATCTGCCCAGTTTTCTCTTCGTTGCCGCGACTACAAGGCGCTGACATGACTTCGTTCGCATTCGTCTTTCCCGGCCAGGGTTCGCAAGCCGTCGGCATGCTCGACGCCTGGGGCGACCACGCCGCCGTACGCGACACGCTGGCCGAAGCGTCGAGCGCCCTCGGCGTCGACGTTGGCCAGCTGATCCACGCCGGCCCGAAGGAATCGCTCGACCTGACCGAGAACACCCAGCCGGTGATGCTGACCGCCGGCGTCGCCTGCCTGCGGGCCTGGCTCGCCGAGACCGGGCTGCAGCCTGCGGCGGTGGCGGGTCATTCGCTGGGCGAGTACGCGGCGCTGGTCGCGGCCGGCGTCATCGGCCTGTCCGATGCGTTGCCGCTGGTGCGCTTTCGTGCGCAGGCCATGCAGCAGGCGGTGCCGGTCGGTGCCGGTGGCATGGCGGCCATCCTCGGGCTCGATGCCGATGTCGTGCGCGCCGGTTGCGCCGAAGCCGTGGCGGCGTCCGGTGAGGTCGTCGAGGCCGCCAATTTCAACGACCCGAAGCAGACGGTGATCGCCGGCACCAAGGCCGGGGTCGAATTCGCGTGCAGCCTGCTGAAGGACAAGGGCGCGAAGCGCGCGCTGCCGTTGTCGGTGTCGGCGCCGTTCCATTCGAGCCTGATGCGCCCGGCTGCCGAGCAGTTGAAGGCGCAGCTGGCCAGCCTGGTGCTGAACGCGCCGCGCATCCCGCTCGTCAACAACATCGACGTCGCGGTGCAGGACGATCCCGCTGCGATCCGCGACGCGCTGGTGCGCCAGGCCTTCGGCCCGGTGCGCTGGGTCGAGGTCGTGCAGGCGATCCGTGCGCGCGGCATCCGCCACATCTTCGAGTGCGGGCCGGGCAAGGTCCTGGCCAGCACGATCCGCCGCATCGACGCCGATGCGGTCACGGCCGCGATCCACGATCCGGCCACGCTGCTGGAAGCGAAAGGCCTGCTGGCATGAGTGATTCCCAGAACGCATCGGCGCTGGCCGGGCAGGTCGCGCTGGTGACCGGCGCCTCGCGCGGCATCGGCCGCGCCATCGCGTTGGCGCTGGCAGCCCAGGGCGCCAAGGTCATCGGCACCGCGACGACGCCGGCCGGTGCCGACGCGATCGGCGCGGCGCTGTCGGCCTTTCCCGGCAGCCGCGGCCTGTGCCTGAACGTCAACGACGGCCCCGGCATCGAAGCGGCGATCGACGCCATCGTCAAGGAGCACGGCGGCCTGCAGATCCTCGTCAACAACGCCGGCATCACGCGCGACACCTTGTCGATGCGCATGAAAGACGACGACTGGGACGCGGTGATCGACACCAACCTGAAGGCGGTGTTCCGCGTCAGCCGGGCGGTGATCCGCCCGATGATGAAGCAGCGCTTCGGCCGCATCATCAACATCACCTCGGTCGTCGGTGCGAGCGGCAATGCCGGCCAGGCCAACTACGCGGCCTCGAAGGCCGGGGTGGCCGGCATGACGCGTGCGCTGGCGCGCGAACTCGGCAGCCGCGGCATCACCGTCAACTGCGTTGCGCCGGGCTTCATCCAGACCGACATGACCAGCGAGCTCTCCGAACAGCAGACCGCGTCGCTGATGGCGCAGATCCCGCTGGGTCGACTCGGCCAGGCGAGCGACATCGCGCATGCGGTGAGCTTCCTGGCGTCGGCCCAGGCCGGCTACATCACCGGCACGGAGTTGCATGTCAATGGCGGCATGTTCATGAACTGACGCCATCGACGCCGAACGGCGTCGAACGCATCGACCTCGAACCACCTACCGACCGGAAGGCCCCGACCGGAACCTGGTTTGCAGCGTGATGGCCTGACTTAGAGCCGACACCCTGCAAGCCTTAGAATCTCGGGCTGTTTCAGCAAACCCTCTTGGAGGAGTCATGAGCGATATCGAAGCACGTGTGAAGAAAATCATCGCGGAACAACTGGGCGTTCCGGAAGCCGATGTGTCCAACGAGAAGGCTTTCGTGGCAGACCTGGGCGCTGATTCGCTCGACACCGTGGAACTGGTGATGGCCCTCGAAGACGAGTTCGGCATCGAGATCCCCGACGAAGAAGCCGAGAAGATCACCACCGTGCAGCTGGCGATCGACTACGCCGTCAAGCACCAGAAGGCCTGAGCCTTCGTTCCCAACCGAGCAGCATCGCATGAGCCGTCGCCGCGTCGTCATCACCGGGCTCGGCCTCATCAGTCCCGTGGGCAACACGGTCGCTGAGGGGTGGGCCAACATCGTGGCCGGGCGCTCCGGCATCGCGACCATCACCAAGTTCGATGCGTCGCCGTTCGCCTGCCATTTCGCGGGCGAAGTGAAGGGCTTCAAGGTGGAGGATTACTTCCCCGCCAAGGAAGACAGGCACATGGACAC
>Ga0065165_1002844_pt1 | contig 13468 bp, 8 predicted proteins | sample AraplaMF_Cvi_mMF_FD_63813 | JGI IMG/M metagenome (GOLD analysis project Ga0065165, IMG submission 63813) | Arabidopsis root microbial communities from the University of North Carolina, USA - plate scrape MF_Cvi_mMF (version 2) (version 3) | ecosystem: Host-associated > Plants > Roots > Endosphere...
CCTCGGCCTCGATGTTATAGTCCTGCGTCGATTCCCAGAAATCGCTCAGCACCATCAGGCCATATTCGTCGGCGAGTTCGAAGAAGCTCTCCTCGGTATTCTGGCCCACCCAGTTGCGCACGATGTTGAGATGCGCGTCGCGATGGAGCCGGAAATAGGGCTCGAGCCGCGCCCGGTCGACGCGCTTCATGAAGTCGTCCATGCCGATATTGCCGCCGCGCGCGGCGATGCGCACGCCGTTGACGCGCAGCACGAGATAGGGAGTGAGCCCGGCCTCGTCGCGGATCGGCGTCACCGCCGGCGACTTCTCTGCGCCCGGCACCAACGAATAGGCCCAGCCGTTTGCGACCTGACGGATGCCCTGATGGCTGTTGTCGACGATCCGCTCGCCGCGCGCACGGGCCTCGGTCAGGTCGACACCGACGCGACGCAGGTCGCCCTGCTGATCCATCAGCGACAGGTCATAGGTCACCTCGCGCATGCCGAAGCGCGTCGCCTTGCTGTCCGAAGGTGCGCCACCGATGGTGGCGGCGAGCTTGAGGTCGTGCAGTGCCGGATCGCCATAGCCGTTGGGCCACCACAGCCGGGGGTTCTTCACCGCGAGCGCCGGGAACTCCGCCGGGCGGAACACCACGAGCGTTTCGGCGCCCGGCGCCACGGTCACGCTCTTGTGCACGGCGACATCGTCGAACGCAGCGCTGACCTCGGTGGTGAGCGGCGCGGCGGAGAGATTGCGCACCGGCACGCTGATCTCGAGCTCCGCAACCTTGTTGTCCGCATTGGGAAGGTGCGTAACCACCTGCGGATCGCCCAGCTTCGCATCGCCCGTCGCGACGAGGTCGACGCCCTGCCACAGCCCGGTATTGCGGTCGCGCAGGGTGGGGATCCAGTCCCAGCCCTCGGCGGCGCCGAAGGTCGGGCCGTCGAGCATCATCATCCCGCCATTCTCGCCGACGCCCGAGGTGAGCGACTCCTCGTGCGCCAGTCCCGGATGCGTCGGCGGCGAGACCTTGACCGCGATCGCGTTCCGTCCCGGCTTCAGCGCCGACGACACGTCGAACCGGCCGCGGATGAAGGCGCCCTTCATCGTGCCCAGCGAGGCGCCGTTAACCCAGATCTCGGCGGCATAATTGGCGCCGTTGAGCACCAGTTCGAGCCTTTTCCCCGCCGCCTCGGCCGGCAGGTCGAACTCGGTGCGGTACCAGTAATCCTGATGCGCGAGCTTGTAGGGGATGGCGAGATTGTTCAGCCCCACCGCCGGATCGGGATAGATGCCGCGATCGACGAAGGTGGTGAGCACCGTGCCCGGCACCGTCGCCGGTAGCCAGCTTTTCGCGGCATAGCCGGCGGTGGAGATCGCTGGGCCGCCGGCCGTCACCGCGGGCGCCTCGGCAAGCTGCCAGCCATTGACGGTCCACAGGCCGGGCGCGCGCGGCGCGATCGCGGGCAGGCTGGGCACGGGCTTCGCGACGGGCTTGTCGAACGGCGTCTTGCTGGTCGGGATCGTCCAGGCCGGCTGCGGCGCGGTCTGGCCGTACATCTGGCGGACCTGCACCGGCCATTCGGGGGCATTGGGCTCGAACTGGATCAGGTCTTCGCGGGGTGCGCTCCCAGCCGTGGCGGCGGCCGACCCCGGCGTGAAGCGCAGCTCGGCCACGCGTCCGGCAAAGCCCGGATCGGCCGGCGCATGGCCGCCGATGCGCAGCTTCCCGCCCGCCGCGCCGTTGTCCACAACCGCGCTGCCGGCATCCGCGCCGTCCACCGTCAGCGTTGCGGTCTTGCCGTCATAACGCGCGGCGACGAACGCCCATCGCCCCTTGGCCAGCGGCTTCGGGGCAACGATCACGGCGGCGCCGACCAGCAAAGCCGGCCGGCCATCGCGCAGCACCAGCGTCGCGCCGTCGAGCGCAGCGACCGTCACCGTGCCCGCACCCGGCGCGTCGGGCTTCACCCAACCGGAAAGCGTCCATTGCTGCGCGGATGCTGCAGCGTCGCCCTTGACCAGTTCGGCGCCGCCCGAACGGAGATCGACATTGTAGGGCCCCGATTGCGCCATCGCCGGCGCGATCCACGCCAGTGCCGCGCTCGCGCCAAGCAACATCCCCGTCCGGTGATACCCCATGCCCCGATCCTCTTCCCCGTGCTTTTGAGCGTGCCGCAGCGTGCCCATTGCCGGATAGAGATCATGGCCTCGCGAAAAGCACAAATGATTTTATTAAATCAGCACCCGGTTGCGAATCCCCGTCGCCGACGGCAGGCAGGAACGATGCTCACCCCGATCCAGCTCCAGGAACTCGTCGTCACCGATCTGGTGCGCAAGGCGGGCGGCACCAAGCGCCGCTGGCGGATCGCGCTCGGCGCGGTTCAGGTCTACCCGGCGGAGACGCATCCGCACTGCAACTGGTCGGTGAAGCCGAGCGGCACCACGCGCGAGATCGCGGCGATCGAGCGCCTGCTCGACACGGTGCGCCTCACCCACCCGCTCGTCGCACAAGGCTGAAGCACCGGGCGATGCGGCTGCTGCTCGTCCTCGCCCACCCGCTCGCAGACAGTTTCGCCGCCGCGGTGGCGCAAGCCGCACGCGACACGCTGATCGCGAACGGGCACGAAGTCGACTGGCTCGATCTCTACCGCGAAGGCTTCGATCCGCGCCTCTCGCCGGCGGAGCGCGGCGGCTATTTCGACGATCCTTACGATGCCTCGGCGGTCGCCCCGCTGGTGGAGCGGTTGCAGGCGGCGGAGGGGCTGGTGCTCGTCTTCCCGCAATGGTGGTTCGGCTTCCCCGCGATCCTCAAGGGCTGGTTCGATCGCGTCTTCGCCCCGGGCGTGGCTTTCGCGCACGATCCCGCCGGCGGGCGCATCCTGCCGCGGCTCGGCAATATCCGGCGGCTCCATGCGCTCACCACCACCGGCTCGCCCTGGTGGGTGGTACGGCTGGTGATGGGCGACCCGGTGCGCCGCGTGCTGCGTCGGGCGATCGCGCCGATGTGCGCGAAGGGCGTGCGCTTCGGCACCACCGCGCTTCACGACATGGACCGGGCGACACCTGCGCAGCGCGCGGCGCACCTAGCCCGCGTGCGGCGGGTGATGGGGCGGATTTAAACTGGAGGTTCGGCTAGCCCCTCCCCCTTGATGGGGGAGGGAGGGCCCCGCTCGGCGCAGCCGAGTGGGAGGGTGGGGGTGAGCTATCCACTGGGCGGTGAATCCAGAGGATAGCTCACCCCCACCCAACCCTCCCCCATCAAGGGGGAGGGCTTTATGTGTCCGAACTCCTGCGCAATCGGTTAAGCCCGCCCCTAACCCTTCGCCTTCGCCGCCAGAATCCGCGCCAGCGGATTGGGCTGCGGCTCCGCCACCTTGTGCAGCGTGTTCTGATCCCGATGCGCGAAGGGCTCGTCCCGCCCGTGCACCGCGAGCACGGTATCGGTGACATAGCTCCACGACCCGTCGGGATTGAACGTCACCTCGATCCGATAGCTGTCGGTGCGGAAGGCATATTCGAGGAAGGCGGTCGAGCAGATGCCATATTCGGTCTGGCCGCGCGTGGCGGTGAGCACCAGTTTGTCGTCGTCGGGCCTGGCCATGCCCGAAGCCAGCGCCACCTGCCCGCGCGGGATCGCCACCGTCTGCAGCACCAGCCCCGTCGCCGGCTCCCACAGCCAGTATCCCACCTGATCGTGGAAGGTGATCTCCTCTTCCGCGGTGTTGATGTGGATATGGTAGCGCAGCCCGTAGAAAAGCTGCGGACCGTTGGCCTGCGGGTCGATCGGCTCGAAGTCGATATGCTCGATGAACACCCGCCGCTCCGGCCCCTCGGCCTTGGGGTTGAGGTCGACGCCCGTCCGCGCCTCCCAGCTCCCCGCCAGCCGCCGCAGCGGCCCGAGATTGGCCAGCGTGTCGGGATCGACATCGGTCGGCTCGGTGAAGATGTCCTCGGGGAAGATCGGCATATTCAGCTCCCTTTCTGCTGCACGACGCCCGCGTCCAGCCCCAGCCAGTCCGCCATGCGCCGCAATTCCAAATCCAGCCGCTCCCGCGTCTGGCCCGACGAGTCGGGCTCGAGCGTGGTCCGCTGCACCAGCAGCCGCCCGCCCTGCCGGTCGGCCTTGAGATCGACGCGTGCGACGAGTTTCTCGTCGAGCAGGAAGGGCAGCACATAATAGCCATGCGCGCGCTTGTCCGCCGGCACGTAGATTTCGATGCGGTAGCGGAAGCCGAACAGCCGCTCGGTGCGCGCCCGCTCCCACACCAACGGATCGAACGGCGCGAGCAAGGCCGCCCCGCGCACCTTACGCGGCACCCGCGCATCGCGGTGCAGCCACGCCTTCTGGCTCCAGCCCTGCACCGCCACCGGCACCAGCGCCCCCTCCTCGACCAGCACCTCGATCGCGCCGGCCGCCTCGTCGGGCTTGAGGCGGAAATAGTCGCGCAGGTCCGCCGCCGTCGCCACGCCCAGAGCCTGCGCACTACGCTCGATCAGCGCACGCTGCGCATCGCGCGGTTCTGGCGTCGGCTGCGCCATCACCGCAGCCGGTAGCACCCTCTCGGGCAGGTCATAGACACGCTCGAAGCTCCCGCGCCGCGTCGCGGTGGTGATCAACCCCGACCAGAACAGCCATTCGAGCGCGAGCTTGGTGTCGCCCCATTCCCACCAGCCGCTGCGCCCCTTGCCCTCCTCGAAGTCCGAGGCCGCCATCGGCCCCTCGTCGCGGATCCGCGCGAGCACCGCATCGGCCTCGGCGCGCCGCTCGTGCGCGAATAGCCGCAGCATCCGCCAGCCGATCTCGCCGCGCTCGGCCCGCGCCATGCGCCAGCGCAGCAAGGGGTGCAGCTCGACCGGCAGCAGCGACGCCTCATGCGCCCAATATTCGAACATCCGCCGCGAGCGCTTCGGCCCCCACGCCATCGCCTCGAACTGCGCCCGGTCGTAGCAACCCAGCCGCGAGAAGGCCGGCAGGTAATGCGCGCGCGCCAGCACGTTGACGCTGTCGATCTGGTGGAGCTGGAGCCGGTCGAGCACGCGCCGCAGCTGCGCCGTCCCCGCCACGCGCGGATGCGACGAACCGAAACCCTGCGCCGCGAGCGCGATGCGCCGCGCCTGAACTGCCGAAATCTTCTCCAAAACCCGCGGCCTCCCTGCATTTCCTCCATGCCTCGCGCGCGCCCGCGACGCCAGAGCCCCGCACCTGACATCGTTGTCTTGAACCTGACATGGAGGAGTCCCCGTACCGACCCATGACGGTCGCGATGCTGCAACGCAGCATGCCTAACGCGCCGCCATCGCAGCAGCAGACTGCATCTCTCCGAAGGGGTCCTTCCATCATGAATCACACCCGGCGAATCGCGCGATTCGGCATTGCCGCGTTCCTGTTGTCCGCGAGCAGCACCGCGCTCGCCCAGTCGGCTCCGCCCGCCCCCGCGCCCGATGCCGACGCGCCGCAGGACACGGGCGACCAGATCGTCGTCACCGGCCGTGCCGGCGCCGGCACGCGCACGAAGCTCGAGACGAGCTATGCGATCACCACCATCTCGAACGACATGCTGCGCTCGCGCGCGCCGTCGAGCGTGACCGAGACGCTCAAGTCGGTCCCCGGCTTCTGGGTCGAGGCGTCGGGCGGCGAGGGCTCGGGCAATGTCCGCGCGCGCGGCATCCCGGTCGACGGCTTCGGCTCGATCAACCTGCTCGAGGACGGTCTGCCGGTGCAGCATGATCCGGCGCTCGGCTATCTCAATGCGGACCAGGCCTTCCGCGTCGACGAATCGATCGATCGCATCGAGGTGGTCCGCGGCGGGCCCTCGTCGGTCTTCTACTCGAACGCGCCGGGCGGCGTGGTCAACTTCATCACCAGGCGCGCGGGCGACACGCTGTCGGGCAATGGCCGCATCCTCTATGGCCCGACCGCGGACCTCTACCGCTTCGACGGCTGGGTCGGCGCGCCGATCGGCGGCGGCTGGTCGTTCGACGTGGGCGGTTTCTACCGCAACGAGCAGGGCGTGCGCGATCCGGGCTATACCGGCAACAAGGGCGGCCAGATCCGCGCCGACCTGTCGGGCGATCTCGGGCCGGTGAAGCTCAACCTGAGCTACAAGCACCTCGCCGACAATGCGATCTTCTACACCGGCATTCCGCTGACCAAGGACAAGGACGGCGATATCGTCGGCATCGCCGGCTTCGATCCGAATTACGACACCACCGCCAGCCGCGCGACCGCGTTCATGACGCTCAAGAGCGCCACCGGCCCGGTCTCGTTCAACAACACGGACGGCACGCGCATCCGCCTCAACCAATATTCGGCGATGGCCGACTGGGAGATCGCGGACGGCTGGAAACTCTCCGAAAAGGCGCGCTACCGGGATTCGAACACCGTGCGCAACGGCGTCTATCCGGCCTCGATCAGCACCGCCTCGGCGCTGCTCGCCAGCAATCTCGCGAGCATCGTCAAGCTCTACCCGACGGTGACCCGGCTCCAGCTGCGCTACACCGATACCGGCGCGGCGTTCGACGTCGCCAACCAGAACGGCAATGGCGACGTGTTCATCAACGCGGCGCGCCCGGTGACGGTCGACGAGAGCGAATTCCTCAACGATCTGCGCCTCGCCCATCGCTTCCAGATGGGCAGCATGACGCACGATTTCGCGATCGGCTTCTACTACGCGCATATCGACGAGACCTTCAAACGCTACTCGGCCTCGACCGTGCAGGACGTCTCGGGCAATTCGCGCCTGCTCGACGTCATCGCGCTCGACGCCTCGGGCAAGCAGGTCATCGCGCTCACCCAGAATGGCGTGAACCGCTACGGCTCCGAATTCGCCAACGGCTCGGGCTCGCAGGACACTTTCGCGCTCTATGCCTCGGACGAGTGGCAGATCACCCGCCAGCTCCGCCTCGACGGCGGCATCCGCTGGGAGAGCGTGAGCACCAAGGGTGCGCAGGAAGGCACCAAGACGGTCGATCTCGGCGATCCGACCACGCTCGCCGACGATCAGGTGCTCACCGGCAACGGCCTGTTCACGCCGTTCGACAAGAGCTTCGACCATGTCGGCTTCACGCTCGGGCTAGACTGGCAGTTCAGCCATCAGGCGGGCATGTTCGCGCGCTACACCTCGACCTTCCGCCTGCCGAGCGTGGGCAGCTTCATCACCAGCGCGACCGCGGTGCCGCGGACGCAGGGCATCCACATGTCCGAGCTCGGGTTCAAATATTCGACCCCGTTGCTGAGCGTGTTCGCCACCGGCTTCCTGACCGACTTCGACTCCTATTCGATCGGCAACACCTATTTCGACCCGGTCAAGCTGACCTTCACCCAGCAGACGGTCTATACCGACACGCGTGCGTACGGCGTCGAATTCGAGGGCACGGTGCGCCCGGTCGAGTGGTTCGACTTCACGCTCAACGCCACGTGGCAGGACCCGACCTTCCGCAATCTCAAGTACAACGAGCTCTCGGGCACCACGCTGATTCCGCGCGATTATTCGGGCAACCAGCTGCTCCGCGTGCCGAGGCTTGCGCTGCGCGCCACGCCGGCGGTCAATCTGCTCGACAACCGCATCCGCGCGCAGATGGACGTCGAGCATTATTCGGACCGCTATGCCGACGCCGCCAACACCTCGAAGCTGCCGGCCTATACCGTGCTCAACGCGAGCGTGCGGTTCAACGTGAACAGGCACGTGTCGGTCTGGGCTTATGGCGACAACCTCACCAACGCGATCGGCCTCACCGAAGGCAATCCGCGCGCGGGCGAGCTGACCAGCGGCCAGGCCAACGACCTGCTGTTCATCGGCCGGCCGATCCTCGGCCGCAATTTCCGCTTCGCCGTGGACTTCAACTTCTGATGCGTATCGCGACCGCTCTCTGCGCGTTGCTCCTCGCCGCGGCTCCGGCCGCGGCGGGCCAGCAGGTGCCGCCGGCAGACTTCACCGCGCACGGGACGGTTACGGGCGCCGACCACCAGCATTACCGCGAGGTCCCGTTCGACGTGCCGGCGGGCGTCGAGCGGGTCACGGTGGTGCTGCACTATGACAAGGCCAACAAGACCGTGATCGACATGGGGGTGTGGGACCCGCAGGGCTTTCGCGGCTGGAGCGGCGGCACGCGCGACCGCTTCACCATCGCGGCGAGCGACGCCTCGCCCGGCTATCTCCCCGGCCGCATCCCCGCGGGGCGCTGGAAAGTGCTGCTCGGCGTGCCCAATGCGCGCAAGGACAGCAACAGCGCCTACAGCGTCGAGGTGCGCTTCGATCGCGGCGCGAAGACCAATGCCAGCGCGATGATCGCCGAGCCGCCGCTCAATCCGAACCCCGGCTGGTATCGCGGCGACCTGCACATGCACGACGCCAACAGCGACGGCAGCTGCGCCACGCAATCGGGCGCCAAGCGCGTCCCCTGCCCGCTCTTCCGCACCACCGAGGCGGCCGCCGCGCGCGGGCTCGATTTCATCGCGGTGACCGACCACAATACGGTCGCGCATTTCGATGGGTTGCGCGAGCTCCAGCCCTGGTACGACCGCATGCTGCTGATCCCGGGGGTCGAGATCACCACCTTCGGCGGCCACGCCAACATCTTCGGCCCCTCGCGCTTCGTCGACTTCCGCGTCGGCACGCCAGCCGTGCCCGATGTCCGCGCGCTCCAGCAGGCCGTCGCCGCCTCGGGCGCGATCCTGTCGCTCAACCACCCGGCTTTGCCCTCGGGCGAGCTCTGCATGGGCTGTGGCTGGATCTGGCCGAACACCGATTACAGCCTCGTCACCGCGATCGAGGCGATCAACAGCAGCAATGCCGAGGGCCCGCTCGCCGGGCTCGGCTTCTGGTATGCGCGGCTCAACGAGGGTCACCATCTCACCGGCATCGGCGGCAGCGACAGCCACGATCCCGACGCCCCGGCCCGGCCGATCGGCCGGCCGACCACCGTGGTCCACGCGCGCGAACTCTCGCTCGACGGCATCCGCGACGGCATCCGCGCGGGTAATGTCTTCATCGATGTGGAGGGCACGCGCGACCGGCTGCTCGAGTTCGAGGCCGTCTCGGGCAGCGCCCGCGCCGTAATGGGCGGCTCGCTCTCCCCACAGGGTCCGATCCGGCTCGACCTGCATCTGGTCGGCGTCGCGGGCGCCTCGGTCGAGCTGGTAGCCAACGGCAAGCCCCTCGCCGACAAGGCCGCAGCCATCCCTTCGGCCGACGAACGCCTCAGCCTCACGATCGACGATCCCGCACGCGCCTGCGGATGGATCGCCGCCAATGTCCGCCGCGGCGGCCACCCCCTACTGATCGGCAATCCCGTCTACGTCACCTGCCGCTAAACGGTCGCGAAACGAAATTCTCGCTCACGTGCGGTTTAATGTGCATGACATCGTCTTCCGTGCGATGAGAATCGCGCTTGGAAGTGAACCGCACATGCCTCGTTCAGGGACAGAAGCGCATGGACAAGCGTTACACTGTGCGGAAAGAATGTTTCGCCGCAATTCAGGAGCTTAGTAAAGCCATGCTCAGCAATTCCGCCAGGGGCCGAAGGGTCGCAGCTTTTGCCCTGGCACTCGCCGGGGCGAGCGTGCTCGCGTCCTGCGGGACCCCCACGCCGTACCAGCCGGCGACCGCCAGCACCGGCGGCTATCTCCGCAACGGCTATTTGGACGAGCAGATCGAGACCAACCGCTTCCGCGTGTCCTTCTCGGGCAACAGCCTGACCTCGCGCGAGACGGTCGAGCGCTACCTGCTCTACCGGTCGGCGCAGCTCACGCTCGAGCGCGGCTTCGACCATTTCGTGCTCGCCGACCGCGACACCGAGAAGAAGACCCGCACCTACGTCACGCCGGGCATCGGTGGCTATGGCTATGGGCCTTATTATGGCTGGGCCCCCTATTGGCGCTACCACGGCGCCTGGGGCTGGCGCAGCTGGGATCCGTTCTGGGGCGACCCCTTCTGGGGCAACGACGTCGACGTCCACACCGTCGACAATTACACCGCCCAGGCCGAGATCGTGCTCGGCAAGGGTCCCAAGCCGAACGACGTGAAGGCGTTCGACGCCCGCAACGTGGTCGAGACGCTCGGACCGAAGATCATCGTGCCGCAGCCCAAGAGCTGAGACAGTACCTCAGGACCAATGAAGAAGCCGGGGATTTTCCCCGGCTTTTTTGTGTCCGCCTTTCCGGGGACGAACCGGCGTCGCGAGGGCGGTCGCCTTCGCATCGGCATTCGGCGGGAACGAACGGCGATACCAAGGTCTGATTGTCGGGTGTGTCGGCTGGGGAGCATCCTCGGTTGGGGGGTGCAGTCGGGCTCACGCCTCGAGCCCATGCTACGATATCGAGGAGCGCGCGCTTGGACCGTTCCCCCGTCACGCAATCTCGCGACCGGCTGGTCTCCGTCAATGTCGGCATGCCACGTGACATCCCGTGGCGCGGCAGGATCGTGCACACCGGGATCTGGAAAGAACCCGTCGCCGGGCGCCGGCGCGTCTCGCGCCTCAATGTCGATGGCGACGGACAGGGCGACCTCGCCGGACATGGCGGCGAGCATCGCGCCGTCTTCGTCTACCAGACCGGCTCCTATCGCTATTGGGAGGAGCAGCTCGACCGTCACGATTTCACCTGTGGCCAGTTCGGTGAGAATTTCACCGTCGACGGCATGCCGGATGATGAGGTCTGCATCGGCGACCGCTATCGGATCGGTACGGCGCTGTTCGAAGTCACCCAGCCACGCGTCACCTGCTATCGCGTCGGCATCCGGATGGACAATCCGCAGATGGCCGCGCTGCTGACCGGCAGCGGACGGCCCGGCTTCTATTTCCGCGTCCTCGAGGAAGGCGACGTCGGCGCCGGCGACGCGATCGAACTGGTCTATCGCGAGCGCTACCGCATGACGGTGACCGCGATCAACGCGCTGCTCTACACCTCGCGCCATCCGCGGGAGGAACTCGCCAGCGCGCTGCAGATTCCGGCGCTGTCGCTCGGCTGGCGCCAATCCTTCGAGGCATTGGCGAAGGCCGGAGAAAGCGCACCTGGAGCAAGCGGCAATGCGGGACTCGCGCCCGCTTCCGCGGTCGGCGTCGCTCCCGGCTTCCGTCCGATGCGGGTGGCTAGAGTCACCCGTGAGAGCGACGATATCATCTCGTTCGAGCTGAAGCCGTTTGACGGCGGGCAACTCGCGCGCCCGCTCCCCGGCCAATATGTCGTCCTGCGCCTCAGGCCGAAGCCCGACGAGCCGCTACTCTTCCGCAGCTATTCGCTATGCGGCGAGCCCTCTTCCGCAAGCTATCGAATTGGCGTCAAGATCGAGCCGCATGGCGCGGCCGGCACGTTTCTGAGCACGCAAATCCGCGCCGGGGATCTGATCGACGTGAGCCAACCGCGCGGTGCCTTCACACTGCTGACGTCCTCTCGCCCGACCGTCCTGCTCAGCGCGGGTATCGGGGTTACTCCCGTGCTCGCGATGCTCCACGCATTGGCAACGAGCGCCACGCCGCAACCGGTGTGGTGGCTTCACGCCACCCGGAACGGCGCGTCGCGCGTCTTCGGCGCCGAAGTGCGCCAACTAATTGGATCGCTTGCGCAAGGTCGCTCGTGGCTGTGGTTCAGCCGGCCCGAACCCGGCGATCGGGAAGGAACGGATTTTAATGCCAGCGGAAGGCCGGGCATCGAGGCTTTGGAGGCGCTAGGCGTGCCGCGTGACGCCGATTTCTATCTCTGCGGCCCGACCGCCTTTATCCATGATCTGACCGCCGGACTGGTCGATTGGGGCGTATCGCAGGCATGCGTGCATTCCGAGTTGTTCGGTGGCGGACCTTCGATGACGCCCGGCATCGTCGGCGCAGCCACACGGGCACCGCATTTGCCCGACGGGCCCATCGGCACCGGACCGCTGGTCTCATTCGCACGCAGCGGCATCGCGGTACGCTGGCGCGACATGGAGCAGAATCTGCTCGAGCTGGCCGAGGCCTGCGACGTGCCCGTGCGCTGGTCCTGCCGCACCGGCGTTTGCCACAATTGCGAAAGCGGCCTGATTTCCGGTGCCGTCGACTATCAGCCGGACCCGCTCGACCCGCCAGCCCAGGGCAACCTGCTCCTATGCTGCGCGCGACCTCAAGGGGACGTGGTCATCGACGTCTGAGCACGGAGGCGCCATCCTTCACGGTCCCGACAGCGTAGCGCTGCCCTGGACCGTGACGGAGGAACCCAAACCGTGCGGGAAGCTCACTCCCCGTTGGTCAGCGCCCCATGGCAATGCTTGTACTTGCGGCCCGAGCCGCACGGGCACGGCGCGTTGCGGCTGACCACGCCTTCCCACGACGCCGGATCCTGGCCGATATCCTCACCGGTCGGCTGCGGGATCTGGAACGGGGGCAGGCGCGTGCTGACCAGGCCGGCGCTGCCGCCGTCCCAGTCCGCGCTGTTGTCGCTGCCGGTCAGCGGGTCGATATGCGTAGTCAGGAAGTCGGGCAGCTCGGGCAGCGTCGGCGGGGCGGCCATGCGGAACTGCGCCACCGCCAGCGACTTGGTCACGTCCTCGCGGATCGCGCTGAGCATGCGCTCGAACATCGCGAACGCCTCGTGCTTGTACTCGTTGAGCGGCGTCTTCTGCGCATAGGCGCGCAGGTGCACGACCTGGCGCAGCGCGTCGAGCATCGCGAGATGCTCCTTCCAGTGATGGTCGAGCCGCTCGATCAGGATCGACTTCTCGATGCCCGTCCAGGTGTCGGTCTCGAACTGGCTCGACTTCTCGTTGACCACGGCGTCGGCCGCCTCGCGGATACGCTCCTCCACCGATTCCGGATCGATCGACTCCTCGTGCGCGATCCATTGGTCGACCGGCGCGTCGACGTTGAGCATCTCGAGCACGCGCTCCTTGAGCCCCGCGACGTCCCACTGCTCCGGATAGGAGTTGGGCGGACAGGCCTCTCCGACCAGCGCATTGACCGTCTCGGCACGCATGTCGGCGACCACCTCGCCGACCGTGTCGGCGTCCATGATGTCGGCGCGCTGGTCGTAGATGACCTTACGCTGGTCGTTCATCACGTCGTCATATTCGACGACCTGCTTGCGGATGTCGTAGTTGCGCGCCTCGACCTTGCGCTGCGCGGTCTCGATCGCCTTGCTGAGCCACTTCGAACCGATCGCCTCGCCGTCGGCGATATTCGAGCGCATCATCCGCGCGAACAGCGTGTTCGACCCGAAGATACGCAGCAGATCGTCGTCGAGCGACAGATAGAAGCGGCTGAGGCCCGGGTCGCCCTGACGGCCCGAGCGGCCGCGCAGCTGGTTGTCGATGCGACGGCTCTCATGGCGCTCGGTGCCGAGCACGAACAGACCGCCCGCGCGCTTCACCTGCTCCTTCTCGTCGGCGACTTCCTGCTTGATCCGCTCGATCGCGGCGTCGCGCTCCGGCCCCTCGGGCATGTCCGCCAGCTCGTCCGCCACGCGGAACTCGACGTTGCCGCCCAGCTGGATGTCGGTGCCGCGGCCGGCCATGTTGGTCG
>Ga0065165_1002847_pt1 | contig 13435 bp, 15 predicted proteins | sample AraplaMF_Cvi_mMF_FD_63813 | JGI IMG/M metagenome (GOLD analysis project Ga0065165, IMG submission 63813) | Arabidopsis root microbial communities from the University of North Carolina, USA - plate scrape MF_Cvi_mMF (version 2) (version 3) | ecosystem: Host-associated > Plants > Roots >...
GGATGACGCGGCATAGGCCGATGCGATGAAGAAGGGGAGGGAGAATATCATACGCAGTGCCAGCAGCGTTATGGCGCTGACGTCTTCGTGACGGTATGCCAGCTTTACAAAGATGGCTTTGGTGGAGAAACAGATTGCGCCGGTAAGGGATATAATTATGCCGGCGATGACATACGATCGGGCGGTAGTACTTGGGGTTGCCGGGTGTTCCATGGCTATGAGGGTAGGGCCTACGGGGCTGGTGCAACGGCACTGCCTGGTAATGCGCTACCAAGGTATATCATGGGTTATGGCCTACAGTCGTTCGGTTCGGTAAATTTTTTTACGCACGAACGTTCAGGCTGCGTGTAGCAGCCCGTTGAGCGGGGGGGTGGCATGAGATTATTTACGGAAGTAGTTCCATGCCAGATTCAGCAGTGTAAGCAGCAGGCTTATGACGATGCAGGTGGCTATGGGGAAGTATACCCGGTAGTTCTCCCGTTCAATGGAAATATCGCCGGGCAGCTTTCCGAAGAAAGGAATTTTGGGGCCGTAGGTTATGAAAAGGCCGGCCACGATGCAAAGAATACCAACGAATATCAGGAACTTGCCCACGGATTGTTTTTTCTGTAAAAATACAGCACGTAACGTATGGATACTCCATTGACCGGCAAGTTATACCTAATACCCAATGTTGTGGCGGAGGGCACGCAGGAAGCTGTTATTCCGCAGCATGTTCGGAGTGTATTGCCGGAGATCCGTTATTTTCTGGCGGAAGATGTGCGTACGGCCCGGCGTTTCCTGAGCAGCCTGAAGCTATACGGTAGTATCGAGGCGCTGCATTTTGATGTGTTGGATAAGGATACGGATATGCGTGCGTTGCCGGCGTTGTTCGAGCCGTTGCTGGAGGGGCATAACCTGGGTGTGGTTTCTGAATCGGGATGTCCGGGCGTGGCCGATCCGGGTGCTTTGGCAGTACGTTATGCTCATGATCACGGTATCCCGGTAGTGCCGTTGGTGGGGCCGTCGTCGTTATTGCTGGCGTTGATGGCGTCTGGTCTTAACGGTCAGCGCTTCGCGTTTCATGGTTACCTGCCGGTGGACGGCAAGGATGCGGCAAAGGCTATCAAGGATCTTGAGAAGGAATCGCGACAAAAGAATCAGACGCAGCTTTTTATAGAAACTCCTTACCGTAACAATAGTTTGCTTGCTGTGTTGCTAAAGAACCTTGCCGATACTACACGGCTATCGGTTTCCGTGGATTTAACGGGAAGCGGGGAGCAAACGATAACGCGGCCTGTAAAGCAGTGGCGGACGATGTCTGTGAGCTTCCCGAAGGCTCCGGCGGTGTTCTTATTTTTAGCAATATAATTCGATTGAGTTGGTATGCTTTGGCAATTCCATAAATCACTATAAATTAGCCCATTGAAAAAACTTCTAACCATTAAATCAAACTTTTAATTCATCCTTATGCCTTATCTATTCACTTCAGAATCCGTTTCTGAAGGCCATCCCGACAAAGTAGCGGACCAGATTTCGGACGCCCTTATTGACTATTTCTTAGCGTACGATGCCAATTCTAAGGTTGCCTGCGAAACACTGGTAACAACCGGTCAGGTTGTACTGGCGGGAGAGGTTAAGTCAGAGGCTTATCTTGACGTTCAGGATATAGCCCGCGAAGTAATCCGCAAGATTGGTTACACCAAAGCCGAGTACATGTTCGAAGCTGATTCATGCGGTATTCTTTCGGCTATTCACGAGCAGTCGCCTGATATCAATCAGGGCGTTGAACGTAAGAAGAAGGAAGATCAAGGTGCCGGTGACCAGGGTATGATGTTCGGTTATGCTTCTAACGAAACCGACAGCTACATGCCGCTTCCGCTGGAGCTTGCTCACCTGTTGCTTCGTGAAATGGCTGTTATTCGTCGCGAAGGCAAAGTGATGAAGTATCTTCGTCCGGACGCGAAGTCGCAGGTAACGATCGAGTACAGCGACGACAACAAGCCGACCCGTATCGACACGATCGTTATTTCTACGCAGCACGACGATTTCGCGAAAGACGCGGTTATGCTGAAGCAGATTAAGGATGATGTTATCAACATCGTAGTTCCCCGGATCAAAAAGAAGCTTTCAAAGCGTGTTCAGAATCTTTTCGGAACGGATATCAAATACCACGTTAACCCTACTGGCAAGTTCGTGATCGGTGGTCCTCACGGCGATACGGGTCTTACCGGTCGTAAGATCATCGTAGATACTTACGGTGGCAAAGGTGCTCACGGTGGTGGTGCATTCTCTGGTAAAGATCCTTCAAAGGTAGACCGTTCTGCAGCATATGCTACCCGTCACATTGCGAAGAACCTGGTTGCTGCCGGTGTCTGCGACGAGGTACTGGTACAAGTTGCTTACGCTATTGGTGTAGCACAACCTGTAGGTCTTTATGTAAATACATATGGTACTGCCAAGGTAGATCTGGCCGACGGCGAGATTGCGAAGCGTGTAGCGAAGATTTTCGATATGCGTCCTTACTTCATCGAGCAGCGCTTTAGCCTGCGTACGCCGATCTATGCCGAGACTGCTGCTTATGGCCACATGGGCCGTGAGTCTAAGGTTGTAGAGAAGATCTTCAACAAAGGCAAGAAGAACGAGAAGAAGATGAAGGTAGAGTTGTTCCCCTGGGAAAAGCTTGACTATGTAGATGCCGTTAAGAAGTCTTTCAAGATCTAAGTGGTATTACCTGATTATAAAAACAAAAGGCTCGTGAGAGCCTTTTGTTTTTATACCTATTTATAGTTTCTGGATGTCGCGGTTATGCGCCTCATCCATTTTTTTGCTTGGTTTTAAATTTATCCAACTGCATTCGCAGGGCATCTGCTGCAAGGCCGGCGGCTTCTTCGAAAGAGCGTGCTTTTTCTGTGGCAAAGAGTTGATTGCCTGGTACGCGGACCTTGATTTCAACAGTTTTATTTTCAATCCCTTCGTTGTTCAGTCGAAGAAATACTTCGCCATCCACTAACCGGTCATAGAATGTCTCCAGTTTATCAATCTTCTTCTGGATGAAATCGATGAGTTTACGGTCGGCATCGAAATGGATGGAATGAACTTGTAACTTCATAGCATTAAGAATTTAAGTTGAACAATAAAACAGTTCCGGCGCTCGGACTGGCCGGTAGTCAACGTGTAATTATAGCGTCATATATCCAGGGATTGTGTTCATGTATTACGTTGTTGTTATTAAGCCTTTGGGTGGGCGAGCTCAAACGCCTTTTTGAGCTTTTCGATGGAGTTGTGCGTATAGACCTGCGTTGCAGCGAGGCTGCTGTGGCCGAGAAGGTCTTTAACGGCATTTATCTCAGCGCCTTTGTTGAGCAGGTGTGTTGCGTAAGTGTGACGCAGTACGTGCGGACTTTTCTTTTGCACGTGCGTATACTGCTCGAGGTATTTTTTTACGGTACGGTAAACCATTTTACGGTAGCATGGCTCACCTTGTACTGTTACAAACAGTAGGCCGTGGTTTTTGTTTTCGATATCTCTATGCTTTACCATACGATAGCCTTCCAGTATAGGAACGATTCCTAGAGGAAAAGGGATGACTCTTTCCTTATTTCTTTTTCCCAGAACGCGAATTGTATGGTTATATATATCGACATGTTCTTCGCGGAGCGTTAGGAGCTCCGTTAGACGTATACCGGTAGCGTAGAATAGTTCGAGCATGAGGCGGTCCCGACAGCCTTCGAAGGATTGTGTATCAAACGGGAGGTTATCCAAGAGACTAATGATTTCCCCTTCTTTTAAAAAGTGTGGAAGTTTTTTCTGGGTTTTCAACACTTTGATTTTCGCCATAGGGTCTTTTGTTACGACTTTCTGGCGTTGGAGATATTTATAGAAGGAGCGGAGGCAGGCTATTTTCCGATTTACGGAACGGGGATCGAGTTTAGCGTTTACGAGGCTTACGATCCATGCGCGTACCATGGCGTGGTTTGCTTTTTCGGGGAGGTCTTCGTAGTCGGTGTGGAGGAAGGTTGAGAATTGCTCCAGGTCCGTTTGGTATGCCAGTACGGTGTGCGCACTGAGGCGCTTTTCGGATTGGAGATATTTTAGAAAGGTTTCTGTCATTGCTACACGCTATCCGTCTGTAATAGCAATGTAAAAAAAATATCCCCACCGGTAAAGTACCGAAGGGGATATGTGCATAAAATGATGACAATTTGTGGATAACCGGTCTAGCCGTATCCACAAATTGTCATCTATTTAAAGGAAAAAGGTTCTTAGCCGTTTGTGCTGAGGAGCCTTTGCTGCTCACGGTAAGCAGCACGGATAATTTGAGTCCGGCGTCTTACAGAAGGTTTTTCGAAAGCAGTACGCGCACGCAATTCTTTAAGAATGCCTGTTTTTTCGAATTTTTTCTTGAAGCGTTTCAGCGCTTTGTCGATCGATTCGTTTTCTTTTACGTTAACGATAAGCATAGTTCTGTATTAGGGGGGCAAATATCTTGAAAGTCAGCGAATTTTGCAAAAACTATTTCAAAATGGCCCTGGATATCACCAGTTTCTGGATTTCTGAGGTTCCTTCGCCAATGGTACAGAGCTTTGCGTCGCGGTAATATTTTTCTGCGGGGAAGTCTTTTGTGTATCCGTAGCCGCCGAAAATCTGCACTCCTTCGTTTGCGATTTCTACGGCAATTTCGGAAGCGTAGAGTTTTGCCATGGCCGATTCTTTATTTATGTCGCGTCCCATGTTTTTGAGGTCTCCGGCGCGGTATATGAGCAGTTTGGCGGCTTCTATTTTAGTGGCCATGTCTGCCAGTTTGAAGGCAATGCCCTGGAATTTTGAGATGGGTTGGTTGAACTGGTGGCGTTCTTTGGAGTACTGCAGGGCGGCTTCGTACGCTCCGATGGCTATGCCGAGGCCGAGTGAGGCGATGGAGATGCGTCCGCCGTCGAGAATTTTCATTGCCTGAATGAATCCTTCTCCTTCTTTGCCGAGCATTTGTGATTTATGGATGCGGCAGTCTGAGAAGATGAGTTCGGCGGTTTCGGAGGCGCGCATGCCGAGTTTGTTTTCTTTTTTGCCAGAGGTAAAGCCGGGTGTTCCCTTTTCGATTATGAATGCTGTCATGCCGTGGGAGTCGCCCACTTCGCCGGTACGAACGATGACAACGGCTACGTTACCCGATTTGCCGTGAGTGATGAAGTTCTTTGCGCCATTGATGATGTAGTAATCGCCATCTTTCACTGCCACGGTGCGCATATTGCCTGCGTCTGATCCGGTATTTGGTTCGGTGAGTCCCCAGGCGCCGATCCACTGACCGCTGGCAAGAAGAGGAAGGTATTTCTGTTTTTGATCTTCATTGCCGAACATCAGGATATGGTTTGTGCATAAGGAGTTATGTGCGGCTATGGAGAGCCCGATGGAGCCGTCGATCTTTGAGATTTCGGTGATGGCTGTAATGTATTCGAGGTAACCAAAGCCGGCTCCTCCATATTCCTCTGGTACGAGTACGCCCATAAGTCCGAGTTCGCCCATTTTATTGAAGAGTTCTACGGGGAAAATCTGGTTTTCATCCCAGTCCATCATAAACGGTTTGATGGATTTCGCGCCGAAATCGCGGACCATCTGCGCGATCATTTGCTGGTTTTCGGTTTCGTCAAATTGTATTGTTCGCGGTTTGTCTGTAAGTAATTCCATAAAAATGTATTAAAAGCAGTTCTAAGGTAATGTTTGTAGACGAGATAACCAAACGAGTGTTAGTTTGTTATATTAACCAGAGTAAACGTAAATCAGCGTTGGCCCAACTTTTTATGGGGAGATAGAACCAACCGCATTAGCCACAGATATGTGTAATGTTTAGAATATTTTTAAAAAACCAGCTTATAAATGTGCTTCATGTCGTCGGTACGATTTATCTTTCCGAGTTTTCAATAGCATAGTGTATAACATGAATGGAAATGGGCCCAGTACTCCGGAAAAAAGTATTGAGTTTCTGTACGTTCGTTATGCTCTAGGATAGTTTTAAATTTATTTTCGTAAGTCAAACCCATTTTTAGAATCATGAAAATTGCTGTAGTTGGCACTGGCTATGTTGGTCTTGTGACAGGTACTTGTTTTGCAGAAACCGGCAACACGGTAACCTGTGTGGACATTGATCAGGAAAAAGTAAAGAAACTTCAGAGCGGCGTAGTTACTATTTACGAGCCAGGGCTGGAGCAATTATTCGAGCGAAACATTTCGCAGGATCGTCTCCGTTTCACGACAAGTCTTGAAGAAGGTATCAAGGATGCAAAGGTTATTTTCCTTGCATTGCCCACGCCTCCCGGTGAAGACGGGTCAGCCGATCTTAAGTATATTTTGAAGGTAGCCGACGATCTGGGTCCTTTACTTACCGAGTATACGATCATTATAGATAAGAGCACGGTTCCTGTGGGAACTGCTGATAAGGTGCGCGACCGGATTGCTGCGAAGGCAAAAGTTGAGTTTGATGTTGTTTCGAACCCCGAATTCCTTCGTGAAGGTGTAGCGGTTGAGGACTTTATGAAACCTGAACGTGTGGTTATCGGCACGGAATCGGCTAAAGCCCGTAAGACTCTGGAGGCGCTTTATGCTCCGTATGTACGTCAGGGTAATCCGCTGGTGTTTATGGATGAGCGCTCGGCCGAGCTTACCAAGTACGCCGCCAACGCTTTCCTGGCTACGAAGATTTCGTTTATGAACGAGATTGCCAATTTGTGTGACGCTCTAGGCGCTGATGTGGATGCTGTTCGGAAGGGTATCGGTACGGATAGCCGTATTGGAAAACGTTTCCTCTTCCCGGGTATTGGTTACGGTGGCAGCTGTTTCCCGAAAGATGTGCAGGCGCTTGCCAAGTCATCGTCTGATGTATCATACGATTTCAAAATATTGAAGGCGGTAATGGATGTGAATGCTGAGCAGAAGACACGTCTGATTCCGCGTATTAAGGATTATTTCAAAGGAAGCCTTAAAGGAAAGGTTATTGCGCTGTGGGGTCTTTCGTTTAAGCCGCACACGGACGATATTCGTGAGGCACCGTCGCTGTATAATATCGACGCGTTGCTGGCTGAGGGAGCGATTGTTAAAGCTCACGATCCGGAAGCTATGGATAACGTACAGCGTTTGCTTGGTGACCGTATTGAATATCATAAGACACCTTACGATGCGGCCGAGGGAGCTGATGCGATCTTCATCGCAACGGAGTGGCCTGAGTTCCGCACACCGGACTTTGAGCGCCTGAGCTCGGTGGTTAAGGGTAAAGTAATTTTCGACGGTCGCAACCTGTACGACACTGCGGCTATGAAAGAACTTGGGTACGTATATTTCAGCATCGGAAGAGAGGCAATAAATGACTAAGGAAAGAGTATTAATAACCGGGGGAGCAGGCTTCCTCGGTTCTCATCTTTGTGATCGCTTTCTCAAGGAAGGATATAGTGTGATTGCGATGGATAACCTGATTACAGGTGATCTGCGCAACATCGAGCATTTGTTCAAGCATCCTGATTTCGAATTCTATCGTCACGATGTTTCGACATTTGTGCATGTTCCCGGCGATCTGAAGTATATTCTTCACTTTGCTTCGCCAGCCAGCCCGATCGATTATCTTAAAATTCCGATTCAGACACTTAAAGTAGGCTCACTGGGTATTCACAACCTGTTGGGACTTGCCCGTGCCAAGAAGTCGCGCATTCTCATTGCGTCTACTTCGGAGGTATATGGTGATCCGCTGGTGCATCCGCAGACGGAAGAGTATTATGGAAACGTAAACCCTATCGGACCGCGTGGCGTGTACGATGAGGCCAAGCGTTTCCAGGAGGCTATTACGATGGCCTACCATACGTACCACGGTCTTGAAACCCGCATTGTGCGGATTTTCAACACATACGGACCACGTATGCGTTTGAACGACGGACGCGTATTGCCGGCATTTATCGGACAGGCATTGCGTGGCGAAGATCTTACTGTGTTTGGCGATGGTTCGCAGACGCGGTCATTTTGCTATGTGGACGACCAGGTAGAAGGAATTTTCCGTTTGCTGATGTCGAACTACCATTTGCCTGTAAATATTGGGAACCCGGACGAGATTACGATCCGCGATTTTGCGGAAGAGATCGTAAAGCTGACGGGAACGAAGCAGAAGGTTGTTTACAAACCTCTTCCGCAGGACGATCCAAAACAACGGCAGCCGAATACGCAGAAGGCCCGGGAAATTCTGGGCTGGGAGGCGAAAGTATCGCGCGCGGAAGGACTTGGTATTACCTACGATTACTTCAAGTCGTTACCTCAGGAGGTCTTGTACCAGCGCGACCATAAGAATTTTGAAAAATATATCCGTTAGTATTTTATGAGTAAGAAGATCCTGATCACGGGCGGCGCCGGCTTTATAGGCTCGCACGTTGTGCGGTTGTTTGTAAACAAGTATCCTGACTATACGATTGTAAACCTCGACAAGCTGACGTATGCCGGCAACCTCGAAAATCTGAAAGATGTAGAGCAAAAGCCGAATTACCGGTTTGAGCGTGGGGATATTCTGGATATCGAGTTTTTAAACGAGGTTTTTAAGAAACACGCTATCGACGGTGTTATTCACCTTGCCGCGGAATCGCATGTAGACCGCTCTTTGCATAACCCTACTGAATTTGCGCACACCAACATTATTGGCACACTGCAATTGCTTCGCGCAGCGCAGCATGCCTGGGCGGGCAATTTCGAAGGCAAGCGTTTTTATCATATCTCGACTGACGAAGTATACGGCTCTGCCGAGCATGGCGCTTTCTTTACCGAAGAAACACCGATTGATCCACGATCTCCTTACTCTGCTTCGAAAGCCGGCAGCGATCACTTTGTACAGGCGTTTTATAACAGCTTCAAGCTCCCGACTCTTTTAAGCCGTTGCTCCAACAACTACGGACCATACCACTTTCCGGAGAAGCTGATTCCACTTATGATCAATAACATCTTAACCAATAAGCCGCTTCCGGTTTATGGAAAGGGTGAGAACATCCGTGACTGGCTGTTTGTAGAAGATCACGCGGGGGCTATCGATGCTATTTTCCATAAGGGTAAGCTTGGCGAGGTATACAACATTGGCGGTAATAACGAATGGAAGAATATCGATCTGGTGAATTTGCTTTGCCACATTATGGATAAGAAGCTGGGCCGCCCTGAAGGAACTGCTGCTGCTTTGATAACGTATGTAAAAGATCGTGCGGGACACGATCTTCGCTACGCTATCGACGCGTCGAAGCTTATCAGTGAAACGGGCTGGCGTCCGGATGTAACTTTTGAGGTTGGACTTGAACGTACGGTAGACTGGTACCTGGCAAACGAAACGTGGCTTAAAAACGTGACTTCGGGTGCGTATCTGCAGTATTATGAAAAGATGTACAACGCTTAGTGCGTGGGCATCGGTCATGCGGTGTCAGGAATTTTAATGTCTCTAAACTTCATACGATAGCAACATGAAAGGAATTATTCTTGCTGGCGGTTCAGGAACACGGCTGTATCCTTTAACGCTGGCAGTAAGCAAGCAGTTGATGCCGCTTTACGATAAGCCGATGATCTATTATCCACTCTCCGTACTGATGATGGCGGGGATCCGTGAGATTCTGATTATCTCTACGCCGCATGATATGCCGATGTTTCAAAAGCTTTTGGGCGACGGAAAACGATTGGGCTGCGAGTTTACCTATGCTATCCAGCCTAAACCTGAAGGTCTTGCGCAAGCTTTTATTATTGGTGAAGAGTTTGTGGGCAAGGAGAAGGTAGCGCTCATTCTGGGCGACAACATTTTTTATGGTTCGGGTATGCAGAAACTTCTTCAGTCGAATGCTGACCCGGACGGTGGTGTTGTGTTTGCATACCACGTGACCGACCCGGAGCGCTATGGGGTTGTTGAATTTGGCGCAGACAAGAAGGTTATCTCTATTGAGGAGAAGCCCGTGAATCCGAAATCAAATTACGCTGTTCCCGGGCTGTATTTCTACGACAACAATGTTGTGGAGATTGCCAAGAATCTGAAGCCGAGTCCGCGTGGCGAACTTGAGATTACCGATGTCAACAACATATACCTTCAGCGGGGCAAACTTAAAGTTGCGCCGATGAGCCGTGGAACGGCCTGGTTGGATACGGGCACGTTTGACTCGCTGATGCAGGCCTCTAACTTTGTGCAAACTATCGAGCAGCGTCAGGGTCTCAAGATAGGCTGTATCGAAGAGATTGCCTTCCGTATGAATTTCATTACGAAGGAAGCTTTGCTGGAAATAGCCCGGCCGCTGGAGAAGAGCGGTTACGGGACGTACCTGAAGAATCTTCCGGATTATATTTAAGAGGTCGTGACGGAAGCTATTTTCCGAGAAACGGCCGGCCGGTATACGCCGGATTCCAAACTGGTGGACTCCTTATGGACGGAGCTTTATACGGCGTACACCGCAGGAGGTCGGCATTACCACTCTTTAAGGCATCTGGACCATTTGCTTGGCGAGTTGTTGGCGGTGAAAGATCGGCTCCTGCATTGGGACGATGTGGTTTTCGCCACGTTTTACCATGATGCAGTTTATGCTTCGCGCAAGCAGGATAACGAGGAACGCAGTGCCGATATGGCTCGTGAGCGGTTGACCCGGCTGCGGTATCCGAAGGAAGGAATTAATCATTGTGTTCAATTGATTCTGGCGACGAAAGGTCACTCTGCCGCGAGTGATGTTGATGTGAATATTTTCACGGATGCGGATCTTTCTATACTGGGCGCGGCCGAGGCTGAATACGATCGCTATGCGGGTAATGTGCGGAAAGAATATTCTGTGTATCCGGATTTTCTGTATAAACCGGGGCGTAAAAAAGTGCTGGAGCACTTCCTGGCTATGCCCCGAATCTTTAAAACTGAAATTTTTTTTGATCGCTACGAGTTGCCGGCACGTGAAAATCTGCGTCGTGAATTGCGTGTACTTGAATCGTGAACAGGTAGATTGTTTGCAGGCCGGTAGGTGAGTGCTGACTGATTTTCGTGGTTTTTGGGCTGGATTCCGGTGAAAATCTGTGCTTTGGGAGGCGGTGTTTTACGCTTTTTTACAAAAAATTTATAGCATTAATACAATTTGTATTATTTTTGCACCCACTTTCTGATTTGCTTGAAGAGGGGACGGACAAGTCCCCTCTTTGTTTTAGTAGATATATTTTAAATATGGACATAGTAAAAGAGATCTGGAAAATAGCCGAGACGCACCTGACCGACCCAGGCCAGTTTGTGGTTGACGTTGTTGTTTCGGCTCGGAAAGGTCCGAAGAAGGTGTTGGTGATTCTGGACGGCGATACGGGGATCAGTATTGATGATTGTGCTGATATAAGCCGTGCCGTATCGAAGGTGTTGGATGAGGCAGGTTATTTCGAGGATAATTATACGTTGGAAGTTTCCACGCCAGGGGTAGACCACCCGCTTAAGTTTGCGCGTCAATACGCGAAGCATGTTGGGCGCCGGCTTAAGGTAAAGGTTGCCGAGCGTACGGTAGAAGGTAAGCTGGAATCTGTTACGGCAGAGGCTATTGTTCTGGGCGAGGAGACGGGAACCGGTAAGAAGAAGGAGACCATCACGACAGCGATACCCTTTTCACAAATTGAAAAAGCTTTTGTGTTAGTTAGTTTTAAATAAAACGAAACCATGGATGCACATGAATTAATTCAGTCGTTTGCTGAATTTGCAAAACAGAAGAACATTGATCGTCCTACCATGATCCGTATACTGGAAGATGTATTCCGGAATATGATCCGTAAGCGTTACGAATCGGATGAGAATTTCGACATTATCATCAATGCTGATAAAGGTGATTTGGAAATTTACCGGTTCCGTGAGATCGTAGACGATGATTCTGAGGACATCTGGGATTTCGACAAAATCAGTCTGTCGGAAGCCCGTAAGATCGAGCCGGACTTTGAAGTAGGGGAAGAGGTTTCGGAGCAGGTTTATATTATAGACTTCGGTCGTCGTGCGGTTACTACAGCGCGTCAGACCCTGATTCAGAAAGTAAAGGATCTGGAAAAGGACATTTTGTTCCAGAAGTATAAGGATTTGGTTGGCGAGATCATTGCCGGCGAGACCTACCAGGTATTGAGCAAGGAAGTTCTGTTGAACGATGGCGAAGGGAACGAAATTTCTATTCCCCGTGGTGAGCAGATTCAGAAGGACCGTTACCGTAAGGGAGAGAATGTGCGTGCTATTGTGCACAAGGTCGAGATGATAAACGGCAATCCCAAGATCATTCTTTCGCGAACTTCACCGGTTTTCCTGGAACGTTTGTTCGAGCAGGAAGTGCCGGAAGTATACGATGGTCTTATCACTATTAAGAAAGTAGTTCGCGAGCCAGGTGAGCGCGCGAAGGTGGCGGTAGAGTCTTATGACGACCGTATCGATCCGGTAGGCGCCTGCGTGGGTATGAAGGGATCGCGTATTCACGCTATTGTACGTGAATTACAGAACGAAAACATCGACGTAATCAACTACACAGAGAACCTGGAATTGTATATCCAGCGTGCTTTGAGCCCGGCAAAAATCACGTCGATCAAAGTCGACAAGGATAATGGCCGTGTGGCTGTGTACCTGAAGCCAGACCAGGTTTCTCTGGCGATTGGTAAGGGTGGGTTGAACATTAAACTTGCCAGCCGCCTGGTAGGTTATGAAATCGACGTATTCCGTGAATTGGCGGAAGGACAGGAAGAGGAAGATGTAGATCTGAAGGAGTTCTCTGACGAGATCGAAAGCTGGGTTATCGATGAGCTTAACCGTATAGGGCTTGACACTGCGAAAAGTGTATTGGCGCTGTCGAAGGACGAGCTTGTTCGCCGTACCGATCTTGAGGAGGAGACTGTGGAGGGTGTATTGAATATTCTTAAGAAAGAGTTTGAATAATGTAGGCTAACCACCGGCCCGGGTTAAAATACTTGTGCCGGTATATACCTGGGCTGTGAACTACAGGTTAAATTTGGCCGCATTACGGATTTTGGTTTTAAAGTCTTTAAAAAACAGGCATATTTGAGTATGGGAGATGAAAAATTGATCAGGTTGAGTCAGGCAGCGAGGAAGCTCAATGTGGGTCAAAATACCATTTTGGACTTTCTGGCGAAGAAGGGCTTTGAGGTTGAGAGCAACCCCAACGCCAAGCTCACTCCTGAGCAATTTGCACTTTTGTCCAAGGAATTTGCTTCTTCAGCCACTGAGAAGCTAGAAGCCTCGGGCTTATCGATAGGCGTCAAGCATTCTGACAATGTTGTGTTAGAAAGCGAGAAAGAGCAGGCGAAGAAGCGCATTGAGGAAGAGGAGCGGATCATGATCAAGAACCTCGGATCGAAAGATCTTAAGGCGAAGGAAGAGCCGCGTTCTGAAAAAGTAGAGCGCGACAAGCCGAAGCTTGAAGGTATCAAGGTTCTTGGGAAGATAGACCTTGAGAAGAAGGCGGCAACG
>Ga0065165_1002852_pt1 | contig 13415 bp, 6 predicted proteins | sample AraplaMF_Cvi_mMF_FD_63813 | JGI IMG/M metagenome (GOLD analysis project Ga0065165, IMG submission 63813) | Arabidopsis root microbial communities from the University of North Carolina, USA - plate scrape MF_Cvi_mMF (version 2) (version 3) | ecosystem: Host-associated > Plants > Roots > Endosphere...
AGAGGATAGCTCACCCCCACCCAACCCTCCCCCATCAAGGGGGAGGGCTTTTTCTCATAATCCCATCCGCAATTCCGCCCAGAGCGGTTCCGGCTCCTCGCCCGAATAATGCAGTTCGAACACCGATCCCGCGAACGCCTTCTCCTCGTCCGCGCGGACGCCGTCGCCGCGGATGATACGCTCGCGGGTCTTCGCTTTCAGCCGGGTGTAGAGATCGCCATAGGGCATCGCCCAGCCATCGGGATTGCTCTTCGTCTGCTGCTCGCCGGCGACCGCGGCGACCACCGGGATCATTGCCACCAGATCGGGATGCGTCATCAGCTCAAGGCCACGCTCCTTCGCGGTGGCGTTGTGGCTCGCGTGGTGGCCGACCTTGTAGAAGATGGTGCGCGCGAGCAGGTCGTCGATCGTCTCCCCGCTGTCCTTGTCGTTCGGGTCGTGCGGATAGCGCTGGTCGCTCCAGCTGAGCCAGTTGCCGACTTGGGCGTCGCCCGGGAAGACCATGGTCTGGCGACCGGGCAGCTCGACCGCCAGCGCGAGCGACGTGTTGTTGACGTCGCCGTCGATCTTGAGCGCGAGCAGTTCGGCCGAGCCGAGCCATTCGCCATCGATTCGCCGATCCTGCGCTTCGGCCGCGTAATAGAGCGCCGAGACCTCGTCGCCACCCGTATCGTCCTCGTCGACCCAGCGGGTGAAGCGGGCGGAGAAGGGGCGGCCGGCGACGCGCAGCGCAGGGTCTTCTTCCGGCGCGGTGACCGAATTGAGTGTGCCGACCATCGCGTTCACATCGTCCGGCCGTACCAGATAGACCTCGCGCGCATCGCCGTCGGACGGATTGAGCTGGAGCAATCGCGCACCGGTGCGCGGGGGCCCCAGCACATGTGCCTTGAGCCGGTTGTCGATGCCGAAACTCACCAGCTCGCCGGGCTCGAGATAGTCGGTATTCTTCGCCCGACTCTTCAGCCAGTCGAGCACGTCGGAGCAACTGCGTGGCGGCACGCGCGGGGCACGTGCGGCAGCCGGTGCCGCCGCCAGTCCCATGCCGCCGTCATCCGCCGGATCGATCTCGCCATAGAATTGCAGCAACTGGCGGACGGATTCGACGCGATCCTTGTCGGCGTCGAGCGCGAAGGGCTTCTTGTCGGCATGGTCGACCACCTGGGCCAGCGCCGAGAGCGCGCGGCGGCCGTTGTCGCGGATGCGCTGCGCCTCATCGTCCTGCCGGTTCTCGGTCCAGCCGAGCCAGAGCTGGTCGATCGTGAAGTTCTGGAAGATGTCGAAGCGGCGGAGGAAGCCGGCGAGATGGTCGTAATGTTCGTGCGTCGCGACCATCAGGTTGAGATGGCCGCCGGTCTCGGTCTGGAGGTCGGCGACCACCGCGTCGATATGGTCGAGCGCGGCTTTGGTGTTCGGCTTGTTCGAGCCGATGCATTGCAGCACGCCGCAATCGATCAGTGCGCGATAGACATCTTTCCCGCGGCGATGGGTGAGCAGGAAGCAATCGCCGAGCAGCCCGCGATACATGCGGATCGCGATGTTCTCGGGCGCGGCGGCGGGATCGGGCGCGTCGCTCATATCCGGTGCACCATCGCAAAGGGCTCCTTCGCCTCGCCGCGATTATAGGTGAAGCCCAACTCGCCGGGCGCCTGGAGATATTGGCGCTGGAGGTCGAGCCGTTCGGCATCGTCGATGCGCTTGCGGATCACGTAACGCAATTTGCCGTCGCGCAGGTCGATGATCAACGTGGCCCCGCCGCGGAAGATGAAGTCGCTCTTGCTGCGATCGACCCCGTCTCCGGGCTGCGGCGCCTTGTCCTGCGCGCATTGTTCGGCGGGGTCGAAGAAGCCGCGGCGGCGCTGCGCGACCTCGATCACCAGTTGGCGGACATCCTGCCCGTCGGGGCCGGCACGGCGGGTGAGGCGCACCTTGTGCACCTCGACCGAGAGGCCGCTGGCACTGTCGCGGATGGTATTGAGCATATCCGCGCCCGGCCGCTGGAAATAGATGCCGAGCTCGCGCTCCCATGCGCGGTCGACGCCAGGCTTGGCGACGAGGTTGGTGCCCGGGCGCATCAGCGTGCGCAGCAAGATCTCCCACCGCGCGAAATGGCTGACATTCTTGCGCAGCAGCTCGCGCTGCAATTGCTCGTGTAGCGCCCCGGTCACGCCGAACGCGGTCAGATCGGCGTCATGATCCTCGAGAAAGCGTTCGACGGCACGGCTCTCGCCCTTGGAGAATTCGATCCGCGCCGCGGTGAGGAAGTCCTGCAGCTTCTTCTCATCGGGAGCGAAGGACAACTCCGGCTGGGTCATCCAGTACCAGACCTTGCGCCGATTCTCCTCGGCGGTGTCCATGATCTCGCTCCGCTTGAACTGGGCGACGAGATTGAGCCCTTCGTTGAGGATCGAATCGGTGGCGAGATAGAGCGGGTCGTCCTCGTCCTGCACCACAGGCGGGTCCCACAGGAGATTGTCCGGCGACATCGAGAGGACATTCTCGGGATAGATGCCGCGGCGGCGGAAGGCCTCGACGAAGGCGATGCGGTAGTTGAGCTGGTCGTCGGGGATGAGGTCGGCGTCGGCGGTGATGATCGCGCGCAGGAACTCGCCCATGCGAACGTCCACCGGCGGCATGTAATCGAGCGCGCGGATGCACATGCGCAGCACATGGTCTGCGGTCTTGCTCGCCTCGCGCGCGAGGCGGGCGACGAGGTCGGGATGCAGCGACGCGCCCGAATCCGGTTCGACCCCGGCGATGCGCAGCAGGTCCGCGGTGCGGTTGCGGTAGATGGCGAGGAAGGCATCGAATACCGCCGCGACGAGGATCGCGCCGCGGTCATGCGCCTCGGTGGCGTTCTCGAAATCCTCCGGCTTGGGGTCCTTGTCGATGAAGTCGCGCAGCGCCAGCCGGCCGCTGGTGCCCTGCGCGAACTGGCGTGCGAGTCCGCTCAGCAGGCCCTTCTGGCCGAGCTCGCCGCCACAGCGCGCGATATGGTCGCGCACCGCTTCCTCGAGCTGGAAATGCGAGAAGAGCGCGGCGATGTCGGCGAAGCCTTCGTGGAAGGCGAGGCTGTCGACGCTGGTCGGCTCGGCATAGCGGGGGTGGAGACCGTCGAGAATCGCATGCGTCGTCTCGTGGACGATGATGTCGTGCGAGAGCGCGGTGAAGACCCAGGTCGCACCGGCCGAGCGCTGCGTCGCGTTGAAATAGCCGAACAGCAGGGCGCGCTTGCTGCGGCTGTAATAGGCATTCGCCTCGCGCAGCGCGTGCGGGTAGACGCGTAGTTTGAGCGTCATCTCATAGGTTTTTTTCTGGTCGTTCCACTGCGGCGCCCACAGCACTTTCCGCCCGAGTGCGCGTTCGAACAGCTTGATCGTCTTCATGACGACCGCGAACACCATCTGCTGGTGGAAGCGCGGGTCGCGCTCGGTGGGCGGCAGGCCGTTCTGGCCAAGGACCTCGGGTGCCTCGAGATCGATCGGCGCGTAGAATTGGCGGCTGCACGGATCCACGTCGATGACCTCGACATAGTCGTTGACCGGCCCGGGCCGGAGCGTGCCGTCGGCGGAATCGTCCCATGGAAGCGAGATCGTGGCGTGGCTGAACTTGGACGAGCCGAGTTCGAGCGCCGCGCTGGGATCGAAAGCATAGACCTGGAGGCGGCGCGCCTGCGGAGCGGGGAGGGGCGGCGGGCGCTTGCCCTTGCGGGGGATCAATTTGGTCAACGCGCCATCCTCTTGGTCAGGCAGGTCGCAATCATGCCATTGTCTGGACACGTGCACGAACAGGACAGTCCACGATGGGACCGGCCCTTGTCGTTACTGACGCCTCGATCATAAAAAATTGCCATATCCGCCCCCGAATATTTGCAGGGGTCAATCTACACCTTGAATTTATTCGCTGTCCATCGGGATGAGCCGCGATCCGACCGGCGGGAAACCCCATCGTGGTCGGTCAGCGTCCCCCGGGCGGCAGCGCGGCGAGATGATCGAGATATGCCCGGTGCGCGGGCAGTGTCGCGACCCGCTGCGCGATCAGCCTTTCGATCTGGGCGAGGTTACGCTCGAGTTCGGCGGCGGGCATCGCGTCGGCGAGCGGATGATGGCCCTCGGGCACCAGCCCCTGGCCGTAGAGGATCGCGAACCAGTTCATCTCCTTGAACAGATCCTGGCTGGTCGAGAGCACTTCGCCGCGGGTGCGGAACAGCTCCAGCGTCGCGGCGAGGCTGTCCGGGACGCGCATCTCGCGGCAATGGCGCCACAATTCGCCCTCGCGCTCGACCAGCTTGTAGTGCGCGATGATGAAGTCGCGGATGCCCGTCACCAGCTGGTCCATGTCGGCATTGAACATATTCGCGACGATCGGATCGCAGCCGTTCCCGGGGAAGAAACCGAGCAGCTTGGTGATCGCAGCCTGGATCAGATGGATGCTGGTCGATTCGAGCGGTTCGAGAAAGCCCGAGGCGAGCCCGATCGCCACGACATTCTTCACCCAGCTGCGCCGCCGTCGTCCCGCAGTGAAGCGCAGCAGCCGCGGCTCGCCAAGCGCCTCTCCCTCGAGCCGCTGGGCCAGCAATGCCGCCGCTTCGTCCGCGCCGAGATGCGCGTCGCAGAAGACGTAGCCGTTGCCGGTGCGGTGCTGCAGCGGGATGGTCCATTGCCATCCCGCCTCGCGCGCGGTCGAGCGGGTATAGGGTGCGGGGTCGCCGACATTGGCCGAGGGCATCGCCACCGCGGCGTTGCATGGCAGCCATTCGCTCCAGTCTTCATAGCCGGTGGCGAGCGTCTGCTCGATCAACAGCCCGCGAAAGCCGGTGCAGTCGAGGAAAAGCTCGCCCGCGACGCGGCGGCCATCGTCAAGCTCGACCGCCTCGACGAAGCCGCTTTCGGCATGCTGGTGGACCGCGGCGATCTTGCCCTCGCGCCGTACGACACCGCGCTGCTCGGCATAGCCGCGGAGAAACGCGGCATAGGCGCCGGCGTCGAACTGATAGGCATAGTTGATCGCTGGCCCCTGACCCGACCCCGATCCGGCGCGCGGCGCGAAGCGGCCCTCGCGCGCGGCGCGCGCCTCGGGATTGAAGCGGTCATTGTCCGGATCTCCGCCCATCGCCAGCCAGCGGAGCCAGAAATGCACGAAGCTGATCTCGTGCATGTCGGCACCATATTTGCCGAAGGGATGCATGTAGCGATGGCCCGGCCGCAGCCAGTCGACGAACTCGATGCCGAGCTTGAACGTGCCATGCGTCGCGCGGATGAAATCGGTCTCGTCGATGCCGAGCAGCTTGTTGAACACGACGATCGGGGGGATCGTCGCCTCGCCGACGCCGACCGTGCCGATCGCCTCGGATTCGACGAGCGTGATCGCGACGCCGGCCGGCACCAGCCGCGCGAGCGCGGCGGCCGCCATCCAGCCGGCGGTGCCCCCGCCGCAGATCACGACGTTGCGAACCGGAGTGGCGGGATTCATCCGGCGGTCGGCCCGGCGAGATATTGCGCGACCGTGGGCATGGGCCGGACGCTTTCGGCGATATGCGCCAGCAGCGTGTGGAATCGTATGATCTGCTCGCGCTCGGGCATCAGATCGACGCGCGGATCATGGTCGCGCGGGATCAGGCCATGCCCGACGAAGAGGGCGGCCCAATTCTGCGGCTGGAAACATTCCTCGTCGTGGGGCGGAACCTGGCCCCGCGCGGCGAAGAGGCGGAGGCGGACTTCCAGTGACTCGGGCGCGGGCGTGGCGCGGGCGCGGTCCCACAGCGGTTCGCCGGTGCGATTATTGAGGCGGTAATGCGTGATCTGGAAATCGCGGAGACTCTCGAACGTGGCGCGCATGGTGCGGTTGTAGAGTGCGCTTTCGGGCATGTCGGTCGTGTCGGCGGGGCAAAAGGCCAGCAAATGCGTGAGGCCGGCATGGATCGCGTGGAGGGAAACGGCATCCAGGAGGTCAAGGTTCGCGGCCGCTTCGCCGATCGCGACGCAATTGCCGATCCACGGCGTGCGCGCCTGGGACGCAAAAGCCGCGACTTCCGGGGCTTCGCGCAGCGAAGTGCCTGCGATCCGGGCGAGCGTCCCGGCCATTTCGGACGCGTCGATCTGGGCGTCGTCATAGACCGCGACCAACGCGGTGCGGTTCTGCAGCGGAAAGCGGCCGACCCAGCCGGCGCGGAACGCGGTGATCTCGCCGAAGGGCGGGAGCGGGTGCAGCGGCGGCGCGGAGGCGCGCATCACGCGGTTGCACGGCAGCCAGTGCGACCAGCTCTCGGCCTCGCCGCCGGGCAGTGCGGACAGCAAAGCCGCGTCCGGGCCCGATGCGTCAATATAGAGATCGGCACCGACATTGGCGCCGTCGCCGAGGCGGACCGACGCGATGCGATCGCCCGCGGTTTCGACCGACACCTGGTCCGTAGCGCGGTGCGCGATGCCCTGCGCCAGCGCATAATTGCGCATCGCGCCGGCATAGGCACGGGCGTGGAGGTGATAGCCGGGCGCCAATGCCGCCGGGCTCTCCGGATCCGCGTCGGGCAGGGGCAGGCGCCCCATCCGCGCGGCGGAAGCGGCGAAGGAGAAATCCTCCCACGGCACGTTCATCCCCCTGGTCCGCGCGTGGATCCAGAACTGCAGGAAATCCACGTCCTCGATCCCCGGCTGGCGCAGATCGTAGCCGTGGACGAAGCCATCATCGCCGCCCGACCAGCCCACGAAGCGCTGACCGAGCATCGGCACGCCCGCGCAGGTGCGCAGCACGTCGGGCTCGGTGAGCCCGAGCATCGCGTGCAGCCCGCTCAGCGACGGCACCGCGGTATAGACATCGGCCGGAACGAGGTGCGACGGCAGCTCGATCGCCTCGACCGTCACGCCCGCGGGTCCCATCGCGCGGTGCAGCACCAAAGCGCTCAGCCAGAGGGCTGCGTCGCGCCCGACCACGGCGACATGCCGCACCCGGCTCATGCCGCACCCCGCAGCGCCCGCCCGGCCTCGGACGGGCAGAAATCCGCGACTGCCTCGGCATGCGACGGCATCTTCGCAACGCGCGCCGCGATGCGCGTGTGCAATTTCTCCATCCCGGCGAGCTGCACATCGAGCGGCATGGCGTCGGCCATCGGGTGATAACGCTCGGGGCGTACGCCCTGGCCGAGCAATACGCTGAGCCAGCTCGGCGGGCTGAACAGCCCGATCTTCGTCTGCTCGATATGTCCCGAATGGCGGAAGAGCGCGATTTTCTCGGTCAGGCTGTCGGGCACTTCCATGTCGCGACAATGCCGCCACAGCTCGCCATCGTCGCGGGTATTTGCGCGATAGTGGAGGATCAGGAAGTCGCGGATGACGCTATATTCGAGATCCATCAGCCGGTTATATTCGGCGGGCAGGGCAGGGTCGATCTCCGCCTGCGGGAACAGCTTGATCAAATTCTGGATCGCGATCTGGATCAGATAGATGCTGGTGGATTCGAGCGGTTCGAGAAAGCCAGAGGCGAGCCCGACCGCGATGCAATTGTGCGACCAGCTGTTCATCCGCCGGCCCGCAGCAAAGCGCAGCATGCGCGGCTCGGTCTGCGCCGCGCCGTCGAGATTGGCGAGCAAGGTTTCCGCCGCGCGATCGGGATCGATGAAGGCGCTGGCGAAGACATAGCCATTGCCGATGCGATGCTGCAGCGGGATGCGCCACTGCCAACCCGCCTCGCGCGCGGTGGAGCGGGTATAGGGCGTGAAGTCGCCGCCGAGTTCGCACGGCACCGCGAAGGCACGGTCGCAGGGCAGCCATTTGGTCCAGTCCTCGAACGGCGCGTCGAGCTGGTTGATCAGCAGCCCGCGAAAGCCCGAGCAATCGAGGAACAGGTCGCCGGTAATGACCTTGCCCGATTCCATCGTTACCGAAGCGATGCCGCCGCGTTCGCCGTCGCGCTGCACGGAAACGATCTTGCCCTCGGTGCGCACCACGCCGCGCGTCTCGGCGAAGTCGCGCAGGAAACGGGCATAGAGGCTGGCGTCGAGATGATAGGCGTAATTGTAGGTCGAATCGATCGCGCCGGGATCGCTCGAGGGGAAATCGAATGCGTTCGCGCGCGCAGCGGCGATCGCATAGGAGAATTCGCCGACATCCCATTCGCGGCCATGCTGCGCGGCACGCAGCCAGCGATGCTGGAAGCCGACGCCGCCGATCGTCTCGCCATGCACCCCGAAGGGATGGATGTAACGCGAGCCCTGCCAGCCCCAATCGACGAATTCGATGCCCAGCTTGAAGGTCGCGTTGGTGCGCCGCATCATCTCGGACTCGACGACGCCGATCGCGCTGTTGAAATCGCGCATCTGCGGGAGCGTCGCCTCGCCCACGCCGACGATGCCGATCTCGTCGGATTCGATCAGCCGCACGCGGCAGATTTCGGGCTTGAGGATCCCGGCCAGGCCCGCGGCCGCCATCCAGCCCGCTGTGCCCCCGCCGACTATCACGACCTCGACTGGCTGACGCTCGCTCACGAAATCCCCTCAACCCGCGGACTGGTGCCGCATCCTTGCGCGAGCCTGCACGGATCGCCGCTGCTTGAAAAGCGAAGAGGCGCCGCCCGCAAAGACGACGCCTCCCCTCCTCTCCCCTATGGAGCTCGTCAGAACTTCATGCGCGCGCCGAAGATGAAGCGGCGGTCGTTCTGGAACCAGGCATTGGGCTTGAGCAGCGCGCCGTCCTCGGCGTTGGTCACCTGCTGCTCGAGCCTTGTGGTGGTGTTGAGCAGGTTGCTGCCTTCGATGCTGAGCTCGAGATTCGGCGTCACCGCATAGCGGATCGACGCGTCGAGCACGCCCGTGGCCTTCTGCCAGATCGGCAGATAAGTGCAGCAATCGACCGCGGTCATCAGGAACTTCGAGCGCCAGTTATAGGCGGCGCGAAGCGCGAGCGGTCCCTTTTCGTACATGCCCACTGCGTTGAAGGTCCATTCGGACAGGCCTTCGAGCGAGTCCACCGTCAGCGTCGTGCCGCCGGTACCGGGCTGTGCAACGCTGCCGCCGGACGAGCCGTTCTGCGTCTTGAGGCCGGTGTTCACGATGCCGTCGTTCTTGACCCAGGTGGCATTGAGCTGGACGCCGAAGCCGTTGAACGGATCGGGCAGGAAATCGAAGAAGGTCGTGAGCGCGCCTTCGATACCGTAGATCTTCGCACCCTTGCCGTTGACTGGACCGCGCACTTCCATGGTCTCGGTCACGCCGTTGTTCGTGAACGACTGCAGCGTCGAGCCGTACTGGATGTAGTTCTGGAATGACTTGTAGAAGCCGGTCAGCGTGAACGATCCGGTCTTGCTGAAGTAGTTCTCGAGGGCGAGATCGAATTGGGTCGCGGTGATCGGCTTCAGGCGCGGATTGTAGCTGCTGGCCTGATAGCCGCCCTGCACGCCGATGATCTGACCCGCGGCATTCTTCTTCCACCGCGGATCGGTGGGATCGTCGGTCGGCAGGCTCGAGGTGACCGTGACATAGTTTTTGAGCAGGCCGATATCGGGCCGCGACATGGCTCGCGACGCTGCGAAGCGCACCAGCCATTTCGGGCTGAGGTCGAGCCGCAGGTTGAAGCTGGGCAGCCAATTGCTGTGCGTGGTGTCCGCGGTCTGCGCCAGCGACGCGCCGTTGCTGAAGGCGAGGAAGTTGGGCGAGCCTGCCAGCGCGATATCGGTGAAGCCTGCCGGCGGCGGCGTGCTGGCGAGCAGCGCGGCATTGCCGAAGATGTAGCATTCCTGGCTATAGGGCACCGGTGCCGGCTTCAGACCGGCGGCCGGATTGGCCGGATCGATCGGCACCAGCTTGCGCGCGCAATTTGCCGCCGAGCTCGTATAGGGGTTGGGGAACACGGTCGAACCGGCGACCTTGTCGTGCGTCTCGACATAGCGCAGGCCGATATTGCCGCGCAGCGTCATGCCGCCGCCGATATCGGCATTGGGCCCGCCGAACTTGAGCATCACATAGGCGGCCTTGGTCGTTTCCGACACGGTGCCGAGCTCGCCCGGTGTGAAGCAGGTGCCGGGAATCTCGGCCGCACGCGGGCCGACATGCAGCGAACCGCCGTTCGAGCAGACGTTACCCCACATGTCCTGGCCGACGCCGAGATTCGAATAGCTGAGGCCGTTGACGCCCCGCTTCTCGAGCGCGTCCATGTTGAAGAACACCATCTGGTTGGTGCCGCCGAAGAAATTGCCGCCCATGTTACGGACGTCGATTATGCCGGTGGGATAGCCCTTGAACGCGCCGGAAGCCTTGCTGTCGATGTTCCAGTAGACATACTGGTTGTTGCCCATGTTCCAGGTGTTGGAAATGTTGCCCCAGTTATAGGCCGAATAGCGCACGTTCTGGTCGCGGTCGGAATAGCGCAGGCCGAACTTGATCGAGTCGATCCAGTTGGTCTTGATGTCGTAATTGCCGTCGGCACGGAACGCCCATTCGGTGCCATCGTCATCCTCGACGTGATCCATCGCGTGATTGTAGCGATAGTTGTTCGGGTTGCTCAGGCCGCCCGCCGACTGATTGATGTTGGTCGGCGCGAGCAAGGTCATCGTGGGATGCGACGTGCCGTTCTCGATCTGGACATTCGCGAAGGTGAACTGGCCGACCTCGACGTCGTAATTGGTCAGCGTCGAATCGATATATTGCGCGTCGAAATTGAACGAGAGGCGGTCGGTCGCTTCCCATTTCAGGTTGAACGAAGCGTCCTGCGTCATACGGTGGCTGTCGTTGAAGCGCGTCACCGCGTCGACATCGAGCCCGCGCGCGTCGGCGCCGCAATTGGGCGGGCCCCAATTGTAGCAGGTGTGCAGCATCGGCTGACCGAGCGAATTGCGCGCGATCAGGTCGGACCATTGGCCGGTGTTGGCGAAAGCCTGGTCCTCAGCCTGGGTCGAGGCTCCACCCCACCAGCTGTAATCGGTTTGCTGGTTGACCAGCGTGCCCGAGACGAAATTGCCGTCCTCGTCGAACTGGAAGGCGCTCGTACCCGGCGCGGGGTGCGGGATCTTCGGGTTGCCGGTGGTGTACACCATCTCGGCCGGGACATTGTAGAGATCGGAGAGCGTAGCGATGATGCCATGCTCGCGCCACGTCTCGTCATATTCGGAGCGGTTATACTGCGCGGTGGCCGAGATCGAGCCGTCGGAGCTCCTCCATTGCAGCGCGGCCGACACGCCCTTGCGGGTGCGATCGTAGATGGTATCGCGATAGGCGAGGCTCGACGGGATATATTGCATCCCGGGGCCGTAGACGTCCTTGAACACCTGGGTGCGGCCATAGACCAGGCCGAGCGATTCGGTCTGGACCTGCGAATAGGCGCCCGAGACCATGATGCCGAACTCGCCGGCGCCGGTGGTCCAGCGATTGCTGTAGAGGCCGGAGATTTCGGGCGTGAGCTTGCCCGACTGGTCGCCGATATTGCCGCGCACGTTGAACAGGATGAGCTGGCCCGACTGGTCGAAGGGCAGGCGGGTGCGCAGGTTGATCGTGCCGGCGATGCCGCCTTCGATCAGGTCCGCGGTCGCGTTCTTGTAGGTGTCGACGCCGGCGAGCAATTCGGGCGAGACGTCGCCCCAGCTGAGGCCGCGTGAGCTGTTGGCGCTGAACGTGTCGCGGCCGTTGAACTCGGAACGGACCTGGGTGAGGCCGCGGATCAGCACGCCCGACGGATCGGCCGAGAAGTGCGAGGTGTCGTCGCTCGCGGCGAAGCGGTTGACGGTGATGCCGGGCACGCGCTGCAGCGCCTCGGCGACCGACTTGTCGGGGAAGGCGCCGATATCGGTCGCGCTGATCGAATCGACCACCGTGTCGGCGTTGCGCCGGGTTTCCGCAGCGGTCTGCAGCGCGCGGCGCTGGCCGGTGACGATGATCTGGCCGTCGGCGTTGGTTGCATTCTCGTCGGTGGTGGGCGTCGAGTCGGTCTGCTTGGCCGGCGCGTCCTGCGCCAGCGCCGCGCCCGGAAGCAGTGCCGCCAGGCCGGCCGCCAGCACCATCACCGACGTGCCGCCCCGCAAACGCCGGACCTGCGCCGAAAGCGTCTCGCTTCGTGCCTTCATAGAACCCCCTCCGTTGCGCGGCGGCTCGTGCCTCCGCAGATGCCCCGATCGCCCGGACGCGCGATCGCTGCGCCCAGGCGGCGCTCGAGTCGCGGTTGCAGGGAGTTTGGCCGACAGCGTTGTCAGGCCGAAAGGGGGAAAAGAGCCCCATATGTGCAGGCGCACCACTTCAGCGGCGTCGCTGCAATCCTCCCATGCGTCCGTATACTCGAACTTGTCTCATGGCTAAGGCAGGAGTTGCGCGTCGGTCAATGTGATTTGTTACAATAAATTTTCAAATAGCCGCGCTTTCTTGCGCGATGTTGCATGCCGGGCACAGTAAGGCCTCGTTCGTTACTGCAAAACTTGCATAAAATAGCCGCGATTGCTTGATTTTAGCGGTTCGGCGCAGGCCCAGTCGTGGCGCGGACTACCAGGGCATGGTCCAGCGTTACGCGCGGTTCGGGCGCATTGCCCGCGAGCAACAATTCGGCCGCGGCCCAGGCGAGCTCGGCGACCGGCTGGCGGATCGTGGTGAGCGGCGGCCACACCGCGCTGGCAAGATCCGAATCGTCGAACCCGACGATCGAGAGTTGGTCGGGCACCGCGATGTCGCGCTCGTGCGCCACGGCGAGTGCGCCGGCGGCCATGTCGTCATTGCCGGCGAAGATCGCGGTGGGGGGCGCGGGGCGGTCGAGCAACGCACGCGTCGCGGCACGGCCCGAAGCGAAGCTGTAGTCGCCGATCACCACCAGCGATTCGTCGAATTCCACGCCCTGCGCCTCGAGCGCCTCGCGATAACCGGCGAGGCGTTCGCCCGAGGAGATGTGATGCGCAGGACCGCGGATGAACGCGATCGAGCGATGGCCGAGCCGCAGCAGATGGCCGGTCGCCTCGCGCGCCGCGGCGACGTCGTCCATCGCAGTCGAAAGGCCGTTATTCTTGCGCGCGCCGGGCGCGATGCGGACATAGGGAATGCCGCGCCGGTCGAGCTCGTCGAGCAGTCCCTCCGCCTCGGTCACGGGCGGCGAGAGGATCAGCCCGTCGAGATGCGTCTCGTCGATGAAGGCGGTGACGTCGCGCACCAGGTCCTCGGCGGCGGTGTCGCAAGGCTGGAGCAGCAGGCGATACCCCAGTTCGTGGCAGCGCCGGTGTGCGCCCGCCTGGGTGTGGTAGACATAATAGGGGCTGGGATTGTCGTAGAGCAGCGCCACCTGGAACGAGCGCCGTCCCGCGAGCGTGCGCGCCGCCATGCTCGGGCGGAAGTTCAGCCGGGCGACGACTTCCTCGACCCGGCGCCGCGTCTCCTCGCTGACATGCTTTTCGTTGTTGAGCACGCGCGAGACGGTCTTGAACGACACGCCCGCGATCTTCGAGACTTCCTTGATCGTCGG
>Ga0065165_1002854_pt1 | contig 13407 bp, 7 predicted proteins | sample AraplaMF_Cvi_mMF_FD_63813 | JGI IMG/M metagenome (GOLD analysis project Ga0065165, IMG submission 63813) | Arabidopsis root microbial communities from the University of North Carolina, USA - plate scrape MF_Cvi_mMF (version 2) (version 3) | ecosystem: Host-associated > Plants > Roots > Endosphere...
TCGAACGCGCGCTTGAGCCCATGCGTGAACGCATCACCCGGCTGCAGCTGGATGAACAGGCGGCAGCCCTGGGCGGCCAGCAGTTCATGGAGCAACTGGTGGCGGCCCAGGTCGACCTGGAAGCGCTGGCCCGCACGATCGAGGAGGGCGGCGTCAAGCTGTACGGCCTGCAAGGGGAGATCGACCGGATCAACCGGGAGATCGCCGCCCTGGGCGCCGTGAACCTGGCGGCGCTGGATGAGCTGGGCGCCGCGCGCGAGCGCAAGACCTTCCTGGACTCGCAGTACGGCGACCTGACCGACGCCATCACCACGCTGGAAGACGCCATCCACAAGATCGACCTGGAAACCCGTGACCTGCTGGGCACGACCTTCCAACAGGTGAACGAGCACTTCGGCCGCATGTTCCCCAGCCTGTTCGGCGGCGGGCAGGCGCGGCTGGTGATGACCGGCGATGAGATCCTGGATGCGGGTGTGCAGGTGATGGCGCAGCCGCCGGGCAAGAAGAACAGCACGATCCACCTGCTTTCCGGGGGCGAGAAAGCGCTCACCGCGATTGCGCTGGTGTTTGCGATCTTCCAGCTCAACCCCGCGCCGTTCTGCCTGCTGGACGAGGTGGATGCGCCGCTGGATGACGCCAACACCGAGCGGTATGCGCGCCTGGTGTCGGAGATGAGCAAGATCACCCAGTTCCTCTTCATCTCCCACAACAAGATTGCCATGGAGATGGCCAAGCAGCTGATCGGCGTGACGATGCAGGAGCAGGGCGTCTCCCGGATCGTGGCGGTGGACATGGAATCCGCCTTGGCCATGGCCGAGCAGTGACGCACCCATGAACATGATTTCCCGCAATGCCTGTCCCGCTGTTTCTCCGGACACCGGGCGCGTGGGCGGGCGGGACTCGGAGACAATGACGCGATGACGACCGACTGGAGCCTTACCTCCTTGCTGGCCGCCCTGGGGGGCGTGGTGCTGGCAGGTGTGCTTGCCCAGGGCTGGTGGAGTGCCCGCCGTGCCGGCCCGCGCCGCGCCGCGCCGCCACCCACGGCCCCTGACCGGCACGAGCCCAGCCTCGGCGCCGACGCCGCGGCCAACCCCGGCGCCGTTCCCCCGGACCCGCTGCCCGATCTGCGCACGCTGGACGAGACCGTGCCCGCCGTGGCGCGCACGCGCAAGACCTCCTCGCGCATCGACGCCTTGATCGATGCCCTGGCCACCGTCACGCCGGAGTCGCCGGTCAGTGGCGAGATGGCGCTGTCCCACCTGCCGGGCAGCCGCCGCGCCGGCACCAAGCCGTTCCAGATCGAGGGGTTGAATGCCGCGACCGGAGAGTGGGAGCCGCCCCAGCCGGGCCAGCGGTACTCCGAGTTCCAGGCCGGCCTGCAGATGGCCAACCGCAGCGGCGCACTCAACGAGATTGAATATTCCGAGTTCATCCAGAAGGTGCAGGGATTTGCCGACGGGCTGGGAGCCATGGTCGAGTTTCCCGACATGCTCGACGTGGTGAGCCGCGCCCGCGAGCTGGACCAGTTCGCCGCCAGCCATGATGCGCAGCTGGCCATCCAGCTGCGCGCCAAGGGGGCGGCCTGGACGCTGGGGTTCGTCCAGCAAGGGGCTTTGCGCCACGGCTTTGTCCCCGGCTCCATCCCTGGCCGCCTGGTGCTGCCCGCGCCGGAAGACGGTGCGCCGCCGGTTCTCGCGCTGCAGTTCGACGCGCAGGCTGCGCTGGCGGATGACCCGCAAACCTCATCGCTGCGTGAGCTCACCCTGGCGCTGGACGTGCTTCAGACGCCAGAAGCGCAGGAACCCTTCGCCGTCTGGCAGGAGTCGGCGCGCCAGCTGGCGCGGGATTTCGAGGCGGACATCTGCGACGACCGCGGCCAGGTGCTGAACCTGCATGCCTTCCAGGCCATCGGCCAGGAACTGGCCACGCTCTACAAGGCGCTGGCAGCGCGGGACCTGGCCGCCGGGTCGCCGGTGGCGCGGCGACTGTTCAGCTGACGCCATAAGGCCAGTCCAGGTGCGCGGCCCGGCGCGCAGCTCAGCACTGGGCTCAGAACGCGGCTAAGAACGCGGCGCAGAACGCGGCGCAGAACGCTGCGGTGCCCGCCTCGACAGCCGCGCTCCATGCCTCGGCGCGTGCGCCGCGCATTCAAACGCCAGCGGGATAGGTCTCCGGTGCTTCGTGATCGTCGCTGGCGGTGCCCAGCGGCGCCAATGCCTGCAGCGCCTCCGTCCGGTCGATGTGGATCATCGCGTCGAACTGGTCAGGCAGGCAGCAGCTGAAGTAGTGGCTTTGCAGCTCGGTCTCCGGCCTATAGATCACGCCGATGGCGCGCTGCAGCAGCGGCGGCCGCAGTGCCTGCAAACGATCTCGCGCATCCCTCAGGGGTAGCAGCAGGCGCGGCAGGCCGGTGGCATGGAAGTGGCCCTCATAACTGTCATCGCGGGAAGGCAGCACGTTTTTGCGCTGCGCTGGCGCTTCCCAGTCATCGGCCGCGCACACGCTGCCCTCATGGGTCGAGAAGCCCAGCAGGAAGGCGGCGTCGCCGTAGCGTTCGCGCACCAGCTGGCCCAGGTTGTGTTCGCCGCGCTCCTGGCCCATCTCGGTGGCACGCGCGTCGCCGAGGTGGGCATTGTGGGCCCACACGACAATGCGGGGCGGATGGGCGCCGCGGCCGCCGCGCAGGCCCTGGCCCGCCAGGTGCTGGTCGAGCAATTCCAGCATCTCCATCATGTGTGCATCGCGCAGGTTCCAGGAGGACGCGTCGCTCAGATACATGGTGCGGTAATAGGCCTGGGCGTTGCGCACCAGCCGGGCGTTCTGGACCGCATCGAAGCGGTCCTCCGCGTCGCTCACGCCGGTGGCGGTCACCACATAGCGGCGCAGGTCGTGCAGGGCCTGTATGACGTCCTGCTCGCAGTCCTTCACACCGCCCAGCCCGGTCATCAGTCCGTAGACCTGGCTGTCGCCGTTGAACTGGTCAAAGCACGCGTACCGCTGCCGCACTTGCCGCGCCAGCGCGGGGTCGCGGTTGGCCAGGAACTGCCCCACCGACGCCATGGACTTGTGCAGGCTGTACAAGTCCAGGCCGTAAAAGCCCACCCGCTGGGGCACGGGCCGCGTGTCGTTGTGAGCCCGCAGCCAGCCGATGAAGTCCCGCACCTCGGTATTGCGCCACATCCAGGCGGGGAACCGCTCGAAGCCCCGCAGCGCCTGATCCGCGCTTCGGTCGTCACTGCGGCCGCGAACGAAGCGATTGATGCGCTGGGCATCAGGCCAGTCGCCTTCGATGGCCACTGCGTCGAAGCCGTGATCGGTGACCAGGCGGCGGGTGATGCGCGCGCGCTCGCGATAGAACTCCATCGTGCCATGCGAAGCCTCGCCCAACAGCACGATGCGGGCGTTGCCGATCATCTTGAGCAGGGCGTCATGGCGGTCCTGCTCTTCCAGGGGGAGGGCGCAGGCACGCATGGCGTCCACGACCTCGGGCCGCAAGGACGGGAAGGGTGTTCCGCGCACGGCCGTCATGGCAGCACCCCATAGGCGCTTTCCGGGGCGAGGGTCCGGTCGCCTACATCGTCGCTGGCTGCGGCATCCTTGAACGCCGGCGAATCAATGGCAAGGGCGCCGCGGTGCCAGGACTGGGCCAGCAGGTCACGCACCTCGCCATCCGAGGTCTGGCTGAAGTCCTCGTACCACTGGCCCACGGAGTTGAAGCGCTGCGGCATCAGGTCGCAGACCACCTCGTCGGCCTCTTCACGCAGCAGCGCGCAGGCTTCGGGCGCGCCCACGGGCACCGCCACGATGATCTTGCGGGGGCGGTGCTGCCGCAGCGCCTGCACGGCCGCGCGCATCGAGGCACCCGTTGCCAGGCCGTCGTCCACCAGGACGATGCGCTGCTGCTCCAGCGGCGGCAGGGGACGCTGGCCCCGATAGAGCCGTTCGCGGCGATGCAGCTCACGCAGTTCGGCACGGGTCACCGCGGCCATGTCGGACAGCTTCAGGCCCAGGCGGCGGATCAGTTCGGTGTTGTGGACGGTGACCTCGCCGGTGGCGATGGCCCCCATGGCGTACTCAGGTTGGCCTGGGAGGCCAAGCTTTCGGACCACCCACAGGTCCAGTGGCGCACGAAGCGCCGTGGCGACTTCAAAGGCGACGGGGACGCCCCCGCGGGGCACACCGAGGACGACGACGTCGGGCTGGTTTGCATAGGCTTGCAGGTGGGCAGCGAGCCGCCGGCCGGCTTCCCGGCGATTCGCGAAAGGAAGGGGCCGGGCACTACCTAGGGCCATGGCGCCCGTGTCCCGAGGGGAGGGATCTGATGTTTTCATGAGGGTTCTCCTGGTCGAACCTTCGTGAGCTTGAGCAATCGTGATGCCGGACAGCCATGTTCGGCCTTTGGGCATGGGCCCGTCTTTTGCCAGCAAAAGCGCATGACCGTCCGCCTCAAGGAGCCTCAGGTGCCGACTTCACGATCCACGTCCGCTTCCAAGGCCAGCCCAACGGGCCGCGCCAAGCCCCGTGCGCCATCCGCGGCCAAGGGGCGCCAGGGCGCCGGCCGGGCAGCGTCTTCCGGCAAAACCAACAAGACCGGCGAGAGCGGCAAGAGCGCCAAGACCGACGAGAGCGCCAAGAGCGCCAAGAGCCGCAAGGCCGACGACGCACAGGCGCCGGCTCCCCGACGCGCCATCTGGAAAGGGGCCATCAGTTTCGGCTTGGTCCATGTGCCGGTGGGTGTGTACCCCGCCACGCGCGACGAGGAGGTGGACTTCGACTGGCTGGACAAGCGCACCCTGGACCCGGTGGGCTACAAGCGCATCAACAAGCGCACCGGCCGCGAGATCGACAAGGACCACATCGTCAAGGGCGTCCGGCAGGACAACGGTGACTATGTCGTCCTGAGTGATGAGGAGATCAAGCAGGCTTACCCGGCCACGACGCAGACAATTGACATCGAGACCTTCGTGCCCGCTGACCAGATTTCCTTCGTCTATCTGGAGAAGCCGTATTACCTGGCGCCGGTCGGCAAGACGGCCAAGGTGTATGCGCTGCTGCGGGAAGCCATGGCCGAAGCCGGCCTTATCGCGGTGGCACGCATGGTGATCCACAGCAAGGAGCATCTGGCCGCATTGCTGCCCGCCGGCCCGGCCCTGATGATCGGCATGATGCGCTGGGCCAATGAGATCCGTCCGGCGCAAGATCTTGGGTTGCCGGACGAAGGACGGACCGCCCATGGCATCAAGCCGGCGGAGCTGAAAATGGCCCGCCAACTGATCGAGGAGATGACCACCGAGTGGCGTCCCCAGGACTACCGCGACGAGTTTTCGGATGCGATCCGCGAATTGATTGCCCGCAAGGTCAAGGCGGGCGAGGCGCAGAGCGTCGAACCGCTGGAGGAGGCCCCGGCACAGACCGAGGGCAATGTGGTGGACCTCACTGACCTGCTCAAGCGCAGCCTGGGGGGCGGAAAAAAGACCGCCCGGCGTGCCTGAGTGCTGACTGGCGCGCTGCGGCTGGCGGCTCAAGCGCAGACGGGGCACCGAAGAGCAGGACGCCCAGCGCGATCATCACGGCGCCGGTGCTGAAGCAGGTTGGCGCGGTGACCCGGCACGGGCGCGCCATTTGCTGAGGCAGGGCTACCCTCGCAATGCCGGAACCTGCGTATGTCCTACAGCCACAGCAGCGGGGCCGAGGCGCCCCTCAGCCGCTACAACGCCAAACGTGACTTCACCGCCACTCGGGAGCCCAAGGGCGGGGTGGCTCGGCGCAAGGCCAAGGCGCCGCTCGGCTTCGTCATCCAGAAGCACTGGGCCAGCCACCTGCATTACGACTTCCGGCTCGAGCTGGACGGCGTCCTGCTGAGCTGGGCAGTGCCCAAGGGGCCATCTTTCGACCCTCGGCAGCGCCGCATGGCCGTGCATGTGGAGGACCATCCGGTGGCCTACGGCAGCTTCGAGGGCACCATTCCCCCCAAACAATATGGCGCTGGCGAAGTCATCGTGTGGGACAACGGCACCTGGGAACCCGTCGGCGACGCACAGGCCGGCCTCCGGGACGGAAAGTTGGTGTTCCGGTTGCACGGGCAAAAGCTGGCGGGCCTGTGGCAACTGGTGCGCACCTCCCGCGGGGACGCCAAGCGCGAACAATGGCTGCTGATCAAAAAGCATGATGCCTGGGAGCGGCCGCACGACGACTACGACGTCACCATGGCGCTGCCCGACAGCGTGATCGCCAACCCGCTGGGTCTGCTGGAAGAACGGGACACCGAGCGGGCCGGGCGGGATTCAAGCAGCCAGGCCGGTGCCGCGGGTGCGGGCACACCCCGTGGCAAAGCTGCTTCGGCCACGAAGTCCGATGCCGCTGATGTCGCCGCTGCCGAGGCGGAGTCCCCCGATCTCTCGAAGGCCCGCAAGGCCAAGCTGCCAGCCACGCTGTCGCCGCAACTGGCCACCTTGGTGTCTGCCACCCCGCCCGGCGACTGGATCGCCGAAGCGAAGTTTGACGGCTACCGTTTGCTGACCCGCATAGAGAAGGGGAAAGTCCAGCTCATCACCCGGGGCGGCAATGATTGGACCGACCGCATGCCGACGCTGGTGCAAGCGCTCGAAGGCCTGGCCGTGGATACCGCGTGGCTGGACGGCGAAGTGGTGGTGCTCGGGCCTCACGGGTCGCCGGAATTCAACCTGCTTCAAAACGCGATTGGCCGCTCGGGCCGGGCTGGAAAGGGCGGCCCCGGCGAGAAGAACATTGTGTATTTCCTCTTCGACTTGCCCTTCCTGCAGGGCCACGACCTGCGGGAGGTGCCGCTGCGGGACCGCCGCCTGGCGCTGCGCGCCTTGCTCGCTGGCCAGTCGGATGACCATGTGCGCTTCAGCGAAGACTTCGAAGCGCCCCCCGAGCAGATGCTGGCTGCCGCCTGCCAGATGCGGCTTGAGGGGCTGATCCTCAAGCGGCCGGAGGCGCGCTATGTCTCGGACCGCAGCGACACCTGGGTGAAGCTCAAGTGCCAGCTCCGCCAGGAATTCGTGGTGGTGGGATTCACCCCCCGCAGTGATGCCCCCAGCGGGCTTGGTAGCCTGCTGCTGGCCGTGCGGGACAAGCCCGGCCAGGACGCTCCAGCAGCGTCCGCGGCGAAGGCGAACAAGGGCTCGAAGGTCTCCCGGCCGGCGGACGGTGGCCAGGACGCCTGGCACTACGCTGGCCGCGTGGGCACCGGCTGGTCGATGACCCAAGGCCAGGCCCTGCGGCACCAGCTCGACGCCCTGGTGACCGACAAGCCGCATTTCAGCGCTGATGACATCAAGCGCAGCCACTGGACGAGGCGTTCCGGCGGCGATGAGCGCTGGGTGCGGCCCGAGATGGTCGTGGAAGTCGCCTTCGCCGAGTGGACGCCGGACGGGCATATCCGCCATGCCTCCTTCCAGGGCGTGCGCGAAGACAAGCCCGCCGATGACATCGGGCGTGAAACGGCGCAGCGACCCGAAGCGGTGAGCCGGAGCGCAAAGCCGCCCGTCAAGCAGGGCCGGGCGGCAGCGAAGTCCGCAGGCACCAGCAAGGCGAGCGCGGCCGACACGTCCGCGGACGCCGCCTCAGCAAAGAAAGGCACCAAGGTGATTGAAACAGCAGCCAGTTCCGCCACCGGCAAGGCCGCCAGCACCGCCAGCACCGCCAGCACCGCCAAGGCCACCAAGGCCAATACGGCCAGCAAGGCCACCACGGCGTCCAAGGCCAGCTCGCCCGCTGGGGCGAGCGCAGGCAAGCTTCGCATCACTCATCCGGACCGGGTGATCGACGAGGCCTCCGGCACCACCAAGATCGAGCTGGTGCGCTACTACGAAAGCGTCGGCGACTGGATGATGCCCCACCTCGCGCAGCGCCCGGTCGCCCTGGTCCGGGCGCCCGACGGTGTTGGCGGGCAGCTGTTCTTCCAGAAGCATGTGGAGGGGAACGACCTGATCGTGATCCGCCATATCGCCGACCTGCTTCAATTCACGCAGCTCAATGCGCTGGAGTTCCACACCTGGAACAGCCGGGCCGACAAGCTGGACAAGCCCGATCGGATCGTGTTTGACCTCGACCCCGGTGAAGGCGTGACCTGGCCACAGATGCGGGAGGCGGCGCAGCTGGTGCGGGCCATGCTGGAGGAACTGGGCCTGCAGTCGTGGCTCAAGACCAGCGGCGGCAAGGGCCTGCATGTGGTGGTGCCCCTGACGCGACGAGCGGACAACGAGACCAGCAAGGCATTCAGCCGTGCCGTGGTGGAGCATCTGGCGGCCACCTTGCCCAAGCGCTTCTCCGCCAAGAGTGGCCCGCGCAACCGCGTCGGCAAGATCTTCGTGGACTATCTGCGCAACGGCGAGGGGCAAACCACCGCCGCTGCCTTCTCGGTGCGCGCGCGGCCGGGGCTCGGCGTGTCGATGCCCGTGAGCTGGGACCAGCTGCCGGAGATCAAGGGAGGCGACCACTGGACTGTTGCCAATGCCCGAGATCACCTGAGCTTCCTGCGCGAGGATCCCTGGAAGGCGTTTTGGGCCTGCCGGCAGACCTTCACCGCCGGGGCCAAGATGCTGGAGAAGTAAGGGCCGCCGGCCTCAGGTGGCCCGGTAGGGGACGGCGGCAATGGCGCGGAGCAGGCTGTCCGGATCGGCCGGTTTCACCAGATGCTGGTCGAACCCGGCCTCATGGGCGCGTGCCTGGTCCTCCTGCTGCCCGTACCCCGTCAATGCGATCAGCCGCAGCCCGGCGAACGCAGGCTCGGCGCGGATGCGCTGGGCCAGTTCATAGCCGCTCATGCCCGGCAGTCCGATATCCAGCAAAGCCACGTCCGCCGGTTGTTCGGACAGGTGGTGCAGCGCCTCGGGCCCGCTGTGCACCTGCGCCACCGAGTGTCCTTCAAGGGTCAGGATCATGGCCAGCGAGGCTGCGGCGTCCTCGTTGTCGTCCACCACCAGGATGCGACGCGGGCGCAGCCGCGGCACGCCGGGCGGCGGCGCATGCACTGCGTCCCCGGCGAGCAAGGGCAGCCGCAATTCAAAACGTGCCCCTTGTCCCGGCCCCTCGCTGAACACCGCCACGGTGCCCTGATGCATCTCGATCAGCCGGCGCACCAGGGACAGGCCAATGCCCAGCCCGCCCTGGGACCGGTCCAGCGTCCGGTCGCCCTGCACGAACAGGTCGAACATGTGGGCCTGCAGCTCGACAGGGATGCCCACGCCGTTGTCGGTGACGGTGATGACCGCCTCTTGGCGCGACACGTCTTCCTCCAGTTGTAGCTGGATGAGCCCCTCCGGGTCCGTGTACTTGGCGGCGTTCGTCAGCAGGTTCGCCACGCATTGCACCAGTCGGGCCTGGTCGCCACTCACCCGCAGCGGCCGGCCAGTGGCCATCGAGAAGTGATGGCGCCGCTCGCGCATCAACGGCTCCACCGTCTCCACCGCCTGCGCCACCACATCCACCAAGGCCACCGGACCCATCTGCAGCTCCACGCGGCCCTGGGTGATGCGGGACACGTCCAGCAGGTCATCGACCAGCCGCGTGAGGGTCTCGACCTGCCGGCGGATGATGTCCACCATGCGCTGCCCGCGCGCATCCGCCAGCCCGAGCCGGGCCAGCACATCCCCAGCGCTGCGGATGGGCGCGATGGGGTTGCGCAATTCATGCGCCAGCATGGCCAGGAACTGGTCCTTCTGGCGGTCGGCCGCCTCCAGGCGACGCCGTGCCTGCACATGCGAGGAAATCTCCCGGAAATAGCAGACCACACCCAGCCCGCCTTCAGGCAGCGGAATGCGATGGGTCTGCCATTCATAGGCCTCCAGCGCGCCGCGATCGGCACGCTCCGCGATGAACTCCGGCTCGTGGAAACTGTCGCCGGTGAGTAGCGTGGCCCGGAAGCGCTCAATGATCCGGCCAGCCATGGCGGCGCCCCACTGGCGCTCGGTGATGGCTTCGAAATCTTCGCCCACGTCGTCGCCTGGGCCGAAGGAGGCCCGCGCGGTCGGATTGGCGTCCCGCAGGTGCAAGCGGCCATTGAACTCGTGGACCAGGAAGACCCCCATGGGGGCGGCATTCAGCAGGGTCTCGAATTGGGCGGTGCGGCGCAGGCTCGCCGCGTCGGCGGCCTGACGCATATGCCTGAGCTCCAGCAACGCGCCCAGCCTGGCCAGGAGTTCCCGGGCGGAGAACGGCTTGATCAGGTAGTCGTCAGCGCCCGCGTCCAGGCCCTGGATGCGGGCCTCTTCGCCGGCCCGTGCAGACAGCAGCACCACCGGCGTACGGCGCAGGGCAGGGTCGGCACGCACGGCCGCGAGCAGGCCCATGCCATCGAGCCTTGGCATCATGATGTCGCTCAGGATCAGGTCGGGCGGTTCGCGGCGCGCCGCCGCCAATGCCGCCTGGCCGTCAGCGACCGGCTCGACGAGGTAAAACGGCGCGAGCAGGTCCCGCACGTAGGTCCGCATGTCGACGTTGTCGTCCGCCAGGATGATGCGGGCCCCGAACGTGGGCGCGAATCGGCGTTCCGTCACCGGCAGCCCCTGCGGGTCCAGCAGCGGCAATTGGCTCGGGCTTGGTCCTTCGCGTGCCAGGGAACGCCGCGGGCCGGCGCCTTCAGTTTCCACGGGTAACCAACGCAGGGCTTCCTCGACAAACGCCCGCGCCGCGGGCGCGTGTGTGGCGGAGGCGGACGTGGGCGCCGTGCGCTGATCGGCCGGCACATGGTCCTGGCCCAGGGGCAGGGTGATGCGGAACATGGTGCCAACGCCCTGGCGACTGCTGGCCTCGATGTGGCCGCCGTGCAGCTTCACCAGCTCCTGCACGAGGGCCAGGCCGATCCCGGAGCCCTCATGGGTGCGGCCCTCCACGCCGGCAATGCGATGAAAACGCTCGAAGACCCTTGGCAGTTCCTCCGCGGCGATGCCCGCGCCGGTATCGCTGACCTCCAGCCAGGCATGGCGGCCGTCCTGGCCCAGCTTCACGCTGACCTGGCCTTTCAGCGTGAACTTGAAGGCGTTGGAGAGCAGATTCAGAACAATCTTCTCCCACATGTCCCGGTCCAGCCAGACGGGCTCCTCTAGGGGCGGGACGTCCACCACGAATGCCAGCCCGGCCCGTTCCATGGCGGAGCGGAAGGTGCTGGCAAGGTCCCGGGTCAGGGCGGCGAGGTCCACCGGCTCGAAGCGCGCCTGGGCCCGGCCCGCCTCCAGGCGGGAAAAGTCCAGCAGCGCGTTGACCAGTCGCTGCAGGCGCGACGCGTTGCGCAGTACCAGCGCCAGCCGGTCCCGCTGGTGGTCGGTCAGCCCCTTGCCGGAGACCAGTTCCTCCAGCGGGCCGAGCATCAGGGTCAGCGGGGTGCGGAATTCATGGCTCACATTGGAGAAGAACGCGGTCTTGGCGAGGTCCAGCGCCGCCAGGGCCTCGGCGCGGCGCCGTTCTTCCTCATAAGCCTGGGCATCCGCCAGCGCTGCGGACAACTGGCCCGCCACCAGGTTGAGGAAGCTGCGGTAGCCCTCGTCCACCGGGCGACGGGTGCTGTAGCCGACCATCAGGAAACCCGCGAGCTCCTGCCCGGTGCCCTTGAGCGGCAGCAGCACCGCTTGCTGCACCGGCTCAGGCCAAGCCTCAACGTGTACCTCGAGCGACAGCGCCGCCAGCGAGGGCAGGTCCTGGGTGGCCTGATGCTGGTAAAGCGCCTGCAGCGGCCAGCCGCTGGGCGGGTCGTCGCAGGAAAGGCTCTCGGGCAACTGGGCATCCAGGGCGGCGCTGGTGCTGGCGACCCGCTGCGCGCGGCCGCTGCGCGAGTCGGTCTGGTAGACGGCGGCAAAGGGGGCGTCCAGCGGGTACTCCGCCAGCACCTCGCAGGCCCGCTGGCAGCAGTGCTGCGCATCCTCCGCGCCGGTGGCACCGGCGGCCAGGTCACGCAGCACGCGCAGCCGGCGTTCGCCGATGACGCGCTCGGTCACCTCGGTGACCACGCACAGCATGCCGGCCACCCGGTCCTGGTCATCAAACACCGGGCTGTAGGAAAAGGTGTGATAGCTCTCTTCCTTGAAGCCGCTGCGCTCGAGGAACAGCAACAGGCCCTCATCCCATGTCGCCTCTGCCTGGGTCAACACATGTTCGATGCGGGGGCCGATATCCGGCCAGATTTCTTCCCAGACCTTGTCCGCCCGCGCTCCGAGCACCCAGTCGCGCTTCAGCCCCACCGTGGGAAGGTAGGCGTCATTGCAAAAGAAAGTCATGTCGGACGACCAGGCCATCCACATGGCGTAGCGCGAGTCCAGCATCATGCGCACCAGCGTCTTGAGGGACTGCGGCCATTCGGCCGGGTCACCCAGGGGCGTGAGGCGCCAGTCGAGCGCACGCATGCGCTCGCCCATTTCTCCGCCTCCGCGCAGGAACGCAGGCGCGGGGCGGCCAGGGCCAGGCGAGCCGCTGGGGGACAAGCGGGCCGGTTCCGTCGCGCGCGAGGCGTCGCCAGTGGTCGGGTGCATGAGAGTGAGCTTCCTTCCCGAATACCCAGGCGGGCAGTCTACAAGCGAGGCGGGCGCTGCGCTGCGGCGCCACAGCCGCTGTGCGGCCTGTGCGCGGCTGGCAGGGGCCAGGCAGTCCGGCAGGCGTGCGGATTGCCAGCGCCCCTCATCACACCAGAAGGCAGCTCATGGACTTGATCTTGTGGCGGCATGCAGAAGCCGTCGACCCCGGCCCTGGCATGGACGACATGGCACGCGTGCTCACCAGCCAGGGCGAGCGACACGCCGAGCGCATGGCCCAGTGGCTGAACCAGCAGTTGCCGCAAGACGTCACGGTGCTGGTCAGCCCAGCCATGCGCACGCGCCAGACGGTCCAGGACCTGCGTCGAAAGACTCGCCTGGTCGAGGATCTGGCGCCGCGCAAGGGTGCCCAGGCGCTGCTGGATGCGACCGGCTGGCCGAAGGCGGTGCAAACCGTCCTGGTGGTCGGGCACCAGCCCACGCTGGGCCTGGCGCTGGCGCATCTGGTGAGCGGGCTTCCCCTGTCGCAGGCCATGCCTTGGCGCATCCGCAAGGCCGGGCTGTGGTGGCTGCGCTGCGAGCGCCCCCAGGCGGATCGGCCGGGGGTGGTCGTGCTGGCGGTGAAGTCGCCGGAACTGATGTGACGACCTGATCCTTCCTTGGGGCCTTCGCTACACTGGCGCTACTGCCACTTGTGAAAGCCGCCTTGAGTTCCAGTCTCCTGTTGATCGCCGTGCTGATTGCCGCCAGCGCCTTCTTTTCCATGGCGGAGCTGTCCTTGGCCGCTTCCCGCCGGTTGAGGCTGCGCCAGCTCGCCGACGAGGGAGATGCCCGTGCCGGGCAGGTGCTCAAGGTCCAGGAACAACCGGGCTATTACTTCACCGTCGTGCAAATCGGTGTGAACACACTGGCCATC
>Ga0065165_1002855_pt1 | contig 13402 bp, 12 predicted proteins | sample AraplaMF_Cvi_mMF_FD_63813 | JGI IMG/M metagenome (GOLD analysis project Ga0065165, IMG submission 63813) | Arabidopsis root microbial communities from the University of North Carolina, USA - plate scrape MF_Cvi_mMF (version 2) (version 3) | ecosystem: Host-associated > Plants > Roots >...
ACACGCCCATGTGGATTTCGTATCCCGCCACCGGGGCGCCAGTCGACGCCGCATCGAAGGCACAATGGCCCTCGACCTGCGCCAGGCGTTTTTCGAGCGCCAGCGTGGTCGACATGTCGAGCAGGCCAAGCGCTTCCGATCGCCCGGCGGCGCCTTCGACGCCATACGGATCGTCGACGAAGCGTCCCAGCATCTGGAAGCCGCCGCAGATGCCGATCACCTTGCCGCCGTAGCGCAGGTGACGGCGGATGCGTTCCGGCCAGCCCTGCTGCTGCAGCCAGGCCAGGTCGGCGCGGGTGTTCTTGCTGCCGGGGAGGACGATCAGGTCCGCCCCCATATCGGCCTCAATGCGAGTTTCGCCTTCGCGCACGAAGCGCAGGTCGACGTCGGGGTGGAAACGCAGCGCATCGAAATCGGTGTGGTTGCTCATGCGCGGCGTACTCGGCACCACCACGCGGAATTTGCCTTCGCGCCGGGTGACACCCTGTACCGCGTCTTCGGCATCCAGATACAGCCCATGCAGATAAGGCAGCACGGCCAGCACCGGTTTGCCGGTCTCCCGTTCGAGCCAGTCGAGACCGGGTTCGAGCAGCTTGATATCGCCGCGGAAGCGGTTGATGACGAAGCCGGCGATGCGATCCCGCTCGCTCTGCGACAGGCAGGCTAGGGTGCCGACGAAGTGGGCGAACACGCCGCCGCGGTCGATGTCGGCGACCAGCACGACCGGGCAGTCGACCGCTTCCGCAAACCCCATGTTGGCGATGTCGCGGTCGCGCAGGTTGATCTCCGCCGGACTGCCGGCGCCTTCGACGATCACTGCTTCGTACTGCGCGCGCAGCCGCGCATGCGATTCCAGCACTGCGCCCATCGCCACGGTTTTGTACTGGTGATAGTCGCGTGCGTTCATCTCCGCGCGCACGCGGCCGTGGATGATGACCTGGGCGCCGGTGTCGCTGGACGGTTTCAGCAGCACCGGATTGAAATCCGTGTGCGGCTCCACGCCGGCGGCGATGGCCTGCAGCGCCTGCGCGCGCCCGATCTCGCCGCCGTCGCGGGTGACCGCGCTGTTCAGCGCCATGTTCTGCGGCTTGAACGGCGCGACCTTGACGCCTTCGCGCTTCAGCAGCCGGCACAGGGCCGCGACCACGGTGCTCTTGCCGGCATCCGAGGTCGTCCCCTGCACCATCAGGGTCGAGTACGGGAATCCCTTCATTTGCCGCGATGCTGGCGTGCCAGCTCCAGCTTCTCGCACAGCATGGCGGCGCCGGCGATCATGCGCGGGCCCGAGCGGTTCAGCAGATTGCCGTCGATGGTGAAGAGGTTATCGTTGCGCACCGCCAGCAGCGTGCCGTAGGGCTTCCACATGCTGACGCCGCCGTAGTTCTTTTCTGCCGTCGCGAAGATCGCTTCCGGGTTCTCCTGCAGGACGCCTTCCACGCTGACGATCGGCGCCGTCACTGCCAGCTTGGCGAAGATGTTCTCACCGCCGCACAGGTGCAGCGCATCGGTGATGATGTGCTTGCCGCTGAGGGTGTACAGCGGCTTGTCCCAGACCTGATAGAAGGCGCGCACCGTCGGACGATTCGCATAACGGCCGCGCAGGCTCGCCAGCTGTTCACGCAATGCGGCAGCGGCGGGATCCGCCACCTTTTCCGTGCCCATCAGCTGCCCGAGCTTGGCCACGCTCTCCGGAATGTCGGCCAGCTTCTGCGGCTCGCTATGAAACAGCGGCACGCCCAGCTTGCGCACCATCTCGATCTGGCGCTCCGAGCTGCCGTGGCGCCAGACCACGATGAGGTCGGGCTTCAGCGCCATGACGCGTTCCAGGTCGACTTCGCGGTTGGAGCCGATCTGCTGGATCTTCTTCGCCTCTTCCGGGAAGTCGCTGTAGGCCACGACCCCGACCACGTGGCTGCCGCCGCCCGCCGCGAACAGCAGCTCCGTAACGTGCGGGGCCAGCGAGATCACCCGCTGGGCAGGCTTCTGCAGCGTGATGGTATTGCCGTCGTCGTCCTTCACCGTGACGGCAGCCTGTGCATGAAGCACCGCCAGCGCGGCAAATACAATCAGTGTTTTCGCTATGTTCATCGGTTTTTCCATTCCTGAAGTGCGTGTTCTAGTCGGTCCCAGTTGCCTTCGCGGGCGGGCAGGCCAAGGCGGATGCCGCGCGCCGCCTGGCGGAACAGGCGGACCCAGATGGCGTGGCGCGCCATGTGTTCGTGAAAGGCTTCTGGCCGCGCCTCAGGCCACCAGTGAAACAGCGGCGTGCCGGCAGCATCGATGCCATAGGCCGCAAGCAGGGCCCGCAGCCGTGCACCGTCGCGCGCCAGCCGCTGTGCGGTCGCCTGCTGCCAGCCGCTGTCGCGTAGCGCCATCAAGCCGATCTGCTGGGCGGGTCCACTGACGGCCCATGGGCCGAGCAGGTCCGCCAGGTCGGCCAGCAGCGATGTCTCGGCCGCCACGAAGCCCAGCCGCAGCCCGGCCAGGCCGAAGAACTTGCCGACCGAGCGCAGCACGATCAATCCCGGCCGGCCCGCGTGGGCAGCCACGCTCAGCTCGGGCGCGGTGTCGCAAAAGGCTTCGTCGACCACCAGCCAGCCGCCGCGTGCCCCCAGTTCGTCGGCCCAGCCGAGCAGCACGGCCGGCGGCACCAGCGCGCCGGTCGGGTTGTTCGGATTGCAGACCACCACCACATCGCTGCTGCCGACCGCAGCGTCGAGCATCGGGTAGCCGGCCTGGCGCAGGCTATGCCCGTGCTGCGACCAGTGATGCGCATGCTCTGCATACGAAGGCGCCGCCACCGTGATGCGCGATGGCGCGCGCAGCCGCGGCAGCGCCTGGATTGCCGCCTGCGTGCCGGCTACCGGCAGCATGGCCGGCGCACCGTAATAGGCACAGGCGGCTGCCGCCAGCGCAGGATCGGGTTCCGGCAGGCGGTGCCAGGCATCGGGCGCCAGCGGCGGGACCGGATAGCCGATCGGATTGATGCCGGTCGAGAGGTCGATCCAGTCGCTGCCGCCGTAATGGCGCTGGGCCTCGCGCAGATCGCCGCCGTGTTCAAGCATGCGCCACCTCCGCCAGATGCAGGACCACGCCGATGGTGAGTGCGGCGACTGTCCACAGCAAGGTTCCGTGGAATACCAGGCGCCAGGCGCGCAGGATGTCGCCGGCGCCGGCGGCCGGGCCGGCGCCGAGCAGCGGCCGCTGTTCGACCTCGCCCTCATAGGTCGCGGCGCCGCCGAGGCTGACGCCCAGTGCGCCGGCGCCGCTGGCCATCACCGGCCCGGCGTTCGGGCTGCTCCAGGCCTGCGCCTGCGTACGCCAGCAGCGTAGTGCGCGTAACCGGCCAGCGCCAGGCGCCAGCAGCGCATAGGACAGGGCAGTCAGCCGCGCCGGCACGTAGTTCAGGACATCGTCGATGCGCGCAGCCACACGGCCGAACAGATTGAAGCGCGTGTTCCGGTAACCCCACATCGCATCCAGCGTGTTCGCCAGGCGGAACAGCAGCGCGGCCGGGCCGCCGCCGACCAGGAACCAGAACAGGGTGCCGAACACGGCGTCGTTGCCATTCTCGAGCAGCGATTCCGCGCCGGCCTTGGCCAGGTCGGCTTCATCGGCCTGCGTGGTGTCACGGCTGACGATGCGGGCGGTCAGTTGGCGGGCACGTGGCAGGTCACACGCCAGCAGCGCATCATGGATGGGCAGCACGTGGTCGCGCAGGCTGCGCAGGCCAAGGCACAGGTAGAGCAGCAGGACGTGGAACGCCAGTCCGGCCGCGCCACCCGCAGCACACAGCCAGGCCGCCAACGCCGTCAGCGGCAGTACCGCCAGTGCCCAGGCCGCGGTGCCGCGCGCGATGCGCCAGCCACCCCGGTTCAGGCGCCGTTCAAGCCACTGCGCCAGCGCACCGAAGCCGACCAGCGGATGCCAGCGCCGCGCCTCGCCCAGCAGCAGGTCGAGCGCGACGCCGGCCGCCAGCAGCAGCGCGAGCGTGAGCGGCGCCAGCCCGCTCAGCACGCTGCGCCTTTCAGGGCCAGCGGCAAACCGGCGGCCACGAACAGCACGCGCTCGCAGCGCGCCGCCACTTCCTGGTTCAGGCGGCCCGCCTCGTCGACGAAGGCACGCGAAACCGCGCCGGTCGGCACGATGCCCATGCCGACTTCGTTGGACACGAAGATCGTTTCACCGGCGGACGGCTCGTCCAGCCAGGCCAGCAGGTCGCTGCGTTCCCAGCCGAACAGCGGCGGCAGCTCGACGGTACCGACCTCCGGATACGCATGCGCGGTCGAAAATAGCAGGTTCGACAGCCACAAGGTCAGGCAGTCGACCAGCACGATGCGCTCCGGCGAGGACAGGCGGCGCAGCGTGCTGGCCAGTGCGGTCGCTTCCTCGACCGTCTGCCATTCGGCGGGCCGGCGTTCGCGGTGATGGGCGATGCGCGCCGCCATTTCGCTGTCGCCGGCATGCGAGGTGGCCAGATAGATGACCTCCTTGCCGGATTCGCGCGCCAGGCGCTCGGCCAGCGCGCTCTTGCCGGACCGGGCGCCGCCAAAGACCAGGGTGCGGCTCATGGCGTCTCCCCGGTAAACAGGCCGGCCGCGGCCACCGGGTTCGAGGCAAAGAAACCGTGGAAATAAGTCGCCGTCAGCGAACCGAGACGGTACACCGATTCGCCCTGGGCGCCGGACGGATGCTTGACCGTGTACGCGGCCGGCGCCAGCCCGGTCTCCATCCGCGAGTAATGGAAGGTGTGGCCGCGCAGCTCGCCGGCCGCGGTCGGTATGCCTTGCGAGCCGAGCCCGCCCAGGCGCTGCTGCATGATGATCCGCCCTGGCAGCAGCGCTGGCATGGTCCAGCAGTGGCCTTCGACGTCCGTGATCGATTCCGACACCGCCATCATGCCCCCGCATTCGGCCAGGATCGGCAGGCCAGCAGCATGCACCGCACGGATCGAGTCCCGCCAGTGTGCCGCCTGCGACAGCGCTTCCAGGTGCAATTCCGGATAGCCGCCCGGCAGCCAGACCGCGTCGGCGTCCTTCGGCACCGGCTCGTCGGCCAGCGGCGAGAAGAATTCCAGCCGCGCGCCCAGGTGCTGCAGCGCGTCCAGGTTGGCCGGATAGATGAAGCAGAAGGCGGCATCGCGCGCGATCGCCACCGTCTTGTTCGCCAGCAGCGGCGGAAGCGCCTGGTCGGGATCGACGTGTTCGGGCAGGCGAGGCGTGATGTTTTGCCAGGCCTGGGTGTCCAGGTGCAGCTGGTCGGCCAGCTCGTCCAGGATCGCGTCGATCTCGTCGACTTCGTCCGGCAGCACCAGGCCCAGGTGGCGCTCGGGCAGGCGGCGCGCCTGCTTCGGCAAGCTCGCCAGCAGCGGAATGCCGCGCAGCGAGGCCGCCACCATCTGGCGATGGCCCTCGCTGGCGACGCGGTTGGCGACCACGCCCGCCATCTGCACCGGGCCGTAGTCGCGCAGGCCTTGCACCACGGCGCCGGCAGTCTGCGCCATGCTGCCGGCATCGATCACGGCCAGCACCGGGATGTCGAAGGCGCGCGACAGGTCGGCCGCGGAGGGATTGCCGTCGTACAGGCCCATCACGCCTTCGATCAGCACCACGTCGGCGTCACGCGCGGCGTCCGCCAGGCGGCGCCGGCAGGCCTCCAGCCCGACCATCCACAGGTCGAGCGTGTGGACCGTCGAGCCGCAGGCGCGCTCCAGCAGCATCGGATCGATGAAATCGGGACCGCACTTGAAGACCCGCACCCGCTGGCCCTGGCGTACCAGGCCGCGCGCGAGGGCAGCGGTGATGGTGGTCTTGCCCTGGCCGGAGGCGGTGGCCGCCACCAGCAGCATGCGTGCGCCGGCGTGCATCGTCACCACTCCGTGCCGGCTTGCGCCGCAATGCCCGCCTTGAAGGCGTGCTTGACCACGTTCATCTCGGTAACGGTGTCGGCAACCTCGATCAGCTCCGGCGGCGCTGCGCGGCCCGTCACCACCACGTGCTGCATGGCCGGGCGCTCGAGCAGGTCGGCGATCACCGCGTGCACGTCCAGGTAGCGGTATTTCAGTGCGATGTTCAGCTCGTCGAGTACGACCAGGCCGACCTCCGGATCGGCGAGGAAGCGCTTCGCCTGTTCCCAGGCTTCTTCGGCCTTGGCGATGTCGCGCTCGCGGTTTTGCGTCTCCCAGGTATAGCCTTCGCCCATCGCGTGGAAGCTGACTTCGTCGGGGAAGCGGCGCAGGAATTGTTCCTCGCCGGTCGACATCGCACCCTTGATGAACTGGACCACACCCACCTTCATGCCATGGCCCAGCGCGCGCACGGCCATGCCGAAGGCGCTCGAGCTCTTGCCCTTGCCGTTGCCGGTGTTGACGATGATGATGCCGATCTTCTTGTCGGCGGCCGCGATCTTGGCGTCGATGACGGCCTTCTTGCGCTCCATGCGCTGGCGGTGGCGCTCGTTCAGGGCGGCGGTGTCTTCAGGTGTCATGTCAGTCATGGTGGTCCTCGAAGGGGATGAAGATGCGGCGGCCGCCATGTTCGATCATCTCGATCGGGTGGCCGAGGTAGTCGCCCAGCAGCGCCGGCTGCATGACCTGCGCGACCGGGCCGGCGAGCCAGCTGCCGTCGCCGCGCAGCAGCAGGGCGTGGGTGGAGATGCTGTGCGCCAGGTTGAGGTCGTGGCCGATCATCACGACCGTCTTGCGCTCGCGCCGGCACAGGCGCGCGAGCAGCCCAGTCACGCTTACCTGGTGGGCGAGGTCCAGCGCGTTGGCCGGCTCGTCCAGCAGCAGCAGCGGCGTGTCCTGGGCCAGCAGGGCGGCGATCGCGACCCGCTGGCGCTCGCCGCCGGACAGGGTGCGCACGTCGCGTGCCGCCAGGTGTCCGACTTCCATCGCGGCCAGCGCCTGCAGCGCAGCCTGGTGGTCGTCGCTGCCTTCCCAGTAGCGCTTGGCGTGGTAGGGGTGGCGCGCCGAGAGCACGGTGTCGATGGCGCTGTAGGCGAAGGCGTCGGTGCGCGACTGCGCCAGGTAGGCGCGCCGGCGCGCCAGTTCTTCGAGCGGCCAATCGTCCAGCTTGCGGCCGTCGAGCTCCACGGCGCCGGCCTCCAGCTTGCGCAGTCCGGCGACGGTGCGCAGCAGGGTGCTCTTGCCGGCGCCGTTGCGGCCGATGATGCTCCAGCACTCGCCGGGCTGGATTGCCCAGTCGAGGTCCCGTACCAGCGTACGGCCTTCGACCTGCAGCGTCAGTTTGTGGGTGGCGATCATCTTATTTGCGCAGCTGGTGCAGTTGATACAGGAAGATCGGCGCGCCGATCAGGGCCGTGATCGCGCCCACCGGCAGCTGGGTCGGCGCGATCACGGTGCGCGCCAGGGTGTCGCATAAAACCAGGAAGCTGCCGCCCGCCAGCACCGCCGACGGAATCAGTACCCGGTGGTCCGGGCCGAAGGCGAAGCGGCAGGCATGCGGCACGATCAGGCCGACAAAGCCGATCGAGCCGCCATTCGTCACCGCGCTGGCGGTCAGCACGCCGGACACGAAGAACAGGCCTTTGCGCAGCCGCCCGACCTCGATGCCGAGCGTGCGCGCGGTGTCGGCGTGCAGGGCCAGCACGTTCATGGCGCGCGCGCTGCGCAGGGCAAAAGCGAGCGCGCCGGCCAACACGATCCAGGGCAGTACCCGCAGCGGCGTGCCGGCCAGGTCGCCGATCATCCAGAACACCATGTTGCGCAGGCTGCCTTCCGGCGCGATCGACAGCATCAGCGTCACCAGGGCCATGCAGGCCGACATCAGGATCACTCCGGTCAGCAGCAGGGTCGAGGTGCCGCCTTCCGCCGCTACGCCGCCGCGAATGTCGCGCCGCGCCAGGAGATATAACAACATCGATACCGCCACCGCACCGGCCAGCGCGGCGCCATCGACGACCGCCGTCGCGCACATCATCAATAGTGCGAACAGGGCGCCCACCGAGGCGCCGGCCGAGATCCCCAGTACATAAGGATCGGCCAGCGGGTTGCGCAGCAGCGCCTGCATCATGACGCCTGCCAGCGCCAGGGCGCCGCCGGTGACGAAGGCGGTCAGGGCCCGGCCGGCGCGCAGCGCGAGCAGCGAGGCCGCCAGCGAATCCTGGCGGCCGTGCAGCACCTGCGCCACGGCGTCCGGCAGTTCGCCCAGCGCGACCGTGACCGAGCCGGTGACGCCGGAAAACAGCACGCAGGCGGTAGCGGCAAGCAGGAGCGAGCCGACGATCATGGTGGTGCGCCGGCGCGCGGCGTGGTGGACTGGATGCATGCTCATTCGATGAGTGAGGATGAGTAAATTAGCGGATGCCGTAGCGCAGCGCGGCGAACCAGCTGCGGCCGGCCGTGCCGTAGTTACGCGCCAGCTCGTAGCGCTTGTCGGCAGCGTTATCGAGCCTCAGCAGCAGCGACCAGTCGGGCGTGAACCGCCATGTAGTGTACAGGTTCAGCAGGCCATAGCCGCCCAGGCGGTTGGCGTTCGCGGCATCGTCGAAGCGGCTGCCGGAGGCCTGCAGTTCGGCGCCCAGGTCGAGCTGGCCCATCTCGTAGCCGGCCGCGAGGCTGGCATGGCGGCGCGTGCGGCGCGCCAGCTGTTTGCCGGTGGTCTCGTCGCGCGGATCCTGCAGGTCGACGCTGGCGCGCAGGTCGAAGCCGCGCAGGCGCGTTTCCGCCGACATCGTCAGGCCCTCGAGCAGGGCGTGGTTGACGTTGTAGGCGCAGCTGCCGGTGCGGCTGGGGCAGGGATTCACCGTCACGATCATGTCGGTCAGGCGGTTGCGATAGTAGTTGGCCTGCAGCTCGGCGCCGGCCACCTGGTATCGGATGCCTGCTTCCAGGTTGCGGCCCTGTTCCGGTTTGTTGGTGGGCAGGCCGTAGCCGGGGTAGTACAGCTCGTTGTAGGTCGGGGCGCGGAAGCTGGTCCCCATGCTGGCGGTGACGCGCAGGTTCTTGCTGAATTCGTAGCCATAGCCGGCCGCGCCGGTGGTCTTGCCGCCGTAGACGGAATGGTCCTGGCGCAGGCTGAGGTCGAGCAGGTGGCTGCCGCGCCGCAGGTCGTAGGCGGCGGCGACGGAATTCGTGATGCGCGAACGGTTCAGCGCCGTGCTGGAACTGGACAGCACTTCTTCCTTGCGGTGGCCGAACAGGACCTGCAGGGTGTCGCCGTTCAGGTCGAGCGTGTTCTGCCAGGTGAATTCGTCCTGGCGCGTATCGATCTGGCTGGCGCCGCTGGCGGCCGGGCTGGTAAAGCTGCCCAGCCTGTCGTTCGAGCGCGCGGCCTGCAGGCTGCTGCGCCAGTTCGGCAGGATGCGATCGTTCAGGAAGACGGCGTAGCTGTCGATGTCCTGCTCGTTGTGGGTGTCGTAGCTGGAGGCGCCGCTGTCGTACTGCGCGCCCAGGCGGCTCTTCAGGAACTGAAGGCCAAGGTCGTGTCCTGGCGCGAGCTGCATGGACAGGCGGCCGTTGAAGCTGTTGCGGCCGTAGCCGTCGTCGTCCTTGTTATAGCTGGACGAACCGGGACGGGTGGCGGAGAAGCCGTCGGCTTCCTCATGCGCGCCGCTCAGCGCGTAGCTGAGGCTGTGTTCACCGCCGGTCGAACCGTGCACGCTGGCGTCGTATTGACGGCTGCCGTAGCTGCCGCCGCCGGCGCTGGCGCTGAAGGCCGGCGGCCCTTCGCTCTTCTTCGTGAAGATCTGCACCACGCCGCCGATCGCGTCGGCACCATACAGGGCGCTGAGCGGACCGTAGACGATCTCGATGTGGTCGATGCTCGACAGCGGAATCGCATTCCAGCTGGCCGCACCGGTCGTCGACGAGCCGATGCGGACACCGTCGATCAGGACCACGACCTGGTTGCTGTTGGCGCCGCGCAGGTAGACGCTGGTGCTGGATCCGGGGCCGCCGTTGCGGACGATCTCGACGCCGCGCTGGCGGCGCAGCAGGTCGGCGATCGAACCGGCGCCGGCGCGCTGGATCTCTTCGCTGGAGATGACGGCCGTATCCGGGATCACCTCGTCGGGGCGCTGCGGCGTGCGGGTGGCGGTGACGACGACTGAGTCTATGGCCGGATCGGCGAGGGCGGAAACAGAAGGTGCGGCAAGTGCGAGGGCGAGCAGGGGCGCGGCCGCCTGCCGTGAAACGGGAATGCTCATGACGATATTTTCTTTCGTGGACAACCGGCCGACGTCCCCGTAGGCCAGATTGAACAGAAGCGAGGGCAAGCCGCTCGCTTCCACCTTTTGGCCGGTATCCGGGCTGGCAAGTGTGGCCGTCTGACCTTCCCATGCTTGCGCACAGTGGTATGAGAAGACGGTTGCCGCATCGACCTCGAGGTCATGCGGCACTTGCTTACCGTTGCGGGGGCAGCACACCTTGGCTCGTTGAATGAGCTTTGTGTTTCCCGTTTAACTGCGCCTGAGAACTCAGGCGCGAGCACCAAAACGCCGACATTATACGGCCTTTAAGCCCTCGCGTTGTCAAACTTTCAGCAGTACGATCTCACCGTAGGCGAGACGGTGTGGGATGCGGGCGGCGTCCAGTGCGGCTTGTTCCAGCGTTACGGCGTTCTGCATGGCGCTCAGAAGGCGGATGGTGCCGGCATGGCAGATCAGCAGCGCTTCCGCATGGCCGGCCTGGCGCAGGTCGTTCATGAAATCGGCGACACGGCGCGCGACATCGAGCACGCATTCGGCGCCGCCGGGGCAGTAATGCAGCAGATCGTCCGCCCAGGCCTCGACCTCGCTGCGCGGGATGCTGTCCCAGGCGCGCAGCTCCCAGCTGCCGAAGTCCATCTCGGCCAGGCGCGCGTCGAAGCGCAGGCTGGCAGGCTGCAGGCGCTGCGCGAGCAGGGCGCAACGCTGCAGCGGACTGGCGATCACGGGAAGCCTGCCAGGCAGTCCGGCTGCCTGCAGGCTTGCCTGCACGCGCGCGAGTTCAGGCGCGGATACCGCGACATCGCTGGCGCCATAGCACAGGCCCTGCGCGACGTCGGGCTGCGGGTGGCGGACCAGGTGCAGCTTCACTGCTCAGGACCAGGCGGCGTGGCCGAGCGTGGCCAGCACGCCGATGTAGATGAAGACTTCGGCCAGCTGCTGCACGGCGCCCAGGCAGTCGCCGGTGTAGCCGCCGAGGCGTTTTTGCAGCTTGCGGCCGAACCAGACTGCAGCCAGCACCGCGGCAAGCAAAGCCGCCAGCAGGGCGCTTGGCGCGATCCAGCCGAGCGCGATCAGGACCGGGGCCGGCAGCTGCGCAGTCACCGTCGCGATGAGGAATTCGGCGGACGTCATTTGCTGGGCGAGCGGCTTGGCTTTGCCTTCGCCGCGGACATACTCGAGTTGCCAGATCAGCGAAGCCGCGGCCAGGCGCGACAGCGGGTGCGCCAGGAACAGCGCGCCGACGGCCACGCGCGGCGGCAGCATCGCCAGCGCCGACAGTTTGGCTGCCAGCATGCAGACGATGCCGATGGCGCCGTAAGCGCCGACGCGCGAGTCCTTCATGATCTCGAGCGCGCGCTCGCGTGTCATCCCGCCGCCCAGGCCATCGCAGGTATCGGCGAAGCCGTCTTCGTGGAAAGCGCCGGTCAGGTAAATCGATGCCGCGGTCGACAGCACGGCCGCCACCGGTGCCGGCAGCACCAGCGCGGCCGCGAAATACACAGCCGCAGCGATCGCGGCGACCACGCAGCCGACCAGGGGGAAGTAGCGCGAGGCGTGCTGCAGCCAGCTGGCTTCGAAGCCGATCCAACGCGGGATCGGCAGCCGCGTGAAGAACTGCAGCGCAATGAAGAAGAGGCGGACTTGCTGCATCTCGGTGGCTTATGCCGCTTCCGACTTGCCGCTGACGCTGGCGGAAGAGAAGGTCGCCATCTCCTTGAGGAAGTTGGCGGCAGCGTGCAGCAGCGGCAGAGCCAGGGCCGCGCCAGTGCCTTCGCCCAGGCGCATGCCCAATTGGAGCAGCGGCTTCGCGCCGAGCTGGGCGAGCATGCGGCGGTGGCCGGCTTCATCCGAGCAGTGCGCGAACACGCAGTAGTCGAGGATGGCGGGTTCCATGCGGCTTGCCGCGAGCAGGGCGGAGGTGACGATGAAGCCGTCGATCAGCAGTGTCTTGCGCAGCGCGGCCGCCTTCAGCATGGCGCCGGCCATCATCGCGATTTCGAAACCGCCGAAGGTGGCGAGGACGTCGAGCGCTTCGGTCACGCCGGCATGGCGCTCGGCGGCCGCTTCGATCACGCGCTGCTTGCGCAGCATGCCTTCCGGCGAGAGGCCGGTGCCGGCGCCGACGCATTCGGCAGCGGGAATACCGGTCAGCTTGTGCATCAGGGCGGCGGCGGCCGTCGTGTTCCCGATCCCCATCTCGCCGAAGCCGACCACATTGCCGGGCAGGCTTGCTGCCAGTGCGGCACCATGTTCCATCGCGGTGGCGCACTGCTGGGCGGACATCGCCGGTTCGAGCGCGAAATTGCGGGTGCCGTGGGCCACCTTGCGGTCGATAAGGCCGGGGCGCTGGCCGAAGTCGTGGTTCACGCCCGCATCGACCACATATAGCGAAGCGCCGTTCTGGCGCGCGAACACATTGATGGCGGCGCCGTCGGCCAGGAAGTTCTCGACCATCTGCCAGGTCACGTCCTGCGGGAAGGCGGAGATGCCTTCCGCGACCACGCCATGGTCGCCCGCGAAGACGAGGATCGCAGGCTGGTCGATGGTGACGGCGACCGTCTGCTGGATCAGGCCGAGCTGCTTCGCCAGCTCTTCCAGCGCGCCGAGGCTGCCCGGCGGTTTGGTCTTGTTATCGATTGCGGCATCGAGTTGGCCGGCGAGCGCGGAATCTGCGGTGGCGGCAATGGAAGGGAGGCGCATGCAAGCTCCGGCGGATGTGATAAAGGCGGCAAAGATAGCACAAGGGCAAGCGTTGCAGACTGTGAGCCACTTTGCTATAGTTCGCGTCCTGCTTCTGCAGCGCACAAGGATCTACGAATTGATGTGCACGGCAGAAAACGGATGAGTTGACGAGCTAAACGAAACACGGCATAATCTCTCTTCTCTGCTGCTGACGAACACAACGCTCCGTCGCGATAGCAAGCAGAACAGAACACGGTTCTTTAACAATCAACAGTCGATAAGTGTGGGCGTTTGATGAAGTGCCAGCAGTCGCGAAAGCGCTGCTGAATGCTTAAATTATCAAATGTTCACAAAAAGTATAACGTTGCTCAGCAATGAGTGACGGTCAGTATTTTGAGTGAGCGACACGTCGTCTGCGAAAGCGGATGACAAAACAGAGATTAAACTGAAGAGTTTGATCCTGGCTCAGATTGAACGCTGGCGGCATGCTTTACACATGCAAGTCGAACGGCAGCGCGGGGCAACCTGGCGGCGAGTGGCGAACGGGTGA
>Ga0065165_1002860_pt1 | contig 13376 bp, 10 predicted proteins | sample AraplaMF_Cvi_mMF_FD_63813 | JGI IMG/M metagenome (GOLD analysis project Ga0065165, IMG submission 63813) | Arabidopsis root microbial communities from the University of North Carolina, USA - plate scrape MF_Cvi_mMF (version 2) (version 3) | ecosystem: Host-associated > Plants > Roots >...
CTGCGCCAGATCATGGCCAACCTGCTCGGCAATGCGATCAAGTTCACCAACCAGGGACGGATCCTGGCCCGCGTGCGCATCGCCAGCGAGGACAACCAGGCCGTCATGCTGCGCTTCGAGGTGCACGACACCGGCATCGGCATCTCGCGGGAGGCCAGAACCCGCATCTTCGAAGCCTTCTCCCAGGCCGACGATTCGACCACCCGCAAGTACGGCGGCACCGGGCTGGGGCTGGCGATCTCGAAGCAGCTGGTCGAGCTGATGGGCGGTTCGATCGGGGTCGACAACGCGCGCACCCAGGGCTCGGTGTTCTGGTTCACGGTGGCCTTCGACAAGCGCCGCGTCGATCCGGACGCGCCGGGCGACCACCAGCACACCATCGACGGCCTGCGGGTGCTGGTGGTCGACGAGGTCGAGACCAGCCGCGTCGGCCTGGAGCGCCACCTGGCCGCCTGGCGCATCGAGTGCGACGGCGCCGACAGTGCCGACGAAGCGCTGGAACGCCTGCAGGAGGCGGCGCAGGCCGGCCGGCCCTACGATGCCGCGATCCTCGACATGGAGCTCGGCCATGCCAGCGGCCTGCTGCTGGCGGCCGAGATCAAGGCCTCCCCCGCCACGCGGCCGACCCGCCTGATTTTGCTGTCCCCGGACAAGCTGGCGGCCGATCCGGTGCAGCGGCGCGAGGCCGGCGTCGCCTACCAGCTGATCAAGCCGGCGCGCGCGGCCGACCTGTTCGCCTGCCTGGCAACGCGGCCGCGCGGCCAGGTGGCGCCGGCGCCGCGCTTCGTGCCGCCGCAGCCGCTGCGCAAGGACGCCAACCGGGCGCGCACCCGGCGCGTGCTGCTGGCCGAGGACAACCCGGTCAACATCGAAGTGGCCAAGGCCATGCTGGAGAGCCTGGAGCTGAACGTCGAGTGCGTGGGCAACGGCGAGGCAGCGCTGCTGGCCGTGCGCGCCGCCGGCACCGCCAGCCCCTACGACTGCGTGCTGATGGATTGCCAGATGCCGGTGATGGACGGCTTTGCCGCCACCGCCGCGATCCGCCGCGAGGAACGCGAGGCCGGGCGCGGCCGCGTGCTGCCGATCATCGCCATCACCGCCAACGCGCTGCAGGGCGACCGCGAAGCCTGCCTCGCGGCCGGCATGGACGACTACCTGTCGAAGCCCTTCAGCCAGCAGGAGCTGGCCGCCGTGATCGGGCGCTGGATTGCGCTGCCGCTGGCCGCCACCGTGCACCACGACGATGAGCCACCACGCCTGCCGCCGGCCTCGGTCGAAGTGATCCAGCGCGACGTCGTCAACCGCACGGCGCTGGAAAAGATCCGCATGCTGTCGCGCGAGCGCGGCGACGCCCTGGTGCAGAAGGTGATTGCCGCTTATGTGGACGACACGCCGCAGCAATTGAGCACCCTGCGCCGCGCGATCGACGGCATGGACACCGGCAACGTGCGGCGCATCGCCCACACGCTCAAATCCGCCAGCGCCAACGTCGGCGCCGATTCCCTCGCCGCCCTGTGCAAGGCGATGGAACACCTCGGCCGCGCCGATACCACCGAAGGCGCCGATTCCCTGCTGACCAATATGGAACAGGAGTTCCAGGCCGTCCGCGACTCGCTCACCGCCCTCCTTGAGAAGGAAACCTGACATGCCAGCTACCTGCTCCAAACACCGCGGTGTTGTGCTCGTCGCCGACGACGATCCGGTGATGCGCCTGCTGATGGTCGAGATGCTGGAAGGCGTGAACCTCGACGCCATCGAAGCCGAGGACGGCCAGCGCGCCGTCGAGCTCGCGCGCGATTGCTCGCCCGACCTGATCCTGATGGACGTCGAGATGCCGCGCATGGACGGCTTCGCAGCCTGCCGCGCGATCCGCGACCTCGAAAACGGCGCCACCGTGCCGATCGTGATGGTGACCGGCGGCGACGACCTGGAAGCCGTCACCAACGCCTACGAAGCCGGCGCCACCGACTTCGTCTCCAAGCCGATCAACTGGCCGATCCTCGGCCACCGCGTGCTGTACGTGCTGCGCGCCTCCGACGCCATCGTCCGCCTGCGCATCGCCGACGCCCAGAACCGCGCGGTGCTGGCCGCGATCCCGGACACCTTCTTCCGCATGAACGGCGACGGCATCTATCTCGACTACGAACCGGGGCGTACGGGCGACCGGCGCGAAAGCCCGCAAGGCCGCGGCGTGGGCGACGCGCTCCCGGCCGACGAATGCGTGGGGAAGCACGTCAGCGAGGTGCTGCCGCGCGATATCGCCGAGCGCATGCTGGAACAGGTCGAGGTGGCCCTGCGCATCCAGCAGGTGCGCTCCGTGGAATATGAGCTGATCCGCTTCGGCCTGGCCCAGCACTTCGAGGCGCGCCTGGTCGCCACCGGCGCCAACGAGGTGCTGGGCCTGGTGCGCGACATCAGCGAACGCAAGCGCGCCGAGGAGCAGATCCGGCGCCTGGCCTATTGCGACAGCCTGACCGGCATCCCGAACCGCCAGGCCTTCCTGGAGATGCTGGAACGCGAGCTGCAGCGCTCGAAGATCGGCAACAAGAAGTTCGCGGTGCTGTTCATGGACCTCGATGCCTTCAAGCGCATCAACGACACCCTCGGCCACAACGTCGGCGACCAGCTGCTGCAGCAGGTCTCGGACCGCCTGCGCGACACCATCCGCCCCAGCGACCTGCTGTCGCGCGGCGACTCGCTCACCCGCGATGGCGAGCCGCGCCCGGACACGAATCTCGCCCGCCTTGGCGGCGACGAATTCACGATCCTGATCCCGGACCTCGACCGCGTCGAGCACGCGCTCAACGTCGCCCACCGCGTCAAGGATGCGATGCGCCGGCCCTTCATCATCGAGGGCAACGAGATCTTCGTGACCGCCTCGATCGGCATCTCGCTGTTCCCGGAAGACGGCGACGATTGCAACTCGCTGCTGAAGTTTGCCGACACCGCGATGTACCACGCGAAGAACTGCGGCAAGAACAACGCCAAGCTGTATTCGTCCTCGCTGACGATGCAGATCATGAGCCACGTGAAGCTGGAGGTCGGCCTGCGCAAGGCCTTGCAGAACGACGAGCTGTACCTGCTGTACCAGCCGCAGCTGGACGTGCGCTCGTCCGAGATCGTCGGCGTCGAGGCCCTGGTGCGCTGGCGCCATGCCGAACGCGGCGTGGTCTCGCCCACCGAGTTCATTCCGCTGGCCGAGGAGACCGGCCTGATCGTGCCGATCGGCGAATGGGTGCTGCGCACCGCCTGCCAGCAGGCGCGCGCCTGGCAAAAGCTGAGCGGCCGGCCGGTGCGGATGGCGGTCAATTTGTCGGCCAAGCAGTTCAAGGACGAGAACCTGAGCCAGATCGTGCTGTCGGCCCTGCACGACACGGGCCTCGACCCGCGCCTGCTGGAACTCGAGCTGACCGAGGGCACGCTGATGGACGACGCCAAGGCGACCATGGTCACGCTGGAGCAGCTGCGCGGGATCGGCGTCTACCTGTCGATCGACGACTTCGGCACCGGCTATTCGTCGATGAACTATCTGAAGCGTTTCGACGTGCGCGCGCTGAAGATCGACCGCAGCTTCATCAGCGGCCTGCCCCAGGATTCCGAAAACGCGGCCATCACCCGCGCCATCATCGCGATGGCGCACGGGCTCAAGATGGTGGTGGTGGCCGAGGGCGTCGAGACCGGCGAGCAGCTGGTGCTGCTGGAGGAATACGGCTGCGACCTGGTGCAGGGCTTTTATCTGGGCCGGCCGGCGCCGGCGGATACGGTTACGGGGATGCTGCAATCTTTGTGGGTGCCGGTGGGGGCGAAGTAGAAAACACCAGCGTATGCTCGGTCGGCCCCGGCAGCAGCGGCGTCGGCTTCCCCTGCACCCAATCGGCATGCCCGCGCAGGAACCACGGCGACAACGGGTGCCCACTCTGCCCGCCAGGCATGTCGAACAGCCCCTCCTCCTCCCGCCCCGGCGACACCGTCAGCCGTTCCGACTGCCCGAACTTCGGCCCCGCCACGCGCGGCATGTTGGCGTCGCCCGGCAACTGGTCGGGCGGCGCGCCCAGCCAGCGTTTCAGGAAGGGCAGCGCGTTGCTGATCGGATGCGCGATCGCCGCGGTGTTGCGCTGGCCCCAGGTGGCCTTGTCCAGCGGCGTGCCGTCCTTCGTGACCTCGGCGATGGCACGGTCGACGGCGGCCAGCTGCAGGTCCTGCCAGTTCGCATAGCCTGCCGGTAGCCAGGCCGCCGGGCGCTCGTCCAGCAGGCGCCCCAGCACGGCCGGCCAGCGCGAAGTCGCGGTGACCATGCTGGCCCTCGGATCCAGCTTGGCCATCTCCAGGTTGGCGGCGGCGAACACCAGCTCGTACAGGGCCCAGCGGAACTGCTGCGCCAGGCGGTAGCCGACGGAGGCCGTGCTGGCATGGCCGTCCCAGCTCTGCATCAGGAGGCGCCGGAATTCGGCGCGCTGCGGATGGCCGGCCAGCGCGCGTTCGTCGAGCACCGCCAGCACCCGCTCGCGCCAGCCCGCCACGTACAGGGCGCGGTCGTCGAGCGCGGCGCGGAACACGGACGGGACGTCCGTCTTGTCGCCCAGCTTGCGCACGCCCTCGCCCAGCTGGCGTGCACGCGCGCCGAGGTCGAAGCCGCCGTCGCCGATCACCTGCGCGTCCGGTCCCGCCAGCTGGCGGCTGTTGGCCGTCACCAGCTGGCCGCCCGGCGGATTCAGCACGCGCGGATGTTCATTCGGGGCCAGCAGCCCGCTCCAGGTCGGCGGACTGCCGTTTTCACCCAAGGGGAAAGACACCGCCTGGCCGCGGCTGCCGGCATCGCGGCGCGGCAGCGCGCCGGCCACGGTCCAGCCGATGTTGCCGCGGTCGTCGCCGGCAACGATGTTCTGGGCCGGGATGCCGTCGCCGGCGCCGGCCGCCAGCGCTTCATCCAGCGTGGCCGAGGTCTCCAGCTTCAGGTGCGCCAGGTTCAGCGCCTGCGGCGAATGCGCGACCCAGTGGATCGCATACAGGCTGCCGCCGGTCTCGCGGATCGGACCCAGGCTGGTCTCGCGCACGACCAGGCGCTCGGACGGCTGGCCCTTCACCAGGATGGTCTCAAGCTGCTCTTTCGGCGTCTCCCAGCCGCCCGGCAGCTGCACCTGGCCGGGGTGCGCATCGTCGGTGCCGAGGCGCACGAGGTCTAGCGTATCGGCATAGCTGTTGGTGAAGGCCCAGGCCACGTGGCCATTGCTGCCGACGATGACCAGCGGCGCCGCGCCCGGCAGGCTGACCCCGACCACGCGGCGCTGCCGGCCCTGCTCGTCCTTGAAGCGCAGCGCCAGGCGGTACCAGATGTTCGGCAGCTGCAGGCCGAGGTGCATGTCGTCGGAGACGATGGCCGCGCCGCTGGCGCTGCGACTGCCGGCGACGGCGTAGTTGTTGCTGCCGACCGCATCGGTGAAGCCCACCCCGGCCACCTGGCGCGGCGGCACCGCGTGCTTGATGCCCCACCAGCCCGGTGCGCTGGCGGGAATCGGCGCCGGCGCCATGGCGATGTCCGGCGCATCCAGCGGCGCATCCCAGCTGCTGGCTTCCGGCAGCAGGAAGGCGCGCTGGTCGGGATCGAGGTATTCGGTCAGCCAGCCGCGCGCCAGCTCGCGCGGTTCCTGGTTGCCTTGCAGGTCGAAGTACATGGCCCACACCACCAGCAGCGAATCGGCTGCCGTCCAGGGCCGCGGCGCGGCGCCGGTCAAGGCATATTCGAAGGGCCGCGCAGCGAGGGCATTGACGCCGTCGTTGACGCCGGCCGCGTACTGCTCGACGAAGCGGCGTTCCTCGGGGGCGAGACGGGCCAGTACCTCGGCGGCGCGGGCGCGGAAGCGGTGCAGCCGGTGTGCGCGGTCGAGCGGCAAGGCCTTGGGCCCGAACAGCTCGGCCAGTTCGCCGGCGGCGCTGCGGCGCAGCAGGTCCATCTGGAAGAAGCGTTCCTGGCCGTGCACGAAGCCGGTCGCATACGCCAGGTCGGTGCGCTTCGTGCCGCTGATGGTGGGCACGCCGTTGGCGTCGCGCTCGACCGTCACCGTGCCGCTCAGCTGGGGCGCGCTGCGCTTGCCGTCCAGCTGGGCCAGGCTGCCGCGCAAAAACAGCCAGGCGCCCAGCACGGCCAGTGCCAGCAAGGCCACGAGCAGCAGCAGTATGCGCCTGGTCCAGATCCGCCATGCCTGTCGTGCCATTCCGCCTCCCGTCAGAAAACGCGCATCTTGCCAGAAAAACCACAGATGAGCGAGTCTTGACACGACTTACCCGATTTGGTTCCGCGCATCGGCTTGACCGGGCTCGTACGCTCGCAGGCAGACTGACCTACCCTGAGCCCAGGCGCACCGCGCTCGTCACGGAGGCTGTTATGTCCTTCCTGTTGCCACGCCCGGCTTTCATGGCCTCGGCGGCTTTGCTGGCGCTCGCCGTCGCCGGCTGCACCACCACACCGCAGCAACAGGCCGCGCAAAAGCAGGCCGAGGCCGAAAACATGATGCAGGTGTACGGGCCAGCCTGCTCGCGGCTGGGCTATGCCCCCAATTCCGACGCCTGGCGCAATTGCATCGTGAGCCTCAGCACGAAGGACGATCTGCTGCGTTATGGACCGTCCCCGGGCTATTACCCTGGCTGGGGTCCGTACTGGCATGGGGGCGGCTATTGGGGGCCGTACTGGTAAGCATATTGCTGAGTGCATCAGCGCAGTCGGCCTTGGTCACGGCGCGGCGCTGCGCCAGCAGCCGCTCCAGCGTGCGCTGGATGTGCCGTACCAGTTCCGGGTAGCGCGCATCGGGCGGATGCAGGCTGAAACGCAGCAGCGGCGCATGCGCGAGCATGGCGGCGGTGGCGTCGGCCACCCGCGGCGACAGCCAGCGCCCGCTGCGGTTGCGCGCCGCGTACACCATTGACGGCGATTTCACGACCGGTCCGCCACGCAGGCAGTGGAAATGGCTGAAGGTGGTCGTGTAGACGAAGGGCGATTCGCGCAGCGCCTGCCAGGCGCCCTCGCCCAGCAGCCAGGCCGGCGGCACGAAGCCGGTGGGCGTCCAGCCGCGCTCGGCAAACCAGTCCAGTCCCAGCTCGATGCGGCGCCGCGCCTCCTCATGGCGCAAGGCCGCGAACTCGCCTTCGCGCCGCGTGTACACGTTGCGCAGGAAGCGTGCGCGCAGGCCGCCGCGATTCGCTTCGGTGTCGAGGTGGCTGTAGCCGTGCAGGGCCAGCTCGTCGCCGCGCGCCAGGGCTGCATCGAGGCCGGCTTCCATGGCGGCGGATCGTTCGGGACGGAAGTGGTAGTGCGGCACCACCAGCCAGGTCAGCGGAATATCGGCCACCGCGCGCACCGCCTGCACCAGGCGCAGGCAGTCGGGCCAGGTGGCCGGGGCGACGTCGTGGATCGACACGCACAGCATCGGCGCCGGCGCGGTGCGGGCTTCAGGCTGTGCGTCAGTCCGTGACACAGATCTGCTCCGGCGCAAGATGGACATGCTTGTAGCTGCCCAGCAGCATGTCGTAGCGGCCCAGCACCTGGGGCAGGATCCGGTTCCAGTCGTAGCGCTCGGCCGCCTTGCGGCGCGCGGCCTCGCCCATGCGCGCCATGTCGCGGAAGTAGATCGCCTCGATCGCGCCAGCCAGGCTGTCGACATTGTTCGGCTCGGCCAGGATGCCGGTCTCGCGGTCGACCAGCTCGGCCACGCCGCCGACATTGGTGCCGACCACCGGCAGGCCGCAGGCCATGGCTTCGAGCACGATCAGGCCGAAGGTTTCGCAATCGCCGGGATGGACCAGCACGTCGCAGCTGGCCAGCAGGCGTGCCAGCGCGCGCTGGTCGCGTTTGAACGGGATGATGGTGATGTTGTCCGCAAGCGGCAGCACGCCGCCGCCGCCGACCAGGATCAGGTGATAGCGCTCGCCCAGCTTGCGCATGGCGTCGACCAGCACGTGCAGCTTCTTTTCCGGCGTGAAGCGGCCGGCGTAGATCAGCAGGCGCGTGTCCGGGTCGAGGCCGAGGTGTTCGCGCAAGGTGTCGTCCTGTCTCTCGGGCCGGAATACGCCGGTGTCGATGCCCAGCGGCTGGTGCACGGCGCGCACGCCAATCTCGTCGAGCTGCTCGACCATCACGCGGCTGGGCGCCAGCACGAGGTCGAACTGGCGGTACAGGTTGGCGAGATAGCGGCAGGTGCCGCGCGCGATCCAGCGGCCCAGGCGCGGCTGCACGAGGCGCGGCAGGTCGGAGTGGTAGAAGGCGACGGCGGGAATGTCGTAGCGCTTGCGCATGCGCAGCGCAGCCCAGGCGCAGTGGCCGGCGTCGCCCGCTTCCACCAGGTCGGGCGCGGCCGCTTCGAGCAGGCGCGCCGGGGTCGCCACCGACAGCGGCATGCGGAAGCCGTGGAAGCCCGGCAGGCCGGCAGCGGGGATGCGCACCAGGGCCGGCACGGCGTCGCCGCAGGTCTCGACGTTCGGGCTCATGATGGTGTGGCGCAGGATCGAACTGGCGGCATGGCCGCGCCGTGCCAGCCAGTGCGCCTTGGCGTTCAGGTAGGTGCTGACGCCGCCGCCTTCCGCAGCGTAGAACATCGTGATGTCGACAAGGTGCATGCTCGCTTCCGGTCAGACTGCAAACAAATGAGGCCCACGATAGCAGTGGGTCCGGCATGCTGTTTGCGTACCGTCAACCGTGAACCGCTACCTCAAGGGTTTCCCTTTGGGAGGGCCATTATGCACTTCGCCTGTCGAGCATGGCGCGCGCAATCGTGCCCGCGTCCACGTACTCGAGCTCGCCCCCGACGGGGACGCCGCGCGCCAGGCGGCTGACTTTCAGCCCGCGCGCTTTCAGCATCTCGCTGATGTAATGGGCGGTGGCCTCGCCCTCGTTGGTGAAATTCGTGGCCAGCACGACCTCGCCGACGATGCCGTCGGCGGCACGGTTGACCAGCTTGTCGAGGTGCAGGTCGCGCGGACCGATGCCGTCCAGCGGCGACAGCCGGCCCATCAGCACGAAGTACAGGCCCTTATAGGTCAGGGTCTGCTCGATCATGAGCTGGTCGGCCGGGGTCTCGACCACGCACAGCAGCGCATGGTCGCGTTCGGGATCGGAGCACAGTTCGCAGACTTCGAGCTCCGAGAAGGTATTGCACATCGCGCAGTGGTGCACCGCCTCGACCGCCTGGTAGAGGGCACGCGACAGCATCGCGGCGCCCTCGCGGTCGTGCTGCAGCAGGTGGAAGGCCATGCGCTGCGCCGACTTCGGTCCGACGCCCGGCAGGCGGCGCAGGGCCTCGGTCAGGAAGTCGAGCGATTTGGACATGATGATTTACTCGGCGCGGAAAGCGGATAAGACCTCGGCCGTCATGGTGGGCACGAATTCGGTGATCTCGTAGCGCGCCACGCCGGCCTGCTGGAAGGGATCGTCGCGCAGCACGCTTTCCAGCTCGGCGCGGCTGGCGGCATGGGCGATGATGATGCCGCCGTCGCGCGGCTCCTTGCGCCCCGACATCAGGAACAGCCCGCGCGCATACTGCTCGGCCAAAAAGGCGCGGTGCGCGCCGATGAATTCGTCGATGCGCGCCAGCGGTGCCGTGTAGGTCAGGGAGACGACGAACATCAGAACGGCATCTTGAAGCCCGGCGGGATCGGCAGGCCGGCGGTCAGGCCGCTCATCTTTTCCTGGGTGGTCGCTTCGGCCTTGCGGACCGCGTCGTTGAAGGCCGCTGCGACCAGGTCCTCCAGCATGTCGCGGTCGTCGCCCAGCAGCGACGGGTCGATCGAGACGCGCTTGACGTCGTTCTTGCAGGTCATCGTCACCTTGACCATGCCGGCGCCCGACTGGCCTTCGACTTCGATCAGGGCCAGCTGATCCTGCGCCTTCTTCATATTGTCCTGCATGGACTGGACCTGCTTCATCATGCCTGCGAGCTGGTTCTTCATCATGGTGGTGTTCTCCAATAAGGTCGGGTGAAACGAAAAATATCCGGGAAATCAGGTACCGATCGGACGCACCGAGCCCGGCACCACGAAGGCGTCGAAGGTCTGCTCGAGCGCCTGGATGAAGGGATCGGCGCCGACGGTTTCCTCGGCTTCGCGCTGCAGCTGTTCGCGGCGCGCCTTGGCCTCGGCGCTGGCGGTGTACCAGACCGGCCCGATCTCGGTGTCGATGTTCACGCGCACCGCCGGGAAGCGTTCCTGCAGGGCCGCGCACAGCTTCTCGCTGTTGCCGCTGGCGCGCAGGGTATCGACCGGCACGCGCAGGCGGAAGGTGGCCGACGAGCCATCCGAGATGCAGCCGATCAGCTCGGTCTGGAAGGCCAGCTGCTGGGCCACGCCGCGCAGCGGCAGCGAGGCGGCGAGTGCCGGCCAGTTGCCGTCCCAGCCGATCGCCGGCACCGGCGTGACCACATAAGCATGCGTCGGCGCGCTCGGGGCGGCGGTACGCGCGGCCGGCGGTGCGCTCACGGTGGCGGGCGCCTCAGCGGCAATCGCGGCGACGGCGGTGTCGTCGGAAAATTCGGTGACCCAGGACGGCGGTTCGTCATCGGCCACGGCCTGGTCATAGCCTTGTTGCTGGGCCTGGGCCTGTGCCTGTACCGGGGCCTGCGCTGGTGCCTGCCTCATGGCCGGCTGCGGCTGGGCGACGGACTGCGCTTGCGGGCGCGCGGCCGGCTGGTCCCAGGGGGCCGGTGCGGACGGACGCGCGGCCGGGGCGGCGCTTTGCGCCGGCGCGGCGCTGGCCATCGGCGCCGGACCCGGCGCGGGTGCTGCGGGTACCGGTGCGGGCGCAGGTGCCGGAGCAGCTGCGGCGGCCGGCGCCTCGGACGGCCCTGCGGGACGGCGTCCGCCCGGCGGCATGCGCGAGGCAGCGCGCGCCGCTTCGAGCGCGGCATTGATGGCGGCGCGGGCCGGGCTCAGGGCGGCGCCCGAAGCCTGGTTCGCCGGTGCTGCCTGGGGTGCTGGTGCCTGGGGTGATGCCGGTGCATGCTGCTGGGCTTGCGGTGCGGCCGCTGCGGCCGGTGCCGGACTGGAGGCCATCGGCGCGGCACCCGGCACGGATGCGCGGGCCGGTGCCGCGGCAGCTGCCGCAGCGGCCGGACGCGCGGCCTGGGCCTGCGGCAGCGGACGCGCGATGGCGGCCGGCGCCGGGCTGGCCACCTGCTCGGCGCCGCCCTGTCCCGGGCGGAAGGCCAGCATGCGCAGTAGGGTCATGGTGAAGCCGGCGTACTCGTCCGGCGCCAGGCCGATCTCGTTACGGCCGTGCACGGCAATCTGGTAATACAGCTGGACTTCCTGCGGATCGAACACGGTTGCCAGGCGCTGGATGTCGGCCAGCTCCGGCAGGTCTTCCGGCACCGCGGTCGGCACGGTCTGGGCCAGGGCGATGCGGTGCAGCAGCGTGCCGAGGTCCTGCAGCGCGCCGTTGTAGGACAGGCTGCGGCTCGCCATCTCATCGGCCACGGCCATCAGGTCGGCGCCATCCTGGCGTGCCAGCGCATCCAGCAGGCGCACCAGGTAGGACTGGTCGAGCGCGCCCAGCATGCCCTGCACGGCGTCGAGCGTGACGGCGCCGGCGGCATAGGCGATCGCCTGGTCGGTCAGGGACAGCGCGTCGCGCATCGACCCGTGGGCGCCTTGCGCCAGCAGGCGTAGGGCCGGCTGTTCGAAGCTGACGCCTTCCTGTCCCAGGATGTTTTCCAGGTGGCCGACGATGTGCCCCGGCGGCATCTGCTTCAGGTTGAACTGCAGGCAGCGCGACAGCACCGTCACCGGGATCTTCTGCGGGTCGGTGGTCGCGAGGATGAATTTCACGTGCTCGGGCGGTTCCTCGAGCGTCTTCAGCATCGCGTTGAAGGCGTGGTTGGTGAGCATGTGCACCTCGTCGATCATATAGACCTTGAAGCGCGCATTGCTCGGCGCGTACACCGCCTGTTCCAGCAGCTGGGCCATCTCGTCCACGCCGCGGTTCGAGGCCGCGTCCATCTCGACATAGTCGACGAAGCGGCCGGCATCGATCGCACGGCAGGGTTCGCAGACCCCGCACGGCTCGGCGGTAATGCCGCCCTGCCCGTCCGGGCCGACGCAGTTGAGCGACTTGGCCAGGATACGCGACAGCGTCGTCTTGCCCACCCCGCGGGTGCCGGTGAACAGGTAGGCGTGGTGCAGGCGTCCGGTGCGAAGCGCATGGGTCAGGGCGCGTACGACGTGCTCCTGGCCGACCAGCGTTTCGAAGTTCTTGGGACGGTATTTGCGGGCGAGGACTTGATAGGACATGAACAGGATTTTACCGTAGACCGGGCATGACTAGCCAATATTCGACGCCCCGGCCGAATTCGGCTACGCTGATGTTTTTATTTCAATATGGAAAAAATGAAAACGCTTGCCGCCGTCTTGCTCGCTTCGCTGCTGTTGCCGCTGTCCTTGTCCACCAGTGCCGCTGGCGAGCGCGAGTGGGCTCCCTATCGAAAACTGGTCGAGACCGTCAAGGCCGACAAGTTCTATGCCCTGCCGGCTGCCGAGCGCGACAAGGTGATCCTGTACGCCAAGCTCGTTCCGAACAACAAGGCCATCGCGCCGGGCGATGTCAAGCTAACCGTGGTGGACGGCGCCAGCCGCACGCCCCTGCCACTTGACGCCGCCGGCCGTATGCGAATCGTTCCCAACCAGCAGTGGCTGGCAAACGACGCGCGAATCTGGACCAGCCTGCCTGCTGGCGAAAAGTCGGGCGTGAGCTTCGATATCGGCGCCGTTCTGCCCGAGGCCACGCAATGGAACTACGCCACGGTAATGGGTTCCGTGCCCCAGTCGAATGCCGCGATCGGCAAGTTGGCGGGCGCCCTCAGCATGTTCGCGCCGACGATGAAATCGGTGATCTTTAAATTCGACAAGCCGGCCCAACTGACCATCAAGGCGAAGAACGGCGAGCAGCGCTTCGCCACCGATGCGAAGAATCATGTGCGGCTGAAGCTGGACAAGGACTTGCTGAAGGAGAATCCGCTGGTAGTGGTGTCGGAGCGGCCGTTCGAGGCAGAGGTCGATACCGAGTGAGCTCCGGACCACGGAAACGAAAACAGCTGCCGGGGCAGCTGTTATTCTGAATGAGGAGGCGAGCCTGATCTGCGGCACTTGCGGTGAACGGCTTTGGCTGCTTCGTTCCCGACCTGACCAGGTAAACCATGCCGCAATGCGCAGGGGCCCGCCAGCAATCATTATAACCGAGCATGCGGCCGGGGGCAAACCGGGGCTTCGGCCCGGCCCTGCCGGCCCAGGCACACTACATATATATAGTGTGCATAGCCGACGTGGGTAATCCTTACAGCCCCAGCTGCTGCCAGATATCGTCCACCCGCGCCTTCACCTCCGGCGCCATGACGATCGTC
>Ga0065165_1002861_pt1 | contig 13344 bp, 13 predicted proteins | sample AraplaMF_Cvi_mMF_FD_63813 | JGI IMG/M metagenome (GOLD analysis project Ga0065165, IMG submission 63813) | Arabidopsis root microbial communities from the University of North Carolina, USA - plate scrape MF_Cvi_mMF (version 2) (version 3) | ecosystem: Host-associated > Plants > Roots >...
AAACCCTGCTCCGCAAGCCGGGAGACCTGCCAGCGCGACGAGTTTTGGACCGGCGGACGGGGTGTTCCGCGACGGGGAAACGGGCCTTCTGAAGAATGGTCCGTGTGCCTCATCGCCTCCCGCTGATATCTGGAAGAGGCGATGACCGTCACACTTCACGTCTGCATCACCTGCCGTGCCGGCGAGACGCTCGGCGAGGGCGAGACGACGCCCGGCAAGCGCCTGCATGGAGCGATCCTCGAGGCGGGCGTGCCCGAAGGCGTCAATGTGGTTCCCGTCGAATGCCTCTCGGCCTGCAGCCAGGGCTGCTCGGTGGCGCTCAGCGCGCCCGGCCGGTGGTCCTATGTCTATGGCCGCCTCTCCGAGACGAACGCCCAGGATGTGGTCGCAGGCGCTGCGGCTTACGCAGCCGCGCCCGACGGGCTCGTGCCCTGGCGCAGCCGGCCGGAAATATTCCGCAAGCAGTCGCTTGCCCGCATTCCCCCTGTTGCCGCGTTGCCGGAGGCCGCCGAATGAACTCGCTCGCAAAAGTCCCGGTTACGGTGGTCACCGGCTTCCTCGGTTCCGGCAAGACCACGCTGATCCAGCATCTGCTCGCAAACCCCAATGGCAAGAAGCTTGCGGTGCTCGTCAACGAGTTCGGCAGCGAGGGCGTCGATGGCGAGATCCTGAAATCCTGCGCCGATGAAAACTGCCCCGAGGAGAACATCGTCGAGCTCGCCAATGGCTGCATCTGCTGCACCGTCGCCGACGATTTCATTCCGACCATGGAGAAGCTCTTGGCGCGCCCGGTGCGGCCCGATCACATCCTGATCGAGACCTCGGGCCTGGCGCTGCCGAAGCCGCTGCTCAAGGCATTCGACTGGCCCGAGATCCGCTCGCGCATCACGGTCGATGGCGTGATCGCGCTCGCCGACGCCGAGGCTGTCGCGGCCGGCCGCTTTGCGCCGGATCCGGCTGCGGTGGAAGCGCAGCGTGCGGCGGACGAAAATCTCGATCACGAGACGCCGCTGTCGGAAGTGTTCGAGGACCAGATCGCCTGCGCCGACATCGTGCTGCTGACCAAGGCCGACCTTGCGGGCGCCGCAGGGATCGAAGCCGCCAAGGCGGTGATCACCGCCGAGATGCCACGCCGCGTGCCGATGCTGCCCGTCACCGACGGCGCGATCGATGCGCGCCTCATCCTCGGCCTCGGCGCTGCCGCGGAGAACGATCTCGCCGCGCGCCCCTCGCATCATGACGGCGAAGAGGAGCACGAGCATGATGATTTCAATTCTGTGGTGATCGATCTTCCCGAGGTGACCGACGTCGATGCGCTGGTCGCATCCGTCCAGCGTCTGGCGCGCGAGCAGAACGTGCTGCGCGCCAAGGGCTACATCGCGGTCGCGGGCAAGCCGATGCGCCTGTTGCTGCAGGCGGTGGGTGAGCGCGTGCGCCACCAGTTCGACAAGCCGTGGGGCGCGGGTCTCCGGCAGTCCAAGCTCGTCGTGATCGGAGAGCATGGCGATATCGACGAGGCCGCCATCAAGGCAGGACTTGGGCTTTCAGGATCTGGCATCTGATGCACGTCGTCTTCCGCGAGAGCCGCGGTCTGGAGGAGACCGCGACGCCAAGGGATATCGGCCAGGACCCGGCCGATCTCGTGGCGCTCTCCTATTCGGATTCCGATCTCGCCGCGTTTGCCGCCGGCTGGCGGCGTGGCCAGAGCAGCCTACCGTCGCTGCGGCTCGCCAATCTCGCGGAGCTGCGCCATCCGCTCTCGGTCGACACCTATGTCGAGAAGACGCTGTCGCAGGCGCGCGGCATTCTGGTGCGGCTGATCGGCGGCGAGTCCTATTGGGCGTATGGCCTCGCGGCTCTTCAGCAGCTCGCGAAGGATCGGGGCATCGTCCTTGCGGTGCTGCCGGCGGACGGCCGCGATGACGTCAGGCTCGATGCGTATTCGACACTGCCGGTCTCGACGCTGCGCCGGCTCAAGGTGCTCTGCGACACCGGCGGACCTGTCGCGGCGCAAGCGGCGATTGCACAGCTCGCGCTGGCCTCGGGACTTTATGCCGGTCCCGTCATCGGCGAGATGAGCGTGCCCGAGATGGGATTTTACGATCCCGCGCGCGGTGTCGTTGCAGCGCCGGCGCGCGGCGCGCAGCCGCTCGCGCTCGTCACGTTCTATCGCTCCTATCTCACCGCCGCGGACACCGGTCCGGTCGATGCGCTGATCGCCGCGCTGCGCGAGAAGGGATTCGACGCCTACGGCGCGTTCGTCACCTCGCTGAAGGCCCCGGGCGTTGCCGACTGGCTGCGCTCGTATCTTGCGAAGAATCCTCCGGCGGCGATCGTCAACGCGACGGCGTTCTCGGCCATCGGCGACGACGGTACGACGCCGTTCGATGCTGCATCGTGCCCGGTGTTCCAGGTTGCGCTCTCGACGGCACGGCGTGAGGATTGGGCGACCTCGCTGCGCGGCCTCTCGCCCGGCGATCTCGCGATGCATGTGGTGCTGCCCGAGGTCGACGGCCGGCTGTTCGCGGGCGTCGTGAGCTTCAAATCGGCGGGGCAGCGTGATCCGGATCTGCAATTCTCGCATTTGGCGCACAGGCCGGATGCCGAACGCGTCAAGGCTGTCGCCGCGCGTGTCGCCGCCTGGCGGCGTCTTGCGGAGACACCGGCCGGCGAGAAGCAGCTGGCATTCGTGCTCTCGAATTATCCGGGACGCCCGCATCAGATCGCGCACGCCGTCGGCCTCGATGCGCTGGCCTCGGTCGAAACGTTGCTGTCTGACCTTGCGGAGGCCGGCTTCGATGTTGCGCCGGTCCGTGCGCTCGGTGAGACGCTGCTCAAGCAGAAACTCTCCTGGGGCGTCGCCGACTACCGCGCGGCGCTCTCGCGCCTGCCGCAAGCCTTGCAGGACGATCTCGCGCAAGCCTGGGGCGCGCCGGAGACTGATCCGAGCTGCCGCGACGGCGCCTTTCATTTCGCCGCCATCGCGTGCGGCCAATCGATCATCGCAGTGCAGCCCGAGCGTGGCGACGCGGCCACGCGTGACGCCGACTACCACGATCTCGCCCGCACGCCGCGCCACGCCTATGTCGCGTTCTATCTCTGGCTCCGCGAGCAGGGGATCGACGCCGTCGTGCATATGGGCGCGCATGGCACGCTGGAATGGCTGCCCGGGAAATCCGTCGCGCTGTCATCCGCGTGCTGGCCGGAAACCTTGATCGGCGATCTCCCGGTCATCTATCCCTTTATCGTCAACGATCCCGGCGAGGCCGCGCAGGCCAAGCGGCGCATCGGTGCCGTCACCATCGGCCACCTCCCGCCGCCGCTTGAAGCATCCGAGGTGCCCGACGGGCTGCGCCGCCTCGAACGCCTGCTCGACGAATATTCGACCGCCGACGGTCTCGATCCCGCGCGCCGCCAGCGGCTGATCGCGGCGATCCGCGACGAGGCGCGCGCGGCGGGCCTCGAAGACGATCTCGGCCTCGATGCCTCGGCCGCGCCGGCCGAAGCGATCCCGCGCATCGATCGCTTCGTCTGCGATCTCAAGGAAAGTCAGTTCGGCGACGGTCTGCACGTGTTCGGCCGCGGCGTCTGCGGTGACACCGAGCGCGATGCGCTGCGCGCCGCACTTGCCGGCCAGCGCGTCGCGCCGGGGCCATCGGGCTCGCCCTATCGCGGCCGTCGCGACGTGATGCCGACCGGGCGCAATCTCTTCGCCGTCGATCCGCGCGCCGTGCCGACGCCGTCGGCGCATGCGCAGGGAATAAAACTCGCCGAGGAGCTGCTGCGCCGTCATTTGCAGGACCACGGTGACTGGCCGAAAGGCCTCGTCGTCGATCTCTGGGGCTCGGCGACGATGCGCACCGCCGGCGAGGAGTTTGCCATGGCGCTGCATCTCGCCGGCCTCGAGCCGCGCTGGGATCATGCCTCCGGCCGCGTCACCGGTTACGACATCATCGCGCCGGCCGAGCTCGGCCGCCCGCGCATCGATGTCACGTTGCGGGTGTCCGGTCTGTTCCGCGACGTCTTCGCAGGCCTTGCGCAAATGTTCGAGGCCGCTGCCGAAGCGCTTGCAGGCCGGGACGACGAGGGCGATGAGAACCCGTATCGCCACCGCACCTCGCGCGTGTTCGCGCCGCGGCCCGGGCAATATGGTGTCGGCCTCTCGGCGATCCCCGATGCCTTCACGCCCGAGATGCGCGACGCCGCGGGTGAAGCCTGGCTGTCGGCCTCGTCCTGGGCGTTCGCGGCGGATGGCGAGATGCAGCAGGATCGCGCCGGCATCGAAGCGCGGCTCGCCTCGGCCGATGCCTTTGTCCATGTCCAGGATTTGCCGGAGACCGATCTGCTGCTCGCCGCCGATTACGCCGCGCATGAAGCGGGCGTCGCAGCGGCTGCGGCGCATCTCGGCGCGGCAGGACCATCGCTCTATCATCTCGACACGACGCGCCCTGAGCAGCTGCATGCGCGCACGCTGACGGAAGAGATTTCCCGCGTGGTCCGCGCGCGCGCCGCCAATCCGGCCTGGATCGCGGGCATGATGCGTCACGGTTTTCGCGGGGCTGCCGAGATCACCGCGACGCTGGAGCACATGGCCGCTTTCGCGCATCTTGCCGGCGCCGTGCCGCCGCATCTGTTCGATCTCTACTACGATGCGACCCTCGGCAATGATAACGTCCGCGCCTTCATGGCGCGCGAGAATCCGGCGGCCCTTGCCGCGATGGAAACCTGTTTTGCGCGCCTGCACGATGCGGCGCTGTGGCAGACGCGCCGCAACTCGATCGCCGCGGCGCTGCGGGAGGCCTCATGAGTACGGCCGCGGTCAAAGGCTGGTGTCCCGGCGCGCTGCGTCCGATGCTGTCGGGCGACGGGCTTGTGGTGCGCGTGCGCCCGTTCGGGGGGCGGCTCGAAGCTGCACAAATTACAGGACTCGCCGAACTCGCCGGGCAACACGGCAATGGCCTGATCGACGTGACGAGCCGCGCCAATCTGCAGATCCGCGGCGTCAGTGAGCAAAGCCATCGGCCGCTGCTCGACGGCCTTGCGCAACTGGCGCTGCTCGATCCCGACGCCGAGATCGAAGCCCGGCGCAATATCCTGGTGATGCCGTTCTGGAGCGGCGACGACCAGACCCAGTCGCTCGCCGCAGAGCTGGAGGAGGCGCTCGCCGACAGCGGCCTCGCGCTTCCCACCAAGTTCGGCTTCGCCATCGATGACGGACGATCGCGGGTGCTCGCCGGCGATTCCGCGGACATCCGTATCGAGCGCGATCGGTCGGGCCGTCTCCTGGTGCGGGCCGATGGTACAAGGCTCGGCCGCTCCGTCGCACGCGGCGAGGCCGTCAGCACCGCGCTCGCGCTCGCAAGCTGGTTCCTGGTCTCCGGCGGCGCGAGGGGCGGGCGCGGGCGAATGGCCTCCCACATCGCCTCCGGCGCGGCATTGCCGCAATCCCTGCGCGGCGAGACCGAGCCCGCGCCCGTGATGGCGGCGTCGCGGCCCGGCCAATATCCGCAAGGCGCGTTGGTCGGCGTCGCCTTCGGGCAGATGCTGCACACGACACTGCATCAATTCGCCGGTTGCGGACATGCGCTGCGCATGACGCCATGGCGGATGGTGCTGAGCGAGGGCAAGCGCGAGATGCCGAGCGCGGCGGGGCTCATCACCGAGCCGTTCGATCCCGCGCTGCGCGTCATCGCCTGCAGCGGCGCGCCCCGTTGCCGCGAAGCCCATGCCGATACGCGCGCGCTGGCCGCGGCGCTCGCGCCGCGCATTGCCCCAGATGCACGCCTGCACGTTTCCGGCTGTGGCAAGGGTTGCGCGCATTCCGGCACGGCCGCGGTCACGCTGGTTGCGACAGGCGCCGGCTTCGATCTGGTCCGCGACGGCTCGACGCGTGACGAGCCGGCCCTGCGCGGCCTGGCCGGCGCCGACATCGTCAGCGATCCCTCCATCCTGGTGGGAGGACACTGATGCCGCACACTTATGAGACCGATGGCGCGGCGATCTATCGTCAGTCGTTCGCGACGATCCGCGCCGAGGCCGATCTTGCGCGCTTTTCGCCCGACGAAGAGCAGGTCGTGGTGCGAATGATCCATGCCGCCGGCATGGTTGGCCTGGAGGCGCATATCCGCTTCACACCAGGCATGGCGATCGCCACGCGCGCGGCTTTGCAGAAGGGCGCGCCAATCCTGTGCGACGCGCGCATGGTGTCCGAGGGGATTACGCGCGCAAGGCTTCCCGCCGCCAATGCCGTGATCTGCACGCTCGGCGACGAGACCGTGCCAACGCTAGCGCAGTCCATGCGCAACACGCGCTCGGCCGCGGCGCTGGAGCTGTGGCGGCCGCATCTGCGCGGTGCGATCGTCGCGATCGGCAATGCGCCGACGGCGCTGTTTCATCTGCTCAACATGCTGGAAGATCGCGATTGTCCGCGGCCCGCGGCCATCATCGGCTGTCCCGTCGGTTTCGTCGGCGCGGCCGAGTCCAAGGCGGCGCTGATGGCCGATCCACCCGTGCCGGCGCTGACGGTCGAAGGGCGTCTCGGCGGCTCCGCGATCACGGTTGCCGCCGTGAACGCGCTGGCGAGCCGGAGCGAATAGCGATGGGACGTATCATCTGCTGCGGTCTCGGCCCCGGCGACCCTGATCTGATGAGCGTGCGCGCCGATCGCACCGTGCGCGCCGCGCAGCACGTCGCCTATTTCCGCAAGAAGGGTCGGCCGGGTCAGGCACGGCGCATCGTCGAGGGCATGCTCGCCGCTCACGTCACCGAATACCCCATGGAATATCCTGTCACGACGGAGATCGCGTTCGACAGTCCCGAATACGTCCAGTTGCTCGCCGGCTTCTATGACGAATGGGCCGAGCGCCTGGCGCGGTTGTCGCGCGCGGTCGACGTCGTCGTGCTCTGCGAGGGCGATCCCTATTTCTACGGTTCCTTCATGCATCTGCACACGCGCCTGCAAGGCCGCGTCGAGATCGAGGTGATCGCCGGCATTCCCGGCATGGTCGGTTGCTGGAATGGCGTGGGCCAGCCGATCGCGCTCGGCGACGACGTGACGACGGTGCTGATGGGCACGCTTCCCGAAGCGGAGCTCGAGCGGCGCATGCGTGATTCCGACGCGCTCGTGGTCATGAAGACCGGCCGCAATCTCGCAAAGGTGCGCCGCGCGCTGGCATCTGCCGGCCGGCTGGACGATGCCTGGCTGGTCGAGCGCGGCACCATGCCGGGCGAGCGTGTCGCGCGGCTGGCGGAGATCGACGCCGCCGATTGTCCTTATTTCGCGATCGTGCTGGTTCACGGCAAGGGCCGCCACCTGGACGCCGCCGAATGACGGGGACGCTGACCATCGCGGGCCTCGGGCCGGGCAGCGACGCGCTGGTGACGCCCGAGGTCACGGCCGCGCTGGCGTCAGCGACTGACATTCTCGGTTACGCCCCCTATGTCGCGCGCGTGCCGCCGCGTGCTGGACTTAACCTGTATCCTTCCGACAATCGCGAGGAACTGCAGCGCGCCGGCGAGGCTTTGCGGCTCGCCGCGGACGGCAGGCAGGTGGTCATCGTGTCCTCCGGCGATCCCGGCGTGTTCGCGATGGCCTCCGCCGTGTTCGAGGCGCTGGAGCAGGCGCCGCAATATCAGGCGCTGCCGATCCGCGTGCTGCCCGGCATCACCGCTATGCTGGCAGCCGCCGCGCGCGCCGGCGCGCCGCTCGGCCATGATTTCTGCGCGATCAACCTCTCGGACAATCTCAAACCCTGGCCAGTGATCGAGAAGCGGTTGCGCCTCGCCGCGGAAGCCGATTTTTCCATCGCGATGTACAATCCGCGCTCGGCGAGCCGGCCGGCAGGATTTGGCCGCGCGCTTGCGGTGCTGAAAGAGACCGGCTGCGGCGAGCGCCTCGTTATCTTTGCGCGCGCGATCAGCGCGGCCGATGAGAAGATCGAGACGGTGACGCTGAACGAAGCGACACCCGAAATGGCTGACATGCGCACGCTGGTGATCGTCGGAAATTCGCAGACGCGCCGGGTCGGCCGTTGGGTCTATGCACCGAGGCGGGTCGAATGACCGAGCCACTGCATCACCTCAGCGACGCTCTCGACCCGTCGGCGCTCGGGCAGCTCCGGTCGCAAGATCATGACCACGGGCAGGCCGAGCCTGCGCGCCGCGTCGATCTTGGCGCGCGCGCCGTCACCGCCGGAATTGCGGGCAACGATCCACGCGATCTCACGGGCGCGCAGCATCTCGAGCTCGCTGTGAAGCGTGAACGGTCCGCGCGACACGATCACGTCAGTGGCGAAGGGCAGGGACGTTTCGGGCGGATCGACGAAGCGCAGCGTATAGGTGTGCTGCGGCTTGCCCGCGAATGGCGCGATGTGCTGGCGGCCGATAGCGAGGAACACGTTCGCGGGCGCCTCCGGCAGTGCGGCGACGGCAGCGTTGACATCTGCGACCTCGATCCAGTTGTCGTCGGACATCCCGGTCCAAGCCACTCGTTCCAGCGCAATCAGCGGCGTATCGGTCTCCATGCACGCCGCGACCGCGTTGCGGCTCATCTCGGCAGCGAACGGATGCGTCGCGTCGATCACATGCGTGATGGCTTCGCGGCGAATGTAGTCGGCAAGTCCGCTCACGCCGCCAAACCCGCCGATGCGGGTCGGCAGCGGCTGGTCGGCGGGCGCGCGGGTGCGGCCACCATAGGAATAGACGGCGTCGAGCCCGGCCCGCGCGATCTCCGCGGCGAGCAAGCTCGCATCGGCCGTTCCGCCCAGTATGAGGGCGCGCATCATGTCTGATCCCTGGCTGACCATCATCGGTATCGGCGAAGATGGCCTTGCCGGGCTATCCGAAGCAAGTCGAAAGGCGCTTGCGGGGGCTGAAACCGTGTTCGGCGGCGAGCGTCATCTCGCGCTGGCGGACGTAAGCGGCCGCGGCCGTCCGTGGCCGGTGCCGTTCGACGCGGATGTCGTGCTGAACTGCCGCGGCCGGCCGACCGTGGTGCTGGCCTCCGGCGATCCGTTCTGGCACGGCGCAGGCGCCGTTCTCGCCGAGAAGCTCGGTAGCGACGAGTGGATGGCGCATCCGGCACCGTCGACTTTCTCGCTCGCGGCCGCGCGCTTGGGCTGGCGGCTGGAGTCGGTGACGTGCATCGGCCTCCATGCCGCGCCATTTGAGCGTCTCGTGCCGCATCTGGCGCGAGGGGCGCGCATCATCTGCCTCTTGCGCGACGGGAAGGCGGCTGGGGATCTCGCCAGATGGCTGGCGGAGCGCGGATGGGGCGCCTCCGCATTCTGGACCCTTGCTGCGCTCGGCGGACCGCATGAAAGCGTTCGTGAGCATCGCGCTGGGAGCTATGCAGACGCTGCCATGGGAAAGCTTGTTGCTGTCGCGCTGGAGGCGAAAGGAGCGAGCGGCTTGTCTCGCAGCTCGGGGCTGCCGGACGCTCTCTTCGCTCACGATGGTCAGATCACCAAGCGGCCTGTGCGCGCCCTGGCGCTCTCCGCGCTCGGGCCGCTTGCGGGCAGCACGTTGTGGGACATCGGCGCCGGCTCGGGCTCGATTTCAGTTGAATGGGCGCTGTGCGGCGGGACGGCGATCGCCGTCGAGGCGCGTGAGGACCGTGCAACGAACATCCGCAGCAATGCGGAGGCGTTTGGGGTGGAGCACAAGATCTCGGTCATCACAGGCAGGGCGCCCGAAGCTCTCGCGGCGCTGAAAGTGCCGGATTCCGTGTTCATCGGCGGCGGTCTCGATAATACAATGTTCGACGCCATCTGGTCTCGGCTCGCGCCTGGCACGCGGCTTGTCGCGCATGCGGTGACGCTGGAAACAGAAGCACTGCTCGGCCAGCTGCACCAGCATCACGGCGGCGAACTGATGCGGGTCGAGATCGCGCACGCCGCGCCGCTTGGCCGCTACCGCTCCTGGGATGCGTCTCGCCCGGTGGTGCAGTGGAGTGTAGTCCGATGAAGGTCGCCGGGCTCGGATTTAGAAGGGATGTCACGCTGGCGTCGCTGCGGGAGGCTCTGCTGGCTGCAGGCGGCTCCGAGGGCCTCGCAGCTTTGGCGACCGTCGCCGACAAAGCCGACGCGGAGGCGCTGCAGCAACTCGCGCGTGAATGCGATGTGCCGATCAAGGCCGTTCACGCCGACAAGTTGTCCTGCATCGATACGCCGACGCGATCAGAACGCGTCGTGGAAAAATTCGGCACGGGATCGGTCGCCGAGGCCGCGGCGCTCGCTGCGGCGGGCCCTCGGGCCCGGCTGATTGCGACGCGCGTGGTCTCGCAGGATCGCACCGCGACCGCGGCGATCGCCGAAGGAGACGGCGCATGACTGTGCATTTCATCGGCGCAGGACCGGGCGCGGCCGATTTGCTGACGCTGCGTGGACGCGATTTGATCGCGGCCTGTCCGGTCTGCCTCTATGCCGGCTCGCTGGTGCCCGAAGGCGTGCTGGCGCATTGCCCATCCGGCGCGCGCATCGTCAACACCGCGCCGCTGTCGCTCGACGAGATCATCGCGGAGATCGCCGCCGCGCATGCTGACGGCAAGGATGTCGCGCGGCTGCACTCCGGGGATCTCTCGATCTGGTCGGCGATGGGCGAGCAGCTGCGCCGCCTGCGCGCGCTCGGCATTCCCTTTACGGTGACGCCGGGCGTGCCGTCTTTCTCCGCCGCCGCGGCTGCGATCGAAGCGGAGTTGACGTTGCCCGGTCTTGCCCAGACGGTGGTGCTGACGCGCACGCCGGGCCGCGCCAGCGCGATGCCCGACGGCGAGAAGCTCGCCAGCTTCGCCGCGACCGGTGCGGTGCTCGCGATCCATCTCTCGATTCATCTGCTCGACCAGGTCGTCGCCGAGCTCACGCCGCATTACGGTGCGGATTGCCCGGTCGCGATCGTCTGGCGCGCCAGCTGGCCGGACCAGCGCATCGTCCGCGCGACGCTCGGCGCACTCGATGCCGCCGTCGGCACGGAAATGGAGCGCACGGCGCTGATCCTGGTCGGCAGGACGCTTGGCGCTGCGGATTTCGACGAGAGCCGCCTCTATGCGGCCGATTACGATCGGCGCTATCGGCCCGTCGGCACTGAACCGCGTTTTCCGGAGGCGAGCTGATGGCGGCGAGCCTCGTCATCTCCGCACCGGCCTCCGGCGTCGGCAAGACCACGCTGACGCTGGCGCTCGCGCGTGCCTTTCGCCAGCGCGGATTGAACGTGCAGTGCTTCAAGAGCGGGCCCGACTATATCGATCCCGCTTTTCACGCCGCGGCGACCGGACGGGCCTCCGTCAACGTCGATAGCTGGGCGATGGATGGCGGCAGCATCGCGCATCTCGTCAGCCGCGGTGCGGATGCCGATGTCGTGCTTGCCGAGGGCTCGATGGGCCTGTTCGACGGCGTCGCCGCGCGCGGGGTCTCCGGCACCGGCGCCACCGCTGATATCGCGGAGATGCTGGGCTGGCCGGTGCTGCTGGTGATCGATCCCTCGGGGCAGGCGCAGACCGCAGCCGCCATCGCCGCAGGCCTGCGTGATTATCGCCCCGGCGTGAGGCTCGCGGGCGTCGTGCTCAACCGCGTCGCCAGCCCGCGCCATGAAGACCTCGTGCGGCGCGCACTCGGCGATGCCGGCATCGCCGTGTTCGGCGCGCTGCCACGCCATGCCGAGATCAGCCTGCCGAAGCGGCATCTCGGTCTGGTGCAGGCCGAAGAGCAGGCGGAGATCGGCAAATTGATCGACGAAGCCGCGCGCTTCGTTGCCGAGCATGTCGATCTCGAAGCGGTGCTGCGCTCCGCGGCCGGATGGTCGCCGCGGCCTGCCGCAAATGGCTTGAACGTGACGCCGCCCGGCCAGCGCATCGCGCTGGCGCGCGATGCCGCGTTTTCCTTCGTCTATCCGCACATGCTGGAGGGCTGGCGCGCGGCGGGCGCGGAGATCGTGCCGTTCTCGCCCCTGACCGACGAAGCGCCTGATACGGACGCCGATGTGTGCTGGCTGCCCGGCGGCTATCCCGAGCTTCATGCCGGCAGGATCGCGGCCAATGCGCGTTTTCGCGAGGGCCTGCGCGCCTTCGCCGAAACGCGACCCGTGCATGGCGAATGCGGGGGCTATATGGTGCTGGGAGCCGCTTTGACCGACGCGGACGGTGTCCGCCATGAGATGACGGGCCTGCTGGGCCTCGAGACGAGCTTTGCCAAACGCCGCATGCATCTCGGCTATCGCCTCGCAACGCTCGCCGCGCCGACGCCGGGACATCGTGCCGGGGCACGTCTGCGCGGCCATGAGTTTCACTATTCGACCATCCTCGCGCAGCCTGACACGCCGCTCGCGGTCGTGCATGATGCGACCGGCGCTGTCATCGCCGAGACCGGCTCGCAGCGGGGCCACGTCAGCGGCACGTTCTTCCATCTGATCGCGGAGGACCGGTGAGCGGTTTTGTCTCCTTCGTCTCCGCCGGCCCCGGCGATCCTGAACTGCTCACGCTCAAGGGGGCCGCGCGGCTGCGCGAGGCCGACGTCGTGCTCTATGATGATCTTGCCTCCGGCGCGATCCTCGATCTCGCCCGGCCCGGGGCCAATCTCGTCGCGGTGGGAAAACGGGCCGGGCGCCCCTCGACCAAGCAACACCATGTCAACCGTCTCCTGGTCGACTATGCCGCCACAGGCGTGCGCGTGGTGCGGCTCAAGTCGGGCGACGCCGGCATCTTCGGCCGGCTCGAGGAGGAGATCGAAACGCTGCGCGAGGCCGGCATCGGCTATGAGATCATTCCCGGCGTCACTTCGGCCTGTGTGGCCGCCGCGCAAGCCGGCATTCCCCTGACCCGCCGCCACACCGCGCGCCGGGTGCAATTCATCACCGGCGCCGATGTCACAGGCGAGCTGCCACCGAACCTGAACTGGGCGGCGCTGGCCGATCCTGAGGCGACGACCGTGGTCTATATGGGCCGGCGCACCTTTCCGGCGCTTGCCGCAAAATTGATCGCGCACGGCCTCGCCGGGGATACGCCGGCGCTGGTCGCCGAATCCCTCGGCCGTTCCGACGAGCGGCTGGTCCGCACCACCATTGCGGAGCTGGCCGAGCAGCTCGCCCGCGGCGGCGCCCCGTCGACTGCCGCCGTCATCCTGTTCGGCGCACTGGCAGGGGATTATCCGTCATGATCGCTTCGGCCGCGCTTCGCCCCTTGACGCCGGCGCGCCGAAAGGAGCACACAGGAGAGGCATGGTGCTCGACGCGGCGCAAAGCGCCGGAGCATAATCGGGAATGGGGGTGGGCGGACCCAGTTGCGGCGCCCAAAACCCCAGCCGCCCCCGCGACTGTAAGCGGTGAGGGACTCCGATCAGCCACTGGGCCGCAAGG
>Ga0065165_1002864_pt1 | contig 13333 bp, 12 predicted proteins | sample AraplaMF_Cvi_mMF_FD_63813 | JGI IMG/M metagenome (GOLD analysis project Ga0065165, IMG submission 63813) | Arabidopsis root microbial communities from the University of North Carolina, USA - plate scrape MF_Cvi_mMF (version 2) (version 3) | ecosystem: Host-associated > Plants > Roots >...
GAGGTCAGCTTCAAGCCTTGGGGCGCCTGCCGCCACGCGCATCCCGCGATCGATGCTGCGCTCGCGTTGCGCGATGCCGGCGGGCTCGAAGGTGCGATCCTGGTCGAAACCTATCGCGACGCGCTGACCTTCTGCGACCGGCCTGAGCCGCGCACCGTGCACGAGGCAAAATTCTCGCTGCAGCACGCAATCGCTATCGTCGCCGAGCGCGGCGTGCCGCAACTCGCCGATTTCGAGCCCGAGGCGATCGCGGCGCTTGCCTTCGCGCGCGAACGGGTGGTGGTACGCGAGGGCGCAGACTTCACGACGCGCTTCCCCGAACATTATGGCGCGCGGGTCAGCACCGGCAGCGGCGCGATCGAGCATGTCGATACGCTCGGCGATCCCGAGCGCCCGCTGGCGCGCGAGGGCGTGATCGCCAAGGCGCGCGCGCTGATGGCGTGGGGCGGGGTGGGCGACGACGCCGACGCTGCGATCGCCCTGTGCCTCGAAGGCGAGGATCCCCGGGCGATCCTGGCCCTGCTGGAGCGCTGGCTATGACTGCGACCACCGACCTGCTCGATTTCGTCCGGGCCGGGCATCGTCTGCCCGGTGCCGTGCGGGCCGATACGCTGCGGCTGCTCGCCGACACGCTGGCGGTGGGCGCCGCGGGAACGACCGCGCCCGGTGCCGCGGGCGTGCTTGCCGCCGCGCGCGGCTGGGGGGCGGGCGAGGATGCGCGGTTGATCGGTGGCGGGGGGCGGTTGCCTGCGGCCGGCGCGGCCTTCGTGAATGCCTTTCGCATCCATTGCCTCGAATGGGACGCGGTGCACGAACCGGCGGTGGTGCACGCCCTCTCGGTGGTGACCGCGGCACTCGGCGTGGCGATCGATCGGCGGGGCGGCTGCGATCCCGAGGACGCGCTTGTCGCGCTGGCGATCGGCGTCGACGTGGCGAGCGGGCTCGGCGTCGCCGCGACTTCGCCGCTCAGCTTCTTCCGGCCGGCCACCGCCGGCTGCATCGGCGCCGCGCTGGCGGTGGCGCGGATCGAGCGGGTCGAGCCGCTCGCCGATGTATTGGGCTTGGCCTATTCCTTCTGCGCGGGGACGATGCAGGCGCATGTCGAGGGCTCGATCGCGCTGCCGCTGCAGATCGCCAACGCCGCGCGCTCGGCGATCATGGCGGTCGATCTCGCACGCGCCGGGCTGACCGGCCCGCACGACGCGCTCGAGGGGCCGTTCGGCTATTTCAAGCTGTTCGATCAGGGTGATGCAGCGATCGTGAGCGCGGCACTTGGTCAAAACTGGCGCATTTCCGAGATCAGCACCAAGCCGTTTCCTTCCGGGCGTGCCAGCCATGCCGTACTCGGCGCGCTGGCGGAACTGGAGGATGTCGAAAGTGTCGAGGCGCACGTCCCGCCGCTGATCGCGCGGCTGGTCGGGCGGCCGTTCAAGCCGGACATGACGCCCGCTTATGCGCGGCTGTGCCTGCCGCTGCTCGCGGTGCTGATGCTGCGCGACGGCCGGATCGATCCGCGCTGCTTCACCCCGGAGACCTTCGCCGACCCCGTGATCGCCGCACGCGCCGCCTCGATCCGCATCCTGGTCGACGACAATCCCGACCTCAATGCGCTGTCGCCGCAGCGACTGATCGTCAACGGCAGCACCGAGATACTCGTGCCGCACACGCTCGGCAGCCCGGACGCGCGGCTATCTCCCACGCAAGCCGCGGCCAAGCTGTCGCTCGCGCGCGAGCTGGCATCTGCCGCCGACCCACGCCTGTTTGCCGATCCGCTCGCTTATTTCACGGAGCCCGCATGACGTTCCCGACCTATTTCGAGGTGCTCGACGCCAAGGCGCTGCTCGCGGACTATCCGATCGGGGACGCGTTCGTGCAGCGTTACACCGGCATGAGCCGCGACGAGCTGCGGTCGATCCAGGAACGCCAGTTCGCCAGGCTGATGGTGCGCGGCTGGCAGGTGCCCTTTTATCGCCGGCTGTGGGGCGCCAGGGGGATCGAGCCGGGCGACATTCGCGGGCTCGACGACATCGTCAAGCTACCGGTCTATGACAAATCCGATCTGATGGCCTCGATCGCCGAGCATCCGCCCTTCGGCGACTTCCACGGCATGGGTGAGGGGTCGGACCGCGCGCCGGTCATTTTCCACACCACCAGCGGCACCACCGGTCGGCCCCAGGCCCTGCTATTCGGGCCCAAGGGCCGCGAGGTCACCAATTTGCTCGTCGGCCGCATGTATCGCTGGCAGGGCCTCAGACCCGACGACATCGTCCATTCGGTCTATGGTCACGGCATGATCAATGGCGGCCATTATATCCGCGAGGCCGTCACCCATTTCACCAACTCGATCTTCCTGTCGGCGGGGACGGGCATCGAGACGCGCTCCGCGGCGCAAGTCGCGCTGATGGCCGATTTCGGCGTCACCGTGCTCGTCGGCTTCGTCGATTATATCCGCAAGCTGGCCGAGGTGGCGCGCGACGCGGGCGTGCTCGAGCGGCTCGGCATCCGCATGATCTGCGGCCATCTCGGCACCGAGGATCGCGCCTCGACAGAGGCCGCCTGGGGCGGCGCCAGGGCGTTCGACTGGTACGGCGTGGGCGACACCGGCACGATCGCGGGTGAGGGGCCCGAGCGCGACGGTCTATATGTGTGGGAGGACGCGCAATATCTCGAACTGCTCGACGTCGACAGCGGCGCGCCGGTCGCGGCGGGGGAGACCGGCGACATGGTCGTCACCTGCCTGTTCAAGGACGACATCGCGCCCTGCATCCGCTTTAACACGCACGACATCACGCATGAACTGACCGGCACCAACGCCACCGGTATGGCGTTCAAGCGCATCGCCGGGTTCAAGGGACGCAGCGACAACATGGTCAAGCTGCGCGGGATCAACGTGTTCCCGCACGCGATCGGCGCGATCATCGAGAACCGGCCCGACCTGACCGGCGAATATGTGTGCAGGCTGACGCGCGATCCGGCGAGCGGACGCGACGACATGCTGGTCACGCTGGAGAGCCGCGGCGGCACCGATGCGGATGCGCTGGCGGGTCTGCTGCGGCAGGGGCTGGGTGTCGAGGTCTCGATCGCGCTGGCCGAGCCGGGCGGCACCGCCGCAGCGACGCAGATCGACGTGCGCCAGAAGCCGATCCGGCTGATCGACGAGCGCGGGCTTTGATCGACTGGCCTGCCCTCGAAGCGAAGAACGCGCGGCTCAATGCCTTTATCGACTTCGATCGTGAGGCAAGGGGAGGCGAGGGGGCGCTTGCCGGGCTGACGATCGGGGTAAAGTCGAACATTGCTGTCGAGGGGCTGCCGTGGACCGCGGGCATGGCGCTGCGGCGTGCGGTGATCGCGGAGCGCGATGCCGAAGTGGTGGCGCGGCTGCGCGCGGCGGGGGCGGCGATCCTCGGCACGCTCAACATGCACGAGGCGGCGCTGGGCGCGACAACCGACAACGCATGGTTCGGGCGCACGATTAACGCGCATCGCGACGGCCACACGCCGGGCGGCTCCTCGGGCGGGAGCGGGGCGGCGGTGGCGGCCGGCCTGTGCGACGCGGCGCTGGGCACCGACACGCTCGGATCGGTGCGCATCCCCGCGGCCTATAATGGCGTCTATGGGCTCAAATCCGGGGCGGGGGCGGTGTCCGACGACGGGCTGGTGGCGCTGCATCGCGGCTTCGATGCGATCGGTCCGCTGGCGCGCTCGCTCGACACGCTCGATGCCGTGTGGCGTGTGATGTCCGGTGACACGAGCGCCGCGAGCGCCGCGTGGCGCATCGCGACGCTCGAAGGGTTGGGTGGTGTGACCTGCGAGCCCGCGGTGCTGGACGGCTACGAGGCTGCGCTGACGGCGCTGCCCACGCCGGGCGCCAGCATCGCATTGCCGCCACTCGAGCGCATCCGCGTTGCCGGCTTTGTCGAAGCTGCGCGTGAATTGTCCGGGGCACTGGGCGACGATCGCCATTCCGAATTGCTCTCGACCGAGCTGTGCTGGCTGCTCGCTTATGGCGAAAACGCCTCGCGCGACGTCGCTCTGCTGGGGGAGGTGCGCGAGACTTTGGTCGCCGCGCTCGGCACCGACACGCTCCTGCTGCTGCCGGCCGCGCCGCAGGTCGCCTTCGCGCATGGTGGCCGCGCGCCGACCAACCAGGCGGACTTCACCTGCCTCGCCAATGTGGCCGGGCTGCCCGCGCTTTCCGTGCCTTCGGGCGTGGACGCGCAGGGCCTGCCCACGGCCGTCCAGTTCGTCGGCCCGCGCGGCAGCGAAAGCGCATTGATCGCGCTCGCCCGCACGCTCGGCCCGCGCTTCACGCCACCCGTCATCAGCTAGGAGATCGATATGCGGATCGTCGTCCTGTTCAATCTGAAGCCCGGCGTCGATGCCGCTGCCTATGAGGCCTGGGCGCGCGGCACCGACATCCCCGGCGTCAACGCATTAGGCTCGGTCGAACGCTTCACCGTGCACCGCGCGACCGGCCTGTTCGGATCGGATGCGAAGTCGCCCTATGACTATATCGAGGTCATCGACATCCACGGCATGGAGCCTTTCGTCGCCGACGTCAGCGATCCCGCCTTCCAGGCGGTGGCGGCGAAGTTCGGCGAGTTCGCCGACAATCCGCAATTCATCCTGACCGAGGATCTGTGATGCGCCGCTTCGAGGGCCGCACGATCGTCGTCACCGGATCGGGACGCGAAAAGGGCCTTGGGCAGGCGATCCTGCAGCGCTTCGCCGACGAGGGCGCCGATTGTATCGTCTCCGATCGCACGATCACCGATGAGGTAGAGGGCGTCGCCGCCGAGCTCCGCGCGCGCGGTGCGCAGGTCGCGGCGATCGCCTGCGACGTGTCCGACGCCGCGCAATGCGACGCTTTGGTCGCCGGTGCGGTCGAGCGCTTCGGCCGGCTCGACGTCTTCGTCAACAATGCCGGGATCGGCTTCATGATGAAGCCCTTGCTCGATGTCGATCCCGCCGACTGGGCGACCGTGATCGCGGTCAATCTGTCAGGCGCCTTCTACTGCACCCAGGCCGCTGCACGGGCGATGATCGCGGGCGGCCGCGGCGGGCGCATCGTCAATATCGCGAGCCAGGCGGCCAAGACCGGCTTCCCGCATCTGCCGGCTTATGTCTCGTCCAAGCACGGTATGGTGGGGCTCACCCGCGCCTCCGCGGTCGAGCTCGGGGCGCATGGCATCACGGTCAATGCGATCTGCCCCAATCACGTCACTACCGGGCTCGGGGCGGAGCAGAATGCCTATTTCTCGAAGCTGCTCGGGTTCGACAGTGTCGAGGCCTATCTCGCCAACATGGCCGCGAAGAACCCGATGGGGCGGCCCGGCCAGGCGACCGACACCGCCGCGGCCTGCGCCTGGCTGGCGAGCGACGAAGCCTTTTACGTGACCGGCGAGGCGCTCAACGTCTCGGGCGGGGAGGAAATGCACTGATGCTGCGCGAGGAACGGATCGACTGGCCGGGCGGGGCGAAGGTCGCGCTCAGCATTGTCGTCAATGTCGAGGAAGGTTCGGAGATGACGGTCGCGCGCGGCGATCGCGGGATGGAGCCGGTCGACGAACTGGGCATCCATATCAAGTCGCCGATCCGCAATTACGGCAACGAGAGCAATTATCTCTACGGCATCAAGGCCGGTGCGCCGCGGGTGGTGAAATTGCTGCGCGAGCATGGCGTGAAGGCGAGCTGGACGGTCGCGGCGATGAGTCTCGAGAACCATCCCGAAATCGGCGCCGCGATCCGCGAGCTGGGGCATGAGGCGGTGAGCCACGGCTATCGCTGGGTCCACCAGTTCAAGATGGACGAGGCGGCGGAGCGGGAGTTTATCGCCAAGGCCGTCGCCTCGATCGAGAAGACCACCGGTACGCGGCCTTATGGCTGGTTGAGCCGCTATTTTCACACCGACAACACCCGCAGGCTGCTGATCGAGGCAGGCTTCGAATATCATATGGACGACTATTCGGGCGACATACCCTTTTGGGATCGCACGACTATTCCCGGCCGCCCGATCGCGATCCTGCCCTATCAGCTCGACAATAACGACATGAAGATGTGGACCGACCCCGCCTACACCCCGGCCAACTGGCTGGATTATGCGCGGCGCGGCTTCGACCAGGTCTATCGCGAGGGCGTGGAGGGCAATCCGAAGATGATGTCGCTGGGGTTGCATCTGCGCATCATCGGGCGGCCGGCGCGGATCTGGGCGCTGGAGGAATTCCTGCGCCACGTGAAGGGCCATGACGCCGTGTGGATCGCCACGCGACGCGAGATCGCGCAGCATCTCGCCACGGTGGACCCGGCATGAGCCTCAGGCTCGGGATCGAAGGGCCGGTCGCGCAGCTGCTGATCGACCGCGCCGCGAAGCGCAACGCCTTCACCCAGGCGATGTGGGAGGCACTGCCGGAGTTGGTCGAGCAGGCAATGGCCGATCCCGCGGTGCGGGTGCTGCTGCTACGCTCGGCCGAGCCGGGGGCCTTCTCGGCCGGTGCCGACATCGCCGAGTTCGGTGACGGCGCGCGCGATCCGGCATGGCGCGCGATGAACCAGGCCGCGATCGTCCGCGCGCAGACCACGCTGTCGCGCGCACCCAAGCCGACGATCGCTTACGTGGAGGGCGATTGCGTCGGCGGCGGCTGTGGGCTCGCCATTGCCTGCGACCTGCGCGTTGCGACCGCGAACGCGCGGTTCGGAATCACCCCGGCGAAGCTGGGCCTCGTCTATTCGCTGCACGACACCAAGTTGCTCGTCGATCTGGTGGGCCCGGCGCAGGCCAAGCGCATCCTGTTCACGGCGCAATTGCTCGACGCCGCCGAGGCGCATCGCGTCGGGCTGGTGGATCTGGTCGGCGAGGAGCCACTTGCGCTGGCGCAGACGATCGCCGCCAATTCGCCGCACAGCACCACCCAGACCAAGGCGATGGTCCACCGCATTCTCGACGGTCAGGCAGCGGACGATCCCGAGACCGCGGCTTTGTTCGCCGAAGCTTTCACCCTGCCGGACTTCGCCGAAGGGGTGGCGGCATTCCTCGCCAAAAGGAGGCCGGAATTTTGAGCGACTTCCTGACACACGGCCGCATCCTGGGCGGCACGATCGGCACGCCCGATCTCGAGGCCGCGCTGGGCGATTATCGCGACCGGCTCGGGCTGGTCGCGGTGGAGCAGGGTGCGGTCGACCCCGATCTCGCGGCGAGCTGGGATTGCCCGGGCGTGGCCGGAGCGCGCTTCGCGACGCTGGCCCCCCGCAGCGGCGCGCCCTGTTTCGTGCGGCTGATCGAGCAACCGGTGCCAGCCGGCTTCGTGCCGACGCGAACCTATGGCTGGGCGGCGTATGAGATAACCGTGCGGGACGTGTTCGGCTGGCCCGAACGTATCGCCGGCGCGGGCTTCGAGATCGTCGGGCCGCCCAAGGAAATCCCGGGCCTGCCCTATTTCGTCGCGATGCAGATGCTCGGGCGCGGGCGCGAGATGATCTATCTCAACGAGGTGCGGCTCGACACGCCGACCTCGGACTTGCCGCGCGCGGGATCGCCGGTCGACCATTTGTTCATCGTCATCCTCGCCACGCCGGATCGCGCCGCGACGATGGATTGGTATGCCTCGCGGCTGGGACTGGAGGAGGGGGGAAGCTACACCATTCCCTATACGATGATCAGCCGCGCCTTCGACCAGCCGCTCGACACTCTCCATTCGCTGAGCATGGCGCAGGTCGGACGGATGCCGGTGGTGGAGATCGACGATTATCCCGTCGAGGCGACGCCGCGGGGACGCGATGCGGGTATGCTGCCGCCTGGCAATGCCATGGTCACGCTGGCGGTCGACAGTCTCGATCGGCCGGGGCTCGACTTCCTGACGCCGCCCGCGGTGCGCGACGGCGCATTCTATCGTGGCATGCGCGCGGCGACAGTGCTGGGCAGTGCGGGGGAGCTGCTGGAACTGGTCGAGCTGGGCAAGTAGCTAGATTCAAGCGATTCCCCGGCGAAGACCGGGGCCCAGTAGCGATGTCTGCGGCGAGAACAGTGAACCCTCGTCGATGGCACGAAACTGGGCCTTGGCCTTGGCCAGGGAACGGTCCCGATTTACTGCTGCGGTTTACGGAATCAGTAGCGTCGAGCCATGGGTGTTGCGACCTTCGAGGTCGATATGCGCCTTCGCGGCGTCCTCTAGCGCGTAACGCTGGCCGATCGTCACCGCGACCTTGCCCGAGCGGATCATCTCCCACAGCGCGTTGGCGCCGGCGGCGCGCTCCTCGGGAGCGATGTAATAGTGATACAGCATCGGCCGGGTATTGTAGAGCGAGCCCTTGGTCGCGAGCACGCCTAGCGAGATGCCGGTCACTGGCGCGCTGGCATTGCCATAGCTGACGATCAGCCCGCGGATTCCGGTCGAATCGAGCGAGGCCTCCCAGGTGTCGAGGCCGACGCCGTCATAGGTTACGCGCACGCCCGCGCCGCCGGTGATCGCGCGTACCCGCGCGGCCGTGTCCTCCCGCGTGTAGAGGATCATTTCGTCGGCACCGGCTTCGCGCGCCAGCCGGGCCTTCGCCTCGTTGCTCGTGGTGCCGATCACGCGGGCGCCGCGCGCCTTGAGCCATTGCACCAGCAGCAGCCCGACACCGCCGGCCGCCGCATGGACCAGCGTCCAGTCGCCGGGCGCAATCTGCGCAGCGCGGTCGACGAGGAACTCGGCGGTGCAGCCCTTGAGCAGGGCTGCGGCTGCGATCTCGTCGGAAATGCCGTCGGGGAGCGGGAACAGCCGCTCGGCCGCGACGTTGCGCGCGGTCGCATAGGTGCCGCGCTCCGGCCCGAAGGTGCCGACGCGGTCACCCACCTTGAGCGTGTCGACGCCGGGGCCCAGCGCCTCGATTACGCCCACGGCTTCCACGCCCAGGCCCGTCGGCAGCGCAGCGGGATAGATGCCGCGGCGATAATAGGTGTCGATATAGTTTAGACCCACGACGGTGGTGCGCATGCGCACCTCGCCCCCTCCCGGCTCGGGCAGGTCGGTGTCGATCCACTCGATGACCTCGGGCCCGCCGATGCGGGTGATGCGTGCGGTGCGTGCCCTCGTCATGCTTTGCTTCCTTCCGTTGATGCCCATGTGCCCGCGAGCGCGATGAATGCCGCGATCCGGACGTCGCACCAGACGCCCGCACGATGATAGGGATCGGATTCGAGGATCGCGCGCGCTTCCGCGGCGCTGGCGGCATGGAGCACGACCAGCGAGCCCGTGATCTGACCCGCTTCGTCCTTCAGCGGACCGGCGACCGCGATGCGGTCGAGGATCGTGGCGAGATGCGCGAAATGCGCCGCGCGCGCTCCATCCCTGCGCGCTTCGGCATCGGGCGCGTCGGTTGAGACAATCGCGTAAAGCTGCGGCATGGCGCGCGTCAGGCTTCGATCTTCGGCGCTTCGATCAGCAGCACCTGAACATTGGCGAGCCCGTCGCGCAATTGCTTGGCCTCGGCATATTTGGACGAGTTCCAGAAGGCGAGCGCGGCCTCGCGATCGGGCCATTCCGAGATCACCACCGATCCGCCGTTGCCGAAATCGCCTTCGAGCAATTGCGCGCCGGGCCCGCGCAGCAGATAGCGTCCGCCGAACTGCCCGATCAGCGATGCGGCCGCCTTCGCATATCCTTCGACGAAGGCGGCGCGGTCATGGATCTCGGCGGTGACGATCAGATAGGCGGCCATGCTTCCTCCCTCGCGAGCCCGCTGCGCCCGCCACGCGATTCATTCGGAATAAGTTGTCTGGACAACTTTGAGGCGCAAGGGAAGCCCGAATATGCGCGACTTCGAGCCCCGTCGGCCATGCCGATGGGGAGTTGTCGTCCGTGTCTGGAGAGGGAGCATCCCGCGATGCCAGCTGCGGAAAGAATGGCAGGCCTTCGTGGACGATATTCGAAATTGCCTATGGGAGGAGTTCGATGACATCGCCGCCCGAGTGCTTAGTTTGCGGTTGGTTGGGGCAATTCCAAACGCGGAGAGCGAGCTGAGAGTTGGGAGCGTATAGGTCGTGCTACAAACGGCGGCTTTCGGCGCGAGGGCTGAACGCCCGACATCGAGTGGCGGGTCTGCGCCCTCATCTCGAACGTACGGCTGGCCGAATGCCGATCCTAAAAGCCGCCGTCGGGTTACCGCAATGTCCAGGTAGTTTGAGGACGGATCGGAGTGGAGAGGCGGCCTATTTTGGTGTGAACTTCATCCTGGAGGGCATTGCCTGGGCGCTGCGACGGCAACGGAATCCGGCGCAGCCGCACGACGCGTTGAACTATTCGAGCTAACGAAGGGCTGGGAAGGTCGATCATTCCTTTCGATGCGGCGCTGGCGCCTCACCGCCAAGCCGGGCGCTCCAGTCGATTCGCGCAAGCAGAACCAGCAGCGCGATCGTCGCAATCTGAACTGCAAGCCCAAAGGGACTGGTCAGTGCCTCAGTGAATGCTTGGCCGAGGCCCGATTGGCGCAGCATGCGCGCGCCGCTGGCATAGAGCGAGTAGGACACCAGCCGGCCGAGAAAGAACGCGAAAGTGAAGCCGAGCAGGCGCACCTGCATAAGCCCGGCTGCTTCGAACAGCTGCGCGGAGGATATCGGCGACAAGGCAAATAGACCCAGTCCGATCAGCGCGCTGCGGCGGCGGCGCTCCAATACCGCCCGGGCAGCCGCGAGACTGTGACGGCGTTTGTGCGACAATCGACGGCCGATCAGCCGGAAGCCCAGGGCGAGGAGCAGCCGCCCGAGCGCTGCAGCCACCGCGCCGAGCAGGATCAGTGCCGGGAGGGGAAGGCCGGAATTCAACGCATAGAACGCTATGAGCGTCCAGGTCGGCGGACCAAATGCGGGCATCAGGTTCACACCCAGCACCAGCGCGAAGAACAGCAGATAGGTCGTCATATTCGGCTGGCCTCGACGATCGCTGCGATCGGGTGTCGGCCGGCGATCGGCGCGCGCATGCTCAAGCCGCGATGGCCGGGCGAACCGCCGGAATCCGCAAGCCGCCCCCGGTCAGTCGCCAGGCCAGCGGCTTGCAGCCTTCGAGCAAGAGCATGAGGCCGAAGCCGAGCCCTGCCGCCAGCGCCATGTCGCCACGCGCGATCGAGCCGAACCCGAGCAGTGCCTGCGCAGAAGGGAGGAACAGGATCAGCGAGGTCACGCCGGCGATCGCTGCGCCCACATAGCGGAGCGCGACGTTGCGCCGGCGGAGAGCAGGACCGATGGCGGCGCTGAAGGACCGGTTGACGAGGATCAGCGCGACGATCACGGCGATCAGCGAGAAGAAGACCAGCGCGCGCAGCTCGGGCCCGGGCATCCCCGCCCCGGACTCGACGAGGAAGACCGTCGCCAGCATCGCAAAGGCGAGACTTCCCTGGAACACTCCCCAAGCGATCATCGGCAGCGAGAACAGGGGTTCGTCCGGATCGCGGGCAGGGCGATGCATAACGTCGTCCTCGGCGCGCTCCGCCTCGAACACGAGCGCGCAGACCGGGTCGATGACCATTTCGAGCAGCGCGATATGTATGGGCCCGAACAGGATCGGCAGCCCGAGGAGCAGGGGGAGGAGCGCAAGACCGGCGATTGGTACATGCACCGCGAAGATGAAGGCCATCGCCTTGCGGAGATTGTCGTAGATCTGTCGGCCCAGCCGCACCGATTGCGCGATCGATCCGAAATCATCCTCGAGCAGGACGATGGCCGAGGCCTCGCGCGCGACATCGGTGCCGCGCTTGCCCATCGCAATTCCGATATGCGCGGCCTTGAGCGATGGGGCGTCATTGACGCCATCGCCGGTCATCGCAACGATCTCGCCGTCGGCCTTGAACGCCTGGATGCGCAGCTTCTGTTCGGGCATGATCCTCGCGAAGACGGTGACGGCCTTCAGACGTTCGGCTAGCTGGGCGTCATCGAGGGACGCGAGGTCGGCACCCGTCAGGACGTCGCCATCGGCGATTCCTGCCTGGGCCGCGATGGAGCGCGCGGTCGCGGCATGATCGCCGGTGATCATCACCACGCGAATCCCCGCGCCGCGGCAGTCGGCGACTGCGATCGGCACGCTCGCCCTGATCGGGTCCGCAAGTCCGACCAGTCCCGCCAAGGTGTAGTGATAACCCTGCTGCGTCGCCGCCCAGTTGCGGTCGCCCGGGGTTGCCGTGGCGACGGCGAGCACCCGAATGCCGCGCGTCGCCATCTCGTCAACGGCCCCGGTCATCACCGCGACTTCCTCCGGAGACAGATGGCACAGCACGGCGATGGCTTCCGGTGCGCCCTTGGCGCTGATCGTGAGGTCTTCGCCGTCGTCCCAGATGTTCGACATCGCCAACAATTCGGGGCGGAGTCCATAGGCGTGCGCCAGTGTTCCCGGCGGTCCGGGCCGGGCGACGACCGTGTGTGCCGCATGAAGCGCGATTTCCATGGGATCGGTCGGCTCGGCTGCGCTGGCGAGCGCCGCGGTCCCGATCAGGCCGTGAAAGGCCTCGGGGACCGCGGCATCTGCACGCATCCGGACCGTTTCGCCCGACGGCAGCCACAACTCGGCAACGGACATGCGGTTTTCGGTGAGCGTGCCGGTCTTGTCGGTGCACAGCACGGTCGCCGAACCCAGCGCCTCGATTGCGGCGGCGCGGCGCGTGAGAACACCTGCCTTGCCGATCCGCCATGCGCCCATCGCGAGAAATACCGCCAGGACGACGGGGAACTCCTCGGGCAGCATCGACATGCCGATTGCGATGCCGGCGAGCACCGCCTCGATCCATCCGCCGCGCAGCAGGCCGTACAGCAACACGACCAGCAGCGCGGTCGCGCCGCCGCCGATGCTGCACCAGGTGACGAGCCGAGTCGTCTCGCGGTGCAGGCGCGGCGCTTCGGTGTCGAGCGTCGCGAGCGACTCGCCGATGCGGCCGATCTCGCTGTGCGGGCCCGTCGCCAGCACGCGCGCGATCCCGCCGCCGCGCGTGACGAGCGAGCCGGAATAGACATAGGGCTGTCCTTCGCCGCCCGGGCGATGGGGGACATCCGCGACTCCCGATGCTGCCACAGCTTTGTCGACCGGCAGCGATTCCCCTGTCAGAAGCGACTCGTCGGTCTGGAGATCGGTCGCTTCGATCACCACAGCATCGGCGGCGATGCGGTCGCCCTGCTCGAGGACGATAAGGTCGTCACGCACCACTTCACGCCCCGCGATGCGCAGGCGCACGCCATCGCGAATGACGAGGGCGCGCGGTGCCGACAGGTCGCGCAACGTCTCCAGCACCCGCTCGGTGCGGGTTTCCTGCATCACCGTCACGAAGATCGAAAAGGTCGCGAAGGCCAGGAGGAACAGGCCTTCGGCAAGGTCCC
>Ga0065165_1002865_pt1 | contig 13331 bp, 18 predicted proteins | sample AraplaMF_Cvi_mMF_FD_63813 | JGI IMG/M metagenome (GOLD analysis project Ga0065165, IMG submission 63813) | Arabidopsis root microbial communities from the University of North Carolina, USA - plate scrape MF_Cvi_mMF (version 2) (version 3) | ecosystem: Host-associated > Plants > Roots >...
GACCTTGACCTTGCGGATGTCGACATTGAGCTCCTCGGCGATCAGCATGGGCATGGAGGTGTAGACGCCCTGCCCCATCTCGGAGCGCGCCGAGATCAGCGTGATGGTGTTGTCGTCGGCGATATGCACCCAGGCATTCGGGGTGTAAAGCGTACCCGCCGCCTGCGCGGCCGAGGGGACGCCCAGGGTGACGCCCAGCATCAACCCGCTGCCCGCAACTGTCAGGGCTGACGATGTCTTGAGGAAAGTGCGGCGGCTCGGAGAAATCAGTGAGGTGGTGGTCATGATGGTTCTCCTCAGGCTTTGCGCATTGTGGAAGCGGCATCCTTGATCGCCGCCTTGATGCGCGGGTAGGTGCCGCAGCGGCAGATGTTGCCGCTCATCGCGGCGTCGATGTCGGCGTCGCTCGGGTTCTTGTTGGCCTTGAGCAAAGCCGCCGCGCTCATCAGCTGGCCCGACTGGCAGTAGCCGCACTGCGGCACGTCATGCTTGATCCACGCCACCTGCAGCGGGTGCGTGTTGTTGCGCGACAGGCTTTCAATCGTCGCCACCTTCTGCCCCGCCGCCGCCGACAGCGGCGTCTGGCAGGAGCGCACAGGCTGGCCGTTGAGGTGCACGGTGCAAGCGCCGCACAGCGCCGCGCCGCAGCCGAACTTGGTGCCGGTCATGCCCAGTTCATCGCGTATCACCCACAGCAGGGGTGTGTCGGGTTCTGCGTTGACGGAAACGGCGCGGCCGTTCACGTTGAGTTTGGTTGTCATCTGGAGTCCCCTTTGTTGGAATATGGCAGGGCCCCAGAAGTCAGTCAGCTACTACCCGAGGGCCTTGCGCGACTGATGCTACGGCTGGGCGCAAGGGGGTATCCGGGTAGAAACCCTTGGCTGAAACAAAGTGTCGAGAAGTTTTCTCAAGATGAGACAAAGCGGCCGGAATGACAGCTACGGCTTGTCCCCAATCAGCTTCCCGGGTGACAGGTGCAGCCATTGAGCCCCAGCCACCCGGCACGGTGCAGCAGGTCGAGTGACTGCACCCATGCCCATCGCGCCAGCACCTGTGCAGGCGGCCCGTAAAAACCTCCGAACAGGATGCACGGGGTCAAGTTGAGCACTTCGTGCCACCAGCGAACTGGTATGTACAGCACGTCTCCCGGCTCCAGGTCGACCACCAGAAAATCTCCTTGCGAGGCGCCTGAGGACGCAAGCTCAAGCGCGCCGACCCTGGACAGCCTTGCCCACGAATCGTATTTGGCCGCTACCGCCCCCAATCGCTCCACGGTGCCGGGACGCACAAGGTGGAAGCGCTTCTTGCCCACAAGCTGAACCGCGAGGTTGTCGAGGTAGTCATGGTGAAGCCCCGTACGCGCCCCGGCCGGTCCAATCCAGCTTTGCAGCGAGCGGATGGACCGGGGCGGGAATATTTCTGAATGCATGAGGTCGAGCCGTAGCCGCGGCATTGCGTCGAGCAGGTCAAACTCTTTCAGGTACAAGGACTGGTTTTCGGGGTCTCCGCCTTCCTGCAGGGACTCGAGATAGAGACGCAGCGTGGACTCTACAAAATTTGTCCTGCCACGCTCCCGGTCACCTGAAACAAGTTGCACCGGCATGTCGGGTGCCTGCGCGGCAAGGCCCGCGAAAGTCCAATGTTTCACCGCAGGCCAGTTGGCGGCGAAGCCCCTGAACACGGCGGGAGTCCGATGGCGGCATAACTGACCGGCGCCACCAAATGCGGCGTCGGCAAGAGGCGTCATGAAGGTATCCATCTTCATTTCCCCGGTGCGGCAATGTAGCGCACGCCACCCCAGCCCATTCTCAGCACGCCGGGCGTGGCACGGATGGCAAACCCGCAGCCTTGCACGACCAGGCGCCAAACGCCAATACGACCCGCCCGGACATCGTGCAGGCAGAAGGTCGCAAGACAGGCGGTCAAGTCCATCGCCAGGTAAAGCGACGCGGCAAGCATGGCCAGCACGCGCCGGCCACGGCCTACCTGGGCCGCGGTCAACACATCAAGCGCGACATGGCGGTGGCCGATTTCTTCTGCGCAATGCCACCGCCAGAGGCGAAGCTGCGGCGCGGCTCCGTCACCCAGCCACGGGCTGCGTGCGCGCAGAATTTCGTCGGATAGCAAGGCGGTTAATTGCTCAAACGCCGCGGCGAATGCCAGTCTCGTGGCCAGGCTTCGGGATGCGATTTCACCGACCGCCGACGCAATGCCTTGCTCCAGCCGGTGCGCCGGCCCGCGCTCGGCCAGCCGGTCGTTATAGAGCCGGTGGGCGCGTTGGTGGGCTGCTTCCTCGCGGACAAAACGATTCACTTCATCCCGCAGTGCCGGCGAGACGGCGGGCTTTTGCGTCTCCCGCAGCCAATCCGACACGGCATCCATGACAAACTGCTCCCCGCTGGGAAGCAGGAGCGAGACGCTGTCAAAGAGCCTGGAACGAAAGGCATCGCCATCGTTCCACCACAGTTTCGCAAGCCCTGTATCGGCAGACACCGCCTCCCGCGTCACGCGCCGGCCCCGCCCCGCACCGCCGGCCGGCCTTGTATTTTTTTACCCATGCCGGCTATCCGCCCCAGTACCCATCGCAACATCCCGAGGGGCATGACTTTCCACAAAAAGCACCATCGCGACAGCGGTACTCTGCCTCGCAGCAAGACACCGTAATCAAGGGACTGCTGATGAGGAAAGTAGTTCGGGAGCACCGCCACGATCTCGCGAAAACCCTTTTGGTAGTAATAGCGAAGCTGCGCATCGCGCGGCCACTGCTCGCGGCGCGAATACACATAGTCTTCGACTCCAAGGCTTGGGTCATCAGCCAATGCGCGCTTGAGGCCGGGTATGGGAGATCCAAGGTAGATTTCCCGATACCCTTGTTTCAACGCATAGGGCCAAAAGAACTCGAACACCGAGGCTGCGGCGCGTGGATCAACGCTGGTCAGGCTGATGCCAAAGAGGCGGCTGGGTGCAGCGGGTGCGCTGCCACGGCCTGGCGCTGAACAATCAGCCCATGAACTGGCGTTCCGGATGTCCTTGAGGTCCACCGGTTTCATGAACAGGGAGGCAAGCGCTTCGCCGGTACCAGGGCAAAAAGCGCCCACGCAGAGCCCGGCGTGGTTGTCTATCCGCTGGCGCAAGGCTTCTTCATCAGCGGCTTGTTGCTCATTCCACTGGCGCCGCTCCAATCGCATCAGCGCGGCAAGGTCGTCGGGACGAAGAAATCGGGTACATGGTGATGGGGGCATTACGAGGGAAATTGCGAAAAGTTCACTGTGAACATCGCGCGTGACGCAGCAATGACATGTGAACCTCGCCCCCTCAGGAATTCGTATCCAGTTGTTGTGAGCTACCCCGCCACCCGATCTCGAATCTGCTGCAACGCCGCCGGGTCATCCATCGTCGGCAAGTCCCCGGGGGATAGCCAGTGAACTGGCTGTCCTCGATCATTTGCCGACAAAACCAACATCATTTACCGATCCGTTTCCGGTTTGATGCGCATCCGATTAAACCGGCAACCGGCTACGCCAAAAGCAAAGCCGCACAAGACACCCCCCAGAACGCCAATAGCCTTGAACGTATTGCCGCGGCTGCGCTCTATATCGGCAACATCGTCCTTACTGGGTGCTCCGGGCGCAACCGCCGCTGCGATCAGGTCCACCTGACGATCAAAGTACGGATCGACCAACAAGGCGCCCATGCCAAACCATCCAATAGAAAGCCAGAAGGCAACAGCCGCAAGAATCCATGCAAACCAATAAACATGAGGTCGGTTCATTTAGCTCGCCTGTTTTGTGCTGCGCCAGGTGAGTGTCGCTACACATGCTGCGGCGCCCCCAACGACCAGCCCAATTGCAGTCCAGCCCGGGAACAAAAATGCAGTGTGGCGTGCGAATATAAACAAGGGAAGACCGGAGACGAGCCCAGAAATGAACATGTGACCTGGCCTCGCAGGCCGCCAGCGAGCGGCTGACCAAGCCAACAAGGCCACAAATCCATAAACAAAATAAAGCATCGGGATCATCGGCAAGCGATTCAATGGACTATAGCCAGACCAGCTATCTGAGTTGAAATCAATATAGAGCAACACACCCATGACAAATGCCGGCAGCGCAAACCCCAGCGTGTAGGACAGCAATGCTCTCATTTCAACGAGTCACCCGATCTCGAATCTGCTGCAGCGCCGCCGGGTCGTCCATGGTCGTCAAGTCCCCCGCATCCCTGCCCTCGCACACCGCCTGGATCGCCCGGCGCAGCATCTTGCCGCTGCGGGTCTTGGGCAGGGCCGACACAAAATGCACACGCGCCGGCCGGGCGACGGCGCCCAGGTCGCCGTCCACGCGTTTCATGATCTCGCCCTCGAGCTTGAGCGCTGCCGCGCTGTCGGCCAGTACCGCGGCATCCTTTGGCACAGCAAAGGCCATGGCGACCTGGCCTTTGAGCTGATCCGCCACGCCGACCACCGCCACTTCAGCGACGCCGGCATGGCCTGAAATGCTTTCCTCGATCTCGCGTGTGCCCAGGCGGTGGCCGGCGACGTTGATCACGTCGTCGGTGCGGCCCAGGATAAAGAAGTAGCCGTCCTCATCGCGTATGCCCCAGTCGAAGGTGGAATACACCATCTTGCCGGGCACGCTCTTCCAGTAGGTGTTGACGAAGCGCGCGTCGTCCTTCCAGATGGTCTGCATGAAACCGGGCGGCGTGGGGCCTTCGATGACGACCACGCCTTTTTCGTTGGGCTGGGTCAGTTCCTCGCCGGTGGACTCATGCAGTATCTTGACCTTGTAGCCGTACATCGGTACGCCAGGGCTGCCGAAGCGGCTGGGCTTTTTTTCGACGGCGTTGGCGATGGTAATGATGGGCCAGCCCGACTCGGTCTGCCAGTAGTTGTCGATGATGGGCACGTTCAGGCCTTCGCTGATCCAGCGAGCCGTGGGTTCGTCCAACGGCTCGCCGGCCAGGAAGAAGGCGCGCAGGCTGGAGAGGTCGTGTTTTTTGAGGAGGGCCGGGTCCTGTTTTTTGAGCACGCGCACAGCGGTGGGCGCGCTGAACATGCCAGTGACCTTGTATTTCTCGACCAGGCTCCACCAGATCGCGGCGTTGGGCTGCTGGTCCATGCCTTGTGTGGGCAGACCTTCGTACATGATGGTCGCCATGCCGGCGATCAGCGGGCCATAGACGATGTAGCTGTGGCCCACCACCCAGCCGATGTCGCTGGTAGAGAAATAGGTTTCGCCGGCGCGGCCGTCGAAGATGTGTTTCATGCTGGCGGCCAGCGCCACCGCATAACCACCGGTGTCGCGCTGCACACCCTTGGGCTTGCCGGTGGTGCCGCTGGTGTAAATGGTGTAGCTGATGGCGCTGGAATCCAGCCATTCGCAGTGCACCTGGGCGTGCATGTACTTGGCGCGCAGGGTTTCCCAATGCAGATCGCGGCCGGCCACCATAGGCATGGACGCCAGGCCGCGGTCCACCAGCAGCACGGCTTCGGGCTGGTGTTTGGCCAGGCGTATGGCTTCGTCGAGCAGCGGCTTGTAGGCCACGACTTTGCCGCCGCGCGAGCCAGCGTCGGCGCTGATGATGACGCGCGGCGTGGCATCGTCAATGCGCGAGGCCAGCGAGCCGCTGGCAAAACCGCCGAACACCACGCAGTGGATCGCGCCTATGCGCGCGCAGGCCAGCATGGCAAAAGCCGCCTCGGGGATCATGGGCATGTAGATCAGCACACGGTCGCCCTTGACCACCCCCATGGCCAGCAGGCTGGCGGCCATGCGCTGCACTTCGGCATGCAGTTCACGGAAGCTGTAGGTTTTTTCGACACCGGTTTCGCTGGAGACGTAGATCAGCGCGGCCTGGTCCGCGCGCTCCTTGAGGTGCCTGTCGACCGCGTTGTGGCACAGATTGGTTTGCCCGCCTTCAAACCACTGAACAAAAGGCGGTTTGTCGTCGTTGCAGACACGGGTGAACGGCTTGTGCCAGTCAATCAATTTGGCCTGTTCGGTCCAGAAGGCGTCGGGCTGGTCTATTGACTGGCGGTAAAAGTCTGCGTAGCTCGTCATGTCTTGTCTCCGTTTTGTTTTTTATTTTGCTTTTTGTTTGGCTTTTTGTTTGGTTTGTTCAGATTTTGACGACCACACGGCCGCGCACTTTGCCTGACATCAAGTCCGCGGCTTTTTCGGCGGCGCGGGCCAGCGGCACTTCCTCGACCATGGCCTCAAGTTTGGCCGGATCCAGGTCACGCGCCAGGCGCGCCCAGGCCTGCTGGCGTTTTGCCAGCGGCGCCATCACGCTGTCTATGCCGGCCAGCGTCACGCCGCGCAGGATAAAGGGCATCACCGTCGCCGGGAAATCCGCGCCCTGCGCCAGGCCGCAGGCCGTGACCACGCCGCCGTAGCGTGTCTGCGCGCAGGCATTGGCCAGGGTGTGCGAGCCCACGGCATCCACCACCGCGGCCCAGCGCTCTTTTTGCAGCGGCTTGCCAGGCGCCGAGAGTTCGGCCCGGTCGATGATGCTACTGGCGCCCAGCTGCTTTAAATAAGCCTCTTCACTGGCCTTGCCGGTGGCGGCCACCACGGTGTAGCCCAGCTTGCCGAGCAAGGCCACGGCCACACTGCCCACGCCACCGGTAGCGCCCGTGACCAGCACCTCGCCGCCATCGGGCTTAATACCGTGCGCCTCCAGCGCCAGCACGCTGAGCATGGCGGTATAGCCCGCCGTGCCGATCGCCATCGCCTGGCGCGGTGTGAAGGCCGCCGGCAGCTTGACCAGCCAGTCACCCTGCAGGCGCGCGCGTTCGGCCATCAGGCCCCAGCGCGTTTCGCCCAGGCCCCAGCCGTTGTGCACAAAACGGTCGCCGGCCTTCCACGCCGCATGGGTGGACTCGAGCACCGTGCCCGCGCCGTCAATGCCCGCCACCATGGGCCAGTTGCGCACCACCGGCCCTTTGTTGGTGATGGCCAGGCCGTCCTTGTAATTGAGGGTGGAGTAATCGACCTGCACCAGCACGTCGCCGGCGGGAAGCTGGGCCTCGTCGGTGTCGGTGATGGCCGCTGAAAAGCCGGCGTCGGACTTGCTGAGCAGAAGCGACTTGAACACGGTGTTGTCTCCAGATGGTTTGTTGTCTCAAGGCCGGCAATGCGAGAGGAAACCGGCAAAACTGAATTCTTAATTATGGATAACGGGCTTTCAGGGGGCTGACGAGCAGGGGCGTCTCACATCAATTGATGATTTTGCCCATGCCGTTCTCTACACGAGCTCTCAGTTGTTGAACGAACTCAGGGTCATACGGCTCCCAGAATTGAAGCTCGCCCACCACCTTTAAAGGCAGCTTGCTTCGATAGGACCGCGTCGGGTTGCCTGGGAACTTCTTGTCCGTCACGTTGGGATCGTTCTCAAATTCGCCCGTCGGCTCAACGATGTAGACCCGCGGCCTGCCGCTGCCTTTGGCTATTTCCGCGGCAAGGCCTGCGCCTTTGGGGAGGGCCGTGAAATAAATGTGGTTCATCACGACGCTTTCGTCGTAATTCGATTTAAAGCCTGGCGTCAGCAGATCACCAACCTGCAATTCGGCTTTCGTGCCATGAAAAAAAGGGCCGGTATCCAAAGCTGCCATAAGTTATCCAAGTGAATAAACGGGGCGATGCCATGCCTACCAGTGACGCCTTTTGTTAAGCGCTTCGGCCCAGTGTGTGGATATTTTTCCCGGCCACCCCACTCTCAAGCCACGCATTAACTTGGGGCAACAATGATGCCACTTCATTGGCCAGCGCGCCGTACTTCGCCAGGTCCTCCCCGAAGCCCGAGAACTTGAAGCCTCGAAAGAGCTCCCCGGACGCATCAAGCGTTTGCTGAAGTCGCGCCCGTTGAAGTGGAGATATATGGGCTACGCCAATATTTTCTTCCTGCACGACCTCACCCCAACTGGTATTGAGAGCGCCTCTCTTGCCGCGCGCAAATTCCAGAATGAATTGCCCACCGTGTTTCCAATACTGGATAGACAAAAGATCGAGGTTCTCCGCGGATCTGCGCTGAAAGTCCGAGCTTGCGCCAATAAAGCCAATGCGGCTCAGTTCCGGCAGCAGAACCTTCTTGAGAGCCTTGCGCATCAAATCACCTTCGCGAGACATACAAAGCGCCTAAGGTTTGAGGTAACCGGACCGCAACACTTGCGGCGAAGCCGCCTCCTGCTGTAGCGGGTCCGCGTCGATTGACATGTTTACAGCTCCTTCGCATAGATGCGGGCATGCGTTTCGTCTGCAACGGCTTTGCTCATAGAGGGAAACTGAAGCCTCATTTGCATCCCGCCTAGCAGGTCACTGACCTCGGTGTCATCCAGGAGCAGCCTGAAGAAGCCAAGCACGTGCGGCTGCCTGGTGTCCTTGGCTGTGAAAGTGAAATGAAGCTCCTTACACGAAGAACCCAATTCAGCCGCCCACTTCGTGAAACCTTCGCGAAACTGCGCGAAATCCTGTTCCGGCGCGACTACCTCGCTAACGGTTACGACCACCGCGAGCGCCCGTTCTTTCCTGAAGAAACCCACCTTCTTGGAGAAGTGTTGGAGATTGACCATGAGTGAGCTTTAGCGTTCGACGTAAGGAGCGGCCTGCGGCTTGTGGCAGGCCGTCCCCTTGACGGAGGGATTAGGCATCGCCCTCACTGGACCCACCCCACCTTGTTGCCAATGTCGTTCCAGACGCCGCGAAGCACACGAAGGTCTTCAGAAGCAATGGTGATCAAGGATAGCAAGTGATCGGACGCGAAGGTTGTGCGGGCTCCAGCCACGAGAAACTCGATTTCGACGAAATCTTCACCAGGCACAAAAGGAGTTGAAGGCACTTCAATGACTTCGTGACCGCACATGGCAACTTGTTCCAGGAACCGCTTTACGCACAAGCGCCATTCGCGATTCTCAAATGAACTCCAGTCATACGACAGCAATAGCGCATCGGGCTCATAGGAATTCGACTCAAGCCGATAGAGCGTGTACATCATCGACGATTAACGTTTGAACTCAGCCGCCCGCGCAAGCCGGCGAAGCCAGCCATAGCAGGCCGACTGCAGCGAAGAGTCAGGCGCCACCGCACTTCACTCCCGAACAGGACTCGTGAATGGGCACTGAAACCCCGCACCGTGACCGGACAGCTTCATCGATCGCAAGCATACCCGGGTAAAGGGTATCGATGGTGCTTTGAGGTGGCGTGCAGTTGAGGCAGCCGTAGCTGTGGCGGTACGTAGCAGAGTCATCGTAGTGCACCACAAAATAGAGATTGCTCTTGATGCCTTTGTATTCATACCAGAATCGATGCACCTGATCCGGTCTTTCAATTCCGTGAAGGGTCAGTGGTCGGCTACCTAGCTCCCAGGAATAGCTGACGTTCCTTACACCCTCGACGGATGAGACGGCGTCCTGGACGCACCGGGCTGGCGGGGCCGATGGCATCGGGTCGGTGTAGCGCGCAACGCCATGTATGTGGTCGCAGCCGGTAGCAAGCGCTGCGATGGCCAGGAGCAAGGCTCGCATTTGTGGCGCCGAACGTTTGAGATAAGAGACGTGCCCCGGCTTATCGGGGTACGTCTTCTCGATTGAAGGCTTAGGCGGATGTTTCACTTGGAGCGAATTTTGGCGCTGCGCCGGCTTCGGTTTAACTTGACCATCGAATCCCTTCAGAACTCTCTTGTGGATTGGAATTTCAGCAAATATTTTGTAGTTTTAGCATGGCTTGAAGCAAGCGGCGCGAATCTTCACCGGCGCACTCCCCTTCAGCCTATGTGCCGCCCGAAAACCGGATCAGCGGATAAACCAGCAAGACCGCGGCAAGCAGCGCCGCCAGCGTGCGCACATGATTCCACATCGTCCAGCCGGCCACATAGCCGCGCCAGAAGCCGGCGGCCTCGGCACTGGCCGCATCCTGCCGCGCCAGTGCGTTGTTGCGCGGGACATTAAAGGCCATGGTCACGCCAAAGGTGCCCAGCAAATAAAGAAGGCTTCCCGCCCCCAGGCAGAAGGCGCCGGGCGCCTGCCAATGCCAGATGGCAACGACCAGCAGCACGGCGCACACCAGGGCCGTGCCCATGAATAACCCCAGGAAACCGGGATTGAGCACCACCACATTGATGGACTGCATGGCCGCGATGCCCGAGGCCGGCGCCACCCGGGCCAGGGCTCCCATCACGAAGTTGGAAAACGCCAGGAAGATGCCGGCGATGAGCGCGCTGCCCAGGGCCGCGAGCAAGGTCAGCGCAAACAGCAGGACATTGGTGGACGGCATGAGTTCCTCGCAGGTCGGTACGGAAACGGAGGGCTTACTTTAATGCCGCGAAACCTTTGCTGCAATCCTGCGACAGGGCGGGCATTCATCCCCTGAATCGCGCCAGACCACCGCAGTCGGATCCGCTTGAACCAAAGCTTAGGAGCTCAGTAGGGAAGAAGGCGCCTGAATGCCGAGGAGCGAGGCGGTAAAGCTGTGCTTGTATTCATAGTCGCCAACATAGGCAAGTGCAAGCCTTCCGTTCCAATCGATGTTGAACCTGTCGGTTCCGGGGATTCGGGAGAAGCGGATTCTATGCTCGGCCGCCGCGTCATGCCCGAGCAGGTAGACGTGAAAGGCGTTGTCCTCGGAATCGTCGGGTGGCGGGCTATCAACCACCAGTTCAAGCCTGTCCACGGAGGCAAGCGCAGCCAGGCTGCTGAGCCCTGCAGGAAAACCGCCCTCATGCCAGAAGTTCGTGGACAGCGTACAGGCGTGATAGTTGTTCCAGACGATGGGGGCCTCCCAATCCGACTGATACTCGACTCCGTCATCATCAATCGGGCGCTCCGAGTCATAGTCTTCTGATTCAAGATGGAAATCGAACCAGACCTCGCCATTGCGAAAGCGTGCGCTCCATTCGAAGGTCTTGATCGGGTGGCCTTCGGGCCAGGGGTTTCCAGCGAAGAAGATGCGACTACCAGCCATGGGATGCTCCTGGTGAGGGATAAGTCGCCATCTTTACCGGAGCAAGAGAGGTAAGGACTGCCCATATCCTTCGGGAGAGATGACTGCGACGGGCAGGCCATTGGCCGCGTGCCCCGCTTGCTGCCATACCTCGCGCAGCCAGTTCGCGGCGCAGTCGGTCAGCACGTCCCCGACATCGAACTCGGTTCCCTCCATCAGAGGCAGATCAGGCGACAGGCCGGTCTCTGTCATGACTGTGTCAAAGAGCGACGCGTAGGGTGCAATCGCCTTGTTCAGGACGTACAGGTCGGGCCCGTCGACACCAAGCCTGACTGTCAGGAACCCCTCAGTGCCTTGATCAACCATCACATCAATCGTGACTGCCCGTGCTTTGCCGGGCAGCGCATCAAGTCCTCGCTTCAGTTGCATGACTGCTTGCTCGGTGTGCCGTGCCAGAACTGAACTCACTACCTGGATGTATTCGTGCTGCTGCATGGATGGCGCCTGAGGTAAAAGTGACCGAACCACCAGGACTCGCGGAAGCCGGCTCTGCAGATGTGGGCCCGGGTCCGTGTTCCGGCGGTTATCGCACGACGCCCGCCTCGGCCATCGCCTTTTGCATCGCAGCTTTCATTTTTTCCATCAGCTGCGGCATGCGGGCCTGCATGATGACGGCTGACTTCTGCATGATCACGGGCATCTTGTCGATGAATGCGGCGCCTGCGGGGCTGCGGTAAAAGGCTATCAGCCCCTCGATCTCTTCCTGCGTGAAGGTCTCCTGGTAGATGCTGATGTACATGGGCTTCATGTTGGCCCATGAAAGCTCCTCTTTCATGACGATGGAAAATTGTTTGGGCGCAGCCTCGATGGCCCGCTTTTGCTCCTCCGTGATTTTTCGTCCACCGAGCATCCCCGTCAGAGTCTGGCTCATCATCTGCTCCATCTGCGCATGCATGGTGGTAACCATAGCCTCGGATTTGGTCACGACGAGCAGCGTGTTGATCGACTCTGTGGATGCCGGCGCGGCGGAGCAGGCGATGGAGGCGGACAGCAGCAGGGAAAGAAGGATTGAATTGCGCATGGCGAATGGGTAGGTTAAGGCGTGTTGGGATATTCTGGAATGTACTGGTTTTGGTGGTGAATGAGCGGCTCAGTCCATCAAGGTGAACTGGATCGGCTGGATCGACCACGAATCCACGGCACGGCCGGACCGGGTTCGCGCGGGGTTGAATTTGAACTTCTTCACGCCAGCCACCGCAGCCGCGTCCAGCCTGTCATAGCCTGAACTTTTCTGAAGCTGCACCTCGCCGGGGTCACCGCTGGCCAGCACCCGCACCCGCAAGATCACGCGGCCCTGCTCCCCGATGCGCCTGGAGAGCGTGGGATACACAGGACGGGGCGAACTTGCCTGGCTCGCGGGCTGCACAATCTCGTCCGGGCCAGAGGCACAGCTCGCGACAAGCGTCAAAAGAACAAGCCAGAGCAGCCGTATGGAGTAAGCAGGCTGGAAACCGCCCTGCCTCACTTCACCAGCCCCAGCACATCCTTGAAAGCCTCATGCTCGGCCGTGCGCAGCCACTCAAACGCCACCATCTCGGTGGTCACCAGTTCGGCGCCGTTGCCGGCCAGGCGATCAAAGGCGGCATCGCGGTTGCGTTCGCTGCGCGAGCTGCAGGCGTCGGTCACGACCCAGACCTCGAACTCTTCCTCGAGCAGGTCAAGCGCGGTCTGCATCAGGCAGACATGGGCTTCGCAACCGGCAATGACGATGGTGCTTCTGCCCTCTTCCGGCTCGGGCGCGGATTTTTGCAAATGTTTGGGCAGGCTGCGCGCATTGCGGCCCTGGCTGGGCTGGCGCACGGGCGGGCGCAGCAGGTCGGACAGGCCGTCAGCCACGGCGCTGAAGGACATCTTGTCCAGCACGCGGCCGCCGCCGGCAGCAATGGCGGCCTGGACCTCGGGTACCAGAGGGCCCAGGCCGCCGGGGTTTTCGGCCGTGCCCCAGACCGGAACCTCCAGCAGCTTGGCCATACGGGCCAGCTTCACGGCATTGGCCAGCACCAGGCTGTTTTCAAAAATGGCGGGCATGAGGCGGGACTGGTAGTCCACCAACACCAGTTGGGAGTCGTCAGCATCGAGCAGCATGGAGGGGGTTCCTGGAAATAATTGAGGAGAGGATTGTTAAATGTAAGGGCAAGGTTTGGGTGGGCGGGTCTTCCTCCGGCCTTGCGCGCTCTGCCTCCTCATCTTCCTCCTTCCTCTGCTGAGAGCGGCTGGCCGGGAGTGGCCCGGCGGCCAGTAACTTTGGCGAAACCCGCAAAGCGGGTTTTCTTTTGTTCGCCAAAAGGCGCGCTACGCGCGCGGGGTTCGCTCACTTCGCGTAGCGAAGTTACGCGAACACCA
>Ga0065165_1002866_pt1 | contig 13317 bp, 12 predicted proteins | sample AraplaMF_Cvi_mMF_FD_63813 | JGI IMG/M metagenome (GOLD analysis project Ga0065165, IMG submission 63813) | Arabidopsis root microbial communities from the University of North Carolina, USA - plate scrape MF_Cvi_mMF (version 2) (version 3) | ecosystem: Host-associated > Plants > Roots >...
CAAGGCCGACATGGGCCTGGTGTCCGCCGCGGTCAAGCAGGCGCTCAGCCGCTGACCTTGCATCACCTCCACACCGGGGCACGCCCATGACCGATCCCGTCGTCCAGCCGCTCAGCGCCGACGTCTGCGTCGCGCCCCAGCTCGAACCGGCCGCCATGGCCTGGGCCGCGCAGCAGGGCTTCAAGAGCATCATCAACAACCGCCCCGACTTCGAAGGCGGCCCGGACCAGCCGACCAGCGCGATGATCGAAGCGGCCGCGCGCGCGGCCGGCCTGCAGTATGCACACCTGCCGGTCTCGCCGGCGCTGCAGACGCCCGAGCAGATCGCCCGCTTCGGCGAGCTGCTGGCCACGCTGCCGAAGCCGATCCTCGCGTTCTGCCGCAGCGGCACCCGCTCCGGCAAGCTCTACCGCGCCGCCGTCGACGCGGCCTGACCGGCAACGCGCGGCGGCAGTCCATGCGCCTGAGGCTGAAGGTCTTCCTGCTGGCGGTGATCCCGCTGATCGCATCGCTGCTGCTGATCGCGTTCGCGGTGCGCCAGAAGGAGAACGACCTCGCCGCCCGCGAGCGCGCCGTCGTCGAGGCCGCGACGATGGCCTCGAAGCAGAACGAGCTGCGCCACTACGTCGATCTCGCGCAGAGCACGATTGCGCCGCTGTACACCTCCGGCCGCGACGACGACGCGACCAAGGAGCAGGCGATCCGCCGCCTCGCGTCGCTCGACTACGGCAGCGACGGCTACTTCTTCCTCTACGACCTCGCCGGCAAGAACCTGATGCACCCGCGCCAGCCCGAGCTGGTCGGCCAGGACATGTGGGACATGCGCGACGCCAACGGCGAGCCGGTGATCCAGCGACTGATCGCGCAGGCGCGCGAAGGCGGCGGCTTCGTCGAATACCTGTGGCGCAAGCCGTCGACCGGGCAGATCACGCCGAAGCTCGGCTACGTGGTCGCGCTGCCGCGCTGGAACTGGATGTTCGGCACCGGGCTGTACCTCGACGACGTGCAGGCGACGATGAAGCAGCTCGACCAGCAGGTCACCGCCAACATCGCCGACACGATGTGGTGGATCGCCGGCATCGCGCTGCTGGGCATCGTGCTGATCGGCGGCTGCGGGCTCGCGCTCAACGTCAGCGAACAGCGCATCGCCGATGCCAAGCTGCGGCTGCTGGCGCGCCAGGTCGTGCGCTCGCAGGAAGACGAACGCGCCTACCTGTCGCGCGAGCTGCACGACAGCACCAGCCAGACGCTGGTGTCGATCAAGCTGCTGATGGAGTCGTCGGTCGCGCAGCTCGGGGCCGGCGCGCCGGCCACGCTGACCAAGGCGCTGGTGCGGCTGAACGGCGCGCTCGGCGAGGTGCGCGAGATCTCGCACCGGCTGCGCCCGGCCGAGCTCGACGTGCTGGGCCTGCCGGCCGCCCTCGCCCACCTCGGCGAAGAATTCGGCGAGCAGCGCCGGCTGCCGCTGCAGGTGCGGGTGCGCGGCGAGCCGCCCGAGGGCCTGCCCGACGAGATCAACACCGTGCTGTTCCGCGTGACGCAGGAAGCGCTGAACAACATCGACAAGCACGCGGCCGCATCGCGCGTCGCGCTGCGGCTGGCCTTCGGCGCCGGCGGCGTGCGGCTGCGCGTGATCGACGACGGCCGCGGCTTCGATGTCGGCGCGATGCAGCAACACCCGCGGCGCGGCATCGGGCTGCGCAACATGCGCGAGCGCCTGGCGTCGATCGGCGGCAACCTGAAGGTGCTGTCGCGCGCCGGCCGCACCGAGGTCGTCGCCGACGTACCTGCCGCGGCGTTGCGCCGCTTCGCGGCCACCGCCCCATGACCGCCGCCGCCATCGTCACCCGCCTGCTGATCGTCGACGACCACCCGCTGGTGCGCGAAGGGCTGAAGGCACGGCTGTGCACCGTGGCCGGCGTCGACGTGGTCGGCGAGGCCGGCGATGCGGCCGAGGCCTTCGCGCAGCTGGCCGCGCACGAGGTCGACCTGGTGCTGATGGACATCGGCATGAAGGACGTCAACGGCATCGAGCTGACGCGCCGCCTGCTCGCCGAACGGCCGGCGCTGCGCGTGCTGGTGCTCAGCATGTACGACAACCCCGAGTACGTGAACCGCGCGATGCAGGCCGGCGCGCGCGGCTACGTGCTGAAGGACGCGCCGTCGACCGACATCATCGACGCGATCGCCGCGGTGCAGGCCGGCGAGACCTTCCTCAGCGCGGCGATCTCTGGCCGGCTGATGCGGGCGCAGACACCGCGGCCGGTGATGTCGCTGCGCGAGAGCGAGATCCTCGCGTGCCTGGCCAAGGGCCGCTCCAGCAAGCAGATCGCGCAGGACCTGAACCTGAGCGTGCGCACCGTCGAATCGCACCGCCAGAACATCAAGCGCAAACTGAACCTGGAAGGCCAGGCCGAGCTCATCAAGTACGCGGTCGAGCACTGCCGCGATTTCGGCGAAGCCTCGCCCGCCGCGTAGTTTCACTTAGCTGTTTGACCCGTTGCCCGCGCCGCCGGGTTCGGGTCTGATTCCACCCTGCCAAAAGAACCCGTCCTGGAGACACCGTGCAACCCCTCTTGTCCTTTTCACGCCTGATCGACCGGCTGAACGAGTTCGTCGGAAAGTGGCTCGCATGGCTGGTGCTCGCCGCCGTTCTGATCAGCGCCGGCAATGCCATCGTCCGCAAGGCCTTCAACGTCAGCTCGAACGCCTACCTCGAGATCCAGTGGTACCTGTTCGCCGCGGTGTTCCTGCTGGCGGCCGGCTACACGCTGCTGCGCCAGGAGCATGTACGCATCGACGTCGTCTCCAGCCGCTTCTCGAAGCGCACGCAGATCTGGATCGACATCGTCGGCATCTGCGCCTTCCTGCTGCCCTTCGTGATCGTCGCGACCCGGCTGGTGTGGCCGGTGGTGATCGGCAAGTTCAACAGCGGCGAGGTGTCGGGCAATGCCGGCGGGCTGGTGCTGTGGCCCGCCTGGGCGCTGCTGCCGATCGGGTTGGCGCTGCTCGGCCTGCAGGGCGTGTCCGAACTGATCAAGCGCGTGGCCTTCCTGAAGGGCCTGGTGCCCGACCCGATGAAGAAGGGCGGCGGCAAATCGGCCGAAGAGGAGCTCGCCGAGTTCCTGCGCCAGCAAGAAGTGGCCGTGCGCGAGAAGGCGGCCCTCGAGAACACCCGGAAGAGCGCGCAAGGGAGCACGAAATGATGGAGTTCATCTCCGCCAACATGGCGCCGATCATGTTCGGCAGCCTGATCGTGTTCCTGCTGTTCGGCTACTCGGTCGCGTTCTCGCTGGCGGCCTGCGGGCTGCTGTTCGGCTTCATCGGCATCGAGCTCGGGCTGCTGCCGTCGGCGCTGATGCAGGCGCTGCCGCTGCGCATGTTCGGCATCATGCAGAACGACACGCTGCTCGCGGTGCCGTTCTTCACCTTCATGGGGCTGCTGCTCGAACGCTCGGGCATGGCCGAGGACCTGCTCGACACCATCGGCCAGCTGTTCGGCCCGATCCGCGGCGGCCTCGCGTTCGCGGTGATCCTGGTCGGCGCGATGCTGGCCGCGACCACCGGCGTGGTGGCCGCGTCGGTGATCTCGATGGGCCTGATCTCGCTGCCGATCATGCTGCGCTACGGCTACGACCGGCGCGTCGCATCGGGCGTGATCGCGGCCTCGGGCACGCTCGCGCAGATCATCCCGCCGTCGCTGGTGCTGATCATCATGGCCGACCAGCTGGGCCAGAGCGTCGGCGACCTGTACAAGGGCGCCTTCATCCCCGGCTTCGTGCTGACCGGCCTGTACGTGCTCTACATCGTCGGCGTGACGGTGTTGCGCCCGCACTGGGCACCGGCATTGCCGAAGGAAGCGCGCACGATCCGCGAGCCCGACGGTTCGAGCGGGCTGCGCTCGCTGGGCGTGGTGGTCGCGCTGTCGGTCGCCTCGGCCTGGGTCTTCGCCCGCACGCGGCCCGACACCACGCCGACCGACGAGCTGATCGTCACGTCGATGTGCGTCGGCGTCGGCTTTGCGTTCCTGCTGGCGGTGATCAACCGCGTGACGAAGCTGAACCTGCTGTCGAAGATGGCCGAGCGCGTGACCTTCGTGCTGATTCCGCCGCTGGCGCTGATCTTCCTGGTGCTGGGCACCATCTTCCTCGGCGTGGCCACGCCGACCGAGGGCGGCGCGATGGGTGCGACTGGCGCGCTGGTGATGGCGCTCGCGCGCGGGCGCCTGAACCTGAGCCTGCTGCGCCAGGCGATGGACACCACGATGAAGCTGTCGTGCTTCGTGCTGTTCATCCTGGTCGGCTCCACCGTGTTCAGCCTGTCGTTCCAGGGCGTGGACGGCCCGAAGTGGGTCGAGCACCTGCTGACCAGCCTGCCTGGCGGCCAGCTCGGCTTCCTGATCGTCGTGAACATCCTGGTGTTCGTGCTGGCGTTCTTCCTCGACTTCTTCGAGCTGTCGTTCATCATCATCCCGCTGATCGGGCCGGTGGCGCACACGCTGGGCATCGACCTCGTGTGGTTCGGCGTGCTGCTGGCGGTGAACATGCAGACCTCGTTCATGCACCCGCCGTTCGGCTTCGCGCTGTTCTACCTGCGCAGCGTGGCGCCGGTCGACGACTACACCGACAAGGTGACGAAGGCGCCGGTCGCGAAGGTGACGACCGGGCAGATCTACCGCGGCGCGATCCCGTTCGTGCTGATCCAGATCGTGATGGTCGGGCTGGTGATCGCGTTCCCCGGGCTGGTGTCCAGCGGGCTCGGCAAGGAGAACAAGCTGAACAACGACGAAATCATGCAGCAGCTGCAGCAGGACCGCCAGGACAAGCCGGCGCCGTCGATGGACGGGCTGATGCCGCAGCCGGCGGCGCCGGAGCCGGCCTCATCGCCGTCGTCATCGAAGTCGAGCGCCGACGACGAGCAGATGAAGGCCGTCGAGCGCGCACTGCAGCAGGAGGCCGGCAAGAAGTAGCCGAGGAGGCGAGTCGGCTACAGCTTCTGCGACTGCATGAAGTCGTCGAACGCCGCCTCGGCGAAGCGGAACCACAGGTTCTGGTCGGCGCGCACTCTGGCGTAGTCCTCGTAGACCTTCTTCCAGTTCGCGTTCTTGGAAGACAGCTCCGCGTACATCTCCTGCGAGGCCTTGAAGGCGGCTTCCATCACCTCCTTCGGGAAGCGGAACAGCCGCGTGCCGCTGCCGACCAGCTGCTTCAGCGCGGCCGGGTTGCGGTAGTCGTACTTGGCCTGCATGTCGGTGTGGGCCACGGCGGCGGCGGCCTCGACCACCGCCTTGTACTCCGGCGTCAGCGCGTCATAGGCCTTGGTGTTGATGAAGAAGTCGAGCTGCGGGCCGCCTTCCCACCAGCCGGGATAGCAGTAGTTGGGAGCGACCTTGTTGAAGCCGAGCTTCTGGTCGTCGTACGGGCCGACCCATTCGGCGGCGTCGATCGTGCCCTTCTCGAGCGCGGGGTAGATGTCGCCGCCGGGGATGTTCTGCGGCACGGCGCCGATGCGTTCGAGCACCCGGCCGCCGAAGCCGCCGATGCGCATCTTCAGGCCCTTCATGTCGGCCAGCGACTTGATCTCCTTGCGGAACCAGCCGCCCATCTGCGCGCCGGTGTTGCCACCGGGGAAGTTGACGATGTTGTACTGGTGATAGAACTCGCGCATCAGCTTCAGGCCGTTGCCTTCGACCATCCACGCCGTCATCTGCCGCGAGTTCAGCCCGAACGGGATCGCGCAGCCGAGCGCGAAGGTTTCGTCCTTGCCGAAGAAGTAGTACGGCGCGGTGTGCGCGATCTCGACGGTGGCGTTCTGCACCGCGTCGACGACCCCGAAGGCCGGCATGATCTCGCCGGCCGCATGCACCGAGATCAGGAACTTGCCGCCGGAGAGCTCGCCGACCTTCTTCGCGAAGACTTCGGCGGCGCCGAAGATGGTGTCCAGGGATTTGGGGAAGCTGGAGGCCAGGCGCCAGCGCAGGGCCGTCTGCGCGTGGACGATGGCCGGGGCGCTGGTGGCGGCGATCGCGCCGGCGAGGCCGGTGCGGGTGATGAAGGTGCGGCGTTCCATGGTGTCTCTCTCCTCTCGGTGGTGGGGCGAGGAGATTTTTTACGGAATGGCGCCGCGGCTGGGGATGGGCTTTCCCCATCGGGTAAAGCCCTCGGCAGAAAACAGCGTTGTCCTGTTGCTTTATACAAAGGCCGTTGCATCACACTCGATCGCGTCATCACACGACGTTATTCAGTTCGCTCGCATGTTTTTTACATAGTTCCGCAAACGCAACACTGTCCGCACGTCGAATACATGTGTCAGCCTCAAGCTTGAAGGAGCTTCGAAGTTCAGCAATCTTTTCCCCCCGTGAATAACCATTCACAGAACGACTTATACGATCATACATTCTGTCAATATCGCTCACGGCCCACCTCAACATCAAGACCGGAAGCGGCCCAGCCATTGATACCGCCCCATCACTTACCAGCTTATTAACCCCACTTGAAATTCTTCGCACCTCTCTCGCCATATCGCGCTTCGTCACGTAACCCGCGGAAGAGAAACGTCCTTTTTTATAGTCCGGCAAAGATTTCACCCCCCTCCCCTTGTAATCCAAATCGACCATCATCAACATAAACTCTCGTGCGCACAAATCAGAAAATTCTTCAATTCTTCCCGCATTTATATACATCAAAGATCTATTGAAAAAACTGTCCTTTGCCTTACCCAAATTTGACCGCCCACCCTCAGGCGTCAGACTTATTTGACCATCAAACATCAGAACCATATCAGCAAGACTGCCCAAAAGGGTTTCATTGAAAGGCCTGCCCAGGTCAATCCGAGAACGCAAATTCTTAATGCAGTTAGCGGTGAATTCCACCAATTTTTGCGAAGAACCGAGAAACTGGCGCTGACCCTTAGGGCGTCTCTGCACCTCACCATCGTACGATATTCGGAGATTATCGAGTGTATTATTAAATAAATCCACCTCAGCCTTTTCCAGGTTTGAAATAATATTCGAGATATCATTAGCACTTGGCTTATTTTTATCTTCTCCGCGAATTACCCCCCGCGCACCAGCAAACTCGCCGTGAACTGGCCTTGCGACACTGCGCTTCAATCTACCAATCGGCGCCTCAGTTTCCAGTACGGGATCTGACTCTTGCTTCAGGGCTTTCTCAGATCTGGGTTGCACATCACCCCTCCCTCTAGAGCGCTGAGATTCTTGCATATACTCTGGCTCCGCCCTCTCGTCTGTTGCATTCAGAACGACTTGCGAAACAAAATTTTTCGGCGACGAAGTAATTTGATTGCCCTGAGGGTCAATAATATCATCAATCAGATCACCCCAATCATCATCGAAATATTCGACAGCAGCCGGTACAGGTTTATTTTTTACATACAACAGAAGTGCGTCGAGCGCGTCTTTATAAAAATTCAAAGATCCCTGCCTATAGGCATTCTTTACGGCATTCTCGAATTTCAAGAATCCATCAGTAAATTCAGAATGATTGCCATCATACTGAATGGCTTTCATTTTCTCGGAAAGCATGCCGTAATTGACATCGATTATTTCTCTTGGACTAACAGAGTTCGTCGTTTCGCGAGCTTTGTTGAACGCACGAAGTGCCCCGCCTACAAGGCCCGCCGCCCATTCCTGGGCTTGAAGGGACTCTGTTGTTTGGCGCGGTTCCACCTGGACCGGGAGTTCGCCTCCACCCATTAAGAAGAACGTGCTTTTGCAGAACCGGCCTGCATTTCCACGCTGGGAAAGAAATGCGCTACTCCGATTTGCTTTGTTCGACTCTTTCTCGTCGCGCGTCAACGGGCACCCAGGCAAGCGCTTTTCGGCGAGATTTCCAACGGTCATTTTTTCGCTCCAGAGCAGAGTAAATCGATACCCCGTCATTGCGAGGACCACACTGGTCGCTCACAAGCAGGGACTCTCTCTGTGACCGATCCGCCGATCCAGTTCCAATCCTGGACAAATGGCCTCACTCGCCCTCTGCAGGATCGCACCCCCCGGTGCGTCGCCCGCGTCTCCACTCCAGCTCAGGGCGCCCGCACCCCCAGCTTGAAACTGATCATCGCCCGCAACTTGTTCGGCACCACCGGCTTCACCAGCAAATGGAAGTTGTGCGACTGCGCCTCGACCTCGTGGTTGGTCATCGTGCTCCCACTCACCATGATGGCCGGCACGCCCGGCCCGAAGCGCTCGCGCAGCGCCTGGATCGCCTCCAGCCCGGTGTGGCCGTGCTCCAGCCGGTAGTCGACGATCAGCAGGTCCGGCACCTCGTGGCCGGCATCGTCGCTCTGCGCCCAGGCCCGGCAGGCCGCCACCGTCTCGAAGCTGCGCACGCTCGCGCCCCAGCCCTTCAGCAGCACCTCCAGCCCGTCGCGCACCGCCGGTTCGTCTTCGACGATCACGATGCGACGCCGGTCCAGCGTCAGCCCGATCGGCGCCTTGCTGCCGAATGAAGCCGCCGCCACGCGCGGCGCCTTGCCGGGCGGCAGCTCCAGCGAGAACACCGTGCCGTGCCCCGGCCGCGAGCGCAGCGACAGCGGCGCCTCCATCAGCCCCGCGAGCCGCTTGACGATCGCCAGCCCCAGTCCCAGCCCCTTGCGCTGGTGCGGCGCCAGCGCATCGCCCTGCGGCACCTGGTAGAACTCCTCGAAGATGCGCTCCTGCTCGCGCTCGCGGATGCCGACGCCGGTGTCCCACACCTGCAGCAGCAGCCGCCCGCCGCGCTTGCGGCAGCTCACCAGCACCGTGCCGTCCTGCGTGTAGCGGATCGCGTTCGACACCAGGTTGCGCAGGATGCGCTCGGCCAGCACCGGGTCGGCAAAAGCGTTGTGCGCGCCGCCGCGAAAGCGCAGCCCCAGCCCCTTCTCGAACGCCGTCGGCTCGAAGTGCAGCTTCAGCCGCCCGAACATCGCACCGACGTTGAAATGCTCGGCCTGCGTCTCGACGCCGCCGGTGTCGATCTTCGTGATGTCGAGCAGCTCCGAGAACAGCCCTTCCAGCGCGTCGACCGAGCCGTTGATGCTGTTGACGAGGTGGATCACCTCTTCGTCATGGCTGCGCTGGCGCAGCGCCTCGGCAAACAAGCCCATCGCATGCAGCGGCTGCCGCAGGTCGTGGCTCGCGGCCGCGAAGAACTGCGTCTTCGAGCGGTTGGCCACCTCGGCCTGCTGGCGCGCCGCATCGGCGGCCGCCTTCTCGGCCCGCAGCTGCGCGCTCAGTTCATCGGCGCGCAGCTTCAGCTTCAGCAGGTTCTCGTAGTTGAGCCGGTAGTCGCTCGCGAGCAGCGTCGTCATCGCGACGATGGTCAGCAGCACCCCCGCCAGCACCAGGTCGTCGAAGCCGCCGGGCAGCCCCACTCGCAGCACGGTGGGCGCAAAGCACAGCAGCGCGAAAGTGTTGTAGACCTTGCGCATCGGCGCGAGGATCGGCATGCCGGCCACGCAGAAGCTGTACACGGTGAGCAGCAGCCCGATGCGCTCGGTGGTGCCGCCGTGGCCGTAGAACAGCCATGCGGCCGAGCCCCAGACCACGCCCGAGCCCATCGTCGCGCCGACCCAGATGCGAAACCACGGCTGTGCGTCGGCCACCGTCTGCACGTTGCGGCCGCGGAAGGCGCCCAGCGCCCACAGCCGGAACAGCCACAGCCCCCAGAACATCAGCATCCAGCCGCCCAGCAGCCAGCGCGGCGCGTGGTCCCAGAACAGCAGCGCCATCACCGACGCGCCGGCCGCGTTGCCGGCCAGCGTGGTCGGCACGTACGAATACAGCCCGTGGATGCGCTCGACTTCGGTCAGCTCGCGCGGCGATGCCGGGGCCGACATGTCAGCTCTTGCGCCAGGCCGAGAACCCGCCGTGTGCTTGCGTCATCTGGCTCACCGCCAGCACCGCCTGCGTGCGCGAGCTGACGTTCAGCACCCGCAGCACCGCGGCCACGTGGTCCTTCACCGTCTCGACCGACAGCCCCAGCTCGCGGGCGATCAGCTTGTTCGGGTTGCCCTGCAGCAGCAGCGCCAGCACATCGGTCTGGCGCGGCGTGAGGCCGAGCGATGCGATCGACGGATGCTGCTGGAAGCCGCCGCCGCGCGCCGCCTCGCCGATCTGGTTGACCGCCGTCGGCACGCTGCCCCACGGAGAGTCTTGCGCGCGTTCGGACGGCCGGTCGTTGCCGATGCTGATCGACGGCACGTAGATGCCGCCGGACATCACCATGCGCAGCGCATCGAACAGCGTTTCGTTGGAGGCGCGCTTCGGCACGAACCCCATCGCGCCCAGGTCGATCGAGCGGATCACGTCGCTCGCGCGGTCGGAGGCCGACACCACCACCACCGGCAGCGCCGGGTAGGTGCTGCGGAACTCGACCAGCAGGTCGAAGCCGTCGGCGTCGCCAAGGTGCAGGTCGAGCAGCACCAGGTCGAAGTCGTTGTCGGCGGCCAGCGTCTCGCGCGCGGCGCGGGCACTGCCGGCGCCGACCACGCTGACGTGATCGCCCAGGCCCTGGATCACGGTCTGCAAGGCCGACAGGATCAACGGATGGTCATCGACCAGCAGCACTTTCATCGCGACATCCCTTTCGTGCAGTCTCGGCGTGAGACCTCGGCTCGAGACCGAGCGTCGGCCCGAGGCAAAGCGCCGATGCTAGCCGAGCGCCCGGGCCGCCCCGCCCCCCCTGAAGAGGGTGAAACGGCACCGCCGTGTCAGCGCACGTGTCAAAGGTAGCGCCGTGTCAGCGATTCCGCCACGCACACCGGCTTGGCCGAGCCCTCGCGCTCCATCGTGACCTCGATCGTCAGCTGCGCGCCGCCCTCGAGCGCCTCGTAGGCCATCAATTTGAAGCTGCCGCGCAGCCGGCTGCCCACCGGCACCGGCGCCGGAAAGCGCACCCGGTTCAGCCCGTAGTTGACGCCCATGCGGGTGTCGCCGACCTCGAAGGCCGAGGCGAACATCTCCGGCAGCAGGCTCAGCGTGAGAAAGCCGTGCGCGATGGTGGTCCTGAACGGCCCGGCGGCCGCGCGCGCCGGGTCGACGTGGATCCACTGGTGGTCGCCGGTGGCCTCGGCAAACCGGTCGATGCGGCGCTGGTCGACCTCGATCCAGCCGCTCAGGCCGATGTCCTGGCCCACCAGGGCCTGCAGGTCGGCGAGCTTCTCGAAACGTTTCATCAGGCCTCCAGCCACTGCAGCAGCGGCTGCCATTGTTCGAGGTCGCGCTCGACGCGGCTCGGCGCCACGTCCCACAGCGTCAGGCCGCGCGCGGCCAGGTGCACGTAGTTCTGGGTGTCGCGCAGGAAGCCGAGCAGCGGCACCTGCAGCGTCTCGAGGAAGCTGCGCAGCTGGTCGGCCGAGATGGTGCCGTCGCGCACCCGCATGCCGACGATCGCGATCGACACCTTGTCGCCGCGCCGCCGCGCCAGCAGCTCGCGCACGAACGCGTGCGTCGCGTGGATGTCGAAGATGCTGGGCTGCAACGGCACGAGCACCTTGTCGGCCAGCTTCATCACCTCGTCGAGCCGCTTGCCGTGCAGGCCGGCGGGGGTGTCGAGCACCGCGTGGGTCGTGCCCTTCGGCGGGCGCACGATCTCGTCGTGGTTCAGTTCCCAGCCGGCGATCGCGGGCAGGTTCGCGGGCCGCAGCGACAGCCAGGTGCGGGCCGACTGCTGGCGGTCGACATCGCCCAGCATCACCGCATGGCCCGCCTGGGCCAGGTACCCTGCGATGTTGGTGGACAAGGTGCTTTTTCCGACCCCGCCCTTCGGATTGGCCACCACGATCACTGGCATGCAATGCTCCTGACGATCCTTGTTTGCGGTTATGTTAACGAACACTATCGTTGTTGGGCACCCAATACTTACCCCGCCATGAACCCATCGGAAGTCCTCGTCCTGGCCGCCCATCCGCAGATGGAGCAGTCGCGCGTCAACCGCACGCTCTACAAGGCGGCCAAGAAATCCGGCCACGCCACGGTGCGCGACCTGTACCGCCTCTACCCCGACTACCTGATCGACATCGAGGCCGAACGCGCGCTGCTGGTGCAGGCGAAGCTCGTCGTCTGGCAGCACCCGATCCACTGGTACAGCATGCCGCCGCTGATGAAGCTGTGGGTCGACGAAGTGCTCGGCTTCGGCTGGGCCTACGGACCCGACGGCCATGCGCTGCGCGGCAAGGACCTGTGGCTGGTGTCGTCCACCGGCGGTCCCGACGACTCGTACCGCCCCGACAGCTACAACCGCTACCACTTCGACGCCTTCCTGCCGCCGTACGAGCAGACCGCGGCGCTGTGCGGCATGCGTTTCCTGCCGCCGCTGGTGCTGCACGGCGCGCACCGCGTCGGCGCGGCCGAGCTGCAGGCGCATGCCGACACCTTCGTGCACCGGCTGGGCAGCTACCCCGACTGGCCGGAGCTGGCCGGGCTGGACGATTGCATCGACTGCGAGGTGCCCGAATCGGCACGCCCGGCCGACGCGGTGGAAGCCGCCCTGGTGGAGAGCGCCTGATGGAGCACGGCAGCTGGTTGACGGGCGGGCTGGTGTACCTGGGCGCCGCGGTGATCGCGGTGCCCGTCGCGAAGAAGCTGGGGCTGGGATCGATCATCGGCTACCTGGCCGCGGGCATCCTGATCGGGCCCTGGGGATTGCGGCTGGTGACCGACCCGCAGGACATGCTGCATTTCGCCGAGTTCGGCGTGGTGCTGATGCTGTTCCTGGTCGGGCTGGAGCTGGAGCCGAAGCGGCTGTGGTCGCTGCGCAAGCCGATCTTCGGCTGGGGCAGCGCGCAGCTGTTCGGCTCGGCGGCGCTGCTGCTCGGCGCCGCGGTGGCGGCCGGCGTACCGTGGCAGCTGGCGGTGGTCGGCGGGCTGGGCCTCGCGATGTCGTCAACCGCGATCGGGCTGGGCGTGCTCGGCGAGCGCAACCTGATGGCGACGACCTCCGGACAGAGCCTGCTCAGCGTGGCGCTGCTGCAGGACATCGCGGCGATCCCGATCCTTGCGCTGGTGCCGCTGCTGGCCGCGGCGTCCGATGCGCCGGAGCACGGCAGCTTCTGGCTCGGCGCCGCCAAGGCGCTGGGGGTGATCGCGATCATCGTGCTCGGCGGGCGGCTGCTGTTGCGGCCCACGCTGCGCTGGATCGCCGGCAGCGCGACGCCCGAGATCTTCACCGCCGCCTCGCTGCTGCTGGTGCTGGCCACCGCGGCGCTGATGCAGACGGTCGGGTTGTCGATGGCCCTCGGTGCATTCCTGGCCGGCGTGCTGCTGGCCGAAAGCGAGTACCGGCGCGAACTCGAGACCGACATCGAGCCCTTCAAGGG